>Ga0209367_1000455_pt1 | contig 40234 bp, 16 predicted proteins | sample WorMetLIZISLAND2_FD_187412 | JGI IMG/M metagenome (GOLD analysis project Ga0209367, IMG submission 187412) | Marine gutless worms symbiont microbial communities from Max Planck institute for Marine Microbiology, Germany - Olavius geniculatus... ...
CTGGATATGCCATTCATCAGACACGCCCTGCGTAGGCCACTGCACCCTGGATAGCCACTATGCGCCTATACAGTGTGAAGCATTAACTCCATTACAGCGACTTTCACCGAAACTTGCCCGCGGAAAAAGTCGACGACAAAAATTATGAAAGTTGAGAACACAAATGTCGAGAAGGTTGCGACAAAGTCCGGGACATTGTCGCCCACTTCGTCGCAATGTCGTCGTAATGAAATTTGGGCTTAATTCGCTCGCTCTTCCGAGCCACCAGGCGGTGCTGATGATATTGGTTTCCAGCCATGCTTTTAGTGCCAAACCAGTCACTGGCTGCCATACGCAATAAATGGCATATTATCATGGCCTTACAATTTAGAAATCATCAAATCACCCAAAATTACTATTCATTTTCGGCAGTTACTGGGCATAAAAAAATCGATTTTTGGGCTCCCTCAAAATCCCCTCGATATATTCGCCCAAAATTCAGTCACTGACCAGCAATTGATGCCCCCTACAAGTGGCCAAAATTCGGTGCACTTACCGTCGATAGCTTTTCGGCTAGACAAAAAAAGTGGGTTCAGCGAATGCCAGGTATAAACATGCAAATTTTCCTCAAGTCGGAGTACGATGGCACTCCTCTCACATCTAAAACCAAATCCAAATTTATGAGAAATTTTATCAGAAATAAATAAAGCTGTTTGGACAAACTGTTAAACTGTTAAAGTCTGGCCCTTTGCTGCATGGTGACTGTCTGTCTGTCCGTCTGCAACAGATGTAATGTGGCTAACTGGTAAAATTTACCAAATAAATTAAGTACACGATTAATTAACCTTGTTAATAATAACATAGTCATGCAAAATCTGGCAGTATCTCAGAAACAAGGGCCCAGGTTGATACAGATGACTACATATGACTAAATATGCCCTTCCAGATAAAATAAAAATCATCGACCTTGGATAACCTTAAAGGGTCATTACGCTAGTGATTTTCAACCGAGGTTCTGCGGAACCCAAGGGTTCTGCGAGCATCTACCTAGGGTTACACAGATGGCCAGTAAAAATAACTTAGCAAGCAAAGTCACGCCAGACAAAATCATAGAAAATCACCACCGAACGAAAGCTTCTGTGCATCTATTTTTGCATAGATCTATTGTGCTGAATCATTTTTGTTCTTAATAATTTTGGCATGTTTGCATTGTAGGCCTAAATTATAACGTAGGCCCCCTATAGACCTGTGCATGGCATTACTCAAATCCGAGGATTAGTGCGTTATCGGAAATGATTAGAGTTAAGATTACGAAATCATTTGACGATTTACTTAGTTAATTCTATTCTTTGCTAAGAAAAATAAAAAATGCGTATCTGAGGGCGTCCACATGATAAATTTTCTGCGTTGGTGGCAGGGGCTAAGCGGCTGTCGACGATCGCCTCGCCGCCGTGTAAGGTCAAATACTCGTCCAATAACTTATTGCTGCCTACTAATGGCTAAATGACATAGCTCTTCATGGAAAACCCATCCCAGAGCTACAGAGCGGCCAAATTTCATTTTATAAATTGATCATCTTTGCCTGCTTAGTTGTCCCTACGGCGGCTGTGCCCTGCTAGGGAAATGAGTCTGTAGCTTCTACCTCGCGTACGTCGCTGGATGCGAGGATCAATGCATGGGGTTCCGTGAGTGACCTTCATGTTTGTTCAGGGTTCCGCTGCAACAATAAAGTTGAAAAACAGTGCTGCATTACGCACTATGCTATGCCAATCGTGTGGCTAAACGATAAGTCGTAGGGGTCGGCGATGGTACCATTGGATGAAAATTAAGCGATGAAATTTTTACACTACAGAACTGCTCAATAGTGCAGACAATGACAGTAGGTTGTTACTTAAAATACGCTTACAATGTTACTTTAGTACAGTACGCGTATTATCGTCTTTAAATATAATTACTGCGCTGAAACAACAGTAGTCAATGTAAACGTAAACACTGAACACCTGGGCGTACATGCCCACTCAAATTAAAAGTAGTGAAGAAATTAGTAAACGTTTTAAAAATCCGATGCCGATTACATTCGTATGCGCCGAGTCTGTCTGAGTACTTATTTAAAAACAAAACAAAAAATAACATATTGAAAAAGTTGTCTGTTATGAATGACATTTGCTGTTTAAGTCGACTGAAGAGAGATGAAAAATAAAAACAACAACCAAAAATTCGAATATTAATTTTTAAATATTGTAAATATCGTCACCTCACTAGTCCCACTGTGGCGAATTTTTGATTCATATCTATGGCGATGCATTGTCTCTATGTAAACAATTTACATTGACGATTGTCTTTCTTGTGCAGCTTTGTTGAAGTTTATAGTTTTCAGTTTGCGATAACTTTGGCTATGTACAGTGGAAAAAATTGTTGGCAAGTCGGCGATGTTGTGATGACGTCACAACCATTTGTTTACGCTCTTATGGGTTCTGAGCGAAGCAGTCGATGTGAAAACTGCTTCTACAAGTGAGCATTTTGAGGGTCGATTGAATCCGCGGAGCTGAGCTGATCGGCTGGTCTAATTGCTGAACTATGAATAGCTGATAATTATGTCAATTAATTTGACATATAATTTTGGGGTATGACTGAAAACCGCAGAACACCGCAGGACACTAACCCATTCATGCCTAGCGTCCCAAAAATGGGACACCTAGGTTGATGGCAAACTATAAAATAACTCAGGCACTAATAGGTTATGCAATTATCAGTGCATATGCAGCGTTGAGTACGCTATCTACTACAATTAATTTGCTTTGTGCTGTGGGTTACTGGGTAATACTGGACAAAAATCGTTGCAAAAACCAGACAGATTGCCTTTTTCTTGCCTAGTAGGTGTGCTATGGCAAGTATTATACAATGAAGCAAAACTGCTTTTTCGTGGCCACTGTCGCCTCCACGCACGCCGGTGCATTATCGGGGCTTTGGTGCCGTAGGCATTTTTAGACCGTTATGGTCTGGGCCTGACCTAGCCTAGTTCTAAGCTGTCCATATACAATATAGCTCTAGGCTAATATTTAGGACGAAGTTATTTGTCTAGGCCTGACCAAGCCCACCACTTTCCTGAGGCTCCGGTCCTCCGGCCACGAAAGAGCATGTAGTCACATACACGAGACATCCCTCCTGCTGCGAGCCATGACTGTATTATAGTGGTTTTTTGCTATATACGTACACTAGAGGTCAGTCTTCAAAATAGTGGTGTCGCATTATTTTATCTGTTCAATCCATTCATGCCTAGCTTCCCCAAAAATGGGACACCTAGTTTGATGGCAAACTATAAAATAATTCAGGCACTAATGGGTTAAATAACCACTAGTAAGTGCTAAAACAGTAAAACTATAGGTTTTCTTTCATTTTTTCGAGTATTATATAGCCACATTATAGCGGTTATGTGGCAATACTAATATTTCAGGATGTACAACAAAACCGCAGGACACATGCCGGTAAGTGTATTGATTGTAAGCTTAGCCAATAGCCATTACAGAATTTGAGAACTGGAGTTGCGTGAATGGATGTGCAAACACTGACAGAATGAGTGATGTACATTGTAAATTTAAGCATCTTGGCGCATGTCTGATGTACGGCGTACGCACCCTTGGTGTCCCGGTACGTATGTGGCCTGCATCTTAGCATCGGCGTGCGGCATTTTGTCCCTGTTTCTAGGCATCTGGTGGTGTGCTGATTTTGTCAGTTTTGCATTGTCTAGCGGCAGTTATTTAAATTTACTGAACTACAGAAACGTCAAGTCTTGATTTCACGTCTAAAGAATCTTTTTGCAGTTATCATTTATGTGTCCTGCAGTCTTTCTATGGAGCCCTCGGTGTCCTGTGGTTTTCAGGCATACTGTAATTTTGCACACATTCACAGCTCGTCAACGCTGATCCATTGCAGGCCTTGTTGATGGATCTGTTAACTTAACTGATCTGCTGTCATCTGCGTCAGTCACATTTATCACTAGCTGATCTGGTATGGCTGATCTTTCAGTCATGCTGGTTAAAATATCACTCATCCATTTTTGATTGATTCAGAAATAGCGAATTTTTTTCCTACAGTTTTTGACTGAAATGTGGTCAGGTAACATGAAAGGCAATGGCCTGAGAAAGTAGATCAGCTGATCAGCTCAGCTCATCTGATTCAATCGACCAGAAATGTGCTGATTCTGGAATTTTGGATCTACATCGGCAAAACTAAGCCACCAGGCGTCTGCATCCTCACTGCCAGCAACAGTGCAAAAAACTGAAATGTTGTGGACATACTGACAGCATAGCAACGGCATTGTAGTCGTGTCATTTGCCTCACAAGACCAATTGACTACTGTATTTAACGAAAACAGTGTGTTGGTCTATTCTGTAGCATGCTGTTGAAAGATATCTTATGTTTTCTTTTTGACTACTTTCTAATGTGTATGCTATGTGTGTCTGCTTACTTAGGCTGCATTTTTTAATGGAGCATTTGCATTTGCATTTGCAGAATGCTTTCAGATGCACGTGATTTCATTACAGAGTCAACTTGTAAAAACTTGTAGGGTGGCATGTGAAACAATGTTTGTATGTCTGAGTGATTGCAGTTTAAATCATGTAAATTATATTAGGTGCATTAAATACTTGGTAGCAGTCAGTGTAATGGTTGTTTGTACCTGTTGCTGGCTAACTGATGTGTGTTGTAAAACCTGTCATGTTACATGTTATGTGTTTGTTAGAAATGATTATCTGTTTCGCTGTAAAGCATGTGCCACATCGAAGTATTGCAGCCGAGGTTGTCAGGTGTGCTTGGCTTTTTTAAGTGAACTGGTAAATGTATTGTAATTATTAAACCAACTGTAAATTATTACTGAATTTACACAGAACAAGATAATGTTCATATGAACACGGAGTCTGTTCGATGCATTTCGATAGTTTACAGTATATGTCCGTAAATGGTTCATTGTCACCATGCGTCTATCTGGCATCGTTACACAGATTTGGCATCCCAGAGATAATGGGGTCACGACCTTGACCTTTTGGGATCACGTGACGTCATCGGTCACGTGACCATTTGACTCCTGGTGGTTGACTTCTTATGGGTGGTCCATAGTGACCATGCATCTATCTTGCACCGTTATGGAGATATGGCACTTCACATATTGGACGCACGAACATGGACACGGAAATAAAGATTCAAGAAAGGAAAGAGAAAGAGGAAGGGAAGGGAAAGGGAAAGTGGATTAACACTGTTAACAACTTAACACAGACTTGGATGTTCACTGACTGGGTGACGTGTCTTGAAGTTTATCTTATTCCCTCTATTTTACATTTTTAGTTTGTAAACTGTTGTCTTGGATGTATGTATGATATCATAATACAACGAAAGCTATCGGCTTATAATATTTTTGCTAACGGTGGGACATAATGTTGTTAGTTTTGTCAGAGGTTTTGCTTTCCAGATGCTTCCAGATATTTAGCATTTAGAATTTTATAGACAATTAGACTGAATGACAGGCGCCACTGGCATGGAGACCCATTTTGGCCAACTTAGTCAGTCAGATGATTGCTGCTATTGAAAGGCAGCTGAATAAAAAATATCTGATTTAATTTGTATTTATCGGTCGTAGTTCAAGTTTAAGAAAAGATGTATTTACCATCCCAGTTGAAGATGTGTTTGGTTTTTATTGGATTCAGTTGAAGATGTGTTTGGTTTTAATTGGATTCTTAATGTCCTGTGTATTAGAAGAAATCCTGGAAGTGTCACAAAGTGGAATGTGAAGGTTTTCAACGTATTGCACCTCGTATTCCAAAGGATGCCGTTGTTCTTATGTTGAGGTTGATACTTCGATTCAATGTAAGATTTCTGTATGATTGGTCTTTACTTCAGCAACAAGTTGATCTGTTTTTTATTATAAACATTTTAAATTTACTTAGGAATCAGTTGCATTATTAATTGCACGGTAATGTGAATTTTTTTTATTTGCTAATTTTTGCTTATGAACATTATTTTCCATTGCTTAATCACTCGTTATTTTCTGTTGCAAATAGGACTGCTGAGTTTAACTGCGAGCTGGTGTTTCAAGACATTAGCTGCTGTGTAATTTGTGACTGGTGCAGAGTGGTGACAGTGTAAGAGTATATGAGGAAGTATTTGGCGTCAAACGACAATTTGCTGATTTTATATCACGTGAGTTCATTTATTGCTGTATTTATATTGTGTGTATTTTTGTTTCAAGTGGGGGTTTCCCAGGCAGTCCTTTTGTTAGGTTCCAATCTACATGTTTCATCAACACTTGGGTATTTTGTCTGGGGTTTTCCTACTGCAACACAAAGATCTGGTCAGGTTTAAAAATTTAAGTGAGTAATATCAAATTTAAAATTTAAAACTGAACATTACTTTTGTGATTTGTACACCCGGCATTAAATATACGTGCATGATAAGTTGTTAATTTTTGAAATATTTTTTTTCAGAACTGTGTTACGGCTGCAACGTTTTTGACATCTGAACTCAACATCAGTTATACTCAAATTGTAAGTCGTAATAATCAGTAGACTATTGACTAATGCACTGTGAATCATTTGCTGCATGACTAAAATCACTTATTTTTTTGCTGCAACTGCAATAAACTTTTTGTAAACATTAGCTGCCACCTAGCATAACCGGTTCTAATTTTTTGTGTACCTTTTTTTATTTGTGCAAATGTTGCAAATCTAGTTTTGTGTGTGATAAAGACGTCGCTGAAATAAAGAAAGATGCAAGTCGTTGTGAAGAATTTGTGCAGTTATGTGCTGCTCTGAAAGCATTTGTCGGTGATCATGTTAATCTCCCTGACTCATCTACGTTGTTTGAAATATTTGGAAAGGTTTGGGGTGCACTAGTGGTCATGTTGTTTAGTGATTAGAGTAAGCAAGCTAATTAGCTAAAAGTAATGCATGTTTGTTGCAAATTTTTCTGAAGTTTCTCCGAAAATTGTGTCATCTTTTATTCGTAGCTAACAATTTATATATTATAGTGGTTCATTATGTGTGTTTTATCAGTTTTGTTATGTATACAGATTTTTTATATATATTTTAAAATATATATTTGATAAGATGTTAATTCTGGTGCGATTGTTTTACTATTGTTAATGAGCATCTGTTGCTTCGTACTTTTTCTGTATTTTTGTGTGTATATTTACTGCTTTGTAAAATTATTAATTTTAAATAGACTGTATAAAAGAAGTTACTTCATATTTTTATTTGACAGGTCAAAGTTGTTTGCTGTTCGTGCTAAAAGTACAGATTGTCTGTGTAACTTTGGTTCCAGATGTCTGTCAATAGTTTCTCAATTTGCGATGCTGAGATGCAGCCAATTGGTGCTGGCATATATCTCGGGTAATTTTTGCTATTTCTCAGATTGTTGTTATTAGTTTACCGTGAAATATTTGTAAAGTGTAAATTTTAAGTCCTTTCTAACCAACATGGCCCATAAGACAGCACTGATGTCCATTTCTTTAGCCTTCAACCAGACATTAGGTCACACTGCTATACCATGGATCATTGGACATAGGGTTAGTGCACTGTGTGTGTAGTGTGCCTTTTTATGCTGCAGCTTTTGCCACTACACCGTGTTGGAAAAAAACATCCCGAACGTTATCGATTGTCACTTGAAGAAGGGATATCCAATTTTAATAATTTTTGGTACAGTTATTTCTAGCACAACTGTCCATCAGATGACCATTCATTGTTCCACCTCACCCAATGTCTGCTTCTGCACTACCTGGGGAAAACAGAACCAACAAAATATGAGTTGAAATGGATGGAAATATGTCATAAGCTTTCCCAACATTATCGATTGTGACTTGAAGAAGGATTAACAAATTTCAATAATTTTTTGTGCAAACATTTTTGACATTACTTGCCATCAAACGACCGTTTTACTTCCTGTCTTATCAAATGGCTGCTTCTGAACTACCTGGGAAAACCTTAACAGGCAAAATAGGATAAAAACACAATATTTCGTAGGTTTTGTTTCCACAGGTAGTGAGTGCAGAAACACACAATGGGTGCAGTGGAAAACTAGACAGTCATTTGATCGCCAGTTACGTCCGAAATGTTAATGTCAAAAATTAAAATCTGATTATTTTTTTATGCGCGAAAGCAGCTCTGTCCGTCCGTCCGTCCGTCACACGGGTGGATCAGTCAAAAACGGCACAAGCTAGAATTACCAAGTTTTTACCATCGGCTGCCCGGAGGACTCTAGTTTCAGGAACTGTAAAGCTTTTCCATAAATTCGAAGGGGGTCACCCCGAACGACGGCGCTAAATGAGAGGGGGTGGGAAAAATTTGCGATTTTTGGCAAATAAGTCACTGTATCTCAGTAACGGTGTGAGATAGGGCCTAGGTTACTATTAATCACTAACAGGAAGTCGTACACTGGCTATCGATTGGCGCCAAATTCAATGACCTTGAATGACCTTGAACGCCAAAAAGGGGGTTTTATGGATTTTTTTGGTGATTTCGGACTGCGACACAAGTCTATCATTCACAAGGTGGCACCACGGAACTATCGTTATGCGATTCAGATAGAGTGTTTGGTATTTGTATATTAACTTAGCGTGAACACCCCAATTTTCAGCTAAACCACTGAACCGGAACTGCTATAGGCTTTCGCGCGTCTTGTGAGCATTATCTCAAATTTCTTGTTAAAGTTACAATCGAAAATGTCCAGTATGTTTTTTTGGATACGGTGTACATATTATGTAAGGATAGCCAGGCTGAGTTGACCTGCATGGCTGGTTACATACTGAGATTATTTGCCTGGCACTGACAAATCACCAACCTATGGGTTATAACCAGGCTCAGCATAGGCATCTGTGTTTGTTACTTGAGACCATTGTGTAAATCAAAAGTCGATACTGTTGTCTTATACATAAAATACTGTAATCTTATTTTGAATTTACCTATCTGTAGTTTACTCTGTTTGTGGGATTGAAGGCCATCTGTATTAGATCACTCATGTCGACCGAATGCAGTTGCTGTCTTCAGTGGCACAACGTTACAAGTTCGTTGCATCAGGCCAGTATCAACTGGGCAACCTGTGAGTATTTTATTGGCATTTTCAGATTTTTTTGTCACATCCATAAGAAATGTTTGTGAATGACTAGCAGATTTTGCAGATTCTTTGCTGCAGGCATTCCTGCACCTTACATATTTTGCTTATGGATCTTTTTGGGTAATGTGGCACTTTTCTGCTTTATTGTTTTGTTTTAGATCTCTGCTGATGATCACTCAATTTTATACCAGTTGATCATATTTTCATAATGAAGTGCAATCTTGAATATCTTTTTATTATGTGCTTCCTGTTTACTATATGTTAGTCATTGCATCCTGATATTGTTGAGCAGGAAATTGCTGATTCATCATTCATGGAGATCATATTTTAACCCTGAAAATGCTTGCATACTGAGTCACAAAGAACTTCACAACATTTTTTTTTGCATTTTACTGGCAGCTGTCTTTGTATTTTTACGTGCGAAAGCAGCTACTGCTTTCAGTGCATCTTAGCCATCGCAATTCTGTCCGTCCATCTGTCTGTCTGTCTGTCACACGGGGTGGATCAGTCAAAAGCGGTGCAAGCTAGAATCACCAAATCTTCACCGTTGGCTGCCTGGAAAACTCCAGTTTCAGGAACCGTAAAGCTTTTCCATAAATTTGAAGGGGGTCATCCAGAATTAGGGTGCTAAATGTGAGGGGGGTAGGCAAAATTTGCGATTTTTGGCCAATAAGTATCCCAGTAACGGTGCGAGATAGGGCCTATGTTACTATTAACCATTAATAGAAAGTCGTACACTGGCTCTCAATTGGCACCAAATTCAATGACCTTGAATGATCTTGAACGCCAAAATAGGGGGTTTTATGGATTTTTTGGCAATTTCCGGCTGTGACACAAGTCTATATCATTCACAAGGTGGTGCCACGGAACTATCGTTATGCGATCCAGATAAAGAATTTGTTATTTGTATATTAACTTAGCGTGAACACCCCAATTTTCAGCTAAACTACTGAACCGGAACTGCTAAAGGCTTTCGCGCGTCTCGTGAGCATTAGCTCAAATTTCTTGTTTTTTAATGGTTATCATACATGCAGTATTGATGCTTTCTAGGTATTGAATTAGCATCATAATTATCATAATTAAATTTTATTGTATAATAATATTGTATAATAATAAAATATTATAATTATAATCATAATTTTATTGGTCTTATTATAACAGATGTTGTGGTTGTTGTTGTTATTGCGTTACTTTGGTTACCCTTTTTGAGCAACAAGGGTGTCATCATTTTTGAATTTCATGCAATAATTATCTATTTTAATTGGAAGTGCTATATAGTACATTTTTTATTTGGTTTTGGGTTGTATATTTTTTAGTTGCATTTGAAATATTTGTTGGTAGATCACCGTACTTTTTTGGTCACAATTACGTCATTTTTGTAAGATATTCTCAACAGTTTGGTAATTTTGATTATTATGGAATATGTAGCTGCCTTGATTGAAAATTGTTGTTTTTTAAGTTTGTGATTTATAATTTTTCAAAAAAAATTTGGGTGTATTTTTTCGTAATTTGTCATATATTTTTACAGCAGTATTGTTGTACGTAGTCTGATATTAAGGTATGAGTGAAATTGTTTGCATGTGGAGGTATTGATCAGTTACATCGATCAGATGGACTTAACGTTAGATCGGTGTTCACAGCTAGAACGCTGCTATTATTTCACATGTCACTGCGACGCCTGCCAGGATACCGACAATGTAATGTGCATTTTTTGTTTTAATTTTTGTTTGGATAGTTATGTTCAATTCATGTGTGCTTTTGTTTTGGTTGTTTTTTGGAATTCTTGCAACTGATGTTTGGGTTTTTGTGACTTCTCTGCTGACTGTTACTTCAATGTCAAAGATCAAGAGAATATTATTAGTCATCATCATAAAAATTATATGTGAAATATATAGGTCTGTTGCACTGTTAGAAAGGTTTAACCTGTAGACTCTAGATAGCATGGAACTAGAGCTGTCAAATTAACGCATTAATTAATGCATTAATAAATTAACATGTGTTGAAAAAATTAACGCACATGCGTAAATTTAAGTCAATTTACTAAGTTCTCTGAAGCAAAAGCTCCAGTATTCCATTAAACTGCAGATATTTGACAATTGAATGAATTGATATAACTAAACTGTAGTTGTCATTCCATCACTACTGGGAATAAACAATTTTTTCGATGACAGGCTAATAGATTTCTATGACGTCAGTTATTGTTGATTATACATTTAATAATGTGTTTCTAACTTTGTACATTCTATAGGTGTCGCAAACGTCACAGGGCCCGGGGTAACTTACCCCCTACTCTCTCTCTCGACGAGCTGGTATGCGTTAATGACGCGTTAATTAATGCGTTAAAAAAATTACCGCTTTGACAGCTCTACATGGAATTTATCTTATAGCTATGGGCAAGCCCAGTATGTTGTTTACTTTGCCAAGCCATCACTTTAGTCTGTATTGTGTAGTCTGTTATCTGTTTCCTGTGCGAGAATGAGTGAGTGAGTGAGTGAGTAGGGTTTAACGTCCCGCCCCATACAGTATAGGTCATTTCGGGGACAGCCTATCCAGGCAATCCACATACACATAATAATTAATGGAACAGAAACTTCAACCTTTACAATAATGAAACAAAAAGTTTAACATTTACAGAAAAACCTAGCATGGAACACAAGACATAAAAGCGACCTAAACCTAAAGTTGTAAGAACTCTGCATTATTTTTGTGCATATGTAACAGCAATGGCAGTTCTACACTGTGTCTCAAAAAAACATCCCCGACATTTTCAACTGTAACTTGAAAACCAATTATCAGATTTTGATAATTTTTGGTACGAATATTCCTGACACAAATTGCCATCAAATGACCATTCAGTTTCTCACCTCACCCAACGTTTGTTTCTGCACTACCTGGGGAAAGCACAAGCAGCGAAATATCACTTTTTTATCCAATATGATATGATTGCTTAATTAACATGACGTGTAAAACACATTTTGGTCACATTTTTGACACTGTGATTTATCTGTTTCCTGTGCACTTCATTCAGTTGTTCATTTTTCAACTGCCTGGAGTAAAATTGGTTGAAGTGTTGGCCCAGTATGTGAACACACGCAAGGAGATGCTTTTTCCATTCATTGGCAGCAGTATCGATAATGTTCTGCTCCAGACCAATCCAGGCTGTACCAGTCGCTTCTTGACTTTACAAACATTCTTAAACTTCATCTGGTAGACACACTGCTGTATGACAGTCAAACCTTGTAATAGACCCGCTGTTGGGGCCCACAAATTAGGATAGATGGAATTTATTGATGTTTTTCATTTATTTTAACACGTATTATGCTTGGTCTGCTTTTCCCAGGTAGTGCAAAAACAGACATTCTAAAAACTAAAACACTCATTTAATAGCCAGTTGTGTCGGAAATATTTAAGCCAAGTATTATTAAAATTTATTAATCTTCATTCAAGGCATGATCGATAATGTTGGAGATGTTTTTTCAGGTTTTCTGTTTATTTTAACACATTTCACTTGATCTGCTTTCTGCTAGGTAGTGCGGAAGCATACATTGGGTGAGGAGGGAAAGTGAATGGTCATTTGATGGCAAGTTGTGTCAGAAATATTGGTACCAAAAAATATTAAAATCTGGTAATTGGTTTTTTTAAGTTACAGTCAAAACTGTCGGGGATGTTTTTTTGAGACACAGTGTAGTAATCTTTTCTGTTATCTTCCAGACAGTCATTAATCTCAAAATGCTGTATGTTGGAGGACAGGATGGGGGTGTGAGAATGACTGACTGAATACCAGTATTGTATGTTTTATGTTAGTATCAGCTTAACTTGATAGCTTCTTATTTCATTTTCCTCCTGTTCTCCAATAGACAACATTAGGAGATTGATGATGTCTGGAGGATAACAGGGAAGATTATTAGAACTGCCATTATCGTTACATATGCACAATTATAATCGGCAGTTTTACAATTTACATTTCCATCATTTTTTGTGTTTTGTGTTTCATAAAGGTTAAACTTTCTGTAAAGGTTAAACTTATTGTTTCGTTATTATGTGTATGTGCAATTTTGCCTGCAAAGTCTGTCTCCAAAATGACTTATATTGTTTTGGGTGGGACGTTATACTCAACTTACTCACTCACTCACTCACTCATTTGTGTTTATTTTGTTTTGTGGGTAGGACATATCTGTTTGCTTCCTTTTTAGTCGCACAAGAGTATTGTCTTATCATTTGGAAACAGGATTGCCATTACAACAGAATTTCCTTTTAACTTCTATGTACTTTCACTGATTCCATTATTATTAGAATGCGTATAAGTTAGTTCCATACAGTCGTGCGCTCTGTTGGGTATGAAATGCTGATATTGTATTTTTATGGTGGTGTAGGAAGAACTTTGTCAGTCGACTCTATGTCCTATATTGAACTGTAGTGGTGTCATATGCCAGCAATCTGGTGAGATTTGATCTTTGTATTTGTTATGCTGAAAAATATTTACACATGTATTTAGATGATTTGGTGCTTTTTTGATTGTTTGTTACAAGTAACTCATTGTAGGCTGCCATGTGTTTCTTCATGACGTATAGCGCTAGTTTGATTTCTAGCTAGTCACTACATTTTATAATTAACCAAATATGTGAGCATTGTCATATTTTGTCTTTTACATATGTGGAAACAATATAATATACAGAGCAGCTGCTAATTGTTGAAGATTTACTTTTCAGTAATGGTCTGATCTTGGGGAGTAATTGTAGAAAAGAACTGGAGTTATACAAGAACTGGAGTTATCAGGACTTTAAATGATGCATAAAAATAATCATTTTGCTTGTTCGCTGTTCAGTTGTTGTCTACTATCACTGGCGGTTCAGGATTGTAAATAATCTTAGTGCTGCCTTTCATTGGAACATGTATTCCAATTACTTTTTATTTTTGTTTAACATATTGTTATATCTCAACTTAATGCACAGGTTATCTTGCTTTTTTTCCACAATCCCAATCACCTCATTTGTCAAAAGTACAGCAAAAATCAAACAAGTAATTAGAAATATGGGGCGGGGCCCAGTGTCAGGACACCGGATGCTGTAAGGTCGATTATCTTGGTCCACGGCTGCTGATTTGTCAAGCCATCGATTATAAATGTTGTAAAGTGCTTTTGCCTCCAAACCCCTCCCCAGTGGATCTTGCTGAAATTTGGCCTTAATTTTTCCCGGGCAATGATCATCTTTCCCCCAATTTTGGTTATGGTCTGCTGTCCAGTTTTGGAGGGGAAGTGGAAAATAAAATAAAATACAACATAAATTACAAGCTTAAATTGCAGGTGGCCTAATAATGTTGTGAGTATTTCTATCAAACTGTTGAGTACTGGTAGTGTGCTGCTGGGCAGATGGTCAGCTGAGAGCGTGTACTGAATGTGGTCAAGCAGAATTTGATGATGTTTATATGACAACCAAGTTGTCAGTTTCAACACATAGCATGGATGTCTTACAACGTGCTAAACAGTTGAAAGCTGATGGAGGTTGACATAGTTTGTTGTTGTGCTGAGTTTTATTATTACTTGAGCTAGGACTACTGTGTTCTGATTTTGTAGTTTCTTTTGTTATTCTTCTGTTTTGGTAAATGTGGTATCTAGTTAGTTTCTAGCATGATGTTACCCATCATACGTGTATATATTTTGTATAAGCATAGACTTTGTTGATGTCGTTAACGGGGCTTGCTCATATGTGGTCTGGAACTTGTTACCAGACAAAGGCAGATATTTATGGTGTAGTTTTGCAGCTTTCTGACAATTTCTGTAATTTGTTAAGTCTCTATGTGATCAGCACATTATAGCCCCCTGTCCTCCAATAGAGGGCATTATGAGATTGATGACTGTCTGGAGGAAAACAGGGAAGATTATTAGAACTGCCATTTTCGATACATATGCACAATTATAGTAGGCAGTTCTTACAATTTTAGGTTTCCATCGTTTTTTGTGTTTTTTGTTTCATAAAGGTTAAACTTTCTGTAAAGGTGAAACTTTTTGTTCCATTATTATGTGTATGTGCAATTTTGCCTGCAAAGGCTGTCCCCGAAATGACCTATACTGTGTCGGGTGGGACGTGAAACCCTACTCACTCACTCACTCACTCAGCGCATTATAAGATGTTTTTAATAGTGTGCACTAGAAAAATCTACGTTGTATTTACTTACTTAGCTATGGGATGAAGCCACATTTTTATAGCTAATTCTGACTTTCTGAGACAGATTGTTTGAGGAGATGTCATGGACTGATAAGTAAAGACTTAACAGACTAAAGGCTAGTTTCCATGCAATGCAAGCAGGTATGCAACAAATGCAAGGAAAGTATGCAACAGACACAGCTTACAAAAGCATAGCAGCGGCCAAAAATGAAAAGATAGAAGCTTTGTTTATTCTTGTGTGTGTTTTGCGTTATGTTTGGTACGTTACGTTGCGTTGTGTTGCGTACTTACCGTGCATTGTGTTGAACGAAAACCTGGCTTAGCTGATGCTGTTTTCCACCTGTTGTGGTATGTTATATTATGATTTGTGTGTCTGTGCAGATGCTCAGCAGTTGCTGGCTATGTGTGAAGACTGTCTTGCTGAGCAGCAGAAGATATTTCACAGACGTAACATTCTGCACGTAAAAATTCTCGACCGAGCGTTTGATGCATGCATTGAGATTGGCAACTGGCAACGAGCCGTCGAGCTTGGTGCAAGGCTTGCAGAGCTTTTGCGGTAATACAACAATATTTTTTGTTGGTTGATGAGATTTCTCTTGAGGCAGTGGCTTCTGTCTCTCCAAATCTGGAATCAAAATCAGGCTCATTTTCAAGTTTTCCCCTCACTTTTGGGCTGAAGTATTCACACGTTTTTGAGCTCTTTCCCCTCTCTAGGGGGACGTTTTGTTAAGGGTGTAGATCTACACTTTCAACAAAACTTCCCCCTTTTAATTCCCACCAGGTGTGGGGATAGAAGCCTCTGTCTTGTTCGTTTGCTTAGTACAGTTTGTGCAATGCAGTGGAAATGATTTCAGCTCCACAGTTAGTTGTTTGCTTCAGGGCCATCTTTTGCCAGTGCGGGGCTCTTGGCACTAACTTACCTGCGGGGCCCTTAATACCACATTACCTAATACCCTAAAACATGTGACGATGACCACACTACACCACAAACTGTAGGATAGGCCTCTGTCTGTAAGGTAGGCCTGTATCTTGTGTGTTTTTAGGCCTTCAATTTTGCAAGCAGAGCGAGCAAAAAAATTTAGACTCTAGATTTTAGCTACTGCCCCCGAAAAAAAATCGTGATTTTTTAAACTGAGTTTTAGTTGTGACAGTAATTCATCCCTAAGGCGATGAAAATTGTTTAGACTGATCATCGATCCATCGGGTGTTGCAGCGATCACTGCCATAGCGCGGGGCCCCTTTGGGGAGCAGGGCCCTTGGCACAGTGAAAGTGCCACCCCCCCTGAAGATGGGCTTGGTTTGCTTAGTACACTTCTGAAGATGCAGCTGAAGTGTCATTTCAGTTCAGTTCAGTTACTTTGTACATGCCTGTAAGCAGATATCGTAGGTATCAGTTTCCCGCAGATCCTCTACTGATGATGCTTCAGTTTTGTTAGCATGGCAAAGATTGCAAATGACAAGTGTGACTGTGATTTAATATTATTATAATTTCTTCATCAAGTTAACGAAGATATTTAGTAAAAACCCATGTGTGTAAAAATGAAAGAAACATTCTTTACTATCTTATGTCTCTTTTCCTCTGGCTTAAAATAAACCAGTTCCTGCCTGTTGTATACACAGTTACTGTAACCACTTATCTGTCATAGTTGTTTTAGTTCTTACACATTCTCTTTTTCTCTTGATGTCATTGTATGAATTGTCAGGTTTTATTATCCAGACTTTCATCCAAACACAGGCATTCACTTGATGAAACTTGGAAAGATTCAGCTGCTTACTGAGCAGTTTACTTTGGCAGAAAATTCACTTCAGCAGGTGAGCTTTGCTGTTAACAATGTTAGCCTTGCTCCGTGTCAGAGATGAAGAAAGTGTTTTTGAGAAAGATAATGTAGCTTTCTCACTTAACTTTTTTCTGTGACAAATTAGACTAAATTCCATGGCATAATTTATGAAATTTTGTGGCACTTATAATTGCATTTTAGTGCATATTTTTTTCAACTAGGAAATGTAGCTCAGTGCTGAACTATTGCTCAGTCGTATGCCTTGAGCTTTGCAGCCTTCCAACATTGAGCTGAAAATCAGAACACCAGTTGCTACTGCCATGATGAACGTTCACATCATTTTTTAATTATTTTTTTAGACCATTTTAGACTTTTACAGCACAGACAGGCAGACCAACTGACCTGTTAGTGCAAGCCAACAGGCGACGTGGCTCGCGACTGTTATACCAAGTTAGTCAAGTTGCGGACAGACAGACGCGCACACAGAGTGGGATACATACATGCTGTTTGACAATAAGGGTTGCTTTTAGTGGTCACGAGCCAACATTTGCTCAAAAATATATCTTTCTGTAGCTGTTGTTTCATTGCAGATGGTGGGTTGTACACTGGTTGATGTTATATGTAGGCAGAGTCGATCATTTCTTTGACCCACGGCACTGACCATGCTTTGTACACAGAACTCCGGCTACTGATGCAGCAGTGCAGAGCAGAACAACAGGCTCAACATACAGCCATGATTACTGCTGACTAGCTTTTTCTACCCTGGGCAGGAAAATAACCTAGGTTTTTAGGGTAAGTTCTTAAGTTTTAGTGTACACTGACCACGTGACCATCCAGCTCGGGGTGGGCCATTTCTTATGGGTGGTCCATTGTGACCATGCATCTATCTTGCAGCGTTATGGAGATATGGCGCCTCAAAGATAATGGGGTCACGACCTTTTGGGGTCACGTGACGTCATCGGTCACAAAATTATGACTCAGAAGAACGTCCTGTGCACCGTTCTCCGTGTAACCGAAAATGCACAACAAATTTTTAAAATCTTAGAAAGCTAGAATTTGGACTTTTGCATTTTTTCAGATCTATAGAACTGGCCATGAATGTGTCTGTTAGCACAGTATTAGACTCAGCTTAAAGTCCAAGTCGCACGAAAAAACGATATTGGCTAAGTATGTGTAGAATGTAACACTAATTAATAATACGCTGATCAATTGAAATGAAAACATCGCTTTGAAGTAATTTTATCACAAATATGTTGTGCCAGCCGAACGCACCCGAACGTGCCACAAATACTAATGACGTCACTCACAGGGCGCTTGGTTGACAAACTGACATTCACATTTGAAAATACTAAGTCCATTAATTTTTCTCTGAATAATGTTAGATTTATAGTACAAGTAGATGACATCAGAAATTACGTCATTGTTTATTTGTTCACTACTAGAGGTGTGCGGTTAGTAAAATTAACAATGTGCTGGAATATTGTGGTTTTCAGTGGGTTAACTGTTGATGAAAAATTTGGCCTTTTGGGGGCTATTTGGTCTCAAAATAGTGTCAAAACGCATAAAAGCACTTCATTTTCACATCAAAAAATTAGAAAATATTTTGTATGCCTTGGTGTGAAAATGAAGTGCTTTTATGCATTTTGGCATTATTTTGAGTTACTGAATCGGCTTTTATAGTTGTGCACTGTGCACGAGTCCCCAGTGCCTTCTCCTACATTGGATATGGCTATGCCAGTGTTTGTATATTATGTATACCATGTTACAAAGTTAGCACTCTCACCTCCGCTGCAGATAAGTTAGTGTAAAATCATTAGTACCAGACAGATTTTTACAAAATTTGAAACTTTCATACAGACGATCATTTTAAAGTAGTCTCTAAAATTTGTGTTCAAAATGGCCACCTTTGGCTTTGACGCAAGCTCTTAATCTTAGGCGGGCACGCCACTGCTTGATTGCCTTGTCAATAGCAATTCAGCCGTAATGTAAACAAACTCTTAACGTCATAATGACGTCACACTGAACACAAAATAAGTTACGGACATCATGATAGGTGTTGCGGTAAGTAATGTTAGGTCTAAGATAGTGCATTGTGCAGTGTGTTCCAGAAACCACGAACTAAAATGAAACAAGGTTTGTTTGAAGCAAGGGGTCGCTAATTTTGGGACACGATGTAGTTTACTATCCAGATTTTGTCTAGTAATTCCCTGGTTGCATGGAGCTTAGTGGTTCATTTCTTACAAAAATTGTGTGATGTGTAAAAAGCGTTTATATTGTGCCTTGAGAATTAAGTCATGCATTCAGTGACGTTTGTGCTTCTCATGTGTTTTGTTTATTGTTTTGTTTTTTTACCATATTGCTGAATAAACATTTAAAACTAAAGGCAGCCTACTCGTGACCAATCTGTGGCTAAAAGTGTAGCCTAGAAGGGAGCCACCAATGTAGCAATATGGGCAACATCAAGTGTAGCTTAATTAGCATTAAAACAATAAAAGTGTCGCCTAGGAAGCAACAACAGTAATGCCTAATAAGATAGCAAAGTATTGCTCTGTTAACTCTGTGTGCAGTCTTCCATATTCTCCACCTCATTTCATTTTTCAATTCATTATTTTCTTTGTTCTGAAATTTATCCCTCCATTTTTCATTTACTCAGTGTTTGAATTGTGAAAAATTAGCTGGGGGTTGAACTTTTAGATGGTCAGAGCCCAACCAAAATTTTGATGTAAATTTTACTTAGCTCACCCCTCTTTGCATAATTTGACAGGGTGTTAGGGGGGTTGAGAAAGCAATTGGGGGTTGAACCTCCCCAACCCTCCGGCAATTCAAACACTGCACTTACTGAAAGTGCATTTTGTGAACTTCTGACAGATTCAAGTGAGACCCGTATGTGGACACTGGACATTTAGTTACGATGGCCGCATAATGAGCCATCGATCTGGTACAAAGTAGCAAGCTGCAAATTAGGCGACGTCCAAAATGCAACTCAGAAAAGGCTTGAATTACCACCGAATCGATATTTTTCGATCTAATGATCGAATCGTATTTGTTTTTCAGCAGTACGCCCACCTCTACATCCAAGTGCCGTAGCAAAGGCATGTTTTCACTCAAATGGCACTGTGCCGTCACTGTCGTAATTGTGGCCACACCCATTTGTGTGTTTTATAGTTGTTTGTTTTGTGATTTAATGAAATATTAGAATATTTATCGTTTTTACTTGAATGGAATTATGGAATTAGAAAATATCGTAGCCAATACTGTTTATTTGAAAGCTCGTGAGGGTAAGATGCCGTATATTCATAATGGAATGAGCGATCGTGACATGACTTACAATGCGCTAATTCCGTTTAGTACCCTTCTACAAATACGTATCAAGTGCGGATGATAACAGCTGAACTAATACACTGATAGTAAACCACACTGATGTATCACTCGTGTATTGTTTATTGAAAGTTAAAAACACAGGTGCACGGGCTGAGATCATGAATTGAAAGAAGAGTACGAGCACTGACATTCCCCACACATCGTTTAGTGGCCATTTTTCGGGAAAATCTGAGTTTGCTTTTTTTTCTCAGTCTGTAGTCATTCTCACCATGATCATTCTCACATGCTACAGCCCAATTTTTTAGTATACTTGTTAACACAGTTGCACTCCTTTTTCTTTTCCAATAATGCACATATCCTCTTGCGAGTAATGTCGTGCATGGCAGAGGTGCATCTAGTTGGCACTATCATAGATTTTATGATGTATGTACGTAGGCGGTGGAGGTAAGCGTAAAGGAAAGAGCAAGAAGTGGAAGCAAATTCTTCGATTTCCACACATTTCTTTATGTGCTGACATCCAGTCGTCCATCTGTAAGTGAAGTATGGTGATATTCAGTAATATAATACTGTTGTGTTCTTTGTTACTTCTGTGCATAATTAGCTTGATGGCATGATGGCTGATGCATTACATTAGCACTAGCTGTCTCTGATGTTGTGTAGAGTACGAATGCTTTGAGTTCTGTTATATTGTGACACAGCATTGTCATTCAAGTACATTGTTGAACAACAACCAATTGGTCGTGAATTGTTTCGAGAATTCTGCGACACAAAGCAACATTTGAAGAAGGCAATTGACTTCTTAGATGCTGTGGTAAATAGCTGCAACTTGTCGTGTACTTATTGTGGAAAATGTAGCTTTATCTCTGTGTCTGCTGCAGGAGCACAACAGCTTTCAGGTTAAGACCCTGTTTAATTTGAGTACAATGTGTTTCATTGCTTATATGGTTTGATTTCAAAGTTTTGGGTTCTGGTGTGCTGTGTGATTTGGTGGTGTAATGGTAACGAGCGAAACTGGTGACCGAAAGGTCCCAGGATCTACTCCGAGTCGGGACACTGTCAGGTGTCAACATCTTGGGCATGTTATTCACACACGTGCCTCTGTCACCAAGCAGTATAATTTGGTACCGGTCAAAGGGCGGTGACACTTTGCATCTGGGAAGATAACCGTAGGTCTGGCGTCACACTGCCCATGCATCACAGACTTAAGTGGTTTATCTTCCTACGGACTCCACAGCCTAAGAAAGGGAGATGAGCACCCCGCCTATGCCCCAGTTGGAGTATGGCACCTTTACCTTTACCTATGCTATTGGCTGAATGTCATTGAGGTTAATAGACACATTTGTCTACCACAGCATGTCTACCATAACAAGTGCCCCATCTAAGTGAGTAGGTAAATACTTTGTTTATGGCACAGTTAATTTTACTCTGCAATTTTGTTTTTTTACTACAGACACTGTCAGTCAGACCATTGGGTTGATATTCCTGCCCCAGTCTTAGGAGCCTCAATAGGTACCAAAGGAAACCATTGTCATCTGAAAGAAAAAATGTCCCACAAAATACTCCTAGCTGATTGATGATATATAAGTAAGTGAGTTAGTAAGTAGTCACTATTGTACAGCAAGTTCTGCGTAACAGTAGGCCCTGTTGCCAGGACTGTTAGCGTACTGACTCAGTCTAGCTGAGTAGGGCTGTCTACTAGCTTAATTGCGTTAAACACTCACTGGTTAAATGGTTAAATGCTATAGCTCTTCATAGGTAACCTATCTCAGAGCTACGGAGCGTCAACTGCCATATATTATCACACAGTGTTACCTGCCACTCGACAGGTGAACATGCCCTGCCATAACCCCAGCTAGATAGGCTGGTACTTGATTTACTTACCCCAGAGGGATGGAAGGCTGGTTACATACTGAGATGGTTTACTTGCCCACAGGCAGTCACCCATCAAAGTACTAACCCAACCCGGCATAGAGTAATTTCGCTGATCGGATGAAATGTGTTACCACTACGCCAAGCCACCAACCTACTGGTTTAAAGCGCTGTGTATGGGGATGAGATCTTACCACAGCAGACTTAGCTGTCTATGTATAGTCTTCATGTTTTCCAATTTTCATTGATTGATTGATTGAAATAATGTGATGTGGTGCAGTCTATGGCTGCAGTCTTTGTCGTGTTGTTTATGTTTTAGACGGAATTTGATGTTGCCCTTGATGAGCAGCGGCCTGCTCTTGCCGAACAAATTGCCGATAGATTTCTACGACCAGAGGTTAGTTGATGCGGTACCAATGATGTCTCCATTATGGTCTCTTTGCTGTGTTAGACTTTGTTGTTTTCGTGTGTACGAGGGGCATTCAATAAATTTCAGGATGACATCCTTAATACAATGACAGTAAATTGCACATTTCTGGCAGTTATATTACTTTTTATCATATTCTCCCTGCAGTTCACTGCAGTGTTTTCATTGTTCTACAAGTTGGCTGGAACCTGTAGCATAGAGTTTTTGTTGGCACGTGTAGAAATTTCCGGACACAATGCTGTAGAACATCTTCATCATTCTTGTACTTAATGTCTCCAAGTAATTCGCTCTGTGGTCCAAACAGATAAAAATTACTTGTAGCTAAGATTGGGCTGTATGGCAAATGCTGTGGCAGTTTCCAATCCATCTTTTCAATTTTCTCAATTGTCTAATGGGCCTATCGCACTGTGGAGCACTGCCATTTTAAAGAATGATGCCTTTGTGCAGCAAACTTGGTCAATTGCTGCGAATTGCTGGCCGTAATCAGTCGGACAACAATGCACAGTAATATTTTTCATTCTCAGTATGTCTTTCAAGCAAAAAGTTTGCGAGAACATTGAACAACTTTCCAAGTAAACCAAAAGATGTTTTGTCTGCAGCTGACTGTTTTTGCCATATGCAGTACTCCAACAATGACATCTTCACTAACTGACTGATGATTGCTGCAAAAGCGGGTGAACTATTCAAATACTTTCAAACGTGATAAAATGTCACTGCTGATTACTACAGATAATCTGCAATAAATTTCAGCTCTGTACATCTGCTGCGACTAAAAAAATTTATGATTATTTTCTGCGTATGCCAAACGTCAATGCCTATCATTTATATCTTAATAATGACATCACAACACGACGTCATAAATGAAACCACAGTACGCGATGTACCGTAGTGGTTGTACAACTTCATAATAGTTTTGGTTTTCAATTGTCACTGTGTGCTTGCTGAGAAGAACAGTCCTAGAATTTGCTGAACAACCCTCATACAGTCATTTATTGTGGGTGTGTAATAAGTTAGCTTTAAACTGTCTGTCATAGGATATATTCATAAAAATGAAATTTTAAAAGTTGTAGGGTTGTGAGTAAACAACATAATCATTTATGGCACCAACACAAGAGCTGTAGCTGTTATAAAATTGTTACTAAATGTAAATGTGCAGGTTTTTATCAGCGCTGAGATTTTAAGTATTGTGAACTGAGTGCAGTCAAAGCTTGATAGGACATTGCTGATTAAAATAACATTTGCTCATAATTGGATGTAATTTCATTATTGACAGATTGTGCAGTCTGTGGTGGAAAATTATGCGGTCAACCTAAAAAATAGGGCATCGTACAAATCTTGTCATCCATCTGTTCCACGTTCGTTTTTTGTCTATCTGTCTGAACTGCATCAGCTCTTAACTTGAAAATGTAAAATTGTGAATTCTGCATTGTGTGAAATATGTAGTCATCTGAAGTGCTCGATGAGATATGCTCCGAACAGACAAGTGAATGTTTCGAGGCTGTGCAGCAAAGTGCATCTCGCCGGGAACTTTTTAGTCAGTGCGTCGAGTGAGTGTGTTATTAATTCTATCCGAAGTAGGTAGTTCGTATAGCACACCTTAACTGTAACTAAACTTGATAATGCTTGGTGTGATAGCATTTAGCTTTAGATATATCTCGTTTATTTGCATCGCGCATTCTTACTTAGAATGGCATGGAGCTTTAATTAGGCCCAAGCACACCCAAAATTGCAGCAGATGACAAGTTTGCTTATGTCTATTTTTAGCTGCATGCTGAGCGAGGCCAGGCACGTTTATGCCAGGAAATTCCAGAGACAAACTACCCGACATCAACTACGTTGTGACTAGCTAGTCGCTTGCTACGACAGCGTTTTGCATTTGTCAAACGTAACTTTCTAGTTTGGAAGTATTTAGTCGCAACATAGGCCTTATGTCCAAACTAATCTACGACGTTATGCATACCGCCCCTGATCTGAAGTGAACTGAATTGCCTGTTTATTTGCTTTGTACAACACTGAATTGCACTGCAGTCACAGCGCTGCAGTCTAGTTTAGTTTGTTAACTTTGGTCAAACCATGCAGCACAATTTAACCAGCATTTTGGTTTTTTTTTCTGTTGCTTTGCTTTGTATGCTCATTTCAGTGCACTTTACGTTAGTTTATTTTTTTCACTTTGTAAGCATCTTTATAAAAAAAATGTAAGCACCTTTATTATATGGTGGGATAGCTCAGTCGGTATAGCACTGAACCTTGGATCGAAAGGTTCAAATCCTGTTAGGGTCGACTCAGCCCTTCATCCATCGTGGTCAATAAAATGATTAGCACAACATGCGGAGGTAGCAGGGAGTCTCTGCTGAGGACTAATCCACCCAACAGAGATGTATGCAATCTCGAATTGTACTCCCTGGTTCAAGGATATTACAAATGGTTGAGCTCCTCTATACTGTGGCTACCAGCCTTGCACAGTATAAACTCTTTACCTTTAAACATCTTTATGGAAACTGTTGTCACTTTGCTGCATCAGTCTTTGTGTAAAAGTTGTCCACTTCACATGAAATTTAGCCACGTATTAAGACACCTTTCCGGATCAAAGATGTTTACTCTGTGAGCGGTGATGAGCTGGTTATTGTTAACATTTTTTTAGGATGACAAAAGAGTATTTAAGCGAACAACCATTCCGCGACTTCCTGGAGAGTATGTATTTTAAGCGCTACCTCCAGTGGAAATGGCTGGAGAGGTTTGTAATTATTCAGCTAATTTTAATGAGCACTGTACATTGACATAGTGTTTGGAGATTTGTAAAACTTTTACTCACAGTGTTTGCCAAGAAAATTTTTCGTTGTATGTTTTCTTTTGACTGTATTCTAATATATTTATTACGCTGTGTTTTTTACAGAAAATGCTTTATCCGAAAGAATTATTTGCAGGAAACAGTGCAAGAATTATATTAAAGCCATTAGGTTCAAAAACAGGGTTTAATATAATTCTTGAAAAAAATTTGTTAGTTACACAAAAGCGTAGTACAATAATTTTACTGTCATTGTAATGAGATTTTTTTTTCAATTTACTTGCGGCAACATTTTCAACGATTTACAGCTACATTGTGGTCCTGATTTTTGCAGTTGTAAGAGTGGGCAAACATTGACTTCATCAAGTCATCATAGTCATCATCGTCAACTGTGTGAAAAAAGTCGGCCAGCTAAACAGAAAACAAAAGTAGTAACGAGTGGTAACTGTTGCAGCGATGTCAAATTTTGGGCCAACTTTTAGTACAGTTTGTATTTCATCTGTATATAATGTATACTGTGGCTAAATGGTATGTCATAGGGGGGGGGTTAGAGATGGTAGTACTGTTGATTTGAGTTTTGGCAAGTTTCTGTAGGCTTTTAGTAGTTACCATTGCAATATATGCAGTGATTTGGTGGCAGTTTTCCGACATAAGTATCTGACTGGCATTTAGGTCATGACTCGGTTGTATGCAGTAACACAATGTCTATCTGTGATGTGGCTATAGCTATTGTTTGGCTAGCCTAGCAACAGCTGCGCTTCTTGTTGATGGTGTGCGTGTGGTACTGATGCAGAGTGTTGGTTTTGTTTGTGTGATTGACAGCCAACCTGTCACCAAATATACGTTTAGAATGTATCGAGTGCTGGGCAAAGGAGGCTTTGGTGAGGTGTGTGCATGCCAGGTCCGAGCGACTGGCAAGATGTATGCATGCAAGAAACTGGAGAAGAAGAGGATTAAAAAACGAAAGGGTGAAGTAATGGCATTGAGCGAGAAACAGATTCTACAGAAAGTCAACTCACGCTTTGTGGTATGTGTTTGCATCTTACAATGTGATGTTATGAATGATTTGCACTGGAAAGATGGCAGGTAAACTGCTAGTTTAATTCAGCATGTAGACCACTTGAACTACAACTGTTTGCAATGGAACTGAAATGGAAATAGAAAGGACTGCTTTGTAAAAAGGCAAAAAAATCAGAGACAGGCGTTTGTGGGAGCAATGAAAGGCCAAGATTGGAAAACTAAAAAAGAAATGAAATAAGATAACTGAAATTAGAAAACTGAGATGAAAATACACTGTGTCTCAAATAAAAACATCCCCGACATTTTCGACCATAACTTGAAAACCAATTATCAGATTTTGATAATTTTTGGCAAGAATATTCCTGACGCAACTTGCCATCAAATGATTGTTTAGTTTCCCACCTTACCCAGTGTTTGTTTCTGCACTATCTGGGGAAAACATAACCAGCAAAATATCACTTTTTTATCCAATGCGATATGATTGCTTAATTAACATAACACTTGAAAACACATTTTGTTCACATTTCTGACACCGTGGCTAACAATTCATCCAGTTGTCCATTTCAACTTTATTCTTATCCCTTTTTCTTAATCTGACATCAGCTAAGAACGAGATGGATTAACTTTTTTTTGTTCAGAAAGTGAACGGAAAATTGTTAGAATTAAGAAAAAATGTCTCTTTATTTACAATGCATGTTCGGATTAACTTTGGCATAAGCTGCCATTTCTGATTCTCTTTTTTCTTATCTGATGTATAATTGCAAATGTTGGTTCTTAGAAGAAGCGATAACATCGAATTTAGGCTTCAGTTCATGTTTGCGATTACCTTGATCTTTATTTTAAGAGAAAGTGTCGACTGTAGTGTTAATCCTAGTTCTTGATGAAACATAAACTCATGTGTTGTGCTGTGATGGTGTCAGGTGAATTTGGCGTACGCATTCGAGATGAAGGATGCCCTTTGCCTTGTGTTGACTCTTATGAATGGCGGAGACCTGAAGTTTCACATTCACAATATGGGTAACGTTGCGGACAGCGAACTCACTTGCTATATTTGGTGTTGCAGACAGAGAAAGTTTGCTTACTTATTTTCTGAGAAATGTGTGAAATTTTGTTTGTGTTGTTGACGCAAACGAAAAAGAAGATAGCCAAGATAGGAAACGTTAATGAACGGTGTCAGCGATGCCCACTGGTATTAATGACGTTTGCTGAAATGATTAAAACGTTGCAGGTAACCCAGGCTTTGAGGAGGAGCGAGCAGTCTTCTATGCCGCTGAAATCACGTGCGGCTTGAAGCATCTGCATGCAGAGAGCATCGTATACAGGCAAGTGAATTTTAATTTTTTTTTTGATAAGACTGCACATTGTGCAGAGTAGAGTTTGTGAATAGTGTGGTTTTCAGTTCATTGTGCCACAGTATGTCGACTTGTTTGGTTGTGTTTTGTTTGTGGTGCAGCAAAATGTTTTTACTACACATTTTTGGGCTGACTGTTAAGCTGTAAGCTTAAAGTCGACCCTTTGTCATGGTTGCCGTCTGTTCGTCCATCTGTCTGTCACGCATGTACTGTGGCTAAGCGATGCAAGATGGGGCCTAGGTTGCTATTGATTACTAATAGGAAGTCACGTATTCGCTTTCAAATTACCTGCAAATCGTCAACTTTGATGACCTTGAAGGCCATTGCATGCTGTTGTGGCTAAATGGTTCGAGATAGGGCCTATGTTACTATTAATCACTAATAGGAAGTGGCATACGCCTTTCAGCCGAAATGAAAATCATGGATTTTGAATGACTTTTAAGGTCAGTGACAACCAGTATGGTCTGCCCCACTCTAGCGACTATGGTAATATGTAAATATATTTGCAACAAATTATTGTCATTCCTGTCTTGGCTTTGGGTATATGTTTTGATGTGCAGTTTGTGTAATTATTCATGTAAATGAATTGTCTACAAAATTTACAAGCACTTTTTATTTTGGTGAAATTCTGCAGAGATGGGACATGACCCAGGTGCCAATTGATTACATTTTTGTGCTAGTCAACATCAGCATCTAGCAGTTTTTTTTCATCGATCAGCAACGCATCTGATACTTGCGTGGTGGATCCAGAAATTTGGAATAGGGGGTTGGAAGGGTAGGGAGTGGGAGCTGTGCCCTCTCCCCAGAAAATTTTTGAAAAGTTTTATGCAAAAATAATCATTTTTATGCCAAATTTTCACTTGTTTTAAGGTGCATCCAGTCACTGGGGGGCTGCCCCATCCCTCCCTTGAATCTGCCACCGGATACTTGGCATCTGATAAGTTCTGTTGCACTCTTGTAAATGATATGTGTCATGTCACGTTTATTAGAAATTGTTGTATTTATCACTGTTACTGTTATTATTCCTAGTATGCTATAAGCATAATGGAATGTGTTCTGTAGAGTGTATAATTGTTGGCATCTTGACCGTGTTGCAGGGACTTGAAGCCAGAGAACATTCTCTTAGATGATAATGGTGAGTTGGTTTTTATTATTTGTGTGCTTTTTAATTAATTGCGTATTTTGCTGCACTTGTACTAAAAAACATCTCATACTGGCTTATTCACAAGAATGTGTCTGGGCAAGTTTTTTCCCATTGTTTAGATTTATACAGTTGAAATGTGCATGATTAAATTTCGTAAATGTGTTTATTAATTTGCGCAGACTTCTAGTATATAAATCAAGCAGTGAACTTGGGTATTTGACAGAAAGTATATAAATTCGGCTTGTGAGACCTTTCTGTTCCCATGAACTTGAGAGAGAATATTGTGTTGTTGCCATCAGGTCACGTTCGAATATCTGACCTTGGACTAGCGATGCAGATTCCCGAAGGAGAATGCATTCGTGGACGAATGGGTACCGTTGGCTACATGGGTATGTAATGTCAACTGATTGCACTAGTTTGTTGTTTGATGCGACTGTGAGAACTGACTTGCACACTCTCTTGTGCCAAGTTAACATCATTTTCCTGTATCGCTCGAGTTACAGGTTAAAGGGATCTATAGATTGCTGTTTATGGAAAACCCCTCATAGAACGTCACTTGCCATATGGGATCGCGAAGTGTTTCCTGCTACCTGACACATGTGAGCATGTCTCGCCTCAACCCCAATTAATCAGGCCAGTAGTCAAATTGCCTGCACATAGGGATGGAAGGCTGAGTTGACCTTGGTGATGGTTATATACTGAAGCGATGTACTTGTTAACGGACAGTCGCTCATCCAAGTGGTAACCACTGGACTGGCACTTCTGATTATGAGTCTATCATTCTAATCATTACACCACTCACTGACATTCTTCTCCCCCCCATCATTTTACGTGTTTAATTACTGGTAATCTATGCTTCCAGTGTTTTGCTGCTGTTGGTTGATGAGGGCATCTGGCGTGTAAAAGTGTGTTTACAGTAGTTTCCAAAAGTCTAGCATTTTAACCTGAAGTAATCTTAATGTGGGGTAATTCCATATGAATTGGCTATTTGAACAAAAACTGGATGTTTGTGTGTTTATTTCTGACATATCTGTTTTGACTCTTTCCCTGTGCCAAGTATTGTTATCTTCATTTGTTTAGTTCCATCAGTTTTTTACGATTGTGATCTGTTTTACATGTCTGGACCATTTTAATTTGCCATTTTACTGCTTGCATGTAGATTTGTTGATTTTTGGTTATTTGCCACAGTTGTGTTCCTTAAATTAGGGCTGTACTGAATATTCTATTCGTATTCTATTTGGCTCGAATAGTAGGCCGAATAGTGTATTCGTTTTCGGTCGGATAGTAGTGCAAAAAATAGACCGAATACGAACAATAAGCATATGCCGTTGCCACTTGGTGCTCTTGCATATAGCGGATAGCCTCAAAGATAACTGCTGTCAGCCAGCAGTCTCCATAGCATAACGCCCACACATGATGCTTTAATCCTTTCTCTTAGCAGTTTAGTATATAGCATGTTTTGTTAGTGTCAGCAATTAATCTTTGTTAGTATTATTCATTTAACACAAACACACTTAAGATGACCAACTTGGATTTTTTCACAGTAGGTCCCTATGTGTGAGCATTGAATCCAGGGCATTATGCATTGTGTTTGAACCTGCATCAACTATTTGTATTCTATTCGTGTTCGGCCGAATAATAAAATGAATTATTCTTATTCGGCCGAATAGTAAAATCTGCTATTCGGTACAGCCCTACCTTAAATATTGAGTGTTTTTAATGTTTTACATTATAACTGTGCATCTATTTCATTTTCTCTTATTTCACTTCTTTTGTGCTGATTGTATTGGAAAGTTTATATTCTGCACAGTTTGTGTTGGGTGGGTTGTATTTTAGCTCCTGAAGTTGTGAAGAACGAGAAATATACATTCAGTCCAGACTGGTGGGGCCTCGGCTGTATTCTGTATGAAATGATCGAAGGAAAGGTGAGTGTGATTTTTATTAGTTTCTGCTGTATGTTAATAATGTTGTACTTAATTGGACATCATATTTGCATGTTCTTCCCAGAGTTATTATTTGAGTCTTATTAGATTGAAGTTTACATTGGCTGGTTAGATATTTCTGTGTAGTTTTATGAACAATGCGAGGCCCATATGTTCATCTATGTTCTTTAGCCACTAGCCAGATGAGACATCAGTTTAGACCAGTTGGTTAGTTCTGTGTCATTACTCATCGTTTATGCCCCAGTCTGTTGCACCTACCCATGGTGGGCTGGCCGTTTTGGTTGGAAAACTCATCAAGTTGGGCTTTTTTAAACAATTCTGGTTTTAAAAAGTTCAGTGAAAATCACCAGGTTGGGCTTTTGTTAAAAATGGTTTTTTTTCAATGTTGGGTAGACCACAGCTAATGTATTGAAGCTGAAGAAGCCGGTGGTGTGTTATCATTGTGTGACTTACGTTCTGTCGTGTTTTGTTTCTGGGATGTCCCAGAGAACTGTATGTTATGACGAGTGTGTGGGAACCATGTGTTGATTTGTGCTATTGGGTTGTGTTTGTGTCGTAGGCTCCATTCCGTGCTCGGAAGGAGAAAGTGAAACGCGAAGAGGTCGATCGGAGAGTGAAGGAGGACACCGAGACGTACTCGACAAAATTCTCTGACGACGCCAAGTCCTGCTGTGTGCAGGTAGGATCTGGTGGCACTGGCTTATTTCTCCACTCACACCAAGGACATATTATACTTTGGGTGGCCACTTGTCTGCAGAACTCAGCTACATTCAGGCATTTGACATTTGTCCGTAAAAATTAAAAAAATTGATTGAAAATCTGGGAAATGTCAGGAAGTTGTTTCAGCCGGTATACACAACTGCAGAGTCAGTATACAGCCACACTGCAGTCGTAGACACTCAGCCTACTGTGATGTAGAACATTTTTCTTTGGTCATTACCATGAATATGCTACTGCTTATGCTGAGATTTGGTCCTAGGATATCATCAGTATAGTGAGGCATGTTACTGCTAGACCAAGCATTGAGGCACTGAGGGATATACCCTAAAACCAGTGGGTGCATCTTAACCCACTAAAACCCACCCAAAAAACACCCAAACTTTAATATATTTATTTTTTTTGGTCTACTGGTAATGAAATGTTTTATTACGGTTAATTTTTTAAACTTTGGACTTAGTTTTTGATAGTTGGATATTATATCGGGCAGTTCCATGATTTTTTACATAATAACTGTGCATCTATTTCATTTTCTCTTATTTCACTTCTTTGTATTTACATTTCCATTTAAAACATATTTGTTCTTTTTAATTTATGTGCTAGATTAATCTGTCAGCTTACTTGTTGTTTTTCAGGTGCAAATTCTTATTGTATCGTATTGTATCTTTTTGTATCTAGCAGTGCTCATTTTAATAAAAACTACTCAATTTAGCAAATGTAGCAAAAACCTATCAAGTTGGGATTCTTTAAAGCAACCCAGGTTTAACTGAATAAAATTCATCAGGTTAGGTTTTTAAAAATGTTTTTTTTCAATTCTGGTTAGACCACAGCTAGTGTACTGAAGCTAAAGAAGCTGTCAGAGGGCTATTTTCATTGTGCGATTAACTGTCTGTGAGTGACGTGTCTTCAAGGACTTGTTTTCGTTCTAGAAGCACCTTTAGGACAAAGAGCAGTGTTCTTGTTTTTGTTCTTGTCCTTGGTTCCAAGTTCTTGTACTTGGCTTTGGGTCCAAAGTTCTTGGCTTTGGTCATGGCCTTGAACACCATGTCCTTGGCCTTGACCTTGGATGCAGTGTCCTTGATAACATCACTACTCTGTGCTGTGTGACAGTTGCTGATGAAAGATCCATCTCAGCGGCTAGGTAGCAATGGTGCAACTGAAGTTCAGGATCATCAGTTGTTCAAATCAATCGACTGGAAGCGACTTGAGGCCGGCAAAATGAAGCCGCTGTTTGAACCAGATGTAATTGTGCCATTTTTTTTCATTTGCTTTATTTTTTTAACCTTATTTGCGAAAAATGCTGTCTTCTGGAACATTTACATTCATGCAGATGGGAGTCTTATACCTGTATACAGATTTCAGTAAACACGAATTTGCTTGTATTCCAGTGGTGACCGTTCGCATTGATACAAACTGAGTTACTATACCTGTGAGTTGTGCGTAAACAAGCATTTTTTTTGTTTCTGAAATTATTTAACTAGACCAGTTTTGACTTTATCTGATGCTGTGTGATACACAAACTGTTAGTTGACATTTTAATCGTGTTACCAGTGTTTTTGATGAATTAAATTTTCCCAAGTGTATGCTTTTTTTTCAGTTTATACTTCGATTTTTGTTAATTGAGCTTGGTTATTGTTAGGCAGTTCTTGTTGCGTAATTGATTTGAATGAAAAAGACCGTGGAAGTCAGGATTCAACAGTATTATAGAAGTGTGATTTTTAGACTGAATCGCACTTGCAGCACAACTGATTCCACTTATTCCTGCTCATTTCTATGTAGTCTGTTCTGTTGTTCATCTGTCACATCTATGCCCCTGCTTAAACTATTCATCGGATTAAATGCTACTTGGCAGGTACACCTATGGGGTTCAGTGACACATTGTGTTAGATGGGGGTCCCTTCCCCCATGGGACGGGCAGATTTGGAGTTGACCCCCCCAGTGAAAGCATGCAGTTGCTTTCGAGTTATGAAAAATGATGATTAATGATTCACCACGTGACGGCATAGATCAGCCTTTCCTTATTTTACCGAATTACTTATTATTGTTGTTGTTATTTCTTATTGTTATTATTCATATAATTTGTTGATTGTGAACAGCCGCGGGCCGTCTACTGCAAGGACGTTTTAGACATTGAGCAGTTTAGTACGGTGAAGGGTGTTAGTCTTGATGCCACGGACAACTCGTTCTATAGCAAGTTCAACACTGGCAGCGTCTCAATATCTTGGCAAAACGAGGTGCCGCATTTATTGTCTCTGAACAAACTGATAGGTCAAAGCTGTAACTGATAAGCTATATAGGAAGTGAGTCGGCATAATACTACGTTTACTTACTGGTTTGTTATCTACTCTTGGACTCGGGGAAAACTTCACATGGCCATTTCTTTCTAAATGGTCTGATTTGCTTCATGTTTGGTCATGCGATAGGGTTTTCCAGGGGGAGGGGTGGCCAATCAAATTCAACATGGTAGCTAGTCGCCATCTTAAAAAAATTACAATTGGCCATATTTCTCAAACCTGTCTGACTCACTTTGTGTTTTGTTCTAGGTTACTGTTTTTGATTTCTGCGGATCGAATGGCATTTCTGGGTTTTCACTGTTGATGGATAATGCACAAAGAATACATTACGTTGCTTACAATCTGTAATATTTCTGGTTTTGCAGATGATTGAGACGGAATGTTTTAAAGAATTAAACGTCTTCGGGCCGGATGGAACGCCATCTCTAGACCTGGTTGCTGAACAGCCACCGCCACCTGCACGCCATGGTTTCTTCGATAGACTTTTTAAACGACGCCGGGTATGATTACATTAATCTAGCAAAATCAACTACTTCTGCTTTATTTCCATTATTTTTCAATTAGTACTCTATCAGTTTCAGTTTTAGTATCATTACTTGTTACCATATCTGCTCTATCTCTGTGTCTTACGGATTTGATTTTGCTGTTGACATATTTATGAGCAACTTTGTATTGGTAAAACTGACAGTTATGGATGAGATTTAGGTTGATATTACAACGCCAAGTTTCACAAGATTTTTAAGCATAACTTTTTAACTTTTTGTTCATTTTGCTCTTGTAGTTGTCCTTGTTTGTCATATAATTAGCTGAATATCACTGTTGCTGTTGGAGTGACGGTGCTTTTCATTCTGTTAGTTAGCGTATCTTTTCTTAATTATCATTTGACGTGGTTTTTGGTATATGTTTTAGGGTTATTGTTTGCTGTTAAATAGATTAAATACAATAAATTATTTCACCTTGCTTAGTACTGTTTGTTGGAAGGGTTTCTGAACTGTATTAAGTCCTGCTCTGACGGTTCGCAAACGTCTCGCTTTGGGGATTGGCCTGACTCTGAGTGACTCTTAGTAAAGTTGGCCATTTAAAAAAGCCAAAAGTGGTGGTACAGGTGGTGATGGTAGTACCAGTAGTGATAGTGGTACAGTTGAATTCGCTTATATGCACGGCCTTCGGACCACAAGCTGACTTGCATGTAAGCGGAGCGTGCATTTAACTGTAGTTAGCTTATAGGACGAATGCAGTCATTTACAGCATGCAGTTACAATAGTTGGTCATTCACACCACAGGAAACAGTCACCTCACTCATTTTCTTTATGGACATCAGGGCGCAGCATGTAGCAGCTGATAATGGTCACTCCAGTAGTGTCAGTTTACATACCGCCTGCCTGTCTTAATCACTCTCATAGACAGCAGGTGGCCTAGCACTATTGACCCGCAGACTGCCATTTGAAGTTCATTATGATGCTGCATGCTACTGGGGTGGAGAGATGCACTGTAGCCCACATGATGCGTGGTGCTCACTAGCTCTGACTACCTGCATAATTCTAGGGTTTAGACGTCGTCACCGGCATCCCAGTGAGCGTTATGTGGCTGATGGTGGTCTTATGTGCACTGTGTCCCAAGTTGTTCATAACCAAAATAAGTCATGGCGCTGGGACCAACAAAGTGCATGCTTATAGCCGAATTGTGCATATATGGCTGGTGCTTATAAGTGAAGTTGACTGCCATTGACACAGCGTAAACTCAAACAGGACTAGACACACATCGTGCAAATAAGCGTAGTGCACTTATAGCCGTTGTGCATGTAAGTGGAGCCGACTGTAGTTGTAGAATGCAAGGAGATTACATGACTCTTGGTTAGGTGGTCGCTACTCAGATGAGGACAAGTAAACCATCTCAGTACATAACTATCCACCGATGTCAACTCAGCCTTTTATTTCTCCAGGAAAGGTAAATCAAGTACTGGCCTGACTGGTTGTTAAGGTGGGGTGCAAAACGATGCATGCATGTGTGTCGCTGTGGCACAAATACTGCGTGATCCCATATGGCAGGTGACACTGTAGCTCTGTGACGGGTTACCATTGGGAGCTGTGCACTACCCTTAACTTTGTAGTTATAGTAGTAGCAGTTGTAGAGGGGGAGATGTCAGTCATAATGAATTTTGTGTATTGATTGCAGTTGTTAACGAGACATTTTTGTGTCGATGTTCTGTTTCTAGAATCACAGCTTGGATCGTGTCTAGTACTACAGTAGCTGTATCTTCCTGACTCAATCAATCCACAATCTATTATGCAGTAGCTCGATCCGAGTCGATTGATTATCGTCTTCTGCTGCCTGCATTGGCACACCGGCTGTGCTGTTGGACTGTGTTCGCCAGACGTTCAAACGTGTGATTAGAGATGCACGGATCATCGGACAATAATCACTGATTAATAGTTGATAATCTCCGATCAGCCGATGCCAATTATTAGCCGATTTTGTATCATTTTAGACCCGCTGCTAATGTGCTAAAGAGCAGCACATGACAGTTTGGTTAAAAACGTTCAAGATTGTTTAGTAGCAGGCTGCAAGTCATTAATAAGTGCAATTAGGGATGTGAATTGGGGAATTTTCCTAAATTTTTGCTGGAATTCTTTTTTGACATTTTGTGAAAAATAGCAGTACATTTCTTGAGAAAGTCCACTAGTAACATCGAGTGATCCCATTTACACTCTCACTGTCTAGGAAAAGAGGAATTACAGAAACTGGAAAATGTTTTGGAAATTATTCAGTTATTTATTTCACAAGTTTGGCTATTTACACAGGACCAATCAGATTCAGTGACATAGTCTTCTTTGATGTTTTAAAATCTATGTGGGAATTTATCTTTTCACATGTATGATATCGATGTGGATGCCATATGGCTTTGCTATTGTGGTAATTACTTACTTTTTCCTCAAATGTGGAAATGATAATTTTCCACATAAGTTAAAACTCCAAAATACGATGGACTTGATTAGTTTTTCTAGGTTTTAAGTACTTTCAGTTTTAAGTTTCTGTACTAGTTTAATGCTGGATGCATTTCGGAACTCTGTCCAGTTATTGACAGCCAGCCAGTGCTTTGTCAGTGCATCTCTAATGCTAATCAGTTAGCGAGCATACTCTATGCGTGTGTTCTGTTTGCTATCAAACAATGTTATTGTTGAACTGTTGCATGTGGCGTTTCACTGAATTCAGACGTGGACACAAATTGTTCTGTCACTATCAGTAATTTTTTGTTAAATTTAACATAAATGTATATCATCTTTGTCGTCTCTGTTGAATGTGTAATGTTCTTATGATCATTCTGTGTGACATTATCCGGGGTTTGTTGTCTGTGATAGTATCATCTTCAGTTGATGTGTTTAAGGATGCAGTGCTACTGCTAGGGGTGTGCGGGAAACCGAAAGTCAGCTCGGTTTGGGTTTTTAAAAACCGGTGAACTGTTCAAAATTTTAAGTTTCATTCTGCTGGTTTTCCGTAGCATTTGCAAAACCGCCTGATCGGCTGCTCTTAAGAATTGCAGTCAACAACAAGTAAAGTGCAAACACATGCATCTAAGATTGGGGGGGCACTATAGTGATTTGTAATTAAGCATACACTGTGTTCAGAAAAAAACACCCACTCACTTTTTCTTTTATATCTGCATGGAAAATGTTCATATTTCCGCACAATTTTCAAGGAATGTTTAGGAGGGAACAAACATTTCTCGTGTAAAAAGTTAGGTATTTTTTGCTACCACTGACGTCATGCTAACGTCATATTTCCGTGAAAAATATGCTATTCCATCACGCAGTTGTTCACTGTGAACTGTTTTCATACTTTATCTTCTTGGCCGAGTGAGAGATCCTCAACTTTGTTGATGTCGGCAGGCGTACATGCACTGCGTCACTGCATGAATGAGCGCTTGCCTGCTATTAGTCGAACGACTTGATACTGCCGGTAACGTCAATTTTTTTATTTAAACATTTTATCCCATCAATATTCAACTGTTTATGTACTGTCCGGAAACATCTTGCACAAACTTGCTGCTCTGTAACCCTTGCTGACTCGAAAACATTTTATCAAAGGTTTGTCTTCAATGGTAAAACACATAGTTTACAAACACGAAAATATGACGTCAGCATGACGTTACCGGTAGCAAAGAATAGCTAACTTTGTACCGACGGAATACTTGTTTCCTTTTAAGCATTCCCTGAAAATTTTGTGGAAATCTGAGCATCTTTTATCGAGATATAAAACAAAGCGTGAGTGCGTGTTTTTTTCTGAACACAGTGTGGATCGTTCTCAGAGGATTGTTGTCATGTGGTGCCGCATTTCCTAGCAGAAACTACAGAAACAAAACAGACTGCATCAGCTTTGAACTGAAACATCAGTTTTTTAATGAAGCCAAACCCACGACGATTCTGCACCAAAAACCATGGTTATTTCAACAAGTAATTTGAGCAAAGCTTAGGTGACGCACGATAGCAGCATTCCTGCCTAGACGATGGCTAAGATGCGTGAAGCATTCTGCTATTGCGCGTAAAAACCAAACCAAACCGTTCTGCACACCCTTAGCAATGCGTAGAATCAGGTGTGTGATTTTATTGTAAATATATTGTGTCAATGTAGTATGATGTCCCTGTATGTCATTGCATTGTTTTTTTTTACCCGTGGATTTTCCAGTGCATTGGAATGGTTGCCATCTACCATTTTAATATGACATACATGTCAGATTATGCATTTTAATGAACTAGGCTGTAAAAATTTCAGTTCGTTAGTTTGGCATTTTTTGTTATTATTCTGCGCATTTGGCGCTGCCACTAATGCTTAATTTTGGCACTAGTTTGGCATCAATTCTCCAGTAACGAGTGAATAATTTTTTTCACTGAAATGCATAGCATTTTTTAGTATTTTTAGCCAATGCATCAATGAATAGAACAGTGCAAGGTTTTTGTTGCTGATGCCACGGTGAACTGAAGTGTAACATATTCGTGTTGGCGTGGAGTTGACGGTTTGATGTTGTCTTACGTGTCGTGGGCAAGAGGTGTCATTGTTTCCCTTTGATACATCGCCAGCATTCGCAGCATCTTAGGACAATTTTGTGTGCTCTGAACCTGCTGTGAAATGCCAGTTTGCTTGTTGGTGTTTAGTGTGAAATGTAGAGCATTGATGGTTAAGTCTTGTCCGCTGGCTGCCAAATATTACTATAAGTGTGCAACTTAGTACGTGCCTCTTTTGTGGATGCTTTTGTAGGTTTTTTAAAATTTAGTGCTTTTGCTGTCAGTGCTTCAACTGTTCTCCAGCAGTCCTGCCTAACCATTATGAGATTGATGACTGTCTGGAGCATAGCAGGGAAGATTATTAGAACTGCCATTATCGATACATATGCGCAATTATAATTGGCAGTTCTTACAACTTTAGGTTTAGGTCAATTTTGTGTTTTGTGTTTCATAAACGTTAAACTTTTTGGAAAGGTTAAACTTTTCATTTTGTTATTATGTGTATGTGCATTTTTGCCTGCAAAGGCCATCCCCGAAATGACCTATACTGTGTTGGGTGGGACGTTAAACTCTACTCACTCACTGTGGGCTGGGTATTATTATTTGGGATTTGATAATGGTTAAGTTATAGACTACCTGGAAATTGGAAAATGGTTATTGTTTTGACAGCAAGGTCTATTGCAGTGATTTTCAACCGGGGTTCCGCAGAGCATCTGCCAAGGGTTCCGCAGCTGGCCAGTAAAAAATAACTTAGCCGGCAAAGTCACGCCAGACAGAGTCATAGAAAATCAACACCGAACGAAATTACGCTTCCATGCATCTATTTTTGTGTAGATCTATGGTGTTTAATCATTTTTGTTAGTAATTTTGGCATATTTGCATTGTAGGTTTATATTATAACGTCGGCCTCTATGCACGGCATTACTCAACTCCGAGGATTAATGCATTATTGGAAATGAAAAAAAAATAACGTATTGATTAGAATTATGGCTACGAAATCGTTTGACCATTTACATGGTTAATTCAATTTTTGTACACTGCTAAGAAAAAAGACGCATAGGCCCTATATGTTTGAGGGCGTCCACGTGATAAATTTTCTGCTTTGATGGCTGGGGCTAAATGGCCGTCGACGACCGCCTCGCCCGTCGTGTTTGGTTAAATAGTATACAATAACTTATTGTTGCCTACTAATGGTTAAACGATATAGCTCTTCTTGCAAAGCCCATTTCAGAGCTACGGAGCAGTCACATTTCATATTATAATTGGTCATTTTTGCCTGCTTTGTTGTCTCCATGGGGTTCTGCCCTGTTAGGGAAATGAGTCTGTAACTTCTATACCTCGT
>Ga0209367_1000456_pt1 | contig 40192 bp, 21 predicted proteins | sample WorMetLIZISLAND2_FD_187412 | JGI IMG/M metagenome (GOLD analysis project Ga0209367, IMG submission 187412) | Marine gutless worms symbiont microbial communities from Max Planck institute for Marine Microbiology, Germany - Olavius geniculatus... ...
GTCAGCGGAATGTTGTATGCATATGTACACTGATACTGGACAACGACCGATGTATACATGGGCTAATGTATGCCTGCAAATATGCTCCAAGGTACTGTCGAATTTCATAGGAACTTCTGTTTTTGTGTCACTTGCTAATCATGCGGTTGAAACAGAGGCTGTTAGCAATCATCAGGTGTAGCTAATTCGTCACATAACCAAGTGCTCTGTGACTTTAAGACTCCGCCGCCAATGCAGAAGCTACACCCATTTTGTTCAAGGTGAAAATTGCCAGTCTGTGCTTGGAAAAACAATTTTTTAAAGGCCAATAATACTATTGCCCAGCTGTCTGTTATTAGTTATTTTTAGTTAGCTGCACCTGATGATTACTAATGGCTTCTGTACTGTATCAGTTGTGTTCAATCTTGTTGATATTAGCTTATGTTTTGTCACTTTTAGTCTCTATGCACTCCATTTGTTATGAACGTTTTTAATAAATTGATGAATCTTGTTTATCAAGAAACTGCAATTAGGGGTATTCATAAAGTGTTACACTTGCAATGTATCTAGTCACAGTTTGCAGGTGATCATGCATTGTATTACAGCACTGCTAAAATACCTCCTAATTTGTCGGCGACTGGGGGTTTGTCCCGCACTCCTGTGCCTCAGTGATGTAGGTCTGTCTCAGGTAGTGATGTAGGTAGCCGTCTCAGCTCATGATCGCTCCCAGACCTCCTTGTCATCCCTGAGTTCAATGGCATAGCTAAGGGGGTAGTCCTCAATCTCACTTTTTGTTACAAATAGATATTACTTAGATGTTACAAGGTCGCATAATTTAAGGCTATATTACACGAAATTCGATTTTTGCCCCAGACCCCACTAGGAGAGCTTGCCCCAGACTTGACTGGAATTTAGTGATTTTACTTCTAAGGAGGGATGGGAGAGGAAGGAGAGGAAAGAGAAAGGGAAGAGACGTGAGCCCCCAGTTCACATTCCTGGGAATCCTGGCTACGCCACTGTCAGAGTTTCACTGTCTCAGTCTTGCAGACTTTCAGGGGCGTATAAATATAAGCAGTGGCTTATATCCCCCGAAATCTGATATCGAAATCTGGCGCAACTTCCCTCTTCCCCAGTTTTGGGCTGAGGTTCCCCCTAGTTTCTGACTCAAGTTTTCATGTCCCTTATGGGCTTCTTCCCTCTCTAGGAAGAACGTTTTGTTAAGGGTGTAGATTGCCCAGTGGAAAATAGGGGAAGTGTTAAATAGGGGGAAAGTTTTGTTGAAGACGCAGATTGAAAAAATAGGGGACAAATAAAAAATAAGGGGAAGTTTTCTTAAGGTGTAGTTTTCCCAGTGAAAAATAGGAGGGGGAGTTTTAATCCACAACCTTATAAAAAATGTAATTCCCCCTATTTCTCACTGGGCGCAAGCTGCGCCCACCAGGTATAGGGATATAGGCCACTGAACATAAAGGGGAGGGGGATGGTCGGCGCACGTTGTGTCATGGAAACTGTGTTGGGGAAGAGGAAAATCTAAGGTCTGAAGAGATGGAATGGCGGTGGACAATGGCGGATCCAGAAGTTTGGAATAGGGGAGTGGCAATTGGGGAGGGGGAACAGAATCTGGAGAGGGGGCTGTCCCCTCCCCCAAAATTTTTTGGAAAATTTGATTCAAAAATCATGCATTTTTGTGCAAAATTTTCCCTTGTTTTAAGATACATCTGGTCAATAGGGGGCGCCCCCCCCCTTAAATCCGCCACTGGCGGTGGACAAGGCTGTCGGGAGAACAGCATCAACGGTCTTGGCGGATAGACTCCCCTGCTCGCAGTGACAGAATTACAAACAAAACTAGTCAACAGAATGTTGTATGGTTTATTAGAAAATTAAGCTGCAACATTGTCGACGAAGCAATGCGTCTCGTTTACAAGAATAATCAAGATTTGATGCCATGGCCTTCTAACTTAGCATCAGCTGATCGAATTGGTTGAATTACGGACAAGCTAGCGGGCAACGAGCGGCATTGGGCATTTGTATCTTGAGTGACACGTATCAGATGGCATTCCATTGCGTTTTGTATCAATACAACAAAACAAAATCCTTTTAAAAGCGTAACAAATCTGGTATCGTCAGCAACACGAATCACACCGACTGAAATCCGTGTCTACCAGTGGGCGTGGCACCCAGTGGGCTGCGGCGGCTTCACTGCGCGCTAGGCTACAGGCCGGGTACGCTATCTCTAGTCCTATTTATAGCTCGTTGGTCATACATACCTGCGGTAGTTTCAGCAAAATGCCTGACGTTTGTATTAATTCACATCCTAGTATCCGTAAATCTGTCTCCGTCTCAGAGTTCAAACCATCAAGCATCGATGGAGTGGCTGAAAGCTTTTCTTCTGGAATGAGAATATTGTCTAACGTAATAATAACGCTGCTAAAATCGCGAACCAACGTCCTCACATCCGCCATTTTACAACGTAATGAAAACGTTTCCGGAAACAAGTCCGCACAAAATTGTTATTTTGCATAAATAAGTAAAGATCGTAAGTCGCAACAGAAATTTGCGCTTCCCCTAGTCCTAACTCCTAGTCCTAGTTTATGACAATTTTGAGTTTTTACGAGCGAAAGCAGCTACTACTTTCAGCGCGTTTTAGCCATCGCAATTCTGTCTGTCCGTTTGTTTGTCCGTCTGTCCGTCACACGGGTGTATCAGTCAAAAACGGTGCAAGATAGGATCATCAAATCTTCACTGTCGGCTGCCTGGAAGACTCTATAGTTTCAGGAACCGTAAAGCTTCTCTATAAATTCGAAGGGGGTCACCCCGAACGAGGGCGGTAAATAAGAGGGGGTGGGCAAAATTTGCGATTTTTGGCCAATAAGTCGCCGTATCTCAGTAACGGTGTGAGATAGGGCCTATAGGTTAGCTATTAATCTCTAATAGGAAGTCGTACACTGGCTCTCGATTGGCGCCGAATTCAATAATCTTGAATGACCTTGAACGCCGAAATAGAGGGTTTTATAATTTTTTTGGCGATTTCGGGCTGCGACACAAGTCAATATCATTCACAAGGTGGCGTCACGAAACTATTGTTATGCGATCCATATAGAGAATTTGGTATTTGTATATTAATTTAGCGTGAACACCGAAATTTTCCGCTAAACTACTGTACTGGAACTGCTATAGGCTTTCGCGCGTCTTTTGAACATTAGCTCAAATTTCTTTTTTTTCAAGTGCATTTTTAGGTTTTTGGTTGTTGTGATATTCATGTCCTATGATATTTTATTTAGTATTTTATTCATGATTTTTGATTTCTTTATCTTAATTGCTATAATTAATTAATAGAAAATCTTCGACTTCGAACGATAGCTATTTTTGCCTGGATTCAGAATTTCAGAATCGCGCTCTTCACTCACAATGTGGATAATAATTCAAAATATGGATATTACTCAAATTGCTGTATCCCCTATTGAATTCAGTAGTTCAATGGTGGCCCTATTATGTGCCGCCATAGATTCGACATTTCTCTAAGCAGAATATGCTTAATCGATCTGCATGATTCTCTAGCCTAATTTTGGATTTGCGCAGCTAAAACATCGATCGTAGTTTACATGATTGTTACATTAATTTTATTATATTGATTAATATTTTCACTTTAATATTGTGTTTCATTTAATTTGTTTTTGTTATTTCAATTAAAAACAATACTGTACTTTTAACGGTGAATAACGTCCGTGCTCCGTGCGCGGTTTTGCACCCAATTCAATGAATGTATAGAGTACCTGCTTACTTATTTTTTAAAACACGTTAGGTTTCAAACTCAAAATTTACTTTTATTCACACAACGTTGCGGAAATGGTTTGATCGACTTAGCAGTGTTGTGAATGCACGGTGATACTTTCAGATTGGCGATCTGAACGCATCCATTTTTACCGGTCTTCCTGATCGCCGATCTGACAGTTTTGGGCGTAGTTTGATACCTTCAGATCAGCGATCTGAGCACTCAGATCGGCAAGATCTGTTAACTACAGACAACAAACTCACCTGTAGATTACTCACTTCAGATTTGCCGTCGAATATTTAACATTCCAGCTGTCTCCTGTCCAAAGATGTCTCAGCTAGGGCTCTGCCTACTAACCATTTAGATGCTAAGATGTATACTTTGGCTGTGGTCAACGCCGAGGGACATGGACAGCCAGTTGCCCATGCTGTACTGGCTAATTGTATTGTTTTTTGTGTTATTTAACTTTAAAAAATGTTTCAAATACGACTAAAGTGAAGTTGTTTGAAACCTTCGTAGTTCCAATAGTGTTGTACGGCTCGGAATGCTGGTGTCTGAGAAAGAAAGACGAACGAAGAATCCTAGTGGCAGAGATGGCGTTGCTGAGGAGATTGTTGCGGGTGACAAGGTGCAACCGGATAAAGAATGAGACAGTACCAAAAAAGGACCTTAGTTGACAGAATAGCACAGCGAAGACTGACATGGTTCGGGCATGTGTCAAGGATGGGCAGTGAACAGCTGCCAGTAAAATGATGCACTGTTCTATAACTGGATGGAGAAATCAAGGAAGACAACCAAAGAAGTGGAATGCTGTATAAAACAAGACACAGACATGAAGAACATACAATTTGATGAAGTGATGGAAAGAAGAAGAACTTATTTGGATCCATTTGATCTGTGCACTCATTACTATTAATCACTCAGATTGGTGAGTTTGTTGTCTGTAGTTAACAAATCTTGCCGATCTGAGTAATTTTGCCTAAAACTGTCAGATTGGCGATCTGAAAGACCAGTAAAAATTGATATGTTCAGATCACCGATCTGAACGTATAATTATCGGTTGTGAATTAAATTAGAATAATCGGTGTCTTAGCTGCTGATTTGTTTTTGAAAAGTCACAAATGGCAGCTGTAAATGTTAAGCAAGAACCGTTAGATGCTAGCGATGTTGATGCCAGGTAAAAGATGAAGCGTATTCATTTACTTTCAGATTTTTTACTGTACTGTTGAATAGCATGTCTTCTATAAGTAGCAAATATTTTCTCAACGTGTTACTTTCATCAGCATGCAGACGTAACTTTATTGTACTACAATTTTCTTGTCTATTTAGAAAAAATTTATTTGTAGTCATCAGTGTTGTTACGGTTTCGCACTGGCCGAGGTCGGTCGGTTTCGGTTCAGTTTGGGGGAAAAACCGTGGTTTCGATTTCATACGGTTCGGTTTTCTGACCAGCAACTGAATACAATTTGAGCAGCAGCGTGGAGGACGGACTGCAGCCAACAGAGTTGGCGAGCAGGTAGCCCCGCGAGCATTGCGTTGCCATAGTCAACACGCGACAGAACAAGCGTTGTGCCAAGCGATAGTAAAACTGCCTTAGAAACCTATTGGCGGACACTACGGATTAATCTCATCGCAGAAAAGCAATTCCAAACTGTCTTGGAAATATGTGTGGTCATGCTGAGATTTGAGTTGAGGTAGGTAACAACAGAGATGTTGCGAGTACCAAAGGCACAAGTACAAGTGCGAGTACAAGTACTCAGGTCACAAGTACAAGTACCAGTACAAGTACTTGAAAGTATCTGTCAAGTACAATCCAAATACAGGGAATTATCTGGCCCCCCTTTAGGGGTTTACATTCTTTATTAAAATCTTGACACCTTGAACAAAAAAGATACCAGATATATATTTGGTTGAAACAAAATATATTTGGTGAAACCTATGTTATTCCTGAATATCACTCTTGTCACTTTTCATTAATTTGCAGTAAACTGTGACGAACTGCGGTTTATTAGACTTCTTTTTTTGCAAAAACAGCCAAAAAGTCTGATTTTGTTGTTTTCTAATTTTAGAAATGAAGGAAAATTTGTGGTATCCATTGAACGTTCAAAAGCAAAAAGTGTTTCAGCTTCAGGGCGGCTTTGTCTTCTGATCCCCTTCACCCCCAGACCTCCTGATTAAGAGCTCTGCACCTGGATCCCGCTGAGGGCACAGCTCTAGACTCCCTATCCCCTAACCCCAGAACTTGCACCCTCCAACTTGGATCTGATGCCCCCTCTCCAAATAAGTAATTCTTCGTAATTCCCTTTTCAAGTACCTGCTATAGCTAAGGCCCAATACACTTGGGACATAAAATGCCATTGTTTTATCACATATTCGAAAAAAATGATCCAGTTTTGAGAGCTTTTGGTACGAATATTTCTGACACAACTCACGATCAAATTACTGTTCAGTTTCTTATCTCACCCAGTGTTTGCTGCTGCATTACCTGGGAAAAAAGCCAACTAAATGTAACATTTTTTCAAAGACAGTATTATTGCTTAATCAAAATCACATGCAAAAACACATCTTGTCTAAATTTTTATTGCTCTGAGTAGCTTTTCCAGTTGTTAATTTTTCATACATCTACAGAAAATGTTGACTTATTACATGAACACAGAAATGGAGACACTCTTTATTCATTGACAGCAGTGTCAATAATGTTTTTACTCCAAGCCAATATAGACAACCAGTCACTTTTAAAATTCATTAGCAGCCCAGACACACTGCTGTAAGACAGTCAAACTTTGCAATTGATTGGCTGCATGTCAGCCACAAATCATGAGAAATGTTTGTTAAAGTTTTTTTCTTGATTTTAATGCTTCTTTCGCCTGTATTGATTTTTCCAGTTAATGCAGAAGCAGAAGTTAAGTAAGGTTTTGATGGTCAGTTATGTCAGGAATATTTGTTCCAAAAATTATTACAGTTGGATCACTCTTCTTTAAATTATGCCCCACACTGTACAGTTAAAGCTGAGGGATCCAACTAAATAGAAGTGATTGGTGAACACAGATCACTAAGTAATTAAATTACCGGCTAGTAAAAAGATTTCACTGCAATGTTGCCACAATGTTTTACCACAATTTTCTGGACTGTTTTGGGCATTGCAGTCAATCACAAGGCATACTGTTCAGATATTACAAAATAAAAATAAAGTACTTGCCACATGTCGACAAGTACCTGACCCTCAAATACAAGTACAAGTACAGGTACTTTAAAATGGTACTCGAGTACTACTCGAGCACAAGTACAAGTACCAAGTACTACATCTCTGGATAACAAGGTCATGAACAATGGAGGACGGAGCAATAGTAGCAGTCCATATGCAAAAAAAGAACCTGTTGCATCTGGATTTGCCTACGACTTGAGGTAAACCAAAGAATCTTTGTCTTGGCTGGATTAAGTTAGAAGTAAGTTTTGGCACCTTAATAGATTCATCCATTATCATATTTCTGAATGACGCTGGCATCGCACTATTTCTGATTTTGTATATCCGTTATTATTGTAAAGTTTTCATTTGCATTTTACAGGCTAATTTTTCTCTGTCAGCAGAATTCACGAGGGGTTAGTGAAGAAGTTATACTATCAGATATGCCTTTTCTCAAAGGCCAACCTTTGGCTGATGCAATCAACCGGCTTATGAAAAAGGTAAAAATATAGTACTGTGATACTATATATATTTATTATTCACATCATACACACTGTACAAAAATGTGCAAAACAAAACAAAAAATAAATAAAAAAGAATGAAAAAAGCAAAAAAGTGCAACCAATCAACATGCAGTCAAAACACTTAATCGTGCACAAACTGTCAATTATTATCTTAACGTCACTGACTGAAAAATTGTCCAAATGATATACTTCAGACCTTATGAATAACAGTTTCAACAACATATGCACCTTTGCAACGTCTTCATCACTAACCACACTTTGATAGTATCTTTGAATAGACTGCTGGCTCAATGACAAAGTCTTCATACTCAACGTCATACTTAGAGCAACACTGGAATACTCTGCAACCATACCAAATAGCATACCTTACCACATAGTTTACAAGATTATTATCACAATTAATACATGTTTGTGTGAATGCTAGTAAAGGTAAAAAGACAGTTATGAGCATTAGATGGTAGGCCCCACACACGACGAATACCAACTCGCCATGCCTGACGCACACGTTCAACATATCCATTATTCCACAAGACAGATCCATATAAGCTATAACAGTAAGTTTTTTTCTTAGCTCACCAATAATCGTAACTTAGTAATAGAGTTCGATCTACTAAAGAAACATAAAACGTTATTAATTTGTTTAACCAAGGAATTATGACATTGCATAATATCATACTGATCATCCATATCGTATGAAATAATATGGCCAAGATGAGACCACTGCTTTGCAACTTCAATAATCGATAGGTTGGCTACAAACAAAAAGTACTGGAGTGCCTTTGTGTATTTTTCTGTGGTAACCTTTAGGACAAAAGTGCATACATTTAGATTTGCTAGCATTAAATATAATGTTATATTCTGAAGCATAACTATCACAATATGATAGCATTCTTCTCATTGCATTTGCACTTTGTGCAAGAAGAACAATATCGTCAGCATAGGCTAATGCCCCAACAACAGATTTACCTATGTAACAGTCAACATCAGAGTTTTGTACTAACAACAGCAGATAATCAGTATACACACAAAACATAATAGGACTAAGAATGCCATCTTGTTTGATGCATGCCATTTAAATCTTTAAAAACGACAGATCTGAAACCATTCCATTCAACCAGGGTCAAATGATTCAAGTACATAGTATACAACAACCGAAGGACAACAGAAGCTAACTGGCGTTTCATTAACATTTGAAAAAAACAGCAATAAACATATCGTATACTATTTGCATTTTTGTGTTTGACAACCACTAAATAATGATGTGCTTATATTTTTTGTTCTAGATGTTTTTATTTCCCTATATGTCAAGGTTTGATTGCTGTTGTGCATGACTTTAAAAACAAGACATCTTATACAAAGTGTGTAGTGAATAAGTAATGAAAGAGTGATAAGAAATAATATATTTTGTTTACATTATAATTGTTTTCTGTGTTGAAGTTCTTACTGCTATATTTTTCAATAAATTTTGTTTGGTTACTTGTATAGAACTTGCTGAGTTTGCACAAGAACCCGCAAACGCAGAAGCTCATATACAAGTTCAAGTCTTCTGCCTCTGAAGGGTATATATTGTATATTTATTGTATTATAAACACCTACATAATTTTACATATCCATTGTTTCTGTGTGTTGAAGGCTTTGATTGGCTTGTAAAGCAACAGGGCATCTGTTGTTATTTATTTCTGCTATAATTTTACCAAAGATCTGTTTCAGGATACATTTCAGAGATAGTCATTCTCATATAACAGATGTGCTAAACAGTAGCCATGTAAAGAATGTATGTGTCACTGATGTATAGATTGTGGAAAATATTGCAGTCCAATATGTCAAGGCTCAATACTTATGAACAGTAGCAGAATAGTGGTCACAAAAATAATACAAAATGAAATATCAACACTCATATTTCAGTGCTTTATCTTACTGACTTCATTGTAGGTACAAAATTGCCAAAATTTTACTTAAACTAAACTGGAGAAATGTGGATAATGAGCCAGTTAAGAGCAAAGGCCAAGTGTTTGAATGTGTGCATGTTAAATGACAATGAGCTAACTGCAGTGCACTGCTAGACTAGTGCCTGCAATTTGCAGATCTATATACTTAACTAGAAATTTGGGGCAAAGCCCAGTGTGAGTCCGCTCGGCGCCCGGAGGGTGGGGGGGGGTAAAATTTTCCCAGCATCAAAGTTAGTGGCCCGAACTCAAATGCATTGGTATATGCCGAACGCGCATTGTCGACTTAGGGTAGGTCAACATGAGCGCTTACGACTTTGTTCGTAGAAGACCGAAGTTCACCAAATTTTTTATGTTCAACGCCGAAAAGATCGTTCTCATCAGCATCGTTTAGATTTTGTCGTTATCTTTATCAGTTCCAGAGATATTTGCGCTTAAACTCGAAAGTTGTCGTAAATTGCACCAATTTTTGAACGTTTTTTGCCCTCCCAAATTTTAAGGGGGGCGGTGCCCCCAAAAGTTGTACTTGCGTTAACACCCCAATCTAGAGACACGTCAAGTGCCAAAGTTTCGTCAGGCTACAGCCCTAACTCCGAAGTTATAAGCGCTCCTTTATTACATTTCAGGCCAATTTTTGACCCCCACTTGAAAAAAATTGTAAGGGGGCCACGATCCCCGGTGGGGGGTGCGCTAGTAAGAATTGGTCATTCTCTAGCGCATGTAAAAATTTGGTGGTGCAGCGCCCCCTAGGGGCCGAAATATGGTCTTCCGAAAAATGTGCTTTGGGTGGGCACAATTTCACATCTAGATCTCTAAGGTTACTGGACCAAACTTCACCGGACTTGTTTCGCCTAACGTGAGAGGAATCGCTGTCAAACGAGTAACTCACCGATTTTGAATATCTTTATCCCTTCCGGAGATATTTGCCACCGAACTTTGAAGTCGACCGAAATCGGGCCGAATTTTGCATGTTTTTGGCCCCTAAAAATTTTTTGGGGAGGTTCTCCCAAAATTTTGGACCGGGATTATAAAATTGAACGCAGCTCCGAGCATCGTGCAAAATTTTGCGCCGATCGGCCGACAGAGCTCGGAGATTATGCAAGGAAAAAAAAAGAAAAATAAATGCCAGCAAAACTTAAGTCTCCTCTGCAAGCTATCACTTCTGGGCGGACTAAAAATTAAACTTGCTATTGTTGTTTTCTTGCAGCAGTTCAACAACTGTACTGAAAGGTGCATCGCAACAAGAGAATCTTGTCTATCAGATTATTCAAGATGCAGGCAACAAAGGTGCTGTTTTGAGGCCAGTTTTCTATGCATTTGGGCGGTATTGTCTCTGGTTTGGTTCTCGTCACCATCAGCGACATAATTGTATGCCAGGACTGGTTAGTAATTGGATGGGTGAATGTCTGCAGGCAGGTATACCATTGTGGTGTATAACAAGCCACACCACGTCTTCTCAGCCTTCTATCATATTTACATAAGGTGGTAAAATGAGTGTCAGCTTTTCAGCTGAGTACTGGTAAATGGTGATGGTGAATACTGTACATTAAGTTGGTCTAGTAGCTGAAGCATCCAGCGTTGCCCTGCATTTGTAAACAAACTGAGTGAATTCTTGCAATTGTATCAGATCTACAGTCAGAATTTGCTTTTTAGTTGTGACTACGATGACATGGAAGCTGCAGTGATGCCCCCTAGTGTCAGACAACTTTGGTCATTGCTATTGTTTTCGTTACTGAGTTTCGATGCCTGATGCAGGAATTTGGCGGAAGGAGATACATCGGCGAAGTGGAAATCTGCCACAGCAGGAGTTTGATAAAATATTGAAGAGTCTGGAGGGTAAAAAGCTTGTGAAGCAAGTGAGCTCTGTACAGGTGTGTAGCTTGGTGTTCTTTACACTTGTATGCATAATGGTGGAATGCGTGCAGTGTGAATGTGGCTTGAGTCACAGTTGAATTTGTGCCATGTGAATACAGCTTTAGTCATGAATCTGGCTTATAATTTCATGTTGGGCCAGTACTGGTTCATGATCCATCAGTTCGCCTAAGTTAGTTTCACCACTTATTGAAACCCAATGAAATTAATGGATAATGGTGTCTCCCCTTTTGTGAGGCAAAGTATAAGAACTGGTACATAACACATAGGTTTCTAAAATATAATGAGGAATAAAACAACCGAGGAAATGTGAGCAAATCTCGACGACGAAATGGTTAAACATATTATAAAATGATGGAAAAAATTTCTAAGTACATCTTCACTACTCAGATTCATTTATACTGTTTTTTGTTGCAGAGGCAACTTGTTTAAGCTGTCAAGCTGTTTGTATGATAGTTATTTGCAAGTTGTGTAGTGAGTGACTGTAATAAATAGTGTGTATTGAATGTGTTGGTCACATTGATGTCAGTTGATTGTTAATAATAACCTATATTGCTGCTGTGAGTTTCAGTTGCAGTGTTGGTGCCATTGTCTGTGCGTTACACAGGCGTCAAGGAAGAAGGTCTACATGCTGTACAGTGTACAGCCTGATAGGTCGGTGACTGGCGGCTCGTGGTATACTGACCAGGACTTCGACTCTCAGTTTGTTGACACACTGATCATGATGTGCCATCGCTTCCTTGAACAGAAGGTCTGGGAAGCTAACTTATAAAGTAATCAATTAGTGCTTCCATTCATCAAATCAGATTTTGTAAATTTATCATTTCTAAAATATTTAATTGATATATTAATTTGAAAAATTTTAAAATTACTTTTTGACAGAAAGCCACTTAGAAAAAAATCTACGTTTATTGACCAGGCAAGAAAAAAGTGAAATGAATTTGTGAAGTATGAATGATAGTGATATAGTACATGTGTCTATGAAGACAAGCAATATTATTCCATTGTCAATAGGTCCTATGGCACAACTTTGACCCTAGGCAAAAAATGGGTGTGAGATCATTATGTCAACCTCCCACCATGATTGCGAATGTGCATATATTAGCTCAAGATTTATGTACTTCTGGCGATATTATTTGTTGGAAAAAAACATTATTTAACTGCCAAACCAAATTCTTTTGCCTATATTAGAAATTAATCTCAAAGTATGCTCGCTAATAATTTTGAAGCAGTTTTAAGCTGACCTGAAGAATGAACCTATGCTGGCCAAGAACCATTTCCGTTTAGCACATGCTGTGCCAATGATGAGGCTTAGAGACAACATGCTGCAGCAGAAACATTGCAAAGTGTGAGATATATGCATTCAGGCTGCACTGAACAGAACAAAGGCAGATCCATTATCACAGCGAAACGGTTCGTTTGCTGCTTCACGTGAAGTCTGGAAGTACATCAGCGACAGCGGCATTTCTACGGTGAGTTTATGACACCCATAGCTTGTTGATAAAATGAATCACTTTTTGTTGTTTTTTTTGGAGTGAAATTATTTTAAACATAGTTTACTAAATGATAATTTTGTGTATTTGATTTGTCAGTTAATTTCTAACAACTTTTAACTGCCGCAGTTATTACTGTTGTAATTATCATTAATTATTGTTCACAGCATTGTGCTTATGATGACAGCCACTGCAAAATGGCGAAATTTTTATCCCACACATTTCGCAACTTTTTAACCAGTTTCCATAAATTAGCACAGTCAGTTATTTTGTAAATCCATGCATGGGAGTTTTTCAGCAAATTGGTGAAATCCGAATGATTCAAAATGTCATTATATTGCAAAAGAACATGCCACTTATTTTTTTTCTAAGCATTTCCTTGCTTATTATTGTTGCTTAATCATTGGACTGTTTGTAGTTATTAATAGTAGTATTGGACTTGAGTTATCACGCCGTTGTTGTGTAACTGTTGCATGGTTTGCTAGCACCCGTTGACAGTGGAGGACATTGAGTCAATTCTGGACACGTTGGTCTATGATGGTAAGGTGGCTGCGGAGACAAGAGCTTCCACTGACGATGATGATGGTGCAGTTGTTCAGTCACAGTCGGTGCGCTGGTATCGCTGTCTCAATGCCTGGTGTCCAGCGACTGGTATCACCCGCTTGCCTTGCGCCATGTGCCCAGTAATCCTACTTCTGATTACTTCCCAAAGTTTGTTTATCCGTCTGTTGGTTTGTTTGGAGGATTACACATGAAAAATTACAGGTGGATTTTGCTGAAATTTTCAGGGAAGTTTAGACTTGTTCCAGATTAGAGGTGGTTCGATTTTAGTGGTGATCTGAGTCAGCATCTCAATCCAGGACAGGATTGAATGATTTTTTTGCCATTGCTAATTCAAACAAAATGTGGCATTTGATTAAATATTCTTTGCTAGTCCTGACGTAATGCTTATGTCATAAGCTGTCACGGGTACATGCTGGGTAGTCTCAACTGGTGCTGTCATTTGCTACCCTGCTTCAATGGTGATCTTAATCTGGTTTGCTAATGAAAAATGTTTATTGTGTCAGCACTAAGCAACATGGGGACATTAAATCAGGCGTCTTGCGATCCAAAAATGCAACCATTTTGCAGGCTCGGTATGCTACTATGCTGTCTTGCTCGAACGGGTAAAAGTCCAACTATCCCCACAGACTTTTAAATGTCATCGCTTAGCATGTTTTTGTAACTGTAACTGTAAAACTTCAACAATTTGTCATGAATGAACCGGATTTTTCACCATTAGAGCTGGGTAGCAACTGACAGCACCAGTTGAGACTATCCAGTTTGTACCCGTGACACATTACGACGTCAGCATTACGTCAGGACTAGCAAAGAATATTTAAGCAACTGCCATATTTTGTTGCAATATTTTGAATTAGTATTTCTTCAGCTACAACTGGTACAAATTTTGTGCAAATTGATCATCATTTGAGTGAATTATGAAAATAAACAAAAAGGGGTCTTTTTATGAAACACTGTGTAGTCCCACAAAATAGATTTTTCAGATTGTTGCAGCAGTATGTTATGTAGCCCAGATGTTCCTTTTGTGCATATCTCCACCAAGTGAAGTGAATTAAGCATTACTACTGTAAAATGTAGAAGCTTTCACAGGAGGGCGCCACCTTTCCTGCCGGTTGTGTATGACATGTGGAGATGATGATGAGTCATCATGTACACAGATGGACAGAACGACTAATCTCTTAATCTCCTCCAATGTTCACTTCATTCACCTTGGCGAAAATAAATATTGTTCCACCAATTTTTGTTAGTACTTTCACCTGAATGGCAATTTAGTTTTTATCCGACTGTACTTAGGTAACAGTTGAGCTTATGGTATGGTTGTTGTCGTCTGTCCATTGTCGTCTGACATGGATGTACCCTGGCTAATGTGTAGGTCTTAGGGGGAAAATTTTTACTCAAATAATTAGCTATGAGTTTTTAACCTAAGCATGCAAGATTTTAGCAGTATACTATAAGTGGAACATTTTCAAAATTTGGGTTGAATAGAGGGGGTATGAAAAATGTGTATTTTTCGGTGTAAAACTGGCATCTCAGAAACGGTGAGAGATATGGCCAAGGTTACTATTAATTACTTATATTGTGGCGTACGCCCTTTCAGATTATATAAAAATCATTGACCGTGGATGACCTTGAAGGCTAGTATGCACTATTGTGGCTAAATAGTGCGAGATAGGGCCATGGTTGCTATTGATCATTAATAGGAAATTGCATACGCCCTTTCAGATGAGATGAAAATCATCGACCTTGGATGACCTTGAAGGTCATTGACAACCATTATGGTCGGCCATTCTAGCGTCAGCTGGGCTTCTTGTTGTTAGTACCTTCACCTGGATAGTAATTTGGTTTTTTCTCTAGTTGTTGTTTTTTGGGTCTGCTGGATTACATAATAAGTTATTAGTATTTTTGAAATATTTAACTAATGTTAGTTCCAAAAATTCTGAAATTAATGATTTTTGAAAAAACTTGTTCAGAAAAAACGGATGGTGCCATATGTTCATATGTCTGTGTTGGTTGTTCAGTACATCGGCGAGTGTCACTCAGGTGGTGTTATATCACCAGAGGCTTGTGAATACATCAAAGACTGGCTGGACACGTGACCACTGACGTCATGGTCGTCATGGTTACGACATGTGCTTGTGACGTCACGTGACTGTCTCAGTTAATGCGATTGCGAAGATGGCACTTGTTGGCTTGATGCCAGTGGCGTCTATTCCCTTGAGCTCTGGCTGCAAGGTCCTGTTTTTATTTTCTTACCTTTTCTTTTTTCTTTGATTCTTTTTCAGGTTTTTTTTTAAATCTCGCTTGGGGGCCTGGGAATGCTATAAACTTTTTCAGTGGGGTCTGGGATGAAGTCCCAGCCATCGTCGATTTTGGGACATTCTGGTCCGGAAAAGAGCAAGCCAAGTACGAAGGTGATATAATCTAGTCCTGAATTATATCTACTCTCGGGGCTGAAAAACCTCCCCCTTACCTTACTGCTGTGGTGGAACATTTGCTACAAGGTTTATCATGCTGTAGACGCCCCTATATGATGAAATCACTCGTTGTCATGGTTACAACATATACCGGTGACGTCACTGTCACAGGAATATCTAGGCTTGGCAATAGTTAAGCCTCGTGACTGAACAGTTCTGAAATTTCACTAAATTCTACATAGTTAAAAATTGATCAGTAATTGTCAGTTTTAGTCATTGTTAATGTTTGTGCTTGGTTGTGTCTTTAAATTGTGAATCATTGGTACATACTGCATAGTTATTTTTCAGTCAAGTTCAGTGTTTAAGCAAAGGCAATTTAATGCTACTACCGTAATAATTTGTTTTTGTGATGCTTTCACAGTTTCACAAGTATTAGTAGAGAATTTGTTATTATCATACGTAAACTTAAATTTGGTTGTCTCAGTCCAGTAATATTAATGTTATCAAAAACTGCTGATACATTTGTCATTACTTATTCACATTTTAAAGTGCGAAAAGTGAAATGTTTCAACCTGCACCTTGTTCTGTTTTTTCATATGCATGTGTAAAATTGCAAGGTGAGCATTTATCACAGCATTAATTCGTTACATTTAGTTAAAGATGACGTCACTTATCGGAAAGTACTATTTTTTGATGAAAAAATGTGGCAGTATTCTGCATGATTTTCAGAATTGTACACTGCATGTGCAAAGTTGTCATGCGTACCTCATTTTGGGAGATCTGTCCAAAAAACTATTTCTTTTCAAAATGTTACTGGATGTTATGCTTCAGATTTGTTGAATATTAGTTCAAAATTGTAATCACAATCTTGTCAACAGACCAGTGTTTGAATTACTGGCTGCTGAAATTCTCCCTTTTTTCTCCCAGCTGTTTTGCTGACTTCCCAATCCCAAAACACTGACAAATTATACAGTGTGTGGCAATAAAAAACACCCGCTACAAAAAACTTTGATATGTTTAAAACAAAACAACAGATTTATAAAAAAAATAGGCTCATAGAAAATTTTTGGCAGTAACAGAGAAAGAAATTTGCCACAGATGGACTAAGTTATTTGGCAATACTACAAAAGTTTGCAAAAGCAACCGAGTACTTGTTTAATAATGACATCAAAGTATACGCAAGTTGCAACAAAATTATGGATGAAAAGGAACAAATGTCGCAAGAGGCAATCAGAAATTCAGTTGTCAGCAACTTAGCTTTCGCGCACGTCTGCCCCCACGCTTGCGTCAACTCAGAAGCTGGACAGTTTAGACTTAAAACGGTTTAGTGAACTTGGTAGTTATATGCAGTATCTTTGTTCTTAATGACAGATAACTGTTGTTTTTTTCCACATTTCAAACATGTCCAGTATAAAGAAAATAATTACGTTTGTTTAGTGGGTTGTATTTTTTATTGCCACGCACATAAATATGTGGTGAATTAGGGTCGGATATATGCAGCACATATACGACTTATATCACAGTTGTGATGAACAAAAATCATTACTTGAGCCATTAGGCTCTCGTGAGTAAGCAAGAGTACTTATAGGCAGCAGCCACAAAATTCACTCCAGCTGTGTTCTACACAACACACCTTGCCACAGGTGCAGCGGCGTCATAGGTTAAAAAAGTGGGGGGGCAAGAAGTTGCAATTTTTGACAGAGAAAATTATAAGTGCTTGTGTATTCAAGTTTGCTTCTAAATTACTCTAAAATGGAGACTTTACCACAAAATTTTGTATTTTTAGAAGTTAAAAATTTCCGATAAGGAGAAAATTTTTCGACGTTGAGGAAATGCTAAAACGCCACCGGCGCCACTGCACAGTGATTGAGTGAGTGCGTGAGTAGGGTTTAACGTCCCACCCGACGCAGTATAGGTCATTTCGGGGACGGCCTTTTAGGCAAAATGTGCATACACATAATAATGGAACAGTAAGTTAAACCGTTGCAGCAATGGAACAGAAAATTTATTCTTTACAGCAAACTCTAATATGAAACATAAAACACAGGATCAAGCTAAACCTAGCATTGTAAGAACTCGCCATTATAATTGTGCATATGTAAGATTAATAGATAGGCCTAGATATCTTTATTTCGCCTCGCAGCCACAAACACAATTAAAACTGTAACAAGACAAGCACACACACACAAAGAGAAACAGATTTTAAAATTAAAATGAAAAGTAAAAGAACCGTAGAATGCAACCAAACACACACGCACATCCACATACCTACACATAAGAGTAAAAATGCTAAAAAAAATAGAGTTCTGAACACGCATTAAAAGCAGATTAGAAAATCGACAATCACCAAACAACCGTTCAAATGGCAGTTCTAATAATCTTCTCTGTTATCCTCCAGACATCAATCTCATAATGCTGTCTATTGGAGTACAGGCGGGCGCAGGTGATTTTGCATGGTGCCTAATGATGGACCTGGAGTGGACGTTGACAGTCAGTTAGGCTCACATCAAGACTCAAGAGCTATAACGAGTAGCCGACAACGTGGGTGATGGCCGTTCATTCATATTGGTTGCGTTCATTAGACCGTACCGTCAACAGGCGACATGGCGGCTAATGTGTGCTTGTCGACAGGAGTTGTCATTTCAACCATTCCCGTCGCTATTGCACCACTCCAGCGTGCTCAAAATGCAGCGACCAGACTGATCGGACTTGTCGCTCCTCGCGACCACGTTACAAGTATGCTGCAGCAATTACAAAGGCCGCCTCGGGTGCAATACCGTATCATCTATAAGCTGTGTTTACTGATGCATTTAATTCACACGTCACAAGCACCGTTTTATCTCACTGACATTGTCAGACAGACAGCCAGTGTCGCGTCACGAACACGAATTCCGTCTGTTAGCAGTCTCTGAAATGAGCAGTCGCGCACACGACTAAAGTTCAGACAATCGTGCTATAGATGCTGTATACAGCATTGCTGCAGCGCGTCAAAAGCAGCTGTAAGTGAATACACATTATTCGCAGATTTAAAAATGTTGCAAAAGTGATAATAGTGCAAAACGCTAAAAACAAGAATGACATGTTGTCCGAGAACTTTGTGCAGTCTACTATACTCCAGCCCCACCTGGTTGAAAAATTCTGTACTTATCTTCAATTTCACAATTTTCGTGTATTCAATGTTATTTCATTTCCGATCAGTTATATCGCTTTGTATGCGACCGACACCGGCGGCAGAAGACGGCGATGGGACGGTGCGACGATAGCGTCGGTCGCTACGGTAAATGCATGGTGTCACTGTGCTATGCAGCCGCAGTGCGATGTAGCAGCGATCTCGCACCACTATAGCAGACTGACGGACAGAGGGTCGCGACACTTTACGGACTGGCGAGTCGCTTTCATTAACTCGCCGTCAGCACGGTTGCGTCGGCGCTACATTGTTAGGTCTAACGGTTAATGCTTCGCCGGTGCCACACACAAACGACCAACCATAACGACCATCATCCACTCGGCAGGCGACTCTTGCCGTTTGATTCGAGCGACCGGTGGCTGTGGAAAACACGTAGAGAGTGATGCAGAAATCAACGGCGTCAGCGATGACGGCTCTCAGCGATCTGCTGCCTTCTCTCTCAGTCTTCCTGTTTGTCAGCGGTACGTTCTTCGACTACAGGGTGTGCTATTGTACTTTTTCCATATTTTCGTTAAGTATTGACCATTTTTTACAATTTTTCACCAGTAGACTCTGGAAAAGATTTGCTACTCACCGGCATGCACACCACACTTATTATATCACTACACTACTTTGTATTTTTTGAAAAATATTAATATCCAAAAACGCACAATATCTACAGATGGTAATATAATCGAGTGATAATTTTAAAAGTGTTTGGTTAAAATGTCAAATATAAGGTATAATAAGTGTCAAAAAGATTTAGATGTAGCTATATAGTAAGTTTTCATCCTTCAAAAAATAGTGCACAGCTTGTAGAACCGCACAACTGAAAAACATTGCTCTGTTTTCTTATGCAGTGAACTGAGCAAGATTGCAGCCATCAACCAGCATTAATGTGCATTGAAAATTAGTGCACAGTAAAATCGTTTAAATTATTTGTTAAAATGTTTAATATGTCCTCTAATGTTTTTGACATTTACTATAATTCATATTTTAACATTTAAGGTAGATAATTTAAAAATTGACCATTAGACCATTTGCCCATCTGTAGATATTGTATGTTTTTGGATATTTATATTTTACACGGTAGTGTAGGGACATAATAAGTGTGGTGTGCATGCCACTAGGTTTATGTCGCAAATTTCTTACAGAGTCCAGCGGTAAAAAATTGTAAAAATTGGTCAATATTTAGCGAAAATATTAACAAAGTGCAATAGCTTACTTATTGGCCCACCCTGTAGTTATCATACGATAAGCAAACTGCAACATTCTTGTCTGTCTGAGCTAACAAAATTATGAACGGCGATAAAACCATAGTTACGATACCAGACAAACGATCTAACAAATTGCAATTAAAATGAATTACAAGACTGCTAATTGATTGATATTTAAAATTGTTCTGTATACACTGTGTCCCAAAAAAACATTCCAGACATTTTCGACTATAACTTGAAAACCAATTAGAGGATTTTGATAATTTTTGGTACAATTATTCCTGACACAACTTGCCATCAAAAAACCATTAAATTTTTCGCCTCATCCAACGTTTTTTTGCACTACCTAGAGAAAACACAAAAAGTGAAATATCACTTTTTTGTCCAATGCGATATGATTACTTAATTAACATAACGCGTAAAACACATTTTGTTTACATTTCTGACACTTTGGTTGACAGTTCATTCAGTTGTTCATTTTTCAACTACCTGTAGTAAAACTGCTTGAAGTGTTGGCCCACTATGTAAACACAGGGAAGGAGACGCTTTCTCTATTCATTGACAGCAGTATCGATAACGTTCTGCTCCAGACCAATCCAGGCTCTATCAGTCACTTCTTGATTTCAAAAACATTCCTAAACTTTATCTGGTAGACATACTGATGCATAACAGTCAAACCTTGTAATAAACCTGCTGTTGGGGCTGACAGATTGGGATAGATGGAATTTATTGACGTTTTATTCATTTTGACACGTTTATGCTTGCTCTGCTTTCCGCAGGTAGTGCAAAAGCAGACTTTGGGTGAGGTGAAAACTAAAACACTTGTTTAGTAGCCAGTTGTGTCAGAAATTATTCTGCTAAATATTATTAAAATCTGCTAATTTTTATTCAAGTTACGATCGACAATGTCGAGGATGTTTTTTCAGGTGTTCCGTTTATTTCCACACATATTTTGCTTGATCTGCTTTTCCTAGGTAATGTAGAAGCATACATTGAGTGAGATGGGAAACTGAACGGTCATTTGATGGCAAGTTGTTTTATGAATATTTGTACTAAAAATTATCAAAATCTGGTAATTGGTTTTCAAGTTACAGTCAAAAATGTCGCGATGTTATTTTGGGACACAGTGTAGTTTATTTACATAATTTTAAATTAATCTTCGAAAACAAAACGTTAGTTAATTATCGTTTGAAATAGGAATAAATGGCGAAAGTACCTACTGATTCCGATGCATAATTTACTTCTTTATTAAAAACAACAACATCATGCTTAATCATGCACATTTTCTGATATTTTCCAACTTACGAAATAACAGCCTACGTATCTGTAATGACAATAGCTACGACAACCGTGATTGCAAATTGCAAATTTACGTCAGAGTAAAGAGTGGTTAAAACATGACCAAAACTTGATGATGTATCGTGTAGGCTTATTTTTCTGATTCACGGTGTTAAAGTGTCAATAATTAATTGCGGTACTGCTTATTAATAACTAAGCAGAGTGACAACACGGTGCTTCTCCGGTGAACGGACCGAGAGATATCCCGCTTACACGACGAAGCTGGTTCGTCGAGCAAGACAAGCTAGACAAGCGCTAGTTCAGCACTCATCAAGCAGATATCACAAACTCATCAAGCCGGTTCAAGTGTATAAATTGCAGTGGCGCAGCTCGTCGAGCATTTATGAAGCATTCATCAAGCATGCATCAATCGCACATCAAGCCAGCTCGATGTGCGCTTGATGTATGCTTGATGAGTGCTCGAGCCAGCTCGACGAGCCAGCTTCGTCGTGTGAACGGAATATTAATTACACTGATGACTGTCACACTGTGTGTTCAGCGCTGCTGCACGCTAGTCAGCTGATGGTGGGGGTGGACGCTATGAGGTGTGTTCGCTGTGATTCGTGGGAGAACCAAAGACTGCGTCGGTCGGGCCACACGTGTGAACACAAGCCGCCACGACCAGTCACCTGCAGCAGTCCGTCCTCGGACAAGTGCATGATCGCCACCGACTACGCTGCCGACGGTTAGTCGGTCACAGATACGAGTAACAGTCAGCATTGATACTGAAAATTTATTTTAAATTTTTTAACTGAATTTCTTATTGATAAATTTGTTCTCGCAAAAGTTTTGTTGAGCTATAAATATTTATGTTTTTTGGTTAAATTTAAGCATAGTTACAATAAATAATCAATTGAACTTTTATTAAAATTTTTAAAACAGCTCTGTGGAAATTTGATTGAAACATGTTGCAAAATTTTTAACACGCCGTTTTTATTGTCGACCACTATTCGCGTAACAAAGAAACGAGGTAAAATGGCAACAATTTTTGGCAGATTGCCCAACAAAAAGCCATTTAGAACAGCGTATTATTAGCAGTTTATTTTGTAACGTGTGGCTGTGGTAAATATTAAAATTTCGCCAAAAAAACAGATTTTTACTCCTCGCGCGCTACGTTCCCAACGTAGCGAAAAGGAGTATTTAAGATCAATGTAATATTGAGGACGACCGACCAACCGACCGACCGACAACCGACCAACGACCGACCTCTATTCCTGGAAGAGCCTTCCTGGAAGAACTTCAAACGGCCATATCTCCATAACGGTGCTAGATAGACGCATGGTCAATATGGACAAGATCGTGCGTCTATCTAGCACTGTTATGGAGGTATGGCGCCTCAAAGATAATGGAGTCACGAGTTTGAACTTTTGGGGTCACGTGACGAGATGACGTCAGTTGCACGGTTGATGCTGTTGGCGAGGTGAATGCTGTCGGCACCGCTATTTGCGGTGTGAGAAGAAAGGAACTAAAAAGCAGTTAAAAGAATACAAAAGAAAATAATGCGCGCAAGGAGTACATTAGATTGGTCACAATCTAGTATATTTCTTGTTCACAATTACTGCTGCAGTAACTTGTTACTAAACTGATCAAGCGATGTGAGAGCTAGATCCGTGAATTTCAATTATTAAGTAGACGTGCAACCGCTCGAATTTTGGACTTGGTCAGTACGACACGACGATAAAAAAAACGAAAGTAAAAGTAAGACACTCAGATTCGCGACGGGAGATAACATTATCATAGCCATGAACACAGTAGGCCTATTAAAATTTCAGTGAGGGCGCATACCGTGTCGGCGACCCGCGATCGGGGCCTTGCGTGTTATTGGTAAGTTTATTGGCTTAGGCATGCGCTAATGCTGACGGTCCTACCGTTCGTTGCTCTTGGGCACCGGCGCCCAGTGGGGCTGAGACAGCTGGAGACACGAGCAGATAGTCTTGCACTTCACGGCGGCAAAAAGACCTGTTAGCGAATTAATTATGAATGTTACGTCGACAGCGGGTTACAAATTGGTGATGTACGAGTCTCATAAATTGTTAGGTCTCCTAAGTACTCGTTCGCAACTCTATCTATAGGCCTACACCCACTGCGCAGTCGCTTGTAAACTCTGACGCCGTCGAATTTCGTCGATTTTTCCCTCGTCGAATTTCTGTGGCGTCGAAGTCATCGACTGATCAGTCACTCACGGCTCCATAAAATTTGATTATTCGCGTCTTCGCCGTCGCATTCAGTGTTTAGCTTTTTGACGCAATCACTGACTTGAGCAAGAGCGTTTTATGCTAGTGAGAACTCTGGGATGTATTTAAGAAGTCTTAAGTCTGAAAAAGAGAGATTAAAATTTTGGTGCACGAAGAAGATGATGAAGGCCGGAGCCATAAGTCGACTGGATGATGTGACTAAATTACTTCAAACACTGCGAAGAAACAGCCAGTGCCGTATGCATAATTCTGCCAACAGGAGAACTTTTTTCTCTTTTTTTCCGAGAAGCCCACAAGGTGGGAGGTCCAGAGTATTACCCCCGGGAGATTTTTAAAATCAGCCAAGTCGCAATCGCCGCCGAAAAAAGAACTGCGGCGCCGCCGCCGTCGGAGAAAATGCGACTTATCGACGAGTCAGTCGAATAATTTTGACATCAGTCGTGAACGCGTCAAGCCGTCGATGCGGCCGGGGTCTAGTCGAATGGCGTTGATCTGCAAACATTCTGTGCACGGTGGAGCTGGGACGCGTAGAATACACACGCACGGACGTACGCATGGACAACGTGAAGGATATACTTCCGACTCGGTCAAATGACGGAGGCACATAACATTTTAACATGCTCGAAGGAAATGCGTCAGTTATTCACGGTAAATGTAAATGAAACCGACTAGTCAAGAAACACAGTCATGCATATTTCTCATGACGCATTTTTCCAAAATACAAAACAATACGAAATAAATACATAGTTGATATTGCAAATTTTTCCGAGAATGTCACCATGAAATAATGTCTGTCTCCCAGTAGGCCTATCGTCTACAGACTTTGTGGATATGCAGAACACTTTCATGACTGCAGGTAAGCTTATCGATGAGTTCGATGTTTTCTGTAATTCCGATGTGCGAAATGATCTCGCACGGCCACTGCCTTTCCCACGTTCTCGTGCCAGTAAAATTAATTTTCTTTAGCAGCTAGTCCACACTTATCTTTGCCCAACTAATTCCCAGAAACGCCCTAACAAACGTCGTGAATTCCTTTCTCTTGACATAAAGCTTTTATCAGCGCGTGATCGTCTTTACTGGTCTTTCTTATACTTAACAAAACCATAAAAATTCGTCACTTATTATGGCTATTATCATTCGTTTGATAGCGCTACTTTATTTTTAAAGGTGATACAAAAATATGATATGAAGTCAAAAATGAAGTATTGTTGATGTGTGCCAAATTTGGTGCCGATCTGATCAATACTTCTGAAGTTACAAGCTGCAAAACAGTGGCCCCGTTTTTTACGCGCCACTCTCTATTACTGTTGTCGAGGTTTTTGGACACATATGTAAAAACGTTCCAGAAAAAATAAGAAAACGTTAAAAACGAAAAAACGTGGAAAGAATAAAAGAATTTAAAAAACGTTTTAAAACGTTGAATAAAAAAAACTATGGCCATAAATTGTTCAACTTTTTGTCTAATGCCTAATGTTTAGGTGCAGTGTACCTGGAACTAAAGTTTTACATAGAGAGAGCTTTATTTAATTTCAACTCAACCGTGTGTTAATAAAACCATAATTGCTAAACTAATTAAATATACTAGATAAAAGTTTTTTTATTTAGTATATTTAGATTGACTACCATCACCATGATTTATTAATTCGTTTCTGTCGTTCCTATTCCTAAAGTCCTTCTCGAAGTTCTGGGTAGAAATTTTAGTGCACGTTTTTTAAAACAAAAACAAGTTGGAAAAAACGTTAAAAACGCGCTAAAAAAATAAAAAAAAACGTTAAAAACGTTTAACATCTATGCCTGGTCGTTTCTTGTTGATAGCACTCTAGTAATTATTGTAGGCCTATTGTATTGTATTCGATGGACAATAAAGACTTTTTTTAAATTTCGGGCAGCATCGTACATGTCATGTAAGTTTACAAAAGAGTAGATAACCATGTCATTAATATAAAGGCCAAGAGTAATTATGTTAATAATTTGTTTTTGCAAAGTTCAATAGTCATTCACACTTTTGTACGATTATGAAAACTACGAATATGAAAATTGCGATTGACGACTGTTCTTTTTGTTGTGTGCATATATTGCGGTACCGTCAGCGGGGTGTTGTTATTTCTGAGATTTATGCGACACTGCGACTTGGCGATCCGTGATCTTTTGACTCCAGAAATGATTACGCGTGCGAACTGCAATAATCTGATGTATTTCTGACCTATCGGTGACTTTGTCGCTGATGAACTAGGAGCATTCAGTAGGCATGAGCGAACATAGCGAGGCAGTGCTAGATGACACCGGACTGCAGATAATGTAATAAGTAACCCCGCAGATCGACTTAGGGCGGAGACAATGAGAACAGATCGCCGTACGATACATGCGCGCTTTTAGCGACGCACAGTTGCGACAATAAGCGTGTGATCCGATTTTTTTCTCTTTTTCTAGAAGCGATGCGTTTTGGTTGACGTGATTTTTTTTGCAATAGGCCTATTTGTTATGGCCCTGTTTTTCACTGATTGAGCGCAATGATTGTAGATATTAAAGAGGATCAGGAAATCATAGGTTTTTTTCATTTTAGTCGATGCCTTCATGTCGGACCTATCTGAGTTCGACAGGAAGGAAGGGTACCGACCGACCTCGTTTCTCATCGTCGTCGCTGTTTAGCATTCCAATATGTGAACGTAGCACCGACTCGTAGAGCGCGGCTTAAGGATAAGTGAGTGTTTCCTTGACAGATATCGTGGCTTCCCTCTACTGCAAATATCAGCAAATCCCAACAGAATTCTCGGCCGTAAAAACGTCGGGCTCATTTCACGACTAAATCGGACCTATCCGAAATGCACCTAAGAGACAAGAAGATAGATTGCCGGACAAAGACGTGAGATGATCTCTTGATGATCGACGAATTGCGAGCGATTCGGCAACGACAGCCATTATCAAACGAAATGTGTCCATGAAAATTTATAAGGTAGATCTTTTGTATGCGGAAGGTGAGTAGTATTGTGACGTAGAGTATCTGCATAGAAAACTACGAACGTTAATTCTGCATGAACATTTATGGAAAATTGTATGAGTCGCCTGTGCATGCATTTCAACGTGTCACTTATTGGTGTGCCGACTGAAAAATTTCTAAACTACGGTTTTTATAGGCGACGATATCACTCGCAGACTGCTGACATAAAAGAAGTTGTGCTTCAAAGCCAGAATTTGTCTTTTATTATTCGTTTTTTCGTTTTTTTTTGCAAAATCACTTTAAAACGTGCGGATAGAATGTCAATGAAATAGGTTGGAAGATTGGGCGTAGACCAAGCAATCTGGATTCAGGAATTTTTAAACGAATCTTTATTTACTATTATTGCTGACAGTTAAAAATAAAAAAAACACGACGCTTGGCAAAGGTTTGAAGTTTCTCAATGCTTTTCTTGTCTACTTATCATGATTATGATGATGATTAGTATTATTGGCCTACGTCGGTATCGCGGTGTTTCAGGTTTTGGTGTAACGATATATTGCAGCATCTCTTGATAGCTCGCACGTCTTTGCAAGGGTCGTAGAATGTGGATCCGACCTCGGTGCTAAGTTAGTGGGTGTTATATCTTCCGCACAAGGCATTCAGCTGCAGCGAAGCGCAATAGCAAGACAAACGAGAGAGACAATTCTGAGCAGTGCACGACAAAACGACATTCAGGTTCAGGTTGTGCTCTGTCGAGCATGTCTCACCCTATAGACCGAGCGAACGATCGGCGGCATGCTCGCAACCGATAACATTGCTTTATGCTTCATTTAACTTGCGCTTACGACACCCAGACATTACAGCTGTTCTTCGTAACCGTCTTCAACGTTAAAATTGTCATTTAAAAGTTTCTGGGCAATATTTGTTTCCACTGAAGCGAAGTAAAGCGGCGATTATACATTTGCGTTAAAACTATACAGTCACTCATTTCCAACCGCATCTCGTTTTATGTACCGTTTTATGTACTCGTACTGTACTGTAGAAAAACTAGTAACGATATTATGGCAAACGGCACTGTGTCAAATATGAAGTCTCCACGTAAAATTCTAGTGTCCCATAAGATGGCTGTCAAGTAACACTAACAGCAATACGTGACAAACCTTATATTATCAAAGCAAATGTCCAAAGTGTCGTCCAGTCATCAGTCGCCCATATACTCAACGTTGCTGATCTAAAGTGGCGCCTGATTGCCCCGTGGTCTGGTCTGCAGCAGAGTGTCGTTAACGAGGCAATCGACGAGTGGCGTCAACGGCTGCGCGCCTGAGTAGAACTCTTGTGCGTCACTGCGTCACTTCGAACAATTGCTTTGATACTTGAACGGTCTTTTACGTACTGCTGTTAATGTACTTGATGACCTATTGTGGCAATTGGACTTTTATGTGAAGACTTCATATATGACGCTGTGCCGTACGTTATCTGTTGCTAATTTTTACAAGGTGCAGTACGAAAATGTGAAATAAAATGTGACGAGCTGTGTACATGTGCTTGTTTCGTATTTGTTTTTGTTTTTGCCAAAAATAACGAAACTTAATAACATTTGACAAAGCATAAAACGGGTGACGTTTTTATTCTGCGACACAGTGTGGAACTAAAACAAAACCGTGCCTAAAAACCAGGAATGTGGTCTCGGTCGAGACGTCTCGGTCTCGAGACGGTCTCGAGACGTACTAACGTCTCGTCTCGGTCTTGCCTCGGAGAAAATCCTCAACGTTTCGGTCTCGTCTCGGTCTTAGACCAAATCGTCTCGGGTCTCGTTTCGGTCTCGGAGCAATATATCTCGGTCTCGGCCCAGTAGGTCTCGTCTCGGGTCTCCGGCCATTGCGTCTCGTCGAGACGTTTTGTGCACGCGCGCGTCGTGCATACTGTAGCTGCAATTAGAGCGATACTAACCAGCATGACATTTGTGGCTTAGACATATTCGTTTACAGTGTTTTTACTCTTTCATTTATTTATTTATCATAAAGCAAAATTTTGTCATGTCAGTCGTTTTTCGTCATAAAAAAAATTTAGTCGCAATAAAAATAAAGTGCATGATGTCAGAATGAATACAGTATTTCAGCCAAATGTAGACGACGTCTAAGGCTATAATCAGCTGTGACGTAGTTTACTAATTTCAGTTGCTTGCAAATTGCGATAAACATGATGGCTTATTGCAGTTGCAATTCTTTATGGTGCAAGCCGTTACATATTCAGTGATTATTGTCAAAATAAAGTGCAAAAATTTACAATATCACAAATAGAAAGAGCTTACCATTGTGCGAGTTAATTAATCCAATAATTTTTTTATTGTCAATATGTTTCACCATACGTCACTAAAAACGTCTCGACGAGACGTTGAAGCTCTCGAGACTCTCGAGAGTCTCGGGAGCTTTAAGGTCTCGGCCAGCGTTTCGGAAACTGCAACGTCTCGTTTCGGTCTCGGAGAAGTGGGTCTTGGGTCTCGTCTTGGTCTCGGCTTAGAAGGTCTCGTGCACATCCCTGCCAAAAACACTGTTGTAGATTCTTATCTTGCGTTGTTTCTTGAAACGTTGTCAATCATGCAGGCAGCGTTATTTTGAGTTGTTTGTTTTTGCTTTAGTTTTGTTTTAGTTTTATCGCACACATGTGGCGCGATTCTTAATTTTAATTTAAGTTCGATAAACTGGCTTAATGTATAACTTGATTGTCCACATACAACATGTTTTGTCAGTTATTCTGAAAATACCAGAAAATTGTTTATTTAACTACATTTAATGCCGTAATACATAAACCAGTCAATCAGATCCATTAATTTATCGATCAATTGATTGATTGATTTATGACAGCACGCTTATTTAGCGAGGAGCGAATGAGACGGCGCAGTGAAAAATTCCGAAATGTTACGGTGATCTAACTTTTTTGATATATCAGGTGTATTTTTGTGTTTCAGTAGACAATTTTGTCTTTTCATCTTAGTGTTGTTTCTCTATCTGGCTGGTGTTCAGTGAATGACATTGCATTATACACTGCGTGTCTGCAACTGATCGCTTCGCTGTGCAGAACCAGTCGCGAAGAAGAATAGAGTCTGCGCGATGAGCGGGCGATGAAATGATGTAAAACGAGTGAGTCACTGAGCACGTGAGCAGCGGCGACTCAACCGTGAACTTGAACATAACGCTGTTGTCTGTCTTCAATCTTATTGAGTCGCCGGCAGCAGCAGCAGCAGCAGCATCGTGCGCTGCCGCCACAGTGACTTATCACTTCACTACAGATAGGCCGTGGGGCCTAGTTGCCATCAGATCGATCAATTAGATGGGATCTTGGATCTGCAAGCACGTGCGGCACCGGTGTTTACTATGTATAGCATCCAACCACCTGCTAATGTCTGCTAACGGCTAGTAATCTCAGCACTCGAGTAGGCTACATCGCGTCATCGTCGACAACCGACGCCATCGTCATCGTCGACAGATCACCGCATGGCACGGCGTATGGACTCTTATATACATTAGCACCTAATATCCATGACTCTCACGGTCCCACCTGGCCTGCTTCGCTGTAAGCGGATTACTCTAGAGCCTGGAGTTTCTTTCAATAAACAGAGTATTCCTTCGTCAAAACCGACACAGACTCTGCACGAAACACACCTGATGTACGGTGGTTCAAAAAGTAAACCACCACACTTTTGTCATTATGGCATCAAATATTGACCGATTAGGCCTATCAAAGTTATTTTACTGACGCGCATAGAAATGAAGTTACAACGAAATGCAATACACACTCCAGACGCGTCGCTGCACTGCACTACCGTGTGAAATATTATTGTCAAATCACAAGGTAGTGTAGCGACGTTGATGAGGTTTGGTGGATCTCCGCTGATCACCTTATCGCAGTGAGTGTATAGGTGAAATTTGAAAGTCGGTCGATTGATATTCGACCAGGAAGTTATGAATTACGAAATCGGTGGCTTACTTTCTATGAACCGCCTTATACAGAAGCGATCTGTTGCTAAGCACGCGCAAATCGGACGCATATAATGAATGGCGTAATTGATTGCAGTCTACAGTTGAGAGGTCTACATCTACATGTAGGATCAGGTGAATGGCAGAATGCAATAACGCACAAGGCGATGGAAAGCTTTGACGAAGTATCCAACAGCGCGCAGTCAGCAACTAGGACAACGGCGGGTATTTACGCATGGACGCTACAGAAATAAGTGATGATAATAGAGTGCTTTATTACAATATTATTACGAAGACCGCTTCAGCAATAAAACACAAAAACGATTTTGGCCTAATTCACGCAACGAAACACACTACGCAAGTGTAGGTATATACCAGTAAAATAATTATAACAAGAAATCTGAGCTAATGCCCATGAAACGCGCGAGAGCTTATATAGCAGTACAGCAGTATAGCAGAGCCTGTTTGCAGGTAATCTTAATAATCTTCAATCCAATTCGACGCAGTTTACTTTTTTGCAGCCAAAAATCGCCAAAAAATCACTAAAAACCCTATTGTTAAAGTTCAAGGTCATTCAAGGTCATCAATATTGACTTTTCTAAGAAGCTCGTCGCCACTGCTTGTTATGATAAGCGGATGTATGTGCTTATCTGCAACAATTTTTACGTTAAACAAGCCAACAGCGGATAAATAATCACTTTTTAGAGGATAACCTTCTTTGACACCCGCGTGCGCAGCCTTCTTTAACATAGAGGGTCCGGACTTGGAGTGCTAAAATCTACATTCAATGCTAAAAATTTCATACGCAGATTGTCTTGGTCTATCTCCAGCCATTTCCACGCAATTGACACTTGAAATGCGTGTTGCAGCCCGAAATCGCGAAAAATTCACTAAACCCCCCTTTTTGTGGGTTCAAGGTCATTCAAGGTCATCGATGTTGACATTTTTAAAAAAGCTTGTCGCGAGTGCTTGTTATGGTAAGCAGCATATCTGTGCCTATCTACAACCATTTTCAGGTTAAACGAGCCAATAGCGGTAGAATAACGTCTCATGAGGGGTGTCCCTCTTTCACACTTTCGTTCGAGGGGAACCCCTTCACCCAGCGGCATGAAATTTGGGCACGAAATACTAGATACTCTACGCTATCATACGGTGAAAACCGGAAGTCTCTATCTCGCCTGGGCTCCGATCGGTACCATGACGTGACAGACAAGGCAAGGAGACGGACAAACAGAATTACCGTAGCTAATAGGCGCTATAGCTATGCTAGGTCTCGCGCGTAAAAATCGGCCAGTATTTGCCGAAGATATGAGCAACAGTTTGCATGTTTTTAACTTCAAGCACTTTATTGTTTACAACTTTTGCTTTGTTATCTGTTGAAATTGAACGCTACGTTTTACATTTTCTTTAGGGCTTACTTTAAGTTTTAGTTAATAAGTTATGAAATCCGTATGACTAGTTCAAAACTGCACACAGTCTGTTAGACGGTATACGGGTAGCTTTCAAAAGATGCAACTGAATTTGCAATAATTTTCTTGGAAACTGTTAGTAATGGTATTTCCAGTGGAAGCTGACAAACGACTACAAGACGGCCTGGTTTATGGCAAGAGAAATCCCTAGCCGAACGGTGTCCCAGTTTGACCAATATCCGAAATTTAAAGACACTAAATGAGTCAAATGGCTTCTGATTACAGCATTTATATACGACAGTTTGATGTATATTTGGATATTTTTGTATGCCAACACACGAGGAAAATACCCAGTGTCGGGAAAGGATTTACCCTTAACGTTTATTTTGCAGCTGTTTTACAAACCGCATTATGCTTTTGTTTGTCCGTCTGTCCGTTTGTCTCCTACGACCTTTAAACTTGAAAAGGCGTAGAAAACCTAAATTGAGGTAAATGTTTCCCAAGCCAGCTGAAGCAATTAGTTTGTCAATGTTCACTCTTCAGTTCAAAAACTCGACGGTTTGGGTCACTGGACGTCAAAAATCTTCAGAAATTGTCGCGCATGCGTACTCACATAAGCCTAATCAAAATTTGTGTCTCGCATAAAATGTCTGTCAAATTGGCAGAATCATAGGCGGGTGGCGGATCGCAGACGGCTCAGGCGCCGACTACAAGCTAGGAGTAATCTTTGCACGGTAAATTCATGCTGTCGACCGTCAACGCTCGAAACTCGGCTCCGATATCTTTTCTATTTTCAATTTCAATGGATCTGTCACTGACAAAATTGCCTCTTTAGAAAAAGATACCCTGGCAGGAATTGTTAGATAACCTGAAGAGAAAATGCAGCGGATCAACTAGTAATGTGGTGGGTTGACTGATGTGTTGAAAATGACGTGATATCCTAGCGCTTAATATGCCTAACTGGCAGGTTTACTCTGTCTCAATATTGAACCTGTCGACGGTTGACGGATGTTGCTTAACTCTAGGTCAAGGTCAAGATCAATGTAAAGGCTTAGTTCGACCGGTGTTTGTGTAGATGTTGTGTTTGTAAGCGATATCGGCGAAGTGATGAGTTTGATTGCGTGGAATGAACAGCGTCACGCCAATCGTCTTGATCGGCGCGTCACCCCAGCGTCGGTAGTAAATCCCCCCGCGCCGGTCGATGTGGTCCGCCAGGCACGCGTACTTCTGCGACGTCCAGACAGACATGGCCGATATCTCAAAGTTGGTGTAGTAGATTTTGGTGCGCTTCCACGTAGTGTAGAATTCCGGCGCATCACCGCCGCTCCCACGAACGTATTCGTCCGCCGCATCCCATAGTCCGCGGATCAGAGCGGGCGCCTCGTCGCGGATCTGGATGTAGCCGTAGAGCAGACGGCGGTCGCGCACGAACACAAACGGGTCGTAGGTGATAGGACGATACAGGAACGAGTCGTCATCCAATCTCGACCACACAGCAAACATTTTCAGATTAATTACGTAGAATTGTTTCAACTTTTTGTATTTTTCTCCTCAGTAACACTGTTTTTTTCGTGTATGTTTTGGCCGACCGTACTTACAGACGTTATGGTAAGCGACTATGATACAATATTGTGTCTCTCTGTTGTCTGTGACGTATGTATTGTGGCTAAACGGTACGTTGTAGGGGATCGGCGATGGTACCGTTGAATAGGGCGATGACGAGTTCCTGTAAGCTGTTATAAGTAACCGTGTCTCTATCTGCAGCGGTTTGGCCGCAATTTTTAACGCAAAGTTTCTGCCTGCTTCTACTATTTACGTGTGCCGAATTACCGTTAATTGTAGCGTTCCATCGCAAATTTAACATAACGTGTATGAAACTGTAGTCATGTAGAAATGGCATTTTCTCTGGATCGACCGTTGTATTTATTATCAAATTAGCCACTTATCGCTGCCCGCGTTCTAATAGATGTCACATCTTTATTTTCACCTCCAAGCGTAGTCGATGCGAGACCGTGAGCTCATGATCGGTTGTCGGTAAACGGTCACCGCGTGGAAGCGACACATGTGACGGTAGCCGATTGGCTTGGAATTTCCGGCGCGCCGAGGTACCGGGGATGTTATGAATGGCGGCAGTTGGAAGCGGACGACTTGAACGAAAAGTCGACTTGGTGACGTCGTGAACGAGAGGATTGTTCGGCGTCCTTCCTCGTTGTCCAGCTCTGTCTCCACGAACACCACAACCGGGTAGTCGAAACTGAACACACGCACGCGCACACTGTCACGAGTAAAGGTAAAGAAAACGAAAGTGTCCTGCTGTGAATAGAGCTTGTGCAGTTAGTCTCGTACAATCAAACTTAATTCGCAAGGACAGCCATCAGAGAAGTCACATCTCGCTTGGCTGGAGTTAAGACAAGCGCGTTTACAAGTGTTACCAGACTTGTTGCGGATAAGAAATTTCCCATCCAGGTATATTCATACCACAGATTTTACGCGAATATCCATTTAGCCATAGACACATCTGTGTCGAGTGTCACATAATGTAATTATATGGCAGGTGACGCTCCGTAGCTCCGACATGTGATAGTCTGTAAAAGCTGTAGACTTTTTAGCCCTGTAGTTTTTAGTGCTAACCGGTCGTTGAAGTTAGCGTCAAGGTAGTGGAGTGAGGCGTTGAGTTTGTGGAGCGTTGACTTCTGTGCCAAGTAGTAGATGACGGCACGCGGCTTCTCTGTCGTCTGCCCATCCAACCGCTGACGAAACCTTGTACACTCGCTGTCACACTCGCCTCTAAACAACAACACGAAATAACTATATTCATTTATTTAAAAATCCATAATCTGAATCAGACATATTAATCGGTGAAATAGAAAACAAGAAATAGCTCATTATGTTTTAGTCCAAGCGGTATTCGGAGAAGATCGCTCAAGACGCGGCTTTCAGCTTCGATGACCAAATAATTTGCGGTAAAATTTTAGCCACAAGTACTGCGTGAATCCAGCTACTCTATCACTCTCTTTAAATCTACCAGAATATCTCCCAGTAGAGTGCCGCCTTTTGAAGTAGACACGCAGTTGACTGAGAAGGCGACCTGGAGGCATTGGCTGTCGGTCCAGCTGCTGCGCGGAATACTTACGGGAGTGATCTAAATGCAAGAGGCGACCGTTTGTCGGCGTGCCAGGAAAACACAATTATGCAGATGTTCGCTATGGCATCGAAGCATGAACGAACGGCAAGGATTTGATCAACCATCTTTGAATAGGCACGGAAATGTCGTACGTCGCGTCTGTGTGGGCTGAAAATGGAAACATCATGCTCTTGTTCGATTTCTTGGCATCACTTTTTTGAAAGTTTGCAATGATTTATAATATATATTTTAGCACTACCTTGTAAAATACTGATAATTAGTAAAAATTTCGGTTCGAAAAAAGTCATGAATGTAGCACTTCCAACCGTGGGAAAATGGCTAATTTTCCGATTCTTCTGCTAATCGGTTTTTACGCGCGAAAGCAGCTACTGCTTTCAGCGAGTCTTAGCCATCGCAATTCTGTCTGTCTGTTCGTCCGTCTGTCCGTCTGACACACGGGTGGATCAGTCAAAAACCTTTACCATAGTCTGCTTGGATGACTCTAGTTTCAGGAACCGTAAAACTTTTTTACAAATTCAAAGGGAGTCACCCCGAACGAAAACGTTAAATAAGAGGGAGTGGGCAAAATTTGTGATTTTTGGCCAATAAGTCGCTGTATCTCAGTAACGGTGCGAGATAGGGCCTAGGTTACTATTAATCGCTAATAGGAAGTCGTACACTATCTCTCGATTGCCACCGAATTCAATAACCTTGGATGACCTTGAACGCCAAAATAAAGGGTTTTATGGATTTTTTGGCAATTTCGGTCTGCGACACAAGTCTATATCATTCACAAGGTGGCGCCACGAAACTATCGTTATGCGATCCAGATAGAAAATTGGGTATTTGTATATTAACGTAGCGTGAACACCCAAATTTTCAGCTAAACTACTGAACCGGAACTGCTATAGGCTTTCGCGCGTTTCGTGAGCATTAGCTCAAATTTCTTGTATTTTTAGTTTTTTAAAAGTTAATCTATTTTGCAATATGCCAATTGCGATATGCGGTTGACCATAGATTAAGATGAATGTTCTCTAGTTTTAGAACGAACTCTAGCACTTTGCACTAATGTAGGCTACCATAAGGTACACGATGAATTTAATCTCGCGAAAGCGGCCTCGTTGCTTTTTTGTCCACGTAGGCGGTCTTTCGCAGAGCCACTACATGTAGCTCTAGTGAGAAAAATAACTCTAAATCTGAATGAGCAAAAATGTCGCCGCGCCACGTGCCGACCTCGTAAGTTATGTTTATGCGGCCATCAGCGCCCACTGCACTGTGTGCAGTGAGTGCCAGCGGGCTAGCGCGCGATCTGCCAGCCGTAAGTAAACGATAAACATATACGCGACATATGCGTTATTTCTGGAGGTTTAACGTCCAATGACTTTGACTTTTAACTTTTTCAGCTAAAAGTTGGCACACCAGTTACTTCTAAGCTCTGTCCTGAGGAACGTTTATCGTACCAATTCATACACTCTTTGAGGAACCCATACGGGACAGACGGACAAAGAAAGGGAACAGGCAAGACCCGTAATGCGACCCGTTAGTACGGTAGCGTGTAACTGTGAATACTGGAGTGCAGTCTTTTGTGACACAGAGAGATTCACTACAGCATTGTAATAGGCCTGCCCAGTTAGTTTTGGAACCGACAACCGAAAAAAAACAGGCAGAATTGCATTAGACAAAAAGCACTTGCTGCAGTCTTACTCCGATTGGCCACAAGACTTCGGTGACGTCACAACAGTTGACAAAGACAAGCTATCCGTCTTGACCCACTGATCTAGATACATATCGTTGGCCTCGACCTCGACTAGGTCATGATGACGTAACTGTCTGATGGCGACGAGAAGCGATGACGTCACGAGCAGAGCAGCGAAGAAGCGTCGCCATCTTGGTAGCCGCATCATCAGTCTCCGCGCCCATTTGATATCACCGCGACCACTTGCCACATAGGGCTGAAAGACGACCCATTAGCTACAACACTTAAACCTTGAGCCGTGGACACGGGCCTTGAACACGACTCGTGTGAACCAGTCTTTAATGCAGATCATCCGTAACGCACTGCGGCTGCAAACATGACAAGTGATTGCGTTTTACTGCTTTTCAGTCTGGCAGCTGATTCATTAAGCATTTGATTCATTTTCGCGTGTGATTGATGTTATAATAATTATTGCTACGTTTTCTTAAATGTTCAAAAAATAATATATTGTATAGTTATCCTTGATTGTAGGTGGTACAATAACAATAGTGTTACCACGGTCGTCATAATAGGCCTAAATAGGCTAGGACGGCTCTGGCTGGCCACGCGGTGATGATTCACTACAGCAGCAGTGGATGAAAAGTCAATCAGGCGTTAGGCCTATATCATAGCGCTATAACACGCTGCGGTTATGAGGTGTTCTCTATTGGTGTTCATTCGTCTGTACGGATATTGGTCGTAAAGTGCTGTCATACCGGCAAAGCTGGTTAATGACATCGTCAGTCAAGTATCAGCGAAAATGACGGTTTGATCGCGGAAACCTTGCAGTCTGACAACGCGGGCAAGTCGCAAACCTTTCGCTGTGTGGGTTTGACGCCCTATTTGGGACACTTCGGTATCTCTGAAACTGCAAAACGATTTGCTACTTATTGTGCAAAAAATTGCGATGAATACGGCAAACGGGCGCACGAGATTTTTTCCTCGCGCACGATCGTTCTCGAATCTCGACTGCTTCGCATTATCCACACACCGCCATGAAATACGTACAAAAAGCTTTTAAAATAAGTGGCTGAATCTATTTCAGGTGGGTGTAGCTCTTCGTGGATTTCCATCTCAGAGCTACGAAGCGTCACCTGCCATATGACAGAATCACACAGAGTTACTGTAACCAGCCACTTGACACGGCTGAACGTGCTCCGCTTTAACCCCAGCCAGGTAGGCCGGCAATTGATTTACCTATACGCAGAGATAAAGTTTAATTGACGTGGCTGATTGGTTATTCACGGATATGGTTCACCTGTCCGCTGACAGCCACCCATCCAACTAGTACTGGGCCCGACGTAGAGCAACTTTTGATCAAGACCGCCGCGTTAAGCCCCAAACTTAATTCACTTTGACTTGTTGCAGATTTGTTTGCAACAAGTTTGCAACAAGTTTGCAACAAATCAAATATCTGCAGCAAATCCACGGCAACCAGGTCATTAGAAAATCGAAGGCCTACAGAAAATCCACAACAACCTGACGTGTCATGATGTTGTACAGCAATTTGCACAACTTGTTGTACAGTAAGTCTACAGCAGATCGAAGCAATGAAACTTGGGCTTTAACCATGCACTAGCATTAGGCATACACCGAAACAAACCGAAAAAAAACTTCGTTCTATTCCAATCGGCATTCTACGGTCCGTCTGTCACATCGTCTTTCAGCCGCACGCTAATGAATCTTCAAGCAGCTCGGAGACATTCGCTGTTCGTCTGTCAGACACGCATCAGAATGTATCGACTGCCGTGGGTCCAACTGGACCGAAATCTGCATTTTAATGGTGCTGCATATCAAAGCACCAGCGCGACAGTCACTATAGGTGTTTGTACAGAAACTGCAAGCTATACTGTAGCCTTTTTCTCGAGATCTATCCTGCATGTTACGGATAATAACGGGAACTATGGTAGCTAGCAAATAATCGAATTATAACCAAGTTCGTGTTAATATTTTATCAGCACCGACGTACCGGTACGTTAGCAGTCCGACTACCGGAAACTGTAAGGTGTAAAATAGAGTAGCCTACACCAATGAGACACTGTCAGGCATTGCGTGTCATTCGGAAATGTTCTTACACTATTAATAATCTAACGAACGTCTGGACAAATAAATTACGGTCGCACCTCAAAGTCATTGTCCAAGACTGTATGTATGCGATTCATATATTTCGTTTGCTTATAAACTTTTCCGTGTAGCTAATGCTGACTTAAATAACCTTTACCAAGCAATCAAGGACACAGGGACCAGACATGTATAAATTTCTGTTAGTAAACAGTGTTTATCAATGACGTCTAGGCCTACATCAGTTATTTTATAAAAATAGTCCTGCTGATTTTGTGACGAAAACGGAATTACTCAAGTTATGAAGGTCATAAAAATGTTTTAATGGATGCATATACGTGATATGTGACAGACTGACAATCATGACTTTTATAAGCCTACTATTTCTAGTTGTTTATTAACGAAAAAAGTCATTTATTATTTGTGATAGCATTTGAGTTAAGTTTATAGTTTATTTATTTCGGTTTTTCTTGATCATTATTGGTATCTATACCAGTGTCACGTATGCTGCAGATACGAAGATTTATAGGTTTAACTTTTTAGCGCCTTGTTCCTAAATGTAAACGACTGATACAAAATTTGGCATAAAAGAACTGCGTCGCAGATGACATCAGTAGGCAAATACATCTGAGTAGCTCTGTAACGCGTATGGTAACCACGTTGTTGTGTCTCTGCACCGCATGACACTGACATGACACCTTTTCCATATTTTACTACAGAGATAGCTTACGTGAATAGTCTTATTTAAAAGAACAAACTCGGACAAAATTTGGGCAAACCGGCCGCTTAATGTAGATGGATTCCAATGTTTTCTGCTAGTTGCATGGCTATTAACGAATTTAGGTAAAAAATCGTGCAACCTAGAACAGTGTAAGAAATAATAAACAAGAAATTTGAGCTAATGTTCACGAGACGCGCGAAGGCCTATAGCAGTTCCGGTTCAGTAGTTTAGCTGAAAAATGGGATGTTCATGCACGCTAAGTTAATATAGGCCTACAAATACCAAATTCTCTATCTGGATCGCATATCGATAGTTCTGTGGCGCCATCTTGTGAATGATATAGACTTGTGTCACAGTCCGAAATCGACAAAAAAATCCATAAAACCCTCTATTTTGGCGTTCAAAGTCATCCAAGGTCATTGAATTCGGCGCCAATCGATAGTTAGTGTACGACTTCTTATTAGTGATTAATAGTAACCTAGGCCCTATCTCGCACCGTTACTGAGATACAGCGACTTATTGGCCAAAAATCGCAAATTTTGCCCACCCCCCTTTCATTTCTCGTC
>Ga0209367_1000457_pt1 | contig 40183 bp, 26 predicted proteins | sample WorMetLIZISLAND2_FD_187412 | JGI IMG/M metagenome (GOLD analysis project Ga0209367, IMG submission 187412) | Marine gutless worms symbiont microbial communities from Max Planck institute for Marine Microbiology, Germany - Olavius geniculatus... ...
TCTTTCTCCCTCCCTTCCCCTCTCCCTTACCCTTCCCCTTTTTCCTTTCCTTTTCCATTTCCATTCCCCATTCATTCCTTTCTTTCCTCTTCCCCTTTCCCTTTCTTTTCCACTTTTTCTTTCCCTTCCCTCCCCCTTCCTTTTTCTCTTTCCCTTCTTCCATCTTTCTTTCATGACTGATGACGTTACGTGACCCCAAAAGGTCAAACTCGTGACCTCATTATCTTTGAGGCACTATATCTCCATAACGGTGCAAGATAGACGCATGGTGAAGATGGACCTTTTATAGTAAAGCGCTAGTGACGAATCAAGTGGTCTCGTAATGACAATGTCTGTTGTTTAGTTAAAATAATACAGAAGGATGAAAGGATCTTTGCTGCTGTTTAATTTGAAATTAAACTGTTTGATTTTTTCTACCGGTCTAAATGGCTTACTGATTATATTTATACAGACATATACTGTAAACTATCAAAATGCATTGGACAGACTCTGTGTTTGTTCGAACATTATCTTGTTTGGTACCGGCTTCACCACTGGGATGTAAACAGGCACACTGCGCGATACACTGGCCCCATATCCGTGGTCTCGCAGTGTAGAAACTGGTGTTTGGCTGAGGGCCTTAGGAAACGGAGATCAGCGCCACCCTGTGGGCCGTAAGGCTCAGGAAGGACTTTACTTTTTTACGGTTACATTTCTGGCTTTACGGTTGCATTTTTGGCTGTAGAATATGATTATGCAACCTGAAGTGGGTGATTTAGATATTGCTCAGATGTTGTGTGTTATGTTTAGAAATTTTTTCAAGTGCTTTTATTGTTGCGTTGCAGAGATATCAAGTCAGGTGGAAAGCCGAACGTGTGTCATGTCGCTTAGCAGCAAGATAGTGAGCCTTGGTCGTGTCTACACTGCAAGTGAAAACTACTTCCCTCTTGGTATCTAGACAACTCACTGTTTTATTGCTTTGCATTTTCCTGTATTGTGTCTTGTATTGTGTTCATAATCGAGACTGTGCCAAATCTTCCAATCTGCTGCAATCCAAACAGATTGTAGTGTAATGCTTTCAATGCTGCTTTATCAGTGTCTGTGCTGTGTTCATAATCACCATACTACCGTACTTTGTTGCTTATACCTGTTGTTGAATTTGCTGTTTATTCAAATTGTGTAAACTGTGCAGCTATTAGTGGATAGCAGTAGCTGAAAATTAAACTGCACCTGAGTGGCTGAACTGCAGGAATTAATTCTGTGGATTTATGTGAATTATATCGAATAGACTGTTATGTCTCATCTTTCTACTGTGAGACTGGAATTACAGCTGATTTGTGTTTTGTCCAAGCCATAGAAGACTAGTTAAGCTGGATGATTGATCTGACAGGCACAGCCCAGATTTCATGTTTTTTAGACCTCTAGGAGACATTTGTAGCATCTGGATGAGCATTGTCAAAAGCTGTGGCTTTTGTTGTTTAGCTTCATGTATGCATCTGAAAGATTCAAAACCAGCAACAATTCAGCATCATGGGGAACCGAGTCACACTAAGAAAACAGCAATAATGCCATGCACCTCAGATGGTGAATATTGCTGTGGGCAAATAGCATCAGTTGCAGTAAACTGTGTGATAACAACTGCTTACACCCTTTTGTTTGCTGTCAGATCGTAATGTCATTCCTGACTTTTGCATCATTTTCTTTGTGACTGGCAGATTTAACGTGTCACCAGGTGATTTGCTTGATACACTTTATGTATGTTGCCAGCATTCCTTGTGAAGTACTTGGAACACTGCAGTATCAGGTTGGGCTTTGTTGACATCGACGCAAGCTTCGTCTTTCACGCCATGATGGACGTAGGAATCACACTGCCGCGACTGCTCGATATCTATGATCACCTCTTTAAGTCTAGGGTACAGACTTGTTTTGTTTTGCGAGTTAACTTTGTCACGGGATAAAGCTTGCTTTTGCAGCTTAGTATTCATTGTTTGTTTAATAATAACCACAGGTAGATCGTGTTTGATGCATCAGAATTCAGTGATCACATTCTCTCAGTGTATGTGTGTTTTTGGCCACTGTTTGTTTAGTCTTTGTGGTTTAGCATCCTTTGTCTTTGTGAACCTGGTGTAGGCAGTTGCAAACTCATATCCTTATGCCTGTTGGACACCATAGCACCATGTAGCCAAATGTTTATAACAAGAGTCACTGAGTGCCGAATCTTATCTTGCATATTCATCTGTGCATTGGGTGCAGTCTAGTTCTGCTGGTCTTTTTCTATCGTTGCATTTGACAAATTATTTATTACCTGCTACACATATTTTTGTTCACAGCAATTTCTACGGTATGCTATCTGGCTGTGTGTAGGACTCGGTGTGGCAGTCGGCTGGTGACGCATATCATTTGTTGTTTGTTATCTATGACATGCTTGATGAGTATGCCAACAAGCCACAGCTTGTTCCTGCCTATGAACGGTCAGTCGGTTCTTACAGATCACTAAGACTTATCATCATGTTTGTGTTTATGTTTCTACGAGTCCCTACCATGCGTTTAGTTTGTTGCCATTGTATTTGCTTGTATTTCTTTGAATAAACTCATTGCAGAAACAGTAACTGATGAGCTATAAAAATTTGTCAAATTATTACATGATCAATTTAGCAAACTGTCTTAGGAGAACAATTTTCATTTGGCAGAGGGAAATAGTTCCAAAAAAGGCAACAGTGATTGCTGAAACTGCAACAAGTTACAAGTTAGTAAATTTTGTAACTTGTTGCAGTTGTTGAAATTTTAGGAATTTTTCTGCAGCTTATTAGATGGCACAAATTGAGTGAAGTGGTGACTATGAGACAGTACTCTCTAGAGTAGAATTTCGTGAGTTGAGTCGGGTGTTAGATCGTTGCCAGTGAATTGAGTGTGGTGTGGTTTGTATAGGCGAGCATTCACTGTGAAGTCGCTGGACATTGTGGCTGGGTACCTGGTTCAGCTGCAGGCCGACACTGCGGCAACTGTCGGTGCAAGACAACTGATGACTGCCTTCAAAGATGTTCAGCCGCGTCTTGAAAGACTTCTCTAGCAATTTATGCCTTGTCTGTCATCTTATTGCTTATTGCCGTGCCGTCAAATTCTGAAGTGCGTCATGTTCACGTGGACTCTGTTTGAATACAGTTTTGCAATGAACATTGGTATCATTTTGATGAAATTATATTACTCGTCTCCTACAGGCGTCATATTGTTGAGTGTTTGTAGTGAAGACTGTGGTCTTTATGTTCTAGGAAAACAGCTTCTTTGTAGCATGTGAGCATGTCTTTGTATTTCTGGATTTTAGTTGGGTTTGTTTGAAGTAATTTGTGTGAAAAAAACACCGTTGTGTTAACATTGAAGCAAGTTAAGTACTGGTCAATTGTTACAGCTTTTGTATTGGCATGTGACTAAATAGGTCCATGCTTAACCAAGCAAACATTGCAGTAAGTGAAGACACGTTGTTGAGCATGTTTGACGTTTATATGTTTATACAGTCTGCTACCAGGAACATGTCTGCTAATTGCCATGCATTATTGTTACATGTAGACTTGCAATAAAAATGACAGCAAGAAGCTATATAAAGGCCGTAGATGCTTAGTTGTTTTGCTCTTTAACACACTCGAACTGATTATCCTCACAGAAGGACAGCATTAGCAGCAGTACCAGCAACAGAGTGATCACTGATCAGGGTGACCAACTGACCGCTTATCTGGAAAACCTGGAAATGTATGGGAATCTGTGAGCTGTCGGGGAAATAGCAGGGTATTGACTGGAATGACGGCAGATAATGTAATTTAAAACCGTTTATTGGTCACATCGTGTTATGCTAAACTAAGAATACATTTTGCAGTGCACTCTGTTGCATTACTACATTTCGTCACGCCACTAAGTATGCATTAAGTGGGTAAAAACAAAATGGAGAAGAGAACTGCAAAAGTTAGGGAAATGTTTGGGAATTTTTCGGCATTAGGGAGTGGTCGCCCTGCATGAGTAACATATTCATTTAGGTCATCGCCAAGCTGGCCGCTGTTTTGTACCTACTTGGTTTGCATGCTGAAGCTGTCCCTCAGAAATGCTTTCTCTTCGTTGCTTTTCTTTATAATCGACCCCAGCAAAAATTAACGGTTTTGGCCTGCGGTCTTTCTTGTCCCAAGGTGCATGCCACGATGACTGCTCCGGATGATCACCAAACAAACTTTCGTCGATGAAACTTGGCTGACCGCCATGCAGACTGGCGGATCGCGGTCGCGTCCTTGACAATCTCAGAGGTCGAGAAGCGCTGGAATTGGCCGCTTTTGCTTTGTAGTCTGTGCAGTCAAAGATGAATGGTCTTACAGGGCGTTGTTTGGGTTGCCAGGCGGGTGTATCACTCCCAGTAACTGGACCAAACAGAGATTCATCGACGTAGCTGTCACCTGCACTGTGCCACACTGTTCGGCGTCTGCGGCCAGGTGCAGTCGGTGGTCGCTGACCAGATGCACTTGGAGGTCTCTGGCTGGCTTGTTGATGTGCTCCAGTCTCTACTGTAAACTGTTTACTCGTATCACTATATTTCTGAGACAGTGCAGCAGTGTCGTCAGACTGTCTGTTTGATGTGTGTAGTCTGCGAAGTGTCTTTGTAGCACCAAGAGATGACTGACGACCACTGACGATGCTATTTTTGCGTCCAAATTGACCGACGTCATGACATGAACCGTTTGGAGCTTTTGTTTTTTCTGACATGTTTCGGCGACGGTACTATGCTGTTAACACAAAACATGCAGGCTAATAAATTGTAGTATGATATGGAAGTTAAAAGTTGCCGTAATATTTAGCTTGAAGTTCTTAAGTCCCCAGTCTTGGTCTGTACACGTTTCGAAAATCTATATCCAGAATCATGTTCCTGAGTTCGGGGGCCTTTAAGTTTCAGAGTAATAATTTTTACACACAGTTCGGTGCCGGGGAGCTGGCCCATCCTGCGTCGCTCAGATAACTAGATTGTACCAAATTTACTAAAAAGTATTTTTATTTAATAATTTAATATTTTTGATTGTACCTTGTGGGTGATGCATTCAACATCAAACACTGACGTCCTACACGTCACTGCGTATCTGCTTCTTGTCGCGCACACAGTTCACTTTAGCCAGTAAGAGCATTTATAAATTATTCAACGCACGCTATGGCAGAGCGCCACTAAAGATAGCCCATGCGAAAAAGCGTCACGCATATACCTATTTATAGCTCGGTAGCGTCGTATGGTGTCATGGCAACCAGCACCTGTTCCATAGATATGATTAATTTTACAGCGTGTCGGCTTAGCAGCGCAGTGTGTGGTTGTGCCACAACACATTAGGACACTATTTACACCGAGTGACAGAAACGTAGCCGGATATATGAGCGCAATGATAGGTCGTGACTTACTTGGGCTAAAACTAAAATTTCAAAGCTCTCGAATACGAAACCATGCTAATGAGATAGTGAGTATTTAACATCCCGTTCGACACAGTAGCCAATAGGTCATTTCGGGGACGGCCTTTGCAGGCAAAATTGCACATAGGCGGATTTAGGGGGGCCAAAGGGGCCATGCCTCTCAAGATGCCAAAGTCGCCTTTTTTGCCTAGCATGCAGTGCATTTCTCTTGCAGTGCATTTCTGCAGTAAAACTAATAAAATTTATACTCAATGTATCATTTTACGGGGTTTTCATGCCCCAAAAAACTGTTTGCTTCCGGGGCTGCGCCCGGCGACATGCTTCTCCCCAAGAAGTCCACCTTTGTTTTCGGCCACAATTTTCGGCACAAAAATTCGTTTTTTTGTGACTCCAATTTCTGGCTGTGCGTACTTAATAGTAAATAACAATAAACAATAAATAACGCAGGGGGAGTTTAAATCATATAAACCTAATTGAAGCAAACACTACAAGAAAAACCAGGAAAGGTTTTTTTGGAAAATTAGGGGAGTTGAATATTATTATTATTTTGCATATTTCATAATATTTACGATATTGCAACCAGAAGGGTTCTGCGACGCTTAGAATGCCGAAGCTCCGCCCCGGACCCCGCTGGGGAGCTCATGACGCTTCCCAGAGTCCCTAGTCGGCTGGGGAGAGGAGGGATACTCTCGCCCCGTTCTCCTCCCCGTCGACGCCTGCGTCGCCTTACCTTGAGTTTGGGGGATTGCTCCAAGGACTTAGGGGTATAGACGCCCTTGAATAACGCTTTTTATCGCATGAAAGTCAATCTCCATGGCAGTCTTTGTATTACTGCTGTAAACTTGAAATTGTAAGAACTGCTAATTAAACTGTGCATATGTATTGATAATGGCAGTTCTAATCATCTTTCCCCGTTATTCTCCAGACAGTCATCAATCTCATAAGGACAGGGGGCGAGAAAAGAGCCCGATAACAATGCCAGCATTGCGTTCTTTGAGTGTTCAGCATCTAGTCGTCATTAAGCTAATGCAACTGACGTAACAATGCCGTGCTTTTTTTCACTTCAGTCAGAATGACAAAACTTGATGGAAGACAGTGAGACGGCTAAACATGGGAGTAGCCTGTCGTCATCCAACAATCGAAACATCGGATTTTTATTGAAATTTTAATAGGGCTATTATCCACAGTAGCCTATAAAAACTAGTCTCCTGATTAGGCCTATATCATTGCGTATATTCTACAAAATGAATGCATCATGCTATAATTAACGATAAATTAACGACAACTATTCACATGATTTAATCTCATAACTGGATGAAATGAGTTAACAGCGTAAATAAATAAATAAATACTTTACATACACAACATGATAGTGATATATCGGGTGGGCAAAAAAGTGAAATTCTTTACAACTGCGTCTACTATATAATGCCACAAAAGTGCTTAACATCAGTTATTTACGTTTGTGTTTGAACAATTTTAGCATTTGCTCTTGATTATTTACAGTGTAAATGAGTTTATTTATTTTAAAATATTTTTAAAATAATTTTTTGGAACTTAAGTGTTTCTCCACGCGCAGATTACAAATCAAACATCGTTCATCGTTAGTCGATCCAACCGTCGTGACGAAACTACATTCGCATAAAAACAGTTTACATCAGCAGACAAAGAACGGCGTACTTAAAAAATGATATACGAGTAAGCTAAAATTGCAGATAGGCCCTGTGCATCAAACAAGAGAGAAAAGTAAAATGCCTTAGAGTTTCAGTGCTCTATGGCCGAGTTTAAGATTGTCACAAAACCGGAATTATTAGTGAATGTCTATAGCGCTACAGACTTACACAGCATGGCGTAATAAGCAGTACAAAAAAATTTAAAACGCAAAATCTTTTGATGGGAAATTTTAAAAAAACGCTTGTAAACATTGAATAAAAACGTGACGATTTTACTTGACTTATTGACTACTCTCATTTCTTATTCTTAACGATACAAATTTTTCCACACAACACTCATTTATGGTATCAGTAAGACTTGGTAGGCCCCCTACAAATCAAGATAACTAATCAGCAAAACTTCAATTTTTGTACAGTTATTGCAAATTGCCGTCACTCTCTCATTCAGTCATTTTCTCATTCAACATTTATTGAAAGTACGTGTATTACAACAGTACTGTGGGCCCCTATGTAATATAATAGGCCTATACATGTATTATTATTTATAATATGTTAGAGGGATCCCTGCATGTAGGCACTGGTCAGTGAAAGTCGCGAGCGCCGTGCTGACGCCCTTGTCCGTGGCGTACGTGACATGACGCCGACCTCGCCGCCGCCCCCCGGTGACGTCATGAATGTCGTCTGAAGGTCAACCGAGGTCGAGTTGGGTCTGCGGCGCAGTCTGAGCGGGTCGATGATGCGAGCCAGCTTGCTGGGGCGCGATGATGATGCGGTTGCTAGGAGACCGGACGCTGTGGATACAGCGGCAGTGCTGTAGTGCAGCGGCTGACTCTGCGAGAGGTTTGAATGAACCTGGCGCGACGAACACGTCTCCACACTGGCTACCACGTCACCTACAGATCAAGCAAAATCGAGCTGTGGAAATTAACGTTTAAACACGCGATTACTTCGTTAAACACTTTTATAATTAAAAATCATTAAATTTTCAATTAAAACCACATCGCTTAGATACCAGCAAACTTTTTGCATTCACGAACGCTGTCCACTGTCCAATAAACGTAAACACACACGGGGGCCTACACGCACAAGCTGGTAGGCAATGCAGACTGCAGACAGACAGCAGGCAGACACTTCCGCAGACGACACGCTGCCTGAATTTAAGGCTCACTATATAGCAGCTGCGATACAGTAGGTACAGGCGGATGAAAACGATGATTATCTAAGCGTTATTTTATCAAAGTTTAACTATAATTTTTCTAATCGTTGTTAGCTCTTAAATAAAATAAACGTTATTTAAAATATGACATTACAATAAACAGTTTACAGTCAAACGTGCAGTAGTAAATACAGAATACAGAACACGAAAGTAGTTTGAAATTAAAATCTAAAACTCGGACTACAGTGTAAAGTGTAACTGATGTTGAAAAAAACGAAAAGAGATAATAATTACATTACCTGACGACAGCGATGCACACTGTTGCTGTATTGGTCGAACCACTGACACTGATGCTGCTGCTACTGCTGCTGCTGCTGATGATGATGATGATGACGTTGGTGGCGGTCTATTATCAACGCGGCGAGCCTTCTTACGAAACAGCGCCAGTGTCGCCGTCCACCTCGACAACTTGCTGTTGGTCGCACTTGTCGATGACGTAGTTGGTAACGTCATTGATGACGGGTACGATATTTCCAACTGCGAAGCGGCCTTGCGACTGACATGGCCGCCGCCACCCTCCAGTGACGTCATTAGGTCACGTGATGCATTGACGTCACTTCCTCCCGCCTGCTGCTGCTGGTCGCCATGACGACGACGTACCAGTTCGGTGTCGTTGTCATGGCAACGTCCGACGACGTCATCGTCGATATCGATGACGTCACTGAGTCGCTTGACCAATCGCTGCAAGGCACTGTTGTTGTGGCGAGATGACGTTGAAGTCCTGTCGGCGGACAACGAACGGCAGTGGGCGGGGCTAATTATCATATTTGGCGGTGGGCGGGGATAACGTTGAGGCGAGTGATCCCGGGAAACACTCGCGCTCATAGTGCCTGACTCGTAGAACGACGACGATGATGTCACCGATGCTATATTCAGAACGTTGCCGCGCGCACGGGTGACGTCACAGGGCCTGGGAAGTGATGACGTGTGTAAGGGGGCGGTGATGGTGGGTGAGGGGGTGACGGTAGTGGCGAGCTGGGGCGTGTAGACGGTGAGATGTATTGGTTCGACGAGTTGTTCATGGAACACGACAACGTCATCATCACCGGCTGCTAGCACGTCAACCTCTGACATCGACCGAGACCTGAATAAAATTAATCAATCTATCTATTTATCAAAGAAACATCTTCATTTATAGCTGGTGCATGTTACAACATAACAAGTCTAAAGTAATTTGAAGCAAAGTGAAATCACTCTTCATTTCTATTCGCCAGGTAGCCAGGGGCGGCGCTAGGTTTTCAGAGCTGAGGGGGTCCAGGTCCAGTGGCTGTCGATTTACTGCAGTAGCCGGTACCCGCACCCCCTCTTTCACCCATCCAAAAAGTTCAAATTTGCGCAAATCTCATGGCTCGTTCTATTGGAGGCTGGGGGTCCGGACCTGAGCCCCCCACCCGCCGCCGCCCCTGTAGGTAGCAGCAACAATTTGCACTTAAGCTACATGTGAAACGAAATGTGATGGGCTTTGTATAATGTACCAGTATTTATTTTAACTTTCCTGATGTATGTTGATCCCAAGAATATTACTGACAAAATTGGATGACATCAGACTGAGCTTGCACAAATGTAATAGGGTGACTTTTGAGACACAGCGTGGTATCGTCTGACCGTCGGAATGCAGCTGGCACAGCAGCAGCGGCAGTGGTTGTGTTTCTGTCACGTCGACGAACCACGTCCTCCGTCTTCTGCGTCGACGATTTAATCTCATCAACGTCTTCCTGAACCGCAGATAACGCACAGATACACAGATAAACTTCAGTCTAAGCTCTACTTGCAACTAGATGCATGCACAACACATCAACGACAAGTCGCAAGTCTACTAGCAAATGCATGGCATCAATCATCGGTACGTTGCAAATTTGTTTTGCTTCGAACAATTTCACGACAAATCAATGTTTTAACGTATCACAGTGAATTCGGCCTGTATGTGCGGTATGCAATTCACAACCAGCAAAATAATGACCAACGCCGTTTTACGAACAGTCTTCAATTAAAAATAGAAAAAAGTCGAGTTTTATAATCAACGAATATACCCTGTGTCCGGCAAAAACCTACACTTTTTCCTGAATGACTTCAACAAATGTAAGCTTATTTTTATAATTTTTGGCATACATTATCACAATGATACGTTTTACTGAAAGCATCTAAAATTTGTCTTTAAAATTTACTTCTCACTAAATATAGCTAATTTAATCGTGACGTCATCGAAAATGCCATTTTTTGCGGACATATGACGTCTAAATGAACCTCTGCAATATGACAACAGAAAAACGATGAAAGAAAATTGCAGTAAAAAAACTTCAGAAATTGTTGACATAAAAATAAATTATTTTTTATTAATTTTTTACCTACTCTTGCTTTTCGCCGTGTTAACGCGTGGCCGTCGAGTGCAATACGGGAACGTCGTTGTGCAGCAGCCGTTATCAGCAGGCAGCGTCATTTCTGCAGCCTGCGTTAGCGTCGTGGTAGTGCACATTTGTAACAAAGTTGTTGACTCAAAAGTTGGTTGATAGCAAGTTTTGTCACTGTTGATGACAAATAAGGCAGCTACTGGCTACAAAGCCTATTTTTCTGCACTTCTATTTATTTTGGTGTGGCGTAAAGTAAGAATACGAAGAGTGTTTTATTTTACACGGTAAAGTGGGGTCAGTATTTGGGCGAAGTGGAATATTAGTATACTGTCAATTGCATGTTGTTTTTTAATGTTGCCTACAAAAAATTATAAACATATTTTTAATTTTGTTAAAGTTATTAACCGAAACAGTGTTAGCTTTTTTTCACCTCGGATACAATAAAAACTGCTTTTTTGATACCGTCATAATTACGTCAGCTCTACGTAGTGAAATGGCAATATAAAGAGAAAATATTTTAACAGTTAAATAAAGTGAATACTCTGGACGACTCATGCCAAAAATTATAAAAATAGGTTAAGGTTTGACAAAGATATGTTGAAAAAAAACCGTAGGCTCTTTTTTCCGGATACGGTGTACATCAAACAAAACAGACAGACGCACTTGGTGGATTTGTTTTACATTATCAACCAAACAACGCCATATAGGCAGCACAAAATACAACAAACATATCGGAAGAGAACATTGTACAAAAATCGAGTCAAAAGCAAGATAACGCCAAGTAGTCAAAACTACAGCGAGGGACATTTTTCTCGTATTATCAGAAACCGAGTGCGCCGTTACAGCGTGTACTGTAGTTACTGTTAGTGTTACTTTACAAGCGAGCAGTGGACCTGTGCAGTGTGGTCGGTCAGGCACTGCTGATGTAAGAAGTGAGACGACCTGACATCAACGTCACTGTCGGACGTCGTGGATAAGATGACGTCACCCACAGATACCACGGCAGCAGTCTAAACGCACACAGTCAACCACGGCATCATCCATAGACTCAGACGAACACAGACGGACGGACATGGCAACTAATTAAACGGCCGCGTGATAACTTTGATAATTACTGATCACCAGCGCTACCTTGACTTTGATTGATCCCGCATCTGTCAAAAGCTGCCACTTCTGCTTCTTCCCAGGTGAGCCACATCTTTTGTAGGTCTTCGTTGACTGTGCTCCCCAGTTTGTGTCATCACCGCAAAACTACGACGTGTCCAGTTGTGACTTGGATGTAACAGTTAGTGTGTTGGATTTGCGATCGCGAGGTCATTGGTTCGACTCCCTGTCGTGTTGCTGTCAAGGTGTCACTTGGATGAGTGACTAACTGTCTGTAGACAAGTAAAACATCGCGGTATATAACCTTCGTCAAGATCAACTCAGCCTTTTATCCCTCCGTGGTAGTCAAATCGAGTACCGGCCTCTCTGGCTAGAGTTATGGCAAAACACGTTCAACTGTGTCAGGTGACAGGTAGCACTCTGTGATGCCATACGGCAGGTGACGCTCCGTAGCCTTGAGATGGGTTTCCTATGAACAGTTATACCATATGATCATTTTAACTACTACTGTCAGCAAAAAGTAAGTAAGTAAGTATATAATGAAGTTAGTCATACCGGTGGTCGGTTGGGTGCGGGGCTGTAGTGCTGTGAAGCAGTGACGTCACGCTGAGTCAATAAAACGCCGGGCGCTGACCTCTCGTGTTTCACGTGAACGTCGAAAAGCTTCCTGGCACTGAGCGCTGCGGCAGGGACGGGGATGTTTGTGGATGTCGTGGGGGTGGCGGCGGGTGTCACGGTAGCACTGTGACGCGTCACTGGCTGTCTGTATGGGGCCGTCCTCGTGACGTCATGACTCGACGCGTCCGAACATTTCGTTCTCTCGTCGTATTTGCTCTTCGTCTGCTCACGGCTCGCCTCCAGCTCCATTTTCAGCGCTTCCATCGTCTTTGCCGTCCGATCCAGTTCGCTCTCCAGTCGTTTCCGCTCCGACCTGGCGCCACTCAGCTGCGTGCTGGTCTCCTCCAGTCGCGTGGAAAGGTTCATCAGTTCAGCTCTCAGTCGTCGGTTGTCGGCGTCCAAGTCGCCCGCGCGTTTTGTCCGTTCGCCTAGATCGTGCTCTTTCTCCAACAGCGTCTGCTCGGCCCTGGCAAGACTTGTCTCCAGTCGCTGGACCTGTTCTGCGTGGGCGTCCAGCTGTCGCAGTGTCCGCTCACACTCGCCCGTCCTCGCCTCCAGCTCTTTGCCCCGTGCGGCCAGAGCGCGCTGCGCGTCCGCCAGCTGCTCACGTGACGCCGCCAGTGACGCTTCCAGTGACGTCACGATGACGTCATTGCTCTGCAGCGTGTCCACGTGACGTCTAATCGTTTCGTCCTTGTCGCTGTTCAGCTGCTGAAGCTCGTCCACACGACGCCTCAGCGCCTGTAAACATTCAACGGCGTACAAGTCGACATGTCATATCTTCGTTTTTTCTGCTTTTTAACAACAAGTGAGCAAAATGTATTAATATGAACGGCACTGCTGATAGTTATTATTTTTTTAACTGAACCGATACATACAACGACTATTGCACATGTTAGCCACCACAAAAGCGACGATCGACTTTTTATACGACGCTAATTGGTACAAATTTTTAGAAAGACGAAATGACGTAATTTTTTCGGATCAAACGGCTCTAAGCCACGCAACCGCACCATTTTACATCTTTTCTCGTCGGCGCAGATTTGTCCCACAAATTTTTGCTAGACCTTCCTAAGGCAAAGCCTTTGCGAAGGCGAAGGCGCATACTTTGCGAAAGCCTATTATATTTAGATACGTACCTGGAAAGTGTTATCGTGCCAGTCGACGAGCGTGCTCGCGACGGTGCCGTCATCAGTTTGCGTGCTGACGTCATCAAAGATGCGGCACGACATCATGGCGTCGTGTATCTGGTCCTTCCGAGCGGCGCAGCACTTGTGACGGCGCTGCGCTAGGCCGGACGAGCGCTCGGCGAACAGGTCGAAGACGTCCGACAGTTCTTTGTTCTTGCGCTCGAGCTGCTTGCGCTCGTCGGCGAACTGGCGTTCTTTGCGTCGGAGCGTCTCCAACATGGCGTCCATTTCACGCCGACTCGACGCCAACTCGCACTGTAGCTGACGCCTAGACTGGCTGGCGCTTTTCAACTGTTCTTTCAGCCGCCCTACGCACAACATCCATCGTCGTCATCATCGTCGTCACAACGTTGAAGCAGGCACTTTCAAACATCAGCTCAAAATATTCTTGTTTTCTGGCTTTTTAATCAGCTGCTCTGTACGAACGCTCTAATGCACCCATGGCCTTTAGTCACGTAATGGGGACACTATAAATTTCAAATGTGATAAAAATATGATATGACGATAATCATTATCATCATCAAGACGTTTAATGTGGCGTGAATAACAGACATATATTTCTAGGTTACAGGACCATACACGACTTGACAAAAACAAGAAAAATGTTGGCGTCAAATGCTAAATGCCGACATGATATGCAAACGTCCGTCCAGTTGCCGAGCACCTCAAGCGTTGAGAGTAAATCAGATCACCGCACAAGCAGCGATTACGCAATATACGCGTTAATTTCTTCAAGTTTTTTTGACGCCCGATGACCCTGACCATCGAACTAAATATTATAATGCTACATATCGTCGTAACCTCGTCAAAAGTTTACGAAGACAGCATTTTATGAACTGTAACACTGAGAAAAAGCATTTGCCATAAATGTTATATGCAAACTAATGCTGCAGGGGGTCAAATGATACCCTTGCTCTTAACGCTTAAATGCAAGGTTACTGTTATTACTGGGTCTAATATTAATATTTTACTAATATATAGATAAATCTATAACTTATAAACATTTTCACAACATGCAATTTGTTCAGCAGCATAAAAACATTCGGTAATATTTACTGTTGTAGCTGTCGAGTGCTGCTGACGAATGGTTTTGATCCACCACATCATCTTCATTATATTTATCATCACCAACATCATCATTCGCACCATCATCATCATCACCAACAGCAGAAGCAGCAGCAGTATCAATAGATGTCGTTGGGCCGTTGTTGTCAATTGTACGCAAATAAGTGGGCGTGTCGTCGACGGCTGTAATCGCCATACTATCTTGTTTACTGCGCAGGTATGCGACCGCCTTGAGCAAGTCGTCGTTTTCGCGTCTTGACTCCGCCAGGTGGCGTTTGACCGCCGCCAGTTCTTGTTCCGCCATTGCCAGCTGGCATTGCACGTCACGTCCTTGACCCTTTTCGCCTTCTTCGTGACCTTCACCTTCACCGCCGTTGACCTTGTCCTGACCTTGACTTTCGTACGCCGCCGCCAACGGCTGCACGCACACAGACGCAGTAGCATTCCATAAAATCATCAATGGACCAATCTATCCTGATGAGCTTAAGTCTCAGTTTTGGGAACTCGGGTGTCGAGAGAACCGGTAGTAGGTAACATAATGCCAATGTCAATTTCAGAAACGAGAAAAACGCGCAGCGAAGTCCTAAAATAAAAGTTCCATGGAGCACTTGCCGTTCTCACTCGAGCCTGTAAACAACAGATTTGGTGATCGCGAAAGCATAAAACACGTACGGTAGCAAAACCCGTAGACATGAGTATAGAAGAGTAAAAGCTACAGAACGCTAAATGCATGGGTAACTCTGCCATGCATGATAGGGCCTATGATTATAATTATATGAGCGCCGAATTGGCCCAGTCACAAAATGTGATTGCGATTATTCGAAGCTTAAAATGCTGTATCACGCAACTTTGTAACTCGTTTCTGACTGAAAAGGTACAACAAAACGAAAAAAAGATGAGAGCGATAAACGTAAACTTGTATTGGCAACAGAAGTCCAGTCGAAAGGAATGCGACAGAATCGTCATCGTTATCATTGTCGTGGCATAAACAATTAACTGCCATACCAATATGCTAAGAGTAGTATTTAGTAGCTGTGCAATGTGCCTATTTTTCTAACCAGAAATGTTTTGAGACGCTGCCCGAAGACTGCATGATAGCGACAATACAAATGTGAGTTTAGGCATACGTCACGGTCGAGACAGCTGTAGCCGCTTGAACGACTTGTTGTAAGTTACTGCATAGAGGTGCTCACTACGTGTAACAATTTTGCCATAGGTCATTCAGAGCCACAGTATATATCATCTCAGACGTTCACGTTACTGAGTTCAGCGAAAGACAGACAACAAACGCTATAGCGAAGTTTGCTGCGCTTGAAAACGAAAAATCCCCTTTCGACATAGTCCCCTCAGACAAAACGTCTTAGCGACTTTGGTGTTGCCTTCGTATCCACAAACGATTAAAACTAATATTCAGGAAACATTTTATTCGAATCGAGAGTTGGGAAAAAGGGATTTTGTCTTACAGCAAATCATCAGTTGTTATGGGATTTTCTGTTATGGTTGATTTTGTTTGGGGCATTATTTTCCGGGAGGGGCACACTCTATAATAATCAGCGGCGGTTAAAAAAATGTCGAGATTGGCATCTTCTTTGTGCTCAGGCAGCTAGACAGCCGCGTTAAGTCCTATCCTTGTCCTAAGCCAGACATCAATCTTTCTCTCACCATGCGTCAATCACCGTTGTCTGCGGCCAGAATGTAGTTATTTGTTTATTTATAGCCCGCCCATGATCGCAGGCAGTGATGATGGCGGCGGCAAACTGCAGTCTCAAAACTGCTGAATATGCAGACTGATTCATGCCATATCTGCAAATAGGCCTAGAGATGTGCCAAACACGCAATTAGTTTAACTAATTTACCGAAACTCGACTCAAAGAAGAACAGATGACGGCCCGGTGCCGACAGATGGTGCGGCGTCCATCCGCTTAAAGACTTGCACAGCGATGATGTTTTGAATTGCAAATTTGCACACGTTAACTTCTGCTAAAATGTTTACACACCAATATTGATTTTACGCTTTTTACGCGCGAGAGCTAGCACAGCTAGCTATAGCGCGTATTAGCTATGGTAATTCTGTCTTAGTGTCTGTCACAACCTGGTACCGATCGGAGCCCAGGTGAGATAGAGACATCTGGTTTTCACCATATGATAGCTTAGAGTCTCTAGTATTTTGTGACAAAAGTTCATGCCACTGGGTGAAGGGGGTCCCCACGAAAGAGGAGAGAAAGAGGGGCACCCCTTAAAAAGCGTTATTCTACCGTTATCGGCTCTTCTAACGTGACAAGAAATCTGAGCTAATGATCATGAGACGCGCGAGAGCCCATAGCAGTTCATGTTCGCAGGTAATCTTGGTCTATCTCCATCCATTTCATCGCAATTCACTCTTTGCAGCCAAAAATCGCCAAAAAAATCACCAAAAACCCCTATTTTAGGGTTCAAGATCAATCAAAGTCATCAATATTGACAATTTTAAGAAGCTCGTCGCTAGTGCTTGTTATGTTAAGCAGCATGTCTGTGCCTATCTGCAACCATTTTCACGTTAGGCAAGTCAGCAGCGGATAAATAATTACTTTTGAAAGGGGAACCTCTCTTTGACACCCACGTGCGCAGGCCTTCTTAAACCTAGAAGGTCCAGACTTAAATTGCTGAAATCTACATTCAATGCTGAAAATTTCATACGCAGATTGTCTTGGTCTATCTCCAGCCATTTCAGCGCAATTCACTCTTGAACTGCGTGTTACAGCCCGAAATCGCCAAAAAATTTACTAAAACTCCCTATTTTGGGAGTTCAAGGTCATTCAAGGTCATCGATGTTGACATATCTAAGAAGCTCGTCGCCAGTACTTGTTATGATACGCAGCATGTCTGTGCCTATCTGCAACCATTTTCACGTTAGACGAGCCAATAGCGGTAGAATAACAGCGATATCTAGAATCATGAAATTTTTACGGTGGGCTACCACAAAAACTCTAGGTTTTCTCCACAAAATTTTGTGCCGCTGTGTGAAGAGATTTCCCCTGAACGAGGGCCTCAAAAAAGGGCTGGCCACTTACGAAGTCGTTATTTTACCGCTATCGACTCGGCATAAAAACGGTTGCAGATAGGCACAGACTTGCTGCTGACAAGCTTTTTGGAGGTACCAACATTGATAACCTGGAAGTACCTTGAAATCTAAAAAGTAAGTTTTTGGTGATTTTTTTGTCGATTTTAGGCTGCGGGCATATTTAAGCTGCGTATTACGCCAAAATTACTGGAAATAGAAAAGACAATCTGCGTATGATTTTTTTAGAATAAAGCGTATATGTTAACTATGCGAGTTTTAACTTCCGAGGTTTAAGAAGTTCTCCGAACGGAAGCTTCAAATTTGGGTATTCTTTAAAATGCATTATTATTTTATTGACGCTGTACGAGTTCCCCAGGTGGCAGCACCGATGCTGTTGCGCGTCATGTGAGCTTTGCTCAGATTACATGTACTTGTTTTCGTACTGTATAGCATCGTCAATTAGAACAGACGCATCAGTGCCAGTCGTAGCCGAGTAGCCTACTCTCAGGTCACAGGAATTACAGGAATCACTAGGTAAGGGCGCAGCACTACTTGCCGACATCTGCTATCAGTTATCGCTGTTCTTGGGTAATTCATAATTTGATACATCGGCCGAGGGAGAGGGCAAGTCGGCAAAGCGGTGCAGGTATAGACTGCACGGCACACAGATACAGCCAACACGTGGACAAGTTTATACCCCAGACAGACACGTGCCGTTAACCGTCCTTAGTACGTACAGTACGATGCAGCGTACACGCAGCTAAGACGGGCCTTCCTAGTCCAATCCTAGAGCAAAAACTGAGCTACGTATAAGCCTAATTAGGCCGCCCAGAACGGTAGTTTACGGAAAGCCTTATGTTTGACTGCAGTTCTTTTTTTATCGCGAGATCTCCGAGGTCCCTCTGCCGATCGCCGCGAAATTTTGCCACATGGTCGGAAGCGTGTTCAATGTACAAATGCCGTCCAAAAATTTGGGGGCCTGCCCCCCCAAAAAAAATTTGGGGGCGAAAAACACGCTAAATTTGGCCAGATTGCTTACTCCTTCCCACTTTGAGCGCGAATATCTCCGGAACGGATAGAAATATTTAAAAATAAAAACAACTAAATTATCGACAACGTTTCCTCCCGCATTAGATGAAGAATGTCCGGTGAACTTTGGTCCACTTTCCACATCGTTGTCGCCGCTAATGTTTACCCACCAAATCGATTTTTTCGGAAGGCCATATTACGGCCCCTAAGGGGTGCTGCGAGATTTTTACACGTGCCACAAAATGGTCAAGTCTTGCTAGCTCAGACCCCACAAAGGACAGGGGTTCCCCCAACAATTTTTTAATGAGGGGGTTAAAAATTGGCTTAAAATTTAGCGTATGAGCCACCATAACTTTCGAGTTAAAGGAAATAGCACCACGAAACTTTGCCGCATGATGTGCCGCTAGATAAAGGCCTGCCCCCAAAAAAATTTGGGGCGAAAAACACGCTAAATTTGGCCCGATTGCTTACTCCTTCCCACTTTGAGCGCGAATATCTCCGGAACAAATAAAAATATTTTAAAAAAACAACTAAATTATCGACAACGTTTCCTCCCGCATTAGATGAAGAAAGTCCGGTGAACTTTGGTCCACTTTCCACACCGTTCTCGCGGCTAATGTTTACCCACCAAATCGATTTTTTCGGAAGGCCATATTACGGCCCCTAAGGGGTGCTGCGAGATTTTTACATGCGCCACAAAATGGCCAAGTCTTGCTAGCTCAGACCCCACAAAGGACAGGGGTTCCCCCAACAATTTTTTAATGAGTGGGTTAAAAATTGGCTTAAAATTTAGCGTATGAGCCACCATAACTTTCGAGTTAAAGGAAATAGCCCCACGAAACTTTGCCGCATGATGTGCCGCTAGATAAAGGTGTACATGTACCCATGTACAACTTTTAGGGGCACTGCCCCCTTAAAATTTGACAGGGCAAAAAACGTCCAAAATTCGGCGCGATTTAGAACATCTTTCAACTTTGAGCGCCGACGCCGATATCTCTGAAACAAATGGAGTTATCGACAAGCGGTAAACGTCGTTATAAACTGCTGTCCCTTCTGGGTTGAAAATTTGATGAACTTTGGTCCACTAACGACGAAATTGTGTTTGCTCATTTCAACCTACCCAACATCGACAGCTCGCGCGTTTTCGTACAACTTTAGACTTTGATCGCATATATCTCGAGAATCTATAGAGATATCGATAAACGAAAAACGGCATTTACAACTACGATCGACTCCACGTCGAACGCAGAAACATTGGTGAACTTGGGTTCACAAACAACAAAGTTCTGTTGTCTCATTTCAAACCACCCAAGTTTAACATTGCGCTTGCTATACATGCATATGATAATGCAATTGCGTTCGGGCCACGTTACTCTGCTGCGAACGAAATTTCAACTCTTTAACTGTCCCCCAATCGGACTTACGGCACCGAACGGCCTCACGTTGGGCTCTGCCCCATATTTCTAATTGTGTTCTATTGCATAGTGTTTTCCCGAGTGGAGTTCTTTGAAAACGTTCAAAGTGACTTTGGTTTGGTGTGCCTTTTCGTTTTTGAGTTAGAAGTCGTACACCAAAAAGACCCGTATTTCGGCCAGTTGCTTCTCAATGCAAGAAGCCCAGCTGTCGCTAGAATAGCCAACCGTACTGGTTGTCAGTGACCTTCAGTCATTCAAGGTCGATGATTTTTATCTTATTTGAAAAAGTGTATGCCACTTCTTATTAGTGATCAATAGTAATCTTGGCCATATCTCTCGCCGTTTCCGAGATACGGCCACTTATAACTTGAAAGATTCCTTTGAAAATTGCGGCTAAACCGCTGCATATGGAAACATAGTTACTATTGACAGCCTATAGGAAGTTACCACTGCCCTATCCGATGACACCATCGCCGACCCTCTACGACTTACCGTTTAATCACAATACTGCAAGATTGGCATAACATAGTGCGTTATGATCCTTCAAGGTCATCTAAGGTCAATGATTTACATGTCATTTGAAAGCCAATATGCGACTTTCTATTAGTAATCAATAGCAACCTAAGCCCTATCTCGTACCGTTTAGCCACAATACATGAGTGACAGACGACGAACGGACGGACAGACAGACGACAGCCATGCCGATGATTCAATTGTTGCTTAAGTACGGTCGGCTAAAAACCATGCGCAAATACTGACATCGCGTAGATTTAGAACAGTCATAGTTTCAATGAGAAAAGCCTTAAAAATTTTTTAATGCAGTCTGACGGAAAAGTCAAGACGGGACAACTGGAAGCACACGATTTGTACGTGTGAAAGGGTTAAGTGAGCATGGGCCGATAGATCATCAACACCTGAGTCCGAGTGTGAGTCTGGTTGGCCGCTGAGTGTTGGTGATGATGAGATATGACTGTACTAACTGGACGCCCTACAGCCACGTGTCTACGGGTACCGGTATTAGCATGGTGCACAGAATGATCAGCAGCCGAGCAGCTCGACCAAACTGCAAAACGTTTTCACTGCCATTTTATTGGCATCCGCTCGCTTGTCTACTTACTTACGCGATCTCTGTTCAGACGGACGGACGGATGAACGAACGGGTTAATCTCGTTCAATTCATAACGCGCCTTTTTCCAAGTGCAGCAACGACGCGTGCGTTATAAAATTTAGGCTATAGGAGGACAATTGCTGCACACTTTGCGCCATATGATAAAAAATTTTTGACTAGAGCTGATAAGAAGTCAAGCGTTAAGACGCATACGAAAGATAAAAAATCATCATTTTTTATGACAAAAATTGTTATTGACCATTGCGTTAAAAGTTTATGAAAGTTTCATTATTAAGCTAATTCGCAATTTTTTTCTAAATTGTCACATTCATTTTTTAAAAGCTTACACATATAGCTACAAATATTCATTTGAGGTAAAGAAACAGAAGCAACTTATAAAAACTTTAAATTTTTATATAATATCCTAAGAAAGTTATAAACAGTTATGATGTTTTCAGTGCCCATATCGACACGTAGATCTGGCTGGCCCAAGTGAACTGGTTGCAGACTTGCCTGTGTTGAGTCGTTGTCGTCGAGCCCCAGTCGATAGAGCTGGCAATGAGCGTTGAGTCTCTCGCACTCATCGTGCAGTTTGATCGAGATCTGCTTGGCGGTGGCTAGTTCGTCCTCTACCGCCGCCAGTCTTCTCTGATCCTCGTGGGCGTGGCGTAGCTCTGCACTCATCTGTGATATCTGCTCTTCCAGCTCCTCGCAGTCCATCTTCAGGTCTTCGTTGCGACGCTCCGCTTTCCGCAGCTGCACAACACATCAATACGCCGAGTGATCTGTAAGCGCCTAAAGCCCCTGTTTATATCGAACAAACTGAGCTGAACTAATCAGCTTTGGAATTTACTCGATAACTGATTCACCGATTCTTAAGTTGACTAGTTTCATAACGCAGTGTAACGATGCATCTGCGGTAACGTTTGGGGGTAACTGCCGTTGCTAACAAAATAACAAGGAACTTTAAGGGATACGTTTTTCGCCTCAGGCTGTAAGTACTAGGCTCCTACGTACACAATGTTTCACAAAACGGCAATCATTTCGATTATCGTGGTAACGGCGTATCTTTTTCTAACTAAATGGCGCGCGACCTTAACTGCATTTTTGTTTTGTGCTCCGCGTTTAACTGGAAAAAAATTTTTGCACTCCTGGTCTATCCATCGGACAACGCCGATTATGATTTACGAAGTAAGCGGCACAAACCATGCACCAAGGCACACCAGCTGTTACAACGTACTCATTCACTGTCCGCACAGAATGAAAGCTCTGGGACGAAACCAAGGCGAAACCAAAAAAAATCAGCATATTGGAAAGTTCTGGGTTGCATAGGAACAGAAAAATAAAATTATGGTTTTATATTTCCGTGTTTCTGTGCATTCCGGCATTATCATCCAAGAATGCTGACTCATGGGCCTAGAAAAATAACGTATGCACTCGCTTATGTTTCGGCTCAGATCGACTGCTTGTTTATATTTACACAAAGAAGTCCGACGAGAGCAGAGTTTGTGACGTCAGAAAGCACTTGGTGTACGCAATGAGAAGCTCACTTTACTTTCCTTCTCGCATCCGGGGAAACTAAGCTGCAAAACCCACTTTGACGTATTCTGGAATAGAAAAATAACACATTATTGGTATTAAGCAAACAAATGTAATATCTGGCGAAAAAAAATAAACTGTAACTGCAGAAAGACAGACGAAGCTACGTTAGTGCGATTTTTTTGGCTACTTTTTTGCTTGAAAAAAAACTGCTATTCTTACATAAAACGATGACGTTCGAACTTCCCATAACCCGAGCGTGCGTATACACACTGCATAGGTTATTGTGAGATACCTTGAAGTGCAGCAGACGGCAGTCCCTGGCCGTGTTGTCAAGTTCTCGCTGCAGTTCTCGCAGCTCGACGCCCTCCTCAGCCTGGAACTGATCGTGGAGTTCGTGCATCGCCAGCTCGGTGTCACGCAGATCCTGCCTCAGTTCCACGTTCTCGCTTTTCAGCTCTTCGTTCTGTTCCTCGCACTGCCGCAGACGACGCGTCAGCTCGGCCAGTGACTGCTGCTCCACCGACAGAGAACATCGTTCGTCCTCGGGCAGCTGCAGCCGATCCAGCAGTCGCTCCTTCTCAGCGCGCAGTCGATCGACCTCTTCCTCGAGCAGGGCCGTGCACACCTTGAACCTCTGCCGCGTCTCCTCCAGCTCCGACTTCTTCGCCGACAACAGCTGCGTTAGAACGCCGTTCTGACGTCGAAGAGACAGCTCGTCGTCGTCTTCGTCGTCGTCTGGAACTTGGCTCGTCATCGCGTCAGCTGCGCACGCGTCGCTGTCGTCGTCCACGCAGAAAGGGTCTGGTGACTTGCGCCGCTTGTCCGCCATTGCCGTGACGTCATCGGTCACGTGGTGGTAATGCTTGGTGACGTCATGACGACGACACATTAAACCGCCGGGGTCGGTGACGACGTGCTGCGGCAGCCTATGTGCATCATCATCATCATCATCACATATCGTGCGTCTTCCTTGCGCGGCGTGCAAGCCGCCGCGGCTCGTACTGCCGGTCGGATCGACTGCGGCGGATGTTGCTAGACCGCTGGTAGGGACGCCCCGCCGACTAGCATCCGCCGACGCCGCCGTGGTGGTGGTGGACTGAACCCCTTCGCGTTGGCTGCACGCTTGACTCGGTCCAGATGTGAGCGCGGCACGCTGGCAGTCAGCAGCAGCAGCAGCAGCAACTGATGCCGTCGGCTCATTGTTCCGCGGTCGGTCTGCAGCAGCAGCCGCCAAGGCAGTCTCTCTTATCAAGCCAGCTCCGCCGCGCCGCTCCACTTCCGCACTCTCCGCATATCTGCTGCTGCTGCAGGCACTTACGTCACTCGCCGACTTATCAGTCACTAATGATGATAAGCGCCCTCTGTCTGGCGTGACGTCATCGCAACCCTTCTCCGCTACAGCGCGCCCGGTTCGGCGGCGAACAGCTTGTGTGACAGCGCTGTTATGTTTTCCGCGCTGTATGCCTGGTGTGACAGTGGCTTTACTGTTTGCGGGGGAGCTAGAAAACGGTTTGCTGCTGGTAGGCTGCTCTGACGGTCGTGTACGAGCTGGCGACGAAGCTGATGAGGCTGATCCAGGTCTTGACGACCAAGACGAAGAGACAGACGACGATGATGTCGTTGTTGATGATGACGTTGATGATGACTGTTTGTGTAGAGGCCTTGTTGGCGACGGAGCGCTGGTTGGTCTGATGCTGGATTTCTTCGCCGAACTCTGCTTACTGCTGCTGCTGCTGCTCGCTGCGCTTGGCTTTAGCCGTCCCGCAAACGACATTTTGGGGGGTTCTCGTTCGCTGAAACGTATGGCCTAGGTCTATATAAGAGACGAGACGTGCTTACTTGTTATTGCTGCGCGTTTCAATCCCAACTCGAGGACGCGATCTACAACGACATGTAATATATGGCAATAAAACGCTCCCTAAGAATCTTCTGTTTGATGTAAGCATATACTAAAGACGGTCTTGTGGTGTGGCTGATAGGCCCATACTGGACAGACTAAAAAGGGGGCGACTGAAAATGCAGTGACTGATAACGCAAAGACTCGAAGTACAGGAAATTAAATCAACGTATGAAAAGCCGAAGTGAATACACGGAAACATACAAAAATACGCAAATTGCAAACTAATGCAATACAAACTAGATGATACTACATCGCCGAGTCGATATGTGACTATGGATGTATCCACCCCCGGCCCATGCAATAACTAAATATTTCCTTGCTACTTGACTTTGGCCAAACCTGTAGACATTATTTTGGTTACTCCGTAATAACATTCCTTAGTTCCCTCTTTACTGCCATAAAAAACTGGTCCGCCGTGTATGTAGGAACGAACAGTTACGAAGTGCGAAGTATAATGCTCACCTGCACAGTCTAATTGACATTAGTGTACCGTTCTGCTAGCGAGTTTAGTGGCGTCGTACCCTGGCTTTCGACATTTTTCTTCATCGTCTTTCGTTCCTCCACTCCCCTCTTGTTTTCCCGTCTTTTTAACGTCATCTTCCTCTCCACTGCCTCGTCATTTTCTCCATCTTTTCCTCCCTTTTCTCATCCTAAAATACTTCTAAAATTTAGTGTGCAATTTTACGCATTTTGAGACAAGCGTGCAGCTCTCCGATTTTCCCGTTCAGCTAAGAGGGCGGCTGGCAATCTGCTATCGGTAATTAAGCCACAGAGCAAGCTTGTTATGTACGTATCGTAGTTTAAACTCGGCTGCAGTATAAGTTTACCTGAAGCGATCGCTGACTCGCTGAGCCTATAGCAGACATGTACTGTACTGGCGTTGTCTACTGTTACTTCACTGCACGCCTCGGCAGCATCTGAAGCAGCAGCAGCAGCAGTTCTATGCGCCGTCGCAGCGTATCGTCACGTGCGCAATCTGATATCCTTCTAGCAGACAGATACAGTAGGCGAGCGAGCAATCGTTGGCCTGCACTGCACGCAGCGGATGCACGCTGCGCCCAGTGAGATTCAGATTCGAGCACGTGTTTATCGGACGGGGAGGGCACTAGAGACTCAGAAGTTAGAACCGATGCATGCAGCGAGTGTGCACAGCAGTGCACTGCACCCGCATCGACAGCTGAGCTGTAGCATGGTGCGCCGCAGCGTCGCACTGCATTGCAATGTGTTCCAGAACCTTTCAGATGAAAGCTGCAAAAGGCGGCAAGATCTATTTTATAATGCATCAGCAAGCATAACATAGGCAAGCTAACGATAAGCTCTTCGGCTCTATAACGCATAGAATCCTGGCGTCGAGTTATTCAAGATCGTATAGATGTCGACGCCAGAAATCGAAAGGTCACGTAGCCCATGCGATTTCTAGTTGGTGATTATTAATAGTAGCTGCGGCAATGTACATGTTTATCGCTTTATTACTATTAGTCAGATGCAATGGCGTCAAAAAAATGAAAATCAACTTGTCGCCATTCAAGTTCAGTCTTTTAAATTTAAAAAGAATTTTTTGACAGAAAATAGCTTTTGCTGTCAAGGAAACAATTGTCACATTCAGAACTGCATTCCGCGTCTACCGACACAGAACTTGTTCTTTTGACGCGCTATAGCTGTGCTGTAGGCGTTTATGGCACGATTGCCTTGTGTCTGTCTGTCATGTCTGTCTGTTACGGATGTATTGTGGCTAACCTGGCTGTTTTATGGGAAAACTTTTTACGCAAATAATTAGCCATCTATCTTAAACCTAGGCATGCAAAATTTTAGCGATTTAGTCAAAGAAAACTTTTTTCAATATCGGGGACAAATTGAGAAGATTGGAAAAATGTGCATTTTTTAACGGAAAATAGCCATATTTCGGAAACGGTGAGATATAGGGCCAAGGTTAATCACTGATGAGAAGTGACATACACCTCTTCAGATGAAATGAAAATTATCGACTTTGCATGATTTTAAAAGTCAGTACTGCAACAAAAATTGTACAGGTTTCAGCGATTTTTTCGTAACGACAGCTGGGTTTTCTTGCTATCATACAGACTGAAACTTAATTCGACGTGCTCAATGACAACGACTAAATGAAACCAATTATTAGTTTATTAAAACCACAAATAAACATCTAAATTTAAGCAGATTAGAATACAGAATTATTACTTAGGTCTACGAAAGTGAAATGCATTAGGAACAAATTTCAAAGTTGAATTTTGAACGACAGACATGCTATTTTCAACAGCCACTGTTATATACCAACAGTTTGTTATACACGAAGCGAACGAAGGCGTCTGAAATATGTGTAATAGACATGTTGACCTAGACACACACGTGCTTGTTTTGTGTACTGAATAGCAAGCTTTTTACACGTTAAATTTGTAATAACACCGGCAAGGTAAGTATTATAATGCTCTTTAAATGATTTGCGCATAATATTATTTTACGTTTATCAGTGCTATGTTCGTCTCCGCCGAGGGAAAAAGCAGGCCTACGTCATTCTTTTCTTGAGTCTGTGACCTACCAGACTATTTTTGTCCGCGTCGCCACGAAATTACTAAAAAAGAGTACGAACAGATAAATTGCAGATGACAATTTTTATAAGAGCGTGGCCTGATTTTTATATTAAATATATTATATTATGGAAGCATTTTGTATTATTGAACACGATTCGATTGTGAGTTTCTCGGTTTAAATTACCAACTTTTTACAAGATTTTTTCTTTACAATTGCGATTCCAATTTCACAGGCTGCCAAAAAATTAACGTAGTCCCGGTCATTCTCTAAATTTAATACGACATTTGATTGACGCTGTTTCAGTCAACAAATTATGGCAGACCAAAACCACAATGACATCGACACTGACGTCGAGGAACGTTGCCAGGGAACGACGTCACGTGAAGACAACTTCCTGCCAGTGTACAACGAGACTCGACTGCGTCACGACGACGTCATAGTGACGTCGTCGACTAGCGACGACGACGGAAACTGGAGCAACGATAGCAGGACTGACGTGGAGATTGAGCGTCAGCAGCTGAAGACTGGAACAGGTGAATTATTAGTATCATCTTAGTGCAAGAGGAGGACATTTTGAGCACATGCAGTAATAAGAATGATGTGATGTAACACGCAAGACTTTTTGAGAAATAATAACTGTTACTCGTGTTTGTCGCTATTCAGTTAATCATTTCTAAGCCGACGCATGCGCTACCCAACATGAACTTATTGTTGTAAACAGCCAGTATGCATTTCACACGGTAGTGTAGCAACAGTATTACGGTGAGTTGGGTTAAACTGTAGTCATTTGCGTCAAGTTTCGTCGTGATGTCGCGTGCCAAAAACTAACAAAATCGGTAATGTTTCACGGAGTGATTGGAAAAATAACAGTGGCACGTCTTTTATTGAAAGTTGAGCCACGGTGCAGACTACACCGTCGTTTGACATGACGCTCGACTGCAGCCAAAGATTGTGAAAACAGTACTAGTGCAAGTTGAGTGTGGCTTAAGTATAGAGATCGATCTATGGCGCGAATGACGTGTTGACAGGCAGTGCGTTGCAGCGTGGTGCTGTCGGTCAAGTGACGTGCGAGTCGTCAGTACGTCGAGGTGGTGGTCGCCGGGTGAAGCAACCTCGGCCCAGACGCAGTGCACCACGGGATGACGCCAGCTTTCGCGGCGTCATCTGTCGTTTCGTGATGTCGTTCGACGGTCGTCAGACACGCCTTAACATCTCCACCGAGTTCAAGCAAGTCTTCTTCTCGAGCTCAGACTCCAACCAACTTAATTCTGCGATTTGTTGTGTGAATTCGTTGTGCAACACGCTGTGCAACGAATTCACAATAGATATAAAGTCGACATACGACACGCTGTGGAACGCGTCCGCGGAAAAAAAATTGAAAGTCTATGTCAAAATGTTATACAGCTTGTTGCATGACTTGTTGTGAAAAACGGGCTTGATAGATTGTTGTTACTCTCTATTTACCACAGTTCCCAGGTGACATTGCACTTGTTACGGTAACGATAATTAGATTTTTGCCTTTGCCACTGTTAAACAGTGCCTGACTCCTAAGGCATTTACATCGTCCGTCCGACGTTCATACGTCCGCGTATAGACCTATAAAAGGCGCGTACCGGGTATATAAAATATAAGCTAACAGTATTTTCGTGCACCGTTTTCCGACTCGCCAATTTCTTGGCTTACTGGCGGGTCGATAAACGGTGCACGTTTGTTTTTATTTTTCGCTATGGTAAAAGATAACAAACAGAACCAACATAACTGCCGTGTTGTGCGCGCATTTGCGTTTTTACTATTTCGAACGTATATCCGGATGTAGGCCTAATGCTGTGTAGATTAGAGAGAAGAAGTTATCTTGGAAGACGACGCGCCACTCTGAGATCTCGTTCGACAGACTTTCAGTCGGACAGCGACTCGGTGTACAGTTCAGCGGGCAGCGCCCACAGTGGCCCGGCATCATTTAGTCAGTATCATAGCGCAGTACTAGGCCTATTTTATCATGCATGACTGCTTGATTGCTTGATCACGCATTTATTGTTTTATTTTTGCACCAAAAGTTGAAGTATATCTTTACAGACGGCATCGCTTGTCGACTATAATCGAAATCTGACACAGATAGTATTGGGCTAACAAAGCTACCATAGTCAAATACCAACTCAGACTTAGTCTTCTATATTTCTGAGGTCACTACCCTGGAAAGACAAAAACTAAGTCTGAATTAATATTTTTCATAATAATTGGTTGAGTGATTGATTGATATATCACACTGTATGATAAAGATAACTGTGTATTTTTGTCTCAGTCAAGCCAGCTTCATCAGCTGGAAGGAAGACGTGTGCGTCATGTCACGTGAGCAAGACTCCATTGTGGAGAGATGCTGAGGATGGTACTCCACTCTGCAACGCGTGTGGCATCAGGTCAGCGTCCCGTCTTCGTGCACAAATTTACACCGTGTCCCAAAATTAGCGACACCCCTACAGATAAGTTGGCGTAAAATTGTTAATACCGGGCATTTTAAAAAAAATGTAAAACACTTGTGGAGACAATCATTCTGAACTAATCTTTTTAAGTTTGTGCTAAAAGTGGCCGCCTTTGGCCTTGATGCAAGCTTTTAGTTTTAGGCGTGTATGCCACAGCTTGATCGTCCTGTCAGTAACCACGTATTGAATTTAACCCTAATGTAGGCCTAAACAATCTCTGACGTCATAATGACTTACACTGAATACACACGGTAAGTTGCGGTCGTCACAATAAGTGTGACAGTAAGTCATGCTACGATAGTGCAGTGTGCAATATTTTGTTAAAATCTATCAACGGCAAACTGAATTAAATGTGATTGAAGCTAGGGGTGTCGCTAATTTTGGGACACGGTGCATACTGTGATTAGTATTATACACGTATGCTTACGTTTTATGCAAAACGTTTGTAATGTTTTGCAAGTAATTCTAGAAAAATGTTTTTACGCCAAAACATCGAGCAAATGTTTTGGACGCAGTTAGGCCTACACATGAAATACGGCCAGAAAAAATATTTACAAAACATTTTTGTAGATTTTTTTTGTTTTACAAGTAAAATGTGTAACCACATCCGAACATTTTAACGCTTTTAAACGTAATCCAAGACGATAAAAGTAAAATGAAACCCGACGATACTCACACGTAAGTTATAATACAAAACACTAAAAATTTAAGTGATATATTTGCAAATGTTTTAGGCGTATTTTCCGTGAAGTCATATCCTTGTGGTTTTCATTCGTTTTGTTCTAAAACATTAATTCTCGTATGCCTAATTAGCACCGTTGTATTTAACTGTACGTTTAAGCGTGCACGTATATGGACGTGGTATAGGTACAAGAAGTATCGTCTGCGCTGTGTTCGTTGCTGGCACATTCCAAGGAAGCAATGGACGTTGCATGCGCCTTCGTCATGGAGACGTCAAACATCGCTGCGCTGTCAGAAATGTGGACATCATCAAGCGCAGCAGCAGCAGCAGCAGCATAGTTATTAAGCATGTACCGGCGTAATAATTAAAACCTGCTACTAATCAGTTTTGCGGTGACTTCCGCGAAAAACGGAGGTAATGTTATTGCCGCCGTATTTTTTCTGTTCGTTTGTCCATATTGAAGATTACTAAGAGACGCAAATTGATTTTTATGAAATTGTGCATTCGCGGCACAAAAAAATTTAAAAACGAGTTAGTTAGTGGTCATAATCGGAAAAAAAACGCTTTCTCGCTTTTCTTAGAATTTTAACTCGTGTAATGTTTTAGTGTGGTAGCAATACGTCGATAGCATTCGCTAGATGTTCAACGGTTTTCGTAATGTGCTTGAATTGGCAATTGTGCCGTAGCCGTATACTTTCCCATAATGTGGCGTCATTCTCGCTTTTGCGTCTGAGATGATAAACTGCAATTCGTTCAGTGCTAGTTAAGTATAGTTTTGTGAGGTTCAAAGTCCGTGTATGATATGAGAAAGTTGATAGATTATAGAAAACGTAGAAAGCGACGCGGTGTTTGACGTTCCCATGAATCCTCGCATGGCGGGATTCATCAACGTGGGGTCCCGGGCCTCAAGTCTTCCCGCCTTGGGCATCCCATTCGAAATAATATTTTTCATTTTAATGAAAGACCTCCCAAAATTCGGCATTGTACGTTTACGTCATTATATTTATATATTTGACGTCAGCATTTGATGTATGCACGACCGTTCTTTCGTGTACAAACGCATTTAATTTTGTTGGTTTGTTACTGAGTGTGCTATATAGGCTTATGCCTTATACGTACCGCTATACGTAGACTCGACCAATGCTGCTCGTGTTTTGTTTTGTATTGTTTTTTGTTGGTGTATTAATGTTGTACTTGTCAAGTTAAATAATTATTTTGTACAACAAGCAAGACAAGAGTTCTCTTGTATTCTGGTAAACCGTTTTTACATAGGCTATAGGATGCATACAATACATTGTAGCAGAAAAATAGAAAAATATTGGAACGTATTGAGCATATGTAGGCCGTGGTTAGATTTGAAGTAAAACATTTAACAACACTTTTTTTTGTTTCAGATAAAACGGCTGGCTTATAAAATTAAATTAAAATTTTGTTGCCAAGCGTCACAAACTGACTGTTTTATGAGAGCGGTTCACCGCGATTCGTAACACACTTGAAGAACTACATGTAGAAAGTACATAGTACAAAAATTTGTGAACATCATTGTAGTTAAACGTGCCAAGTTTACATGAAATTATTATTAGTCCGCCCGAAAGCGATAGCTTGCGGAGCGAACTCGTTTTAGCCCAGATGTTTCATTTATTAGTCCGCCCGAAAACGACAGTTTTTCGGAAGGACTTATGTTTTACTGCAGATGTTTTTAAAAGTTTATTTTGCAACGCGAGATCTCCGAGATGCGTGGGCCGACCGGCGTAAAATTTTGCACGGTGGTCAGTACTAGGCTGAATTTTATAATGCCGGTCCAAAATTTTGGGGGGGCACACCCCAAAAAAATTTCAGGGGCCAAAAACATGCAAAATTTGACCCGATTTCGGACGACTGCAAAGTTCGGCGGCGAATATGTCCGAAACGGATGAATATATTCAAAATCGAATTTTTATTCTACCGCGATTCCTCCTGCGTTAGGCGAAACAAGTCCGGTGAAGTTTGGTTCAGTAACCTTGGAGATCTCGATGTTGAATCATACCCACCCAAAGTGCATTTTTCGAAAGACCATATTTCGGCCCCTAGGGAATGCTGCGCCCCCAAATTTTTACACGCGCTAGAGAATGACCAAGTCTTACTAGCGCACCCCCCACCGGGTACGGCGGCCCCCTTTACAACTTTTTTCAAAGGGGGGGGTCAAAAATTGGCTCAAAATGGAATAAATTAGCGCTTATAACTTCGGAGTTAGGGGGTGTAGCCCTACGAAACTTTGGCACTTGACGTGTCTCTAGGTAAGGGTGTTAACGCAAGTACAAATTTTGGGGGCACCGCCCCCCTTAAAATTTGGGAGGGCAAAAAACGTTCAAAAATCGGTGCGATTTGCGACAACTTTCGAGTTTTAGCGCAAGTATCTCTGGAACTGATGAAGATAACGGCATAATCTAAACGGCGTTGACGAGAGCGATCCTTTTGGCGTTGAACAAAAAAAATTGTGAAATTCCGTCCACTACGAACCAAGTTATAAGCGCTGATGTTGACCTACCCTAAGTCGCATTTTTCGGAAGACCATATTTCGGCCCCTAAGGGGTGCTGCGCCCCCAAATTTTTACACGCGGTAGAGAATAACCAAGTTTTACTAGCGCACCCCCCACCGGGTACGGCGGCCCCCCTTACAACTTTTTTCAAAGGCGGGGGTCAAAAATTGGTTTAAAATGTAATAAATTAGCGCCTATAACTTCGGAGTTAGGGGATGTCGCCCGACGAAACTTTGGCACTTGACGCGACTCTATGTTGGGGTGTTAACGCAAGTATAAATTTTGAGGGCACCGCCCCCCTTAAAATTTGGGAGGGCAAAAAACGTTAAAAAAATGGTGCGATTTACGACAACTTTCGAGTTTGAGCGCAAATATCTCTGGAACCGATGAAGATAACGACATAATCTAAACGGCGTTGACGAGAGCGATCCTTTCGGCGTTGAACAAAAAAAATTCTGTGAAATTCCGTCCACTACGAACCAAGTTATAAGCGCTAATGTTGACCTACCCTAAGTCGACAAAGCGCGTTCGGCGTGTGCCAATGCGTTTGAGTTCGGGCCACGTGACTTTCTTTGATGCCGGGGAAACTTTCCCCCCTCTTTACTCCCCTCCCTAATTTCCCCCAATCGGACTTAGGGCGCCGGGCGGACTCACGTTGAGCTTTGCCCCAAATTTCTAGTTTTTAGTTTTGACTCTTTTCTTGAACGGTGAATTCCTGGCATGCAAAGGATTGTTGGTAACTTAAACGCTTGGACGCCGCGACAGTAACTTAATAGCCACTTTAGTAGGATCGGCCTACGTTAGTAATGCAATGTCTTGACGGTATTTCCAGCACACTGCCGGTATATGGTCGTCAATTTCCTCATTACGTGAAGCGGCGCAATGACGTAGGCCTACGAGAGATCGTGACGCATTGGGCGTATACAGCCGACAACGCTGAATAGCTGGCCTCGGCTGACAATAAACAAGGAAGCGATTGAACCCCGACAATTACAGAGTGGTCCAAAAAACGGCACAAAGTTTATGACACCATAATTTTGCAACCGTACATCACAGAGTCATGCGGTTTTCAGCAGAATGTTCTGAAAGAATTTTTTACATGACTAAAGTCAGTTTTTAAATACATCGACTAAATATTTTTTGCCGCTGGCAAGTGAACTATTGAAAACAGTATTACCTTCAATGTACCTTGGTCCATAAAAACATGCCACTATTATTTTTTTAATAGCTCCACGAAACATTGGTCGATTTCAACAATTTTTAGCATGCGACGTTAAGAAAAAACTGGATGCAAAAGTCTGCAGTTTTGGCCACCTCACCTTAACGTTGTCGGTACACTACCGTGTGAGAGGCAGAAGTCGCAGTTTGGCCATTGACAATAATGAATTCCTACTGGGTAGCGTATGCGTCGGCTCAGAAATTTACTGAATAGCGACAAACGCAATTGGCAATTATTATCACTCAAAAAGTCACACACGTCACATCACATCACATCATCTTCATTTCAGCATGTGCTCAAAATGTCCTCCTGCAGCACAAACGCAAGCGGGAGACGTTGACACCATTTGCCAACAGCGCGTTCAGTAACTGCATGACTCAAGCGACCCACTCGCTGTTGATGTATCATTTCAGTCAATCGACTTACAATTTCAAAATATAGACGAAGCAACAGATTTTCAAAAATTGTGTGGTCTCGGTAATTTTTTGAGCTGATGCATGCACTACACAGTATGAATTCATTGTTGTCATATGGTCAAACTACGACTTCTGCATTTCACAAAGTAGTGTGGCGACAACTCTAGGGCGAGGTGGCCAAAACTATAGACATTCGCGTCAAGTTTCTTTTTAATGTTGCATGCCAAAAATTATTAAAATTGGCTAATGTTTCACGGAGCTATTGGAAAAAAGTGACTCCTTTTATGGAACGCGGCGTCAAATGTAATACTGTTTTTGCATAGTTCAATTGCCAGCGACAATAACAAAAGAAATTTGAGCTAAGGCTCACGAGACGCGCGAAAGCCTATAGCAGTTCCTGTTCGCAAAATGTCAATCTATCTCTAGCTGTTTTCACGAAAGACTGGCCAACAACGGTAAAATAACGACTTTTACGTTGGTACCGCTCTTTGATGCCCTCGTGCGCAGGTTTTCTTTAACCTAGAAAATCGAGACTTAGACCGTCGAAATCTACGTTCAATGCTAAAAATTTCATACGCAGCTTGTCTATGTCTATCTCAATTGGTTTCAGCGCAATTCGCTCTTGAAAAGTGTCTCGCAGCCCAAAATCGCAAAAAAATCATAAAAACCCCTAATTAAGCGTTCAAAGTCATCCAAGGTCATTAAAATCGGTGGCAATCGAGAGCCAGTGTACGACTTCCTATTAGTGATTAATAGTAACCTAGGCCCTATCTCGCACCGTTACTGAGATACAGCGATTTATTGGCCAAAAGTCGCAAATTTTGCTCACCCACCTCTCATTTATCGCCCTCGTTCGAAGTGATCCCCTTCGAATTTCTGAAAAAGCTTTACGGTTTCTGAAACCAGAGTCATCCGGGCAGCGACAGTGAAAATTTGGTAATTCTAGCTTGCACCGTTTTTGACTGATCCACCCGTGTGACGGACGGACAGACAGACAGAATTGAGATGGTTAAGACGCGCTGAAAGCAGTAGCTGCTTTCGCGCGTAAAAACCACATGACTCTATGACGTACGGTTGCAAAATTATGGTGTCATTAACTTTATGCCGTTTTGTGGACCACCCTGTACAGTCATGGCATATCAAATTGTGGCAACTGCAATAACTGTATGCGGATTTTACAGACTATCACATGACTAGATACGGTCACAGACCGAGGTATAGGATGAAGATAGATCTCTCGTGCATATACTTTACAGAGATTAACTGATCGACTGTGCTAGAAAAACTCATTAACGACGTAAGCCAGTCGGTAAGTTTAGACAACTAACTTAACTTGGTTTTGCTTACTTACAGCAAATTTAGCCAGCAGAGGTCAAAGCCTTAGAAAAGTTGACGGCAACACCTTCTCTGTGTACGTAAGTAAGTAAGTAAGTACAAGTAAACAAAATGTGAATTTATATAGCGCATAACTTTAAAAACTGAACAAAATTTTTTTTCACAAACTGTTTGAAGATGTCAATATCGCACGCCGGATCTTTAAGTTCGTCGCATTCGTACTGTCTATGTCTGACATACTGTTTGCAATGGTATATTTTAACGCGTTGACAACTTCGCGGGTGCTAGTGTCATGTGATATCTGAGCAAGTGAACCACAGAGTAGGCTCATATTGTCGACCTTGGCTATCCTGAAATAACGTCACTCTTTGCCGGTCGTTAAACAGTAAACTATGTAGCCCAGCATGCTCAGGGATGGAAATCATAACTTTCCTACGTCACGCGTAGGCCTATCATATCTATCTTCAGCTATAACATAAAGGTCAACTTCTCTCAGGGTGCAAGTTGACACTTGTTAACTTAAAACAGTCTTAAAACATATTGGAAGTGCACTTAAAGGCGTTTACATGGCGACCTAACTGGACTGATCTGAACTGAACTGAACTGGCATAGTTTAGTTTTTGTTTGACCAACTGACCAGTGGAGAAGCAGTAATGCACCATCCAACAGCGTCGGTGACTATATGACTACGCACACATACGCGTCGACCAATAACCAATGGGCTCGCCCGGCTTGTCCATTAGTCATTTCGTTAAAAACTATGCCATGCCAGTTCAGTTCAGTTCAGTTACGTCGCTCTGTACGCGCCTTAAGTTTGTCCCTGCACGTGCTTACATTAAGCTGAGTACGTAGGCCTACAGCTCCAGAGTCCAGAGACTTTCTCGCTGGACCTGAGATCTCACATGGGTAGGCTATACTTTTGTCCTACAAGCTTGATGTCCTCTTCCGTCATTCGAGTGCCCCAAATTGTGAATAACTTTTAGTTGCTTGTAAGTCGATGCACAAAACACTTTGTCGCTGAAACTGTTCATGTTCGCTGAACTCACCACTCGTCTGATCGTTCGAGGAAGGCAAGTTCTCGAAAATGTATAAGTGTGCGTCGATGACACCTCTGCTTAAAAAGCAAGAACCAGATGCAGACCTGCTAAGCAATTATCGTCCTGTTTCGAACCTCCATACGATCTCGAAAATTGTAGAACGTGTGTTCATGACAAGGCTGGCCGAACATGTAAAGCTCTGGCCGAATTACAACAGATTCCAGTCTGCCTACAGACGTGGCCACTCTAGAGACAGCGCTGTTGATACTGTTGAACGACGTGTACAGCGCAGCCGACAATGGATTCAGAACTCTGCTCATTCAACTTGATCTTACAGCTGCATTTGATACTATTGACATAAGCACCTTGCTTTGCCGTCTCCGCTATTCCTTTGGTATATCTGGACCAGCGCTGAACTGGATTTCGTCATACGTTGTTGGCAGAACACAGTTCGTGCGTATTGGACAGGAACAGTCGCCCAGAACTGACTGCGAATACGGAGTTCCCCAAGGCTCTGTTCTTTGGCCGCTGTTATTTATCTTGTACATATTACCTGTCGCCAGCGTAATCAGTTCGTTCGGAATTGACCACGCACAGTACGCTGATGACACACAGTTGTACACTGAAAGATGGAAGCTTTGCCAGCTTTAACACAGTGCATCCAAGCACTTCACCACTGGCTGGATTATAACGGACTGTGTCTGAATCCCGAAAAGACCGAAGCAGTTGTACTCGGCACGATCTCACGTCAGCGGCCTGGGCAGCAGATCAACACATTCGATACTGGAACGGTCCACATCAAGACATCTGACTGCGTCAAGAGTCTTGGTGTTCTCACTGAGCGTACAATCTCCTTCAACCAGCACGTAAACAAGATTTGCAAGACGTCATGTTATCATATCAAAGCTATTCGTCATATACGTAAATTGCTATCTGATGACACTGCTAGGACCGTCGCTTGGAAGACTCGACTACTGCGATGCAGTCCTATACGGTTCTTCGTCCATGAACATCGACAAACTCCAGCGTGTCCAAAATACACTAGCCAGGGTGGTCTCAAAAACGCATCGGCGTGATCATATCACTCCGATACTCGCCGACCTACACTGGCTTCCTGTCCGTTACAGGATTGAATACAAAATCGCACTGTTCACTTACAAAGCCCTGACAATTCAGCAACCGCAGTATTTGTCAGAACTCATTTGTCTCTACGAGACTCCAAGACAGCTACGACCTCGCGGTGCCAACATCCTGCAGTACAGTCTAGCAGTTCTCAACTTCTCTAGGAGTGCTTTCTGCCATGCTTCACCCACAATCTGGAATAATCTGCCCGAAACTGTTATTTCTGACATAACTGTATCTATTGATACCTTCAAATCTAGGCTTAAAACTGCTCTATACAGTCGTGCGTTCCTCCACTGACATGTGACCTTATCTGCATTTGAGATTCTTCACGTTGTGAAAGACCTAACGTGCATTATAAAGTATAAACCGAGTATAATAATAATAATCGTGTCTCTACTTTTGAGTAAGCAAATTTTATGCCGCCGGGTGAAGAAATTCCTCTCAAATGCAATGCTAAAAAAGGTTACCCCTAAAAGCCCTTATGTTTTCGCTACTGACTCGTCTGGCGTGAAAACGGTTGCATATAGGCACAGATTTGCTGCTTATCATAACAAGCACTGCTGACGAGCTTTTTAGATATGCCGACATCGATGACACTGAACGACCTTGAATTTTAAAATAAAGGGTTTTAGTAAATGCTTCGCAATTTTAGCCAGCGGCGTACCATTTAAATATGAGTTGCGTCGAAATAGTTAGAGATAGGCAAAAAACCTGCACATGAAATTTTCACAATTAAACGTAGATTTCAATAGTGCAAGTACCGACGCCCTAGGTTCAACGAGTACTCCGCACGAGAACATCAAATTTAAAACGCGTTTCAAAATGTTATTGTCGACTAATCTAGCATGAAAACGGTTGCAGATATGCACAAACTTACGGCTTATTAATAAACACTGCTAACAACCTTTGCGAAAGTACCAACATCGGTGACCTTAAAATGTAACAAGTAATGTGAGAAAAGCTCACATAACGCGCGATAGCAGCGGTCCTGCCACTTTGGCAATCAGTGTAGGTTTACAGCAATAAGATATTAATGCATCTTGAAAGAGTACTTAAATTTGAGGCTTCCGGTCGGAAAACTCCTTGAATTTAAGAGATCGAAACTTAGATTCTCAGAAATGTACATTTTATGCTAAAATGTCATACGCAAATTGTCCAGGTCCATCTCCAGCCATTTTGGTGCAATTCACTCTTAAAATGTGTGTCGCAGCCGGAAATCGTCAAAAATTCACTAAAAAACCTTTATTTTAGAGGTTCAAGGTTATTCAAGGTCATCGACGTTGACACCAACAAAAAGCTTGTCACTATTGCTTGTTATGATAAGCACCATGTTTGTGTCTATCTGCAACCGTTTTCACGCCACACGAGATAATTGCGGTAAAAAACCACTTTTTAAGGAGGTAGCCGTCTTTGATGCTTGGCTGCGCCGGCCTCCTTGAACCTAGGACTTAAACTGCTAAAATTTACGTTTAATGTTGAAAATTTTATATGCAGGTTGTCTTGGTCTATCTCCAACCATTTCGACGCAATTTAGTGTTGAAATGTGCGCTGCATCCAACAATGCAAAATTTTACTAAAAACCCCTTTTTATGGGGTTCAAAGTCGTTCAAGGTCATCGATGTTGATAAAATTGAGAAAAGCCCGTGACTAGTGCTTGTTATGATAAGCAACATGTTTGTACCTATCTGCAACTGTTTTTTTCAATAGAAGAGCCAATAGCGGCAAAATAACGTCTTTTAAGGGGGTACCTCTCTTTGACGCCCTCGTTCGAGGGGAACCCCTTCACCCAGGGACACGAAAATTTGTGACAATAAACTAGAGTCCTTGTGGCAGCCAACAGTAAAGATTTCGTGATCTTAGCTTCCACCATTTTGATACAGATCACGAGTGTGTCAGACAAACAGACGGACGGACGGACGGACGACTAGACGATGGCTAAGACGTGCGATGCATTCGGGGCGACTGAAAATGCGAGAAATGAAATTTCGGCACCATCAAAAATGCAAGTCGTGAAAATACGAGACATGAAAATGCGGGAAATGAAAATTCGGGAAAAGTGTGATTTTGGTTGAGGTGAGCATTAACGTTGGATGGCAGGTATGACTCTGGTGCCTATACACGTCTGCAGTTCCTGCGTTCAGTCAGTCATAGTGTCGGTGCTCACAGCAGCAG
>Ga0209367_1000458_pt1 | contig 40180 bp, 13 predicted proteins | sample WorMetLIZISLAND2_FD_187412 | JGI IMG/M metagenome (GOLD analysis project Ga0209367, IMG submission 187412) | Marine gutless worms symbiont microbial communities from Max Planck institute for Marine Microbiology, Germany - Olavius geniculatus... ...
CTCATCGTGCCGCGCACAAGGACCACGATCGGTCGGAGGGACTTTGCCGTGGCTGGCCCGGCCACTTGGAACAGCCTCCCCGTCGACCTGCGGACTCCATCGCTGTCTAGAGATACATTCGCGAAAAAACTTAAAACTCATTTATTTGGCTGCGAGCGCTCTTGAGGTCTTCTGTAATTGGGCGCTATACAAATTGACGTATTCATTCATCATTCATTCATTCATCGGGAGTCATAGACAACGTCGCACTCTAGGCCAGAAACATAACTACCACGATTATGCTTTTTGGTCACCTATTGCTACCATCGCGATTAGCGCATGTAGGCCTATTAAAAAGTTTACCACGACAGTAAAACAAAAGATAAAACGAAAACGCATTTCAATAACCATCGAAAACGAGCAATAAATATTCGGCTAGAACTCGTCTGTTGCACTGGTAGTGCAAAAAGAAGTAGAGATGAAGAAAGCATTGCGTCTCTTTTTAGGCTCTGTCTTCCACGAGCTCCGTCCTAGTTCCTCAGAAGCTCAGAAATAAAATAGTACAGGTAAATGAGTTTAAAACCTGTAACTAAACGCAACACAAGAATTGGCTTAGTAAAATATAAATGAGTTTGTTATTTGTGATTAGTGGTACTGGCTAGGCTCTCAGTCGGTCTGTTTTGGTGGTCTTGATTTATGGCGAAGTTTATGATTATTGATACACTATGCATATAAGAGTATAAAGTTTCTAAACTAAAATAGTTTTTTCACATTACCGTATTTTTGTGCAATCTTGATTTCTGACAAACGGAGTCGATAAATAAATATGAATATTGAAAAAAATGTTTTTTTTTCAACTTAACCGTTTCGCTCTCTCTACGAAGCTATAACAGGTGATCAAGCGTTCACAGTGTGCACATTTTCCTCTCATTTCTAACATTTATAATAAAAAATTAAAGTACCCCTCATATTTTAAAAATGTATTTGTCACCAATGTCACGCTATGACACTAATAATTAACTAATACTATGCCTGTAAACAAATCTGCGTACGGTAGCAGCAAAAAAATCATGGCCGTTAACGAAGTTTACTCTTTCATCTGTTTCAACGTGTTTTAATTTTTTACCATCACTATTCCATCCGTTCGACTGGCTGTCGACCTCCAGGCTTTTCGTATTCGAACGATTATTTGCGTTTCATCAATCTGGGATCGAATTGCAGAACGTAACGACAGCGCCTCACTGCGAGTGCCATGGGCGTCTATTTGCTCTTGTGATGTATCGATAATTCGAGAGCTCGACAATCCGATTCCGACTGTCGTGATGCAGTGGTGGTCATGTGGTGGTCTACGGTTGAGGTTAGATTTAAAGTTAGTTAGAGTTAGATTTAGGTTAGGGCTAGGAAACCCTCGAATTATCGATCTAGACTATGTTATTTGCTCTGGTGATGTGTAGCGCGGTCCGCCGCATATCTTTCTGACTGATCGCTGCCGACACGTCTGCAATTTGCTTCATATATCCGCGCTAGCTACATATCATTCACCGTCTATACATGTACAGCATACTGCTGATCAAATCACCGATGACCACCGCTTGCGTCAGCGCTTCCAGGCTGATTTTTACGCGCGAAAGCATCTATGCTTTCAGCGCGTCTTAGCCATCGCAATTCTGTCCGTCCGTCTGTCTCACACACGGGTGGATCAGGCAAAAACGGTCCAAGCTAGGATCTCCAAATTTTCACCATAGGCTGCCTGGAAGATCTAGTTTCAGGAACCGTAAAGCTTTTTCGTAAACTCGAAGGGGGTCACCCCGAACGAGGTCGCTAAATGAGAGGGGGTGGTCTAAATTTGCGATTTTTGGCCAATAACTCGCTGTATCTCAGTAACGGTGCGAGATAAGGCCTAGGTTACTATTAATCACCAATAGGAAATCGTATACTGGCTTTCGATTGGCGCCGAATTCAATGACCTTGGATGACCTTGAACGCCAAAATAGGGGGTTTTATGGATTTTTTTCGCGATATCGGGCTGCGCAAGTTTATATCATTCACAAGGAGGCGCCACCGTCGCCAACGCCACACGCGCCTACGGCCGATGTGTATTATGGTCCCGATGGGCCGAGTCCAAGTGATATGCGATTTTCGAAACTATAACTACTGAACTGGAAATGCTATAGGCTTTCGCGCGTCTCGTGAGCTTTGCTCAAATTTCTTGTTGAGATCCGTCGAAACACGTCGGCTTGTAATAAGTGCGCTTCGAGTGTGGTCGCGAACAGCTGTGTACGCGGAAGAGAAAAACAGCGCACGTAACAGCCTTTTACACCGCCGACGACAGCTCGGTCAGCGTCGCTTTTGTGCTTTGCGCAGAAAGCCGAAGCAAACAGATGCAAAACGTCCGCCGCCTGCAGCCGATGACAAAAAGCAGTACCGGGAACTCATCCGCGCCTATGGGCTATTATATGACACAGATTATCTCTCGGACCGACGGACGGACTACATTTAGCGGCGCAGTGATGTGGTCGACGGCTGAGTAAACAGTAGCGCGGCGCTATACGCAAACACTAGTCACGTGACGTCGTCCGCCAGGTGTCGCCTCTTTGCATGTCGTCATATGGAATCTCGACACCGATCACCGAGAACCAGCTGCCGCAATACGATAGAAAGTAAGCAAGCGAATAGCGCCATAGGCTGTCAGTGTCAACAGCCATCGTCACCAAAAAATGTTAGCCTACTAATGTTAGCAAAATGTCCAAAAATGTTATTAATGTTATTCAACCAAAAACCGATACTCATTTTACAGTCCTACTGAGAATAGAAGGCTGAGTCCCGAGTTACGTACGACATCATCGACCACGCAAATCGACGATAAAAATTAAAAACCAAAATTCAACGAGACAACTGTATAATCTTAACTATCGTGAAATTTCAAAGCACTCAGAGATCTCAATCATAATGGGCCACCTGCATGTTGGTTGCCAGTGTCCGCAGTAATACTCTCGCCATTTTATTGGTACACTCTACTTCGCCAGAAAAACTATGATGTAAGACTACTAATAGCAGATCGGAGCAAAAGAAAGCTTGCGCCGTTGCGCGTTTCCGCTTATCGTGCTTGCCTTAATAATTAAGTTGAGCGTGAGCTGGCAGATTAGCTATTGATCGCTCGCCTATGCTATTTAATCTGCCGTTACCGTAACGCACACATACTCAGCTAAACCAAGGAATACATGCGAAATTAAGCCCAACAAAACACAAATGGGACAAAACCGCTCTTTATGGGAAATAATATGGACAAAACAATGCGGCATTGCAGAAAATCATAGGCCTGTTTATTTTTCTATCAACGTTGAAGTAGCTCTGCTACTAAGACAACTCTGATTGGCTGATTGATTGCTTGATCGATACGTATAGGAGCTTAGGGCTTATATCCGCAGAAAGGGTTCTTCAAGAATGACTTATGTCGGGAAGGAGCTTATGTCTGGCGGGGAGAAGAAAATGTCCGCGCATCCTGTGGCTGTTGACCTAATGACAAACTAATAACGTTTGTGATGCGCGCCTGACCGATGCACCAAAACGCTTCCTGCTCAACGACGCGCGACGGCTCAGCCGTAGACATCTAGCATAGAAGCAGTCCATAGCTCAACACTGGCTGGGTGAATGCTCCCGGCAGTGGACCACTGAGTGGAGTACACTAGACCGGTGATAGGGAGTCATGTATAGGCAACCCTGGCAAGCGCTGGGCTCCACCCCGCAACCTCATTTGCCAGAGATGGACAGTTTCAACTGTCATCATTCGTGAAAGTTTCTCAGCACGAAACTTCTCTGAAAATTTGGTGACAAAGTTTTCAAACAAAATTCACAGATATGCAATCCGGAGTCGGCCAGAATAAGCCAGGTCACCATAAACTACCGGAGTTAAGTTAAACGGATAAGCAAGCAGTAAAAAAGGTGTATGCATTTATACACTGCAGAATGTTTGATGCACTTGATTGAATGACAGTATTCTCATTTTATAACTAAGTTAAAAAAATTTTGGTGGAAATTTTTTAAAACTTCGAGATTCGAAAATATTTAACAAATTTTAGCGGCTTCCTGGAACTTTCTAACGTGAAATTTTCGCCGCCCATCTCTATCAGTGAGAAATGGACAGAGGCGAGGCCGTAGTGCGGTGCGGTTGGCGGGGCTCGTAATCAAGTTTCTCAATTTCCGGTCACTCCAGGAAGCCGCACGCCGCTCGCGCCGTGTTCTGTTGCTTCCGGCCGCGCAGGCGCAGTGAACGTCGATTGCCGGCTTCCGGTCAACGCGATGAGGCGGCGGCTTTCTTGATGTTCGCATTACGACAAGTAGGGATCTACGTCGGGCGACATCATATAACGTCCATTTACTGCGGTGTTTATTGTAGGCAGACTATAATGGCACAATGATGAAAGGCCATTATTGTCAGAGTATTTATAACACTGTATTATTATCATTATTTGAATACAAATAACGGAACGCAAAGTAAACGTAAAATCTTTCCCGAACCACAAGGCCCACGGGACGGCGCTAATTTCCGTTTTATTAGCCCTGCAGCCAGACACCAGTTTACACTGCGAGACGACGGATATATACGGAGCGTCGGGCTGTCTGCCTGTTTACGTCCTAGCTATCGCTGGTACTCAGTGGACCTAAGCTTAGCTTATACCCACAAAGATCGATGGCGAAAATGATTTAGCCTGAAAACGCAGACGTAACTGGTGCTATCCGGACGTATAGGGGCCTAGAGACTAATAGAGTAACTTTGTTCGTTGAAACTAAAAATAGAAAAATGGTTTGAAAACCTAGCTTTTTATTTTTTTACTACAACGCGTAACTACATTTACGCCCCCACAGTGTGAAAACTGTAATCACTGTCGCTGAACTTCAAATCGCCGGTTCGTTGAAAAGTTATTACAAGCAAGGCTATGGCAGCAACGTAGGTTCCGATTGTAGCTAAATATGTTGCTAGTCCCCTATCCACTTTATTAGATTCAACTTTTTATCACTTCACATCAGTGATCCAATCACCATATATTATATATACCACAGCATCGTTTTCTACATATAGTAGCCCTGTTTGCAGCTCACTTTTTAGGCCACCACGTTTATGTGCATATCTGCCCTAGCATAACAGTTATCAGAAGTTTCTGCTTTAGATGTTATTATCATTATTTGAATACAAATAACGGAACGCAAAGTAAACGTAAAATCTTTCTCGAACCACAAGGCCCACGGGACGGCGCTAATTTCCGTTTTATTAGCCCTGCAGCCTTAGACTGCTTTAGACTATTTAGATGTTTTGTTTTCATTAAAGAAAACTTGTTAGCAACGTTTCAAAATACTTTCCAATGGTTTTTTTTAAATAAATGTCTTTAAAACGGTTAATGTAAAACTGGCGTTATGAGTTAAAAAGTAGAGAGCAAAAAGTTGCAAATTTCCAACAAAAAAGATTATGCATGGCGCTCGCAAATTCATAAATGTTGTTTTTAATTTTTTGTCTAAAATAAAAAAAAACATTAGACCAAAATCTTGTATTTTAAAAGATTGTTTTCGACAAAAATAAAATTTTCTAACAGGTTAAAATTTTAGGAGAAAGGAACAATTGCCCTGGCACGACTCCGGAACTGCAGTTGGGCGCGGATCGGCGGCAGTTGATTAACGGAACTGCAAGCAAGCGGCACGAGACGATGCAAGGCGAGCGGGGCGCAGCTGGCTTGGCAACGACTGCAGAGGAGGCTCGTTAATGAATAAATGACTGCAGCGCAACACGAACGAACGACACGACACGACGTGCACTGTCTACATGACCACGACCATCGTCTACATCACCACTGACGCCGTAAAAATAGCCACTTTCCGGTCTTCGCTGTTCTTCGTGCTCATAGCTTCAGCACAAGTGTTGAGGCGGCATCCGCATCGCTGCAACTGATGTTATGCTCTGGCGTGGTCTATCACTCCAACTGTCTGTCACACGTCCGTGTCATACCGAAACCAATGAATCGAATGAGATGCAATTCGGCAGAAAACTCATAACAGTGTGTTTCGGTTCCCACGAAAAAGTAACAGCAAGTACATCGTCACAGATCCGCCGTTTGTAGTTTTTTTTCTCCAGTAACGTTTCAGTTTTCGTTCGGCGAAAAAAACGCCGAATAAAACACTGCGCGAAAATCGATTTTTGCCGGTTGGCGAGCGCGGACAAAGCGGCGAGCGATGACGTAATTAGTGACGTCACACGTGACGTCACACTGCGACCACGTGGCGCCGGCCGACGCATTGTTGCGCGACAGTCCCACGGACAGACAAACAAACAGACGGACAGACTGAGCGATGGATGGCAATTATGCGTGTCGCTTTTATCGGACGGCCAGCTTGGCGGACGGCGTACGGAGCAAGGACGATCGGCGGCGCCATTATGCGACCAGATTGCGCATGAACAATAACGCCCAACACAACAGAACTGTCATCCGCACGGCACGAGCGACGAGCTTAACTGAAACAGAGTTGAAAATAAGCAACAAAAAATCGACAGCACTATCTCGAGTATAACAAAAAAGCACAGCATATTTGACCGGCAACCGGTCAAATATCCTACAGGTTATATAACCGGTCAAATTTTGTCACCGGTCAAACGCGCCTGGTCTTGACCGGTCCAACATCCGTCCCTGTGAAGGCCGGATGTTTGAACGGTTACTGCCTTGAACAGCTTTAGCCAGTACGTACAAGCACCCGATGGTGCTCATAAGTACCGGCTAAGACCGTGTTTCTGCGCGATATGATGAGTACCCTTCGTCGTACCGGCGCAGGGACAGCGGCAGCCGAGCAACTGACGACCTCAACCGTAGCAAGTACAGTATTACAGATCCGCCAGTCGGCCAACTAGCACCTCAAGCATAGCAAGCCGCCTGGCTATTTCAAATTACGAGTCGGCAAGTTTTTTTGCATGCTTGCATGAATCTCGAATTTACCACCCACATTGTACGCTAACTTTTGTTGCTCATTATTCTCACATAAATCTGTTAAAATCGTTAACTTAAATCCAAACCCTAACTCTAACCTTAACCCTGATACTAGGGCTTAGACCCTAGACCATAATATTCACGCGAATTCTAGTCAGTAACGCGTATACTCTATATTTAATGTCATTTGCTAAGGGGCGACTGCGATTTTTTGTTTTTACCGGTCAGATAGCCTCCACACTATTTGGCTGGCTGCCGGTCAAATAGTCAGCGCGAAAAAAAAATAACAACTGGCATGTTCATCAAACACAAATATAGTAATGTATGTGGACTTAAAATATGAATGAAATAAATAATTTAAGGCGATATTTTTTTGCAATTTACGTGGTTAGCAAACATAAAACAGAGTTCGACATTCGTGCACTGTCTTAACACCGGCAAACTCGCATTTCCGGTTTTTGGTGGCAACTTTTGTAACGAGCTTTTTTGTGCATTTAATTTCTTACGGCTGAAATGTAGTGCATCTGCGAACATTCCTGGTGACCGTTGCACGTATTTAACTAAAGTTATGAGGCCTCGGTGTCAAGATCGTGGCTAACAACACTGTTTACATCAACGGTACTAGGCAACGATAAAAAAAGTTTTCAGGTCGCAGCAAGTATAAATAACAACCCTGGTTAACTTAACATAAGTCCACCAGTAAAAGCTGCAAAGTGAACAACAGACACTGCATATATCCAATACCACCCGGACCAAAAAGCTATCTGCTAACGAAGCAACAGAAGTGAGTCCATAGGCGCTATAGTAAATAATTCAGCTGTTGCCCGTTCTTCCGATATTATCGATTATTTGTCCGATATCAGCTGAAGTCGAGAAAACTAGCGCATGCGCACATGAGCCTGCATAGCTGGACACGGATGCTACGCGTCATTACGTGTACAGGATGACGTCATTATCCGCCTGCACTCTCGATCGCTCGCATAAATCTTCGTATCACGTGACTCAATTGACTTCCGGTGAGCTCCGGCGCGCGACATGTTGGATACCGATCGAAGACCTTGCGTGCTATAATTCTGTCCGGCTCGTTGGGTCGTCCCTGCCGTTCCCTAGAAACCAATGGAGTGGTACGAAACGCGTGTTTATGGTGTTCTTCAGTGATTTCGGACTGCAACTGCTGTTAGCCGACCGCAGTGTGGGACTATAGTTTAGCCACTCAATTAACACAAATGTGCTCTCAGTCTCGGCAACACGGTCTCGGAAAAATTAGGAACTTTATTTTGGTCTCCGTCTCAAACTCTGCGTTCTTGTTTTTTTTTCAGTCTGTCGGTGTTGTTTTGCTCTCGAAGCAATAAACGTAAAACTTACTGCCTACATAACGTGTGAGAATGTACAAATATTACTACAGTGTTTTAACGCAAAACACTCGAGCTGCCAGTTTAATGTAACACATAAAGTAAAAAAACTAGAACTGTTTTAACGAAAATAAAAGAAGATAAATTGAAATGGGAAGTACCAAAACGTAAAATTCAAGTTCTACCACAACGTGCACTATTATCGAAAAAACATACAGCACACACTGATAAGACTACTGACCAGTGGACTGAACGAAGAAGGCGGACAGACCAGCAGCCAGAGTCAGCGTCCACGTGATGACCGTCAGGACCGTACTGGCCACGTCAGTCATCGACTTCAGAGTCGATCCTCGCCCGCCACCAACGTCACCGGCCCCGCTCGTCCACCCCCGTGACCCCCTCATCTCGACGACGATATGATTGGGATCGTAAAGAGTCGAGTCACGTAACGTATTCTTGACGGCGGTGGCGACTTAAGGCCGCGTTCGTCCCGCTCACCGCATCACATCAGCCGTCGCCGCTTCTCCAGCAGCAGACACCGACCGGCAATCTGTGTAAAGAAGTAAGCAGGTGCACGTAGAGCGATCGTACTAATCACCGGCCGCTGCAACGAGTGCTTCGTCTTTTCGGTATCGCTCCTACAAACAAACATACATAACATTCAGTGTCACTTGCAACCAAAGATGGTTAAAGTGATCAATAGTTTAAATATCCTGATTTAAATTCTGTTGGGACACACGTGCTAAAATGTAAGCGTATACTCTGTCTATTATTAAGCCTAGCATTTTCTGTTCAAGATTCAGCACATTAGTGTACTTAAAGAGAATAATTCCATCACAGATAGACTTTGGTTGTAGTTGGTAAATATTTAGCGACGATCAGACATTTCTGCGTAGATACCGGTATAATCACAAAACAGACAATCCTCCAAACAGGCAAAATGTTTTCCGGCCAAAAGTTTACCTCTTTTTATATCGCATTTCTCGAGTAACTGTTGTTAGTATTAGCTTTTATCATTTTCTTCCACGAGTGTTACTTTATTATGGTAGCTGTTTCAAAAGACAGTGTCATCGGCTACTAACGTAAAACTTCGTTAAAGAAATAGGCTAATGAGTGTTTGGCGAGTGGTTTCAACTGACTATCAAAGCAAAGCACTACGCAGTAAAGATGGGTTGCAGATTACTATTTCGCGTGCGACGACAGATCGCATCAGCATCGTTTGATTAATAGGGTGTTTACACGATCCTCAAACGTCCAGCATTACGGTTGCTGGAAGTTTGCTGGACGTTTGCTGGGACGTGTAAACACCCCATCAGACTCAAGTTCATTAACTCATTCCACTGGGTAAAGTTTACGCAAAAAACATCCCAAATGCATGCGCTGCTACCGTTCATGTACGAAGAAATGAAAATTCATTTATTGTAACTTTTGCGTGCGGTTTAACATTCTGACAATACATTCAATAGCATCGCAATAGTGCATGCCTTACACATTCTCTATACATCGCTCGGGGAAATGGCCGTTTCCAGCTGACGCCCTGTTTTCTAAGCGGTGGCTAAACTTCTTGTATTTTTATCTCATCACGCAAATGCGAGCACTGTTACTAGATTATTTAAATTTTAACATCAAAAGCACAGTACGTATAAATTTGTCACATTACAACTTTCTTTATCTTATCGCTGACGAAGGGAGTCATCGTTCCGATTACGTCAACATGTAATTCGATTAAGCTATTCAGCTTATTAGTCACCGATTCTACGCGTTATATCACATAAATTTGTACGAGTTAAACTCGTGAGTTTATTCAAAGGAAAAGCTGGCACAATGATGATTCACTGCAATCACTGGTCATGCAACGTTCGAGGCGAATCGAAATGAAGCGAATCGATGCCGATTGCTCTACAAGTTGCATAGTTCTGCGGCAGTAAGCCTGGTTTCTGAGGGGACGTCGGACAGTGCAGCGCAGGACGGCGGAGGTCTGCTAATCCAGTGCCGGCATCTGGCCGCCCGCCGTGTATTCAATTGTTCGTCCGGATTAAGACGAGCACCGGCAAGTCGCCCGGAGGACCGTTTCGGACCACCCGGAATTGGATCAGCGCTAATCTACAGCCGCGCCGCGGACCGCGGGTCCGGACCAGGAACGCGCCTTGCGGGAGTCGACGACTGATCAACGACTCGACGACGCCACAGCCTGGCCATGTGCGCCCAGTGTCCGACAATCTTCCCGGACAAAAACCCCTACTACAGAACCTCGAACACTCAGAACAAAATCGACCGCAATGAATCTTCCCATGTACTGTACTAGTAAAATGTGTGCTTTCAAAAAACAGATTAGGTTATCGTGAAAGTTGCATCTCGAAAGTTTTGCGCCCGGCACTTTTCCCACAACGATACAGAACACACGGGCCTACCAGTTATACTCCGATTGTCTTATGGCCTAGATACGGCAGGTAGAGGGATCCGAAACGCCGCGAAGACCAGTAGATGATGAGTTAGCTTCACAGCCACAGTTACGTTTTACAGAAAGCACGCAGCTTTGGAGTGAATTGCACTCTAGCTGTAAATACTGAGTAAGCGAGATCAAATACGTGGTGACAACGTCCGGATACATGTGAAATTGTTATTTTCGCTCTGGCGTCACCGGCTTTGAGACAGTGCTCATGTCCTTAGGGAGTTCTTTTTGCCCGCGTGTATGACTTGCGTAGGAAAGGCGCGGACGAAAACAGTAAGCCTATAGGCAGAGATTTGTCACTCACGGCACAGTGGCTGCTGGCACGCATTGATTGAATACAGTTACTGGACACAATTTAACAATCGCCGCTGCGTCTCGTCTCATCCGACCGACAACCAGGAGCGTAATGAAGCGGGGACATGTCCCATTTTCCCCCTGTTTTAATCAAATCCATTTGAAACAAAATGGTCACAGTTTCATTTGCTTATTTATAGGAACATGGTCTCGAACAATTTCTGCACAGAGTAATTTGTGTTTTCCGTTTCTATAATTGTTTGCGGTTTACATGTAATTTCACATTAGTTTCTGTAGCGAAGAAAACTGCAGTCTTACAAGGATTTCTGATGTATTGTATTAATTTTTGCTGTATTTGTAAACGTCCTGCAGTTTTAAAACATAGCGCAAAAAGTACTAAAATTTAATAATTAATATTAAACCTTTGTTACGAAATTGAGAGAAAAGAGATCGCAAAAGAAAAATCGGACGACCAAAGAAAGCATGGCAAAAAACGCCAAAAGACGGTCTGGTGATGATGCGCATAGATTGGAGAAACAAAACAACTGCTGCCAGCGACCGTGCCAACTGAAGACAAATCGACAAGACCAACATTTCGTACGGAACGAGAGAACTAACTGCAAGCACTTGCACATTTCAAAATAGGCTTAGAACTTAAAAGTGGTCCCTACAGTCGTGCTTTCCTGCAGCGATATACGTAACTTTCCTGCACTTGCGATTTTTCACTGTTACTTATCGTGCGATATAAACCGTATACTAAATAAATAAATAAATAAGTAAGTACAGGGCTGCAGACAAGAAACCGTACGAAAAACGCGAATCTGCCTGAGGTCACCGGGTAATTCCAGGCGTCCCGTCCCCACTTTTTTAGAAGACTCACTCCTCGTTGCTTCGAGAACTCATCGGTCCGGTGGTGAGTGAGCACGGCAAAACGCGACGTCACGAGGACCCTGGCGGCGCCGGCCGGCAGATGATGAATTAACGTCGACGACGATCCATCGATCGATGACGACCACCGACGACGAAGACGCCAGACCACACGCGACGCGCCCGCACAGCTAGCTCTACACGCTCTGACGTGTTCAACGTATCAACAGGCGACGCGCGAAAAGCCGATGCCGCTCCCAGCTTCGGCCTGGGCTTCCCCAAGTCCTCCTTTCCCCCACTTTGCCCCGAGAACCTCTTCACACTCTGCCGCCGCCCACAGAACTCCCGAGTCAGAACCTCAGTACGACGAAACCCACTCAGTGATGCACGTAGTACTCGAGTCCGGTAATCAACTTGAGTCGGACTCGAGTCCTTACATTTCACGACTCGGACTCATCACCGGACTCGGCGCTGTATGAATTTGAAGAATTCAGACCAGTCATAACGAAATCCCATTCAAAACGCAGTTTTATACTGCAACATTATACGGCTACAGTACACTACCAGACTAAAAGTTTACATAATGCAGACTTAGTAACTGTGATTGAAGCATGCGAAAATTAAAAAAAAATATGCTTGGATGTCTGTTGCACGAGGAGCAAGTGTAGAGTAATAATTATCGTCGTAGTAAAATTTGCCCTCATTATGTGTGTTAAAGAAGTGTTAAAAAAATACAAAATACTAAATACTAGTTGTCGGTATTTAACTATTATTTAAATGTTAATTTTTACGTAGTATCTAAATGCCGTGTCAGACACAAGTTTAGTATTTTAATAGAATTCAAATACTAGTGCACTTAGATAATTCAGAACAGTAAACGTGGTCAGGAGTTTTGTCGTAGGGGGACATTCGAGGCTGGTGCAGGCGGAAGCTATGTATTCAACGGCCAGGAATGCTGTTTGTCATCGATGATTTACATCGTCCTAGCTGCGTGTGATGACTGATGACGAATTGCGTCGCCTCAGACTCCGCAGCCGACGCCTCACCGCTCATCTCGCAATTGCCGTCGTAGTCATGAGCAGTAGAAAATCCCACATCATTTTAAACGCACGCTTGTCAAATTTGTCAAGTTGGAAAAATATGCTTAAAATTTGCGAATCTGTTTTTTAGAAAATTTAAAAATGCCCGTAAAGTGCGACGCGGTGTTTTTCTAATCTTTGCAATTTGGGTCAGTTTTTTCTGCTTTTTAATTCTCTGCGTTTTCACGTGCCTAACATTAAATTAACAAATAAATAAATAAATGCGATCTAAGCAAAGTTCGTTTGTCACTGAGAAATTCGGTCAAAGAGAAAATTTGTTATATATACATGAGTATCAACCTGTCACTATCTACTGTAATTCCTGATATATTGATTACCCAATTTTATTGCTGATATTTTCTCGTTGCAAAGCTTTAGTTTCGCGAAAAAAACATTGCCATACAAAAAAACATAATTTTATATAGGCTAACGTCTTCGCTTCGCGGATACGAATGCTATTGGCGGGCAAATGACTATAGAGATCGGCTTAAGATTGAATGGCACTTTAAGTTTAATGTATTATGTTGACTAAATTGAAACGCGTAGCAAAACTGGTAATAAATACTGCTTATGGGCTTCAAAAATAATTCTGGCATACTCCTGCCCGCCTATCGCCACCATTGTTTAATACGCCAAGTGGTAAAATAGCTGAATACAATAGTTACATGTAAGTAGGGCCTATGTACGCGTTTTGTATTCGGCTAGGCCTACTACCACTTCGCGTATTGATCGAATGCAAACAAATATACACCAAACAAGTGTGCATTTAACACGAATGCGATAAAAGAAACAATACATGCGAATAACAAGTTACTATAATTTATTCAAAAAAGGTCGTACGTGAGTATCGTGCTTTAAGTCCATCAAGTTAGCACGCAGGTTGCGTCTGTCAGTTTTTGTATTCTGTTCAATAATCCTTTTCTGTGTCGGTATTCATTGCGTTTTCAGTACTATTAGCATGATAATCCTTTCGGTTGCCGTCGTTGTCCACATTCAACAAACGAGTGTCTGACTTTAGCCTCCTTATAAATACACCAAAATACTTTGCGTGGTACGACAAAATCCCCCCTCCCCGTGTAGAATACACGTAGTTTATGGTAGAACGAAGTCGCCCATTGCTTGCACATTGTTTTATACACAAGAACATAGGCTGATTTACGCCAAGTGGAACAAAATCCCGCCAGAACCAAATTTTGTTATTTATTGTGCTGCATGATTTATGATGCATTTGACACAACGTGTTATCGTTTTTCTTTGTCTTTTTACAATATTGGCATTTACTTTGATACTGCTGATTATTCATTTTTAGGCCTATAGGCCTACTTTTTATAACATAAGCTTAACCCCGGATACACTCCCGGACATAAGTTTTCTTGACATGCGATTTCACCATTTGACAAAAACTTCCTCAACACGAAAACTCTTCCTGAGAATAGGTATGTCCGGGGATTTCGTTAGTGCGATTTATGTCTGAAGAATATATTATCCGGCGGAAACTATTTTCGTTTTTCAACAAAACTGCTTATTGACCCTAATCATAATAACTCGAGACACAATATGACTACGTATAAAGCGTGTATTTACGTAGCACGCAAGCGACAACTAACACGAACACTATTATATTACAGATAACACGTGTTCTATTCTGTGTTTCAAAAACAGCATTGACATTTTCGACAGTAACTTGAAAACCAATTATCGGATTTCGATCATTTTTGGTAGGAATATATCTGATACAACTTGCTATCAAAAAACCGTTTAGTTTCTCACCGCACTTATGTATGCTTCTGCACTACAAAGGAAAAACAGATCAAGCAAAATATGTGTTGAAATAAACAGAAAACCTGAAAAAAACATCCCTGACATTATCGATCGTAACTTGAATAAAGATTAGCAGATTTTACTAATTTTGGCAGAAATATTTCTAACACAATTGGCTATTAAATAAATGTTTTAGTTTTCACCTCACTAAACGTCTGCTTTTGCACTACCTAAGGAAAGCAGACCAAGCATAACACTTGTTAAAATCAGCTGCCTAGATCCACTCAGCCTTTTATCATTCCGGAGTAGGTAAATCGAGTACCGGCCTATCTGGTTGAGGTTAAGGCAGGGCGAGTTTACCTGTGTCGTGTGGCAGGTAACACTGCGTGATCCCACATGGCAGATGAGGCTCCGTAGCTCTGTGAAACGTTAAGTCTTCTAAAGAGCTATATTTCGACTTTTACCTTTTACGTTTATATCGCTTGCTGAGACGACAGCGTGTCACCGAGCGCGACGTGTGTTATACTAGCGTTAATTGCAGCTTTCGACAGCAGCGTTCCGTTAACATAGCGTGCATGGAACTGTGTCACTCCTGAGAAATCTTTTTCTCTCCGTGATTGAAAGTCGGACGTTGGGTTTCAGACGTAGGCGGTACGGTCGGCTTTTCCTAGCGACAGCTGAGCTTTTTGTCTTCTGTTCTGAGAATTGTTATTTCGTTTCAATTTTTCTTTTCGTTGAGTTTTTGTTTTTAGTTTTTTTATCTCAGCCTATATCTCAAGCTCATACATTTCTGCCATTAATCGCACCGTGTTTGTAGAGTTTCCATATTTCTTCACTTCATTTACGCAATTTTGTTTTTTTCTAGTTCTTTGTACTCGGTTAATCTGGCCGCTTGCATAATAGTGTCATCGCTTTTACAAAACGTTAGGCTTGGCACATCCTATTGCCCACGCGCATCGCCGTACAATAAAAACTTCGCATTATTACCTCCGCCAAGGTGGTAATGTTTTTGCCAGACTTTGTCTGTCTGTCTGTCTGTGTGTCAGCAAGATAACTCAAAAAGTTATAGACGGATCTTTCTGAAATTTTGAGGGTATGTCGGGAATGGCACAAACTACCAGTGGTTCAATTTTGGGGGTGATCCGGAAGGAATCTTGAATTCTGGATCACTTTGAAATTTTTGTTACCATTGCTTTCAATAAGGCATAAGAGAAACCGCTGCAAAACCGAAGATGGTGCTGCCACCTAGCGAACAACATTGCCTTGGCGGAGGTGTGCGGGCTCTGACTGCTTTCTAGTTCCTAAACCAATGAGAAAAAGTGTCGCTGTAGACTGGCCAGTCGGTGAGTATTTTGCCGATGTTCCAATACGGCACACGTTGTCGCAGCAATGCAGCGCGCCGCGCTTTATCTGTGAACCAAATCCGTCTTCGTGTGTCATCTGATAAAGGACATTTTCGCGTAGTCCGAGCGACGAACGATTCTCACAGGACGCATTCATACAGCGACTGCACGACACTGGCATTGCAGACTGCACGAAAGTAGGCCTACTGAAGCTAAAAACAAGTTGGGAGAGGATCCGCCCGTCCTTTTTCTCAAACACAGAAGGCGTTGTTTCACTATTTTGCTGAAATCCATATAAACGGAGAACCCACAGACATTTTAGTATAAGCCAACAATGTGAAATTTCCTATTTCGTCTTCCTGAGTTTTGGCTTACTAAAATGCGTGATTTCCTACTGCGTTTATGCTTTTACGCTACCGGAGATATGCCTAAATAAAGACTCAATTTATCTTTTCCTCTGACAAATATAAATGGCTAAGTTATTGTAAACTTGTTTTTGTTTCGGTCAATAATAATTGTAGTTTTGTTTTGCAATAATATTTTTGTTGCTGAGACAACTACAAATTCACAATAGTCCAATAATTTTCCGCGTATGCGTATTATACCTGTATAGTTATTGTATTTTTGCACACATTACAGTCTCAAAACGTGCAAACATTCAAGCAAGATTTCAACGTGATATGCTAGGTCCCCATTTTTGTAAGACTATTTGGTACCCTTCGCACTGCGCGAGGCCAGGGTGAAAACAGCGAGTATCGTATACAAGGTTGTTGGTTGGTCGTATCGTGAAGACCTGCAGAGTCTCGCGTGCTGAATCTCCCGAGAATAGGCTGCAGCAGCCCGGTGCCATGGTGAGCGATGTGATAGGCCTATATATAAACGCCCTATTCGCATCAGATTCAAGGCCGTTGACAGGTATGTAATCTTATATTCCAACGCCGCAGCCTCGAGCAAGAAGACACCCAGTAGTTGTGACAACTCGCCTGCAAGCGCCATAACGCTCCATTTACGCCGATTTGTTGCACGCGTAGAAGCAAAGACTGCACGAAAAATGCATTCTCCATCCCGCTAATCCATCAATTTCCGGTCCAATACATTACATTACAGATTTTTAACGTGGCCTAAGTAAAAAAAACTGCTAGGACAGATAAAAGCGTTAGTTACGACAAAAACACAAAAGGGTAGGACTGTTTGAACATAAATGTTTTCAGTTGACGGCGGAACTGTGACAGTGTGTTGGACGCGACAATGTCCGGTGGTAAACTGTTCCATAGCCGAGCACCAGCGACAGTGAAGGCTCGGTCACCAATAGGCCTATGCGATTCTTTGAGCCGGCAAAAGTTAAACCAATGCAATTAAAGCGCATGTAAGCGACACGGTTTGTGATATAAACGGTCGCCGTCGACGGAAATCTGCCTCTCGTGAACGCGTTTTTGTTAACGTCTCCTTAAAGTGCGTCAGCAATGTTAATATGGTAACAGGGCCTACGACTACCTAAAACACTATGCCATTACGATTACCCACGGAGGGATAGCTAAACTGAGTCGGCCTGGGCGGTTTGGTAAAATACTAAGACGTTGTATTGGCGAACGGTCAGCCATCTTAGTACTAATCCGGCTCAACGACGCTACGTTTATAACTGGCATTTCGAAAATTTTTCAGCGTGCTTTTAACAAATTGTTGAAATGCTTTGACAAAAATACGTGGCACGTTTTGCAAAGCTTCATTGGTAGTTTAAACGAGCGAAAACCAAAAAAGTTGCGAAGAACACTAATAGCTCGCAAAAAGCCACTTATCTGTTGCAGTTCAGCACTAAAAAGCCAAGCGAAAAATGCAGAAACACGAGAAGGGCAAAAAACGAGTAAAGCGCGTCAAAAAAACTTCCAAACGAATGATGTATATAGGCCTACTAAGACATAACTCGCATGCGATTTTGTTTCGCCTTTATCCGCTGCAGTCTTCTGTATGCAAACACTCAGTAAGTATCTTTTATTTACTGTAGCAACTGTCACATCGTACCTGTAAAATTTACGACGCGGTAAAGACGACCAAGCTGGCAGTGCTGTTTCAGAGTTAAGTCGAAAGCCGAACGATAGATCGATAAACAGCAAGATCGACTCAACTTAAGCAGACAAACGTCCGGCGACTGAAACAGTCGACTCGAAGGAAGGCGTTCTGTGATCGAAAAGCCGCTCAGCTGCTGAAGCCAGTGACTGACATCGACTAAGACGCAAACTCCACTTAGGCTACTTCAATTTGTTGCCGGTTTGTTGGGCTGCAAACTGTACGACAAATCCGCAACAAGTTGTAGGCAAGTTCAGACTTACGACAAGTCTTCGAAGATGGATAGCATTAGCACGTAGAAAATCCACGACAATGCACGTCGTACAACTGCTGTACGACTTGTAGTGCTGTCCAACGAGGGAGCTTACGACAAGGCAAGCGAGTGGAGTTTGTGCGTAGCGGCGGCGCAGACCTGTGGCGGCGAACTAGGGTTGACGGACTAGGCGGGCTGACCTAGGACGTGTCTCCGCGTTGATCCACGACCGACCGACCGTCCGTCCGTCTGTCCGTCCGTGCGTGCGTCCGAGCGTCGAGTTCGTTCATCAACTGTCAGAGCGACTAACGCAAGCCCGTGTCGTAGTCGTCGTCACTGCAGACTACCCGCAGACGCAGCCAGCCAGCGCTGACTGCCATACATTGTAGCTGCTGCGCATCACCAGCGCTGCTGCTGCTGCTGCTGCTGCTGCGTGGCTGCTGGTGATGACGGTGAGCGCGTGCGACGATTAACCCATTTCACCGCTAATACGCAGATAATCACCACCGCCATTAGCGTCATCATGTGAAACACTGCAGTGCCGTAGCAGATAACGACATCTCAGTGCGTGATCATCTTCGATCTTCTGCCAAGTTGTCAACGTCTCGAAATCTGCCTTTGATAGCAAATCATGTAAATCATGCCCGGACAGTCATCATCTAAACCTGCAGTTGCTATTTGTATATTAGGCTATTTGACAGCGCAGTATCTCTGCTATTAATGCAACTCTGACTGGTTGATTGATCGGCTGATCATTGTAGAGTAGTTTGAAGTGGCCTAAATAATAATAATAAGCTTTATTTTAGAACCACGTCGGTAAAATGTCGGGTAAGTAGATCCGGAGGTAAACGACAAAACTAAAAAGTGTTGAAAGTAAGACGAGAGTGACGGCGCAGGGATGATGTTAGACGGAAGCTCGCTCCATTATATGTTGGCACCCAAGACCGGAAATGTCTGCAACATTAGCCAGCTGTAGCAAGATAGAAAGTCCCTACTATCAGGCGGCTGGTTGTATTTAGTTTAATCACGACGTATAATCACCGTCCTTCGATTAGTTGCATGGGCGGGCAGCATTGATGAGTTTTCGCTCTTTTATAGCAGCCCGCCTTCAACGCGTATTACTAAGATGTGATGTGTCTTTTGGTTTGGCAAATAAATATCGTTCTTTAATTCTTGTTGTCGCACGTTGTCGTGTTGCGGATGCAGCGGCTGTCGTCAGCGGTGATTAACAGCAGTTAATTAATTGCTAGGCAGGTATAAGTAGGTGTGCGTGGGCGTCGTTTGCATTTGAAGCAAGCAGCGCAGCTGGTTAATTGCAAAATACCTGTCCAGTGAATTACATCGACAACGGCCGCAGCGGCGTCTTAATACATCTGAATTTCTCTCCAAAACTGTAAAACGCCAAAATTTTAACAATAATTTTTAAGCTTCACTTTTTATTGTAATTATGAAATTACACACAAAGAACGATGAACAGTACGGGATGTCGGACTATAAAAAGTCAAGGAATCCGTAAATGGTAGAACAGAGGGACAAACGAGCAAACGCGTAATTTGGCTCATAACACGGTCAGATAATAAACGTCAATGTAGTTTGTTTGAAAGGGTAAACTAAATGATTTAAATTTTTAATGTACAGAAAGTTTTCGTCTAGAAAGTTTGGTAAATATTTTTTTGAAAAAGTCACATTCAGCGTTGTTTAGATTACCGCTGTGCCAAAAAAATCGACAAAATACAATACACAGCTGTCGCACATAAAAAAATATCATTTAGTCAATCTACTTGAAAGCGGTCATATCTTCCAATTTCCGCGCTGCAGTCACAGCTAGGCATCAATATGCGTTTATGTTCCGTATAGGTGCCCTTTGCATCAAACGCCTGACGATGAGTCAGACACTTTAATAAACCTAATATTTCACAAAGCAGAACCATCGTCAGATTAACAGCAGCCGCTACTAAAGTTATGGTTCATTTTTTTACTTTATTTTTTCATTTTTATTTTTTTCTTTCCATCTTTTTGTGCTATTCTTTGTTTTTTTTTCTTAAACCCAGGATGATCTCTAAGCTGTCTAAAAACACCAAACGTATTTTGGTGCATAATGAGAAAAAAATTTCAGTTTAAGGACTATGACAAAAAATTCTTTGTAAAAATTTTCTTACAGCGTTAAACTCAAACCCAACTGGAGAGTTTTAACTCTCATTAAAACTGTTTAAGACTTTTAGCCCCCAAACCTTCATCTGCATCAGCCACTCTTTGAGTCATTTCACTATAGGATATTGATAGCGTCAAGTATCGCAGGCCTACTGGCGGTTGTTGATGCCGACGCGGACCAGGTATAGTGCTTGGAATCTTGGAGCGGTTGGCTGTTGAGCAATATATACGAGCGGCGTACTATATAATTACGGCGCAGTGACACGTACAGTAACCATGGGAGCAGTGTGATTAGTCTTGTCCGACCCGGCCAGATTGTGATCTATTTCGCGGCAACCCCACACAGTGTACCGGGCTGAGGGGTACCTGTCGTGACGTCATCGCACGGCAGCCAATCACCGCGTGACGTATTCCGCGCACGTGTCTAGGTGCCAGCTTAACCGGAAGCAAGTCGCTTGATACTGTTTAACGCCGCCGCCTGGCAACCAAGTATCAAGCTGGCTTCTCCATCCAATCCAATCGCATTGCATCTCTCCCGCTGTAATGACACCGAAGGCGATGAAGTAAGTCGCTGTATCCGATGACCTGATTGGATTTTTAGGCGGCATCAAATGTCGACTATTGCGTCAGATGTTCCCGTAGCGTAGTCCGTCCGTCTGTCACACTCGTGCACTCTGCTGAAGTCGTTGGGCGAGAATGAGATACCATTTAGCAAGGACGCTCATGTGGCCAGTGTTCTAAACTAAGATGTGGCCCTTAAAAGCACTGTATTTGAAAGGGATACCTTAGCAGCGGAAGAAAAACTTATGGTGTCGATGAAATATATTGACCGAGCTCTGTATACTTTATTGTTTTGCATTTATGTTTGTGCAATCGCTTTATAATTGTGCGTTTTAAAGTGTTTTAATAAGCTACTTACTGACACACGTAGTCGTTGCAAGGTGCGGATTAAGCGACATGGCTGCGCGGCGATGCAGCTTTTAGTGCCAAACGATGTCAGCTCTCTCTGGTGGTTAACCACAGTCTCACACTCGATTAACAGTGAGACAAATCGTTTTACTTTTGCTTGCATAACGCCGACGCATCAGATGAGACGCTCCGCCATCGGTATAAACAGGCGCTTTTACGAGAGTTTACCGAGTTCATCTGATAACTGTTTGCAGTCTGACGGCGCATGTCCAACAATCTATTTACTGCTAATGAGATGTTCTCCTACCTCGGCGCGTTTTCGCGCCGTGCCACCGGCATTGTAAACACGTTCTTGTATTTTTCCTTCGTTAGTTTTTTCTTGTTTCGTCGTCTCCGTTTGTCGTTGCTTACTATAGGGTGGCGCAAAAAAGTGGAGCGTACACACTGTAAGTCATAGTTGTGATAAACGTCAAAAAAAATTATAATAAACGTTAATAAACGCGTTTATTAGGAAAAATATTGTAAACGTTTGTAAACTAAAAGTAAACGTACACAGAGCGTAAGTCTGAATATTAGGCCTATTATTTGGATAATTCCAAATTCCAATAAAAGTTTTTTTCATTGTCAAAGAATGTCTTACTCCAGTTCTGTGACAACCGTTTTACAAAAGTGCCCAGAATTCACTCACTTTGATCTTATAGCTACGTGAAAACTAAGTTGAGTTGTCCTGTCCACTAATTATCTTCGTCGCTGTCATAATTTTGGTTCGTTTCGCTCATGGGATTATTATTGAGATAAACGTTGACAAAATAATAAACGCGTTTACAAAGATTTTTTTTTGTAAACGTTGTAGGCCTAAACGTTTATCACATCTATGCTGTACGTAGATTGAAAGGTCGAAGTTTTGGAAACGATTTACCCTTGATCACTTCAGTGAAGGGCGGTTATGTTAAACACGTAAGCAGTAATCGTTTCTAAAACTTTCTATAGAAGCATGTATGTACCACCACAGCTGTGGTACCACTTTATTTACATAATTTCAGCTTATTGTAGGCTCATCATTGATACGTTTACCAATAACAAAAATAAATGGTATAATGGCTTGTATGGTTGTAATTTTGCAAATGACGCCACTGTAGACAGGTATTACCCTGGTGTCACAGAAAAAATCACCTCAATATTATCTCGTTTGATTTTTACGCGCGATATCAGAATGCTTCGCGCGTCTTAGCCGTCGTCTAGGTGTCCATCCTTTCGTCTGTCTGTCTGTCTGTCCGTCACACTTTTGATCTGTATCAGAACGGTGCAAGCTATAGGATTACGAAATTTTTATCGTGGGTTGCCCCCAAGGACTTCAGTTTTTAGTGACGAAATTTCGTGCCTCTGGGTGAGGCGGTACCCCTCAAACGAGAGCGTCAAAACATGGGTATCCCTTTTAAAAAACGTTATTTTGCCCGTATTGGCTCTTACAGTGTGAAAACGGTTGCAGATAAGTACAGACTTGCTGCATATTATAACAAGCACTGGTGACAAAAAAAGGCTTTTTTTAGATTTGTTAACATTGATGACTTTGAACGACCTTGAACCTCCCAAAAAGAAGTTTTTAGTGAATTTTTCGCAGTTTTTGGATGCAGCACACATTTCAACACTAAATTGCGACGAAATAGCTAGAGATAAACCAAGACAACCATGCGAAATTTTCAGCACTAAACGTAGATTTCAGCAGTCCAAGTCCCGACCTTTAGGTTCAAGGAGGCCGGCGCAGGCGGGCGTCAAAGACGTCTACCCCCCCCCATAAAAAGTGGTCAGTTTACCGCAATTATCTCGTGTAGCGTGAAAATGGTTGCAGATAAGCACAAACATGCTGCTAAGTTGCTGCTTATCATAACAAGCAATAGTGACAAACTTTTTATCGTTGTTAACGTCGATGACTTTGAATGACCTTGAACCTCTAAAATAAGGTGTTTTAGTGAATATTTTTGCGATTTCCGGCTGCGTCACACATTTTAAGAGTAAATTGCACCGAAATGGCTGGAGATGGATCTGGACAACCCGTGTATGATATTTTTAGCATATAACGTACATTTTTAAAAATTCAAGTTTCGATCTCTTAAACTCAAGGAGTCTTCTATACGGAGGCCTCAAATTTAAGCACTTTTTCAAGACGTATTAATATCTTATTGCTATACACTGATTGCCAAAGTGGCAGGACCGCTGCTATCGCGCGTCACGTGAGCTTTGCTCAAATTACTTGTGTACCATTGCTACTGTTTACGTATACCATGTTGGCTAAATTTGAAAAAAAAATGTTCACATAGGCCTACTGACAATAGAGTATTTTACTACGAATAAACCAGGAGCGACATGCCTTCATGGCTTCACGGTTTCATATCGAACGCTGCAATGGATTGCGCAATCAGTGTTCGGTGGGCGATTGTTTACGCGTGTGCATTTTATAGCACAAACGGGCGATGTTTGTCATATATAACAACAGTTTCTGTTTATTCGCAGTTATATAATGTATGTGCAGTATAGTTGCAATGACACGGCATTGACCATCGCCAGACTGCAGCCCTTATGCATCGCTGACATTATATGGTTGATTACAAATGTGCACATGTTTTTCAGGTACCTGCAACTTTTTCACATTACGTGACAATAATTAACTAATAGCCTGATCTACAGGGTGGGGGAAAATAAAGTATCACCTAAAGTTTTTTCCCCATTTTTGAGCAACCGCTTGGAATTTTAAAGCAAAATTTTACACACATATCATTCGTTTTTACCTACATAAAAATGCCAAGCAGCATTTGATATACTTTTACTTCTGCAGTGTTACGAATTTTTTTTGCGAGACACATCAAATTTAAAAACTTTGTACTGTAATAAGACACGTCTACTGAAAACAACTAGGACATATGTGTTGTTAGTGACACCAAAGTTTCGAAAATTGTATATATTATGTCTATGGAGTCTTTACTTTTAATTTATTTGGCTATTGTATTTGTTGACATCTTTTTCCACCAAATCGAAATTCGTCACTGAACTCAAACGGGCGCTGCTGCAGGTGGTCCAGGAAAACCTGCCATTAACAAGACTGTCAAAAATTTTACTAAGAAATTAATGCATGTAAAGCTAGCGGTGGACACGTTGAGTACTCACAGTAATTGGCAAACTGTTATTATATGTACATTTTTATTCACCATGTGAGGTAGCAAACAAATACAAAATAAAAGAAAAACTTAACTAATTACAGTTCATACATAACGTGGTTGCAGAAAAAAAACCGATATCTACGAGTATGTCGTAGTTATAAGCAATAAAATGCTCTTTGGCCATTTTCTGCAATGTCAAATAAGTAACAAACGTGTAAAATTTCGCTTTCAATTCCCAGCGATTGCTAAGAAAATAGCAGAATAAGTTAGGGATACTTTTTTTCGCCGCACGCTGTACACGTGCGAGATTCCGACATAAACAGCAATTACAGCATTATTCACAGTTAAAGCTTTTCTATCGATTTTCACAGTTACCGAGCATTATTCGTGCAGTGGAAACATTCTAAAAGTGAAAGCAAAAGAGAGCAAGACCGATCTGTTCTGAGCTGAACTGTACATAAAACAGAGTTGGCCATTGGTCACCTTTCTTTGATCCGGCTTGACCCAACCCACCGGCGGTGACCGGCCTATAAACCATAATCAGGGTTAGAAAAATGTATGAAGGGACGGTTTGGAAAATGTTTTTTAAGTTTTTAATTTTTAAACTTTTTAAAGAGGTTTTCATTTTTTCCCGAAGAAGACGGGTCAAATTTAAAAACAGTAAAAGTCACAAAGAAGCTTTATACGTTTAAACCATTCTCTGTGTCACACCGTTTTTGTTGAGTAACTGGCATGACGTCAAAACTTACAAATTATGATTAAAATGTAAAAATACATTAGATTTTTACTATAAATTGAGCAACAACTAAAAAACTTTGAAATAGACTGTTGAAGTTGTAGCTTTCTGGAAACCTAAAACATGGGTTTTTTAACCAATTTTTTACCCGGTTCTGGCCCAAACCGATCTGTTCCTCGTTTTCAATGCGTCAGCTTGAGCTCGGTTAATAATGTGATGTATAGTTATCTTATTTGCGTGTTTTTTATGTTCTTACTTGCAACAGCGAAGTTCGTTGACGAAATCGAGAGACTAAACATGCGAGAAAATGAAAATGCACGACGATCAAAAATCCAGGGGTAGAAAATAAAGAGAATCTAATCCGCGATTTACAACATCTAAGTGCAATAATGGAAATTGAAACGTGCAGGAGTAGAAATGCAGGAGTGCATAATGTAACTAAAACAACGTTGCCTTTTGGTGCCGCAAATTCCAGTCTCGCAGTTTTCTTTGTCGCATATATCTGCGTTCCCGTTAAACAGCACAACAAAACACGAGTCCTCGGTAAAGGTTTGATATTTCGAGGCATTTGTTTTCTAGTTTTTGTCTTTCTTTCTCGTGCTTTTTTCTGCCGGCAACGGCAAACGTCGACCCCATGTGTATAATCGCGACGAGCCACCTGCCACCTGGTGAACGGACGCTGGACTAAATCAAATTAGCCACAAACGCATCCGTACGGTAGTCATCATCATTGCAGCGATCAGACGCACACAGAGGCAGCAGCAGCAGCAGCTTGATTGCGTTACTGGTCACTTGGGGTCAGCACCTGATTGCATTAGCCGACACCTCAATTAGCTGAACGCCGCCTGACTGGCATTCTGACGACAGCGACAAATCGTTATTTGACTTTGACACACAACAGAAAACAAAACAAAGTAAGCAGTGCACATAGTGAACAGTGGCACTGGTTTAGTTCTAGGTGGCAGTAGATGGCCTATAGGCCTAATCAAAGTTTTAAGAGATGCAGTCGTGACCACAAACCCTCGATGATTGTGTGATATCATTGTCTAGTTTTTATTTACTCGGCGGCCGGATAAATAACCTGTGGGGTTTCTTTGCCGCATTTGTCTGCGTTCCCGTTGATGATAGTTACGATTTATTTTTGATAAATGTCTTGCCCAACAAAACACGAGTTCTCGGTGGAGAACCTGTGGGTTATTTATCCGGTCAAATCAAAACGAGGTTTGCGAGGCTTATTCAATTAAAATCGCTAGGCGACGGCACCAGTAGTCGTCACTATCATTATGCATAGTCACTAGAATTAGCGTGGATATTATTATTTAGGGTTTAGGGTTAAGATTAAGGTTAGGGTTATGGCTAACTTAAGATTATGGTTAGCGTATTTCATAAATATGTGACGATAATACACACCATAACTTAGCGTCTAAGACTATGAGGCTGCTGCAGGCAAAGAATAAACTTGCCGACTGGCGATACCCGTGATTCCCTGGTTTTTAGAGTTGAGGTCGTCAGTTGCTCGGCTGCCGTCGTGTCTCTGCGGCGACAACGCAGCGCAATAATCGCATGTGAGCCACGCCTGCGCTATGTTTAAAGATTTGACCTTAATAGGCCTACCATATCATTTAAGCTATTAATATGTTTCTCATGTTAGTCTTGAAATTACATGTAAATGGCTAATAATTATACATTTTAAAAAGAAATCACGCATATTTTCTTCAAAGTATATATTAAATTGATGTGACAAAGAATGCAATGCATACTAGGCCTACGTGATGCAAATCAATGGTAACATTAGTCTAATGCTTAAATACATTGTCATAACTGCAAGTCGTTTATTATGATTACTTACTGTTTTTTTGGGGGGGGAACAAAACTTTTTTATTTATTCTTCAGAGCGCTTGACTACGTGTGCCGTTGTGCTCTCAAGTTGAAATTGACGCAACATGAAAAGTCCTGCCACTGTTCTTGAGACTTAGTCTAAGTCTTTGTTTCAGCCTTGACACGAAAATCTAGATCAAGTCATCAACGGTGGCGCAATAGATGCTATGGGCGTAATTTTTATCGGCCGAATAAATTTGTGTCCAATTTTCGCGGAACTCGGCTGCTGCTGCTTCTGCAGCGACTGCTCTGTTGCTGCATCGTTCTCCAACTGCTGTCGCAGTTCAGTGGCAGAGCATCAGCGGCGCAACGCCTATCCCGGGGTATGCGTCTCAATTGGAGTTACGCGGGACACGAGTCACTCGACTAAGCAGCCCGTTTAAGTCCTAACTGCACTGCTTCGATTTGTTGTCGAAATGTTGCGGATTTGTTGCAACTTGCAGGCTTTCGATTTTGGGTGGACTTGTTGCACAATTTGTTTTGGATTTGTTGTCGAAGGTCTACAAAAAACCACGGCAACTCAACGCGTAGTACAGCTTGATATACGAGCTGTTGTTCAACAGGTCCGCATTAAATCGAAGCGAATGGAGTTTGGACGTTATCAGAAGTAAGTGATGTCGGAGCTTGAGCGAGGACTGCGGCGTCGAAAACTGCGTAGATCTTTGTATGTCGTGCAGGTAATTAAACCGAGTGAGTCGCTGCCTGGCGCTGAGTGCACGTTTAACGACCAACGACATAGCTCGAGTCTTCGTGTCGTCAATTCAATCAAAGTAGCTTCCTCGTCGTCGTCGTCGTAAACTTTGATAACTCCGCCAATCCGTCGACGCCGTAAGTCGGATCCGATTCGACTTAAAACTTTTATGGCCTCGCGGATCTTTCGCGTTTGAGGCTGGAAGCAACGGGACAACTACAGATCTTAGCGTTCCATTTTCAGTGTCCACCAATAATAAATTGTTCGTACTGTATGACTGTTTAACATCACATATCTAAGAGGGTCGTTTTCCATTAATTTTTCGGTTTTCTCCTCTTGCTTTTTTTCTCGTAGGGGTGGGAAAACGAATCCAGTGAAAGCTAGATCGTGCAATGTGTGTAAACGCATGATGCTGGGTAAACTGTTTCTACAAAATGGCGTGCTGTGTTAAAATATATTATCTGGTTTGAACGGTTTTTGTTCTTATGCTTGTTTGCGTCGTAATTAGCTGCATTAAGCTGAGGTGGAACCACTGCTGCACATCTTTCAATGCACAAAATGTGCGCGGCTAATAAACCTGGGTTTAAAACATAAAGAAGCAATGTGACAAAAATTGCAAAAGTTGATAAATAAGGTAAACCGTGATCTAGTGCACAGTGTCTTACTAAGTTACTACTACTGTTAGGTAGGCCTAAATAAGTAAAGAATTAATTTATACAGAGCTAGCATCTTAACTTGAAACACGCCAAATAAACTTGAACGCGTTCGGTCCGCTAGTAAGCTAAGAACGAGGTTACGAGCTGACTTTTGTGAGTGAACGGGAAAGAAATAATGAAAATGTTGCAAAAAAGGCCACGCCATCATCCACACTGGGTGCAGCCAGGAGATAATGTCAGGCGATCCGATCGCTATAATAGTCTTACTCTGACCTGAGCATCACGTATCACTCAGTCGTCACACACTCATCAAGTTAGTGTAATAGCGGAAGCAGAATAATATAATACAATATTACAAATATACCGTGAAATACTCATCAAGTTAATGGCAGAGTACACGTCAGTGGCGGTGGCGCCGCCCGCCTCATCACGACGACTGCACGTACTGCTAGATGGATGAGGAAATATCACGCTGGATAATGTGTATGAAAAGCAGGAAAACGGAGAACACCCCCAGACATTAGCCCTAAAACCCGGTCCTCTTTGGCATTTACCCACAAAGACAAAGCTCCTTATCCCAAAGACAGAACCTCTACTCGTAAAACTCGTCTCTCTGACCTAGACTAGCAGCATTCGGTCATGTTCTTTTTTTCCATACTAGCGAGTATATCCAGATACGCATTGGTTTGTTGTCTGTCCAATGCAATGCATAGCATTGAACAGAGTATAAAATCACGTGAGTGTCCGTCTGTTCGTGCGTCCGTCTGCGCAACCAACTTCCCTTAAGCTCTCTTTTTTTCATCTTCCCCTTTCTTTACTTTTTCCTTTCCCTTTCCTTTCTCCTTCCCCTTTTCTTTTTTCTTCCTCTTTTTTCCTTCCTTTTTCCATTTCCCTTTCCTTTTCCTTCCTCTTCTCTCTCCCTTCCCATTTCCCTCCTTTTTCCCTTTTTCCTTCTCCTTTTTCATTCTTTTTTTTATTTCCCATTTTCTTCTTTTTCCACTTTCCTTTTCCTTTTTTTCCTTTCCCCTTTTTTTCCTTTCTCCTTTTTACCCTTTTCCTCTTTCTTTTTTTCGTTCCTCTTTTCCTTTCCTTTTCCCTTCTCCTTTCCATTACCTTCCTTTTCCACTTTTCTTCCCTCTCACTTTCTCCTTTTCCTTTCCTTTTTTTCCTTCCACTTTCCCTTTCCCTTTCTTTCCACTTCCCCTTCCTTTTTTTCTTTTTTTCTTCCTTTTTTCTGTGTCGACGTCCGTACGTCCAACATTTGAAGCGCCATATTTCCGTAACGGCGCTAGATAGACGCATGGTCATCATGGACCACCGATGTGACAGACGGATGGCCAAAACCCGTAAAACAAGGGCCGCATATAAAAGTGTATCTAGTGGTGGTGTATTATCAATCAATGTTTTATTTGGACCTTCCTAGCATAGTTATTCACAAACGATTTAAACAACTCGAATGCATGATCGCCAGTTAAGACTTCATTTTTTAAAATTTTCAGTCAAGTTTGTTCGCTACATTTACGGTGAATAAAGATGAGTAATGCAATATACAATAATAACATTAGGCCTATCTTTCAGCAACGCCAGCAATTCAAACGCAATTATTATCTTCTAATAGCCTTGCAGCACGGTCGATAAGAGAGGATCAGACTTAGGGGTCATGTCCGGGAGGGGGTTATTTCCGGGCGCCAGGCAGGAAGACTGGCTGTCAGTAGGCAGGTGCTCTTTGACGGATTAGCGGCAGCTAGCAGAGACGTGCAGTGCTCAGCCAAAAGCTTTCACTCACTCATCCACTCACTCGGTTGTAGCTGTAATAACTCGGCTTAACTTTTGTATAAACTTCGACTGATATAATTCTATAACTGATAAGTTGTGACGGCTCGGTACAGAAATGCTATGCGTTTACCTCAACCGCGTGGCTTCAAGTCCAAAATGTTTTGCCCTGGTCTTGAAACCCGAGGCCTGGGCGTCTGAGGCTTAGGTTCTGGCCTTAGCATTAAGCTAGAAGCGTAATTAAGTCTAGTTGGATGACGTCCACTTTTGGCTAATACTTTTACTAAAAAAAGTTATAGAACACAACAAGCCACTTAATGAAGAATGTGCTGAAAATGAAATTCAGTTAGTGACAGGTACACATCGGTAGAATCATCGTTTACAGTCCCGAAGACCCGTAGTTCAGAGCCGAGACTTCAAAGTTGAAAGTGGTCGCAAAAAGAGTCAGTAAAAGCAAGACAAGACAAGAAATTTGAGCAAAGCTCACGAGACGCGCGAAAGCCTATAGCATTTCCAGTGCAGTAGTTATAGTTTCGAAAATCGCATATCATTAAGGGGACTCGGCCCATCGGGACGTGAAAACGGTTGCAGATAAGCACAGACATGTTGCTCATCGTGACAAGCACTGGTCACGGGCTTTTTAGATTTGTAAACACCGATGATCTTAAACGACCTTGAACCCTCAAAAGAAGGGTTTTAGTGAAATTTTTCGGAATTTTTTTGCTGCAACGCATATTTTAACACTGAATTGCGACGAAATGGCTGGAGATAGACCAAGTCAATCTGCATATGAAATTTTCAGTATTAAATGTAGATTTTAGAAGTCTAGGTTTTGATCCCTTTGGTTCATTGAGGCCTACGCAGGCGCGCGTCAAATACGGCTTCCCCTCTAAAAAGTTGTTATTTTGCCGCTAATGGCTTGTGTAGCGTGAAAACGGTTGCTGATTAGAGACCTGCACGGGAACACAGTTTTTCTCATTTCCATCCGTCGTGGCAATTTTATTTTCCTCACCCTTCCCTCACCCTCAACACTTTTTTCTCATCCGCCCCACACCCGCCGGTTATTCCCTCTTTTCGCCCCATTCGCTCACCAAAAAATTCAGTTTGCATTTGATTCGTATGGTACGCCAACTGAATAGTCAACAAAGTTGCAGACAGACAAATGCAATAATATACTTAATAATGGGCACTAACGTTTTTTTTAAATTAAACTTCAGCTATTTTTCCAAAAAAATAGTAGTTAGACTTTTAATCAAACTTTTTTTTCTAACTGCATTGGTAAAAGTTAAACTTTTTTAAATAGTTAAACTTTTTTGAATTTTCGGGTTGACTCGCGATTCTTCCTACCGCTACTGTCAAATTGTTGTCAATTAAATTCCCGTCCCGTACGATAATCGCTAATTTCATTCCCGCAACCGCGGTATTTCCCACGGTTTCCCGCGGGATTCCCGCGGGAAATTTCTCATGCACGTCTCTATTGCAGATAGGCACAGCCATGCTGCTTATTATAACAAGCAATAGTAACAAGCTTTTTAGTGTTGTCAACATCGATGACCTTGAATGACCGTGAACCCTTAAAATAGGGGATTTTTGTATTTTTGGCAATTTGTGGCTGCAACGCAGATTTCAAGAGTAAATTGCGTCGAAATGGATAGAGAGAGATCGAGACAACCTGCGAAGAGAAACTGCTAGGCTGTCGCGCGTCTCGTGAGCTTTGCTCAGATTACTTGTCCATTCTTGCATTTTTGTGTCGGAAATTCCAGTCGGCATTTTTGATTGCCTTGCTTTTCCTTTTTTGCTTTTTTAGTCGCCCCCTTTTCAGCAAACGACCAAACGAAGACTGTTCGGCGTTTGTTTTGGTTTCTACACAGAAGCAATTTATTAACTAATTTTCTTTGCTCAAAATTTCTGGCACGTCTTTCTTAATGCGATTAGCCCATGCTCGACTGACCCGACAATCGGAGCTAGGTCCACAACATGGCTGTCGACAGCCAGAGAGGTATAGTTACAGCTTTTTAAACAGTGAAAGTGTGAGACACTGTATAGCGTAGTTGTAATAAACGTTTAGACATTTTTTTACACATTTAGTAAAATTTAAAAAAATTACGTCAAAATGTATTTTGCAGCGTTTTAAAAATTTTTTATAAATTTTACTGTGCATTAATTTTCAATGTACATTAATGCTTGTTGGTGGCAGCAATCTTGCTTATTTAAATGCATGAACATTGTATTTCGATTGTGCGGCTTTGCAAGCTGTGCACTATTGTGCTAAAAGATGAAATCTTGCTCTGTCGCTATATGTAAACTTTCTTGACACTCACAATAACTTATGTTTAACATTTCAGTTGAATACTTTAAAAGTTTACCATTAAACCTTCTGTCCATCTGTATATATTGTTGGTTTTTAGATATTTATGTTTTCCAAGGTAATGTAGCGAGATAATAAATGTATACATCCCACTGAGTAGCAAATTTTTTCCCAAAGTCTACTGGTAAAAATATTGTGAAAATTGGTCAATATTTAGCGAAAATATGGAAAAAAGTACAATAGCTTACTTTTTTCGCGCACCCTGTAAACACTCGAATTCATGACCAAGGTTACATCCTTAATGTAGATGCATCTTTATCGTTACATAATGAAATACGCTAACTTTAGCCCTAATACTAACCTTAATTTTACTCCGAATTACTCAGAACGGCGTTGTTGCCGCCGACTAGCGAATGTAATCGAATCTATAACTATAGACCTCGTTTTCATTAAACCGGATTACAGGCTATTTATCCAGCTGCCGAATATAATCCCGCATAACCTTAAGGGTTCTGCATCTGGATTAGTCCTAATTTTAAGGTATCGGCTTCATCATCGTCGTCATCGTTCTGTTATGCCATGCATATGCGCACGCTACACACGCGTCTAATAAACCAACGTGATGGTGATGATGATCGTGATCATGTTGCAGAACTATGTCCACAGACAGAAACGCCATAAAGTATAAACGTTCTTTGTGTACAGAGCGACGGCCGCACGGCTGGTGGTAGCGCAAGCACATGATGACGAAGTCTTGGAGTGCAGGCGCCGCAGGCTGCGACAGAGACCTCGGCGCGGATGGACGGCAATGAATCACGAATGACAGAATTCGTGCAGGCGCAGCTGAATTATTTAACAACGACGACGAAGACGAAGACGTCGAGAGGCGAAAAAATCGGCGCGAAAATAATTCGCAAGACGCCGACGGGCCGACCAAGTCCCGAGTCTTCGGAGAGATGTAGTCGCCTCCAGTCGACAGTTTCATTTCCTGAGGGCGCAGCTGTCAGTTTAACGACATTGCGTCGTGCGCCGTCGCCGCATAGAATAGCTAATCAGCGGCGAAGAACGCGGAGACGGAGTCGCAGAAAAAAACCCAACCGCGCATCAAGTCAGTTGGTCGATTCTCGTAATGAAGGAGTGCCGCTAGCAGCAACATCAACTGCGTGCATCCCGGCCAATTGACCGTTCATTTGCCCGCCCATCAGCACTATTATTATATACCTCCACGCGATAAATTGCAGTCATTTGATGCGCAACGGAGGAACGATAAATTAATGCGCTCTACTTTCCTAACGAACAGTTTGTGTGACGATGTGTTTTAGATAGATATCTCTGGGCAGACAGTTTCGCTTTCGCTATCTGCGTCACTCTCTAGGTATATATTAGATACTACATTCTCCACGGTGTTTCACGAAAGGGACCCCTTTTTCTTTTTTTCATAATTTACTCAAATGATGATTATGTATGACGAGCGCGTGCGTGGCCTTCCTCCCCGTGTCTGACGTCGTCGACGGCATGCAGCTAGGTGCTTCACGGCTGCGTTACCGACGTGGAGGAGGCCGACAAGAACGGAGCGCCTCTGTTCCGCTCGTCACGCTGCGTCCGCTGCCGCCGCTGTTCCCGGTGTCCACCTGGAACGATGTGGTGCGCCATCGAGTCACTGCAGCAGGATGCGGCCGCGGCGTCGACGACACTGCTGCAGAATGCACGTGGCCAGCCGCCGGTGTGCAAAGCATCTCAAGATGTCCACCCAGATTCTGCAGCGTCGACTGCACACCATCTGAGCAGCACGGCGTTATGGCTAGAAGAAGGTGGTAGAAACCTTGCGTGCGGTCGCGCGCACAGTCCGTTTCGAGTGAAAGTGACAGTGACACTTTGCTGACTATTACACTATTTCTTCTTTTTGGACATTAGCTGTATATAATATCGTCTTATTTCAGTGACATTCAAATTAATATATAAAAAAAACTTGCTGTATATAACTGTATAGGGGGGCTATATTTATTCACAACTATTACGCTTTCTAATATGCTGTATATATTGCTGTATGTGAGACATTAATACATTTGGATATTTGTTATTTGATCATATATGTCAGTGATTGATACTTACACGAAATACAACTTACACTCAGCAGCGCCATACATACGGGGAACGTCCGGGGGAAGTGTCCGGGAAGAATGTCTTACATCCTAACCATTATTAAGCATAGGCCTAATGCACAGTCGATGACTGAAACCCTCGGCAACGAGACGGCCGCATATCATGTTAGCACTCGACGACGACATCTCTTAATGTTAACTTAGTGATGACGCTCTTGTTAAGTTCGAGATAGGCCTGCCGTATTAAACCACATACGTACTATCTTAGAATTTTGGCGGCACTTCGCGCGGACATTTTAAGTGGGGCTGATTGGGGCGCTGTTGTGTCTGGATGCTGCACCGCGGGTCCTATTGTTTGCTGACGTGGGCAATGGATGGACACATACTGCGCTGCGATATTAATAGCTGATGCCAATGAGCTCCTACTTCCGAGATCGTAACATACTTCTGGTGGTCGTGAGCTTGACTTGTATAAACAGCACTATCTCAGTTTCAACTAACGGACCTTTAATGTGCGGCTATTTTAATAGGCCGTATTGCCGGTCTTGCCAGTCCGTCCGTTCGTCTGTCTGTTCGGGACAAACTGCTAAATCAAGAACAAAAATGCGCATTTGGTAAGCGTTTCCCTCGGTTTGACTAACTGGAGTGCCAATTTCCAGTTTACAATATTAAGAATCAACGTTACCGGACTTTGATAACCTCAAAAATGACACATAATTATGTAAAAATACAACTTTCGGCGGTGACCTAATTTACTGTAAAAGTTTAGAATGTTAGGCAATGTAAAATTAAACTATAAATAAACATTTGAAATGGGCACTATTGCAAAAAATGCAAACGACAGCATATCATTTCGGCAGTGAGCCAGTTCATTTTATTTACAAAGCTAAAAAAATAACATAAGGTTAGTCATGTACTTAAAATGTCGCTGCTTACATGAGCCAGAGTCGTGAAAGAAGCGCTTAAATTGCAATCTCGGAAGTGGCCGCTGATAGACGTTATAGCTAATAATAGCCTAGCACACGACAATACGTTAACGTAGATATATTGCTGGAAAGTCGGCAGGATGTACGCCCTGTGTTTTCCTTGCGACGAAGGACGGTAGTTTACATTGTGACAAACCGGTGTTGTGCAGTATACATTCAGGTGGTTAGGTGATTTGAGTTTACCTGTGACTTCGTGGAACGTCAACAGGTGCTTAAGTAAGTGATTGTTTACCTTTAACTGGGTGACCATATAGCACGTCACTCACCAGCTGCTGTAGGTGATAGTTACCTGTGATTGAGTTTACCTGTGACTATATACCACGCCAGGCCAATCACCTGAGCGACGGGTTCAGGTGAAAGAACATTGCATTGCCGTGCGATATCGATGAATGCAGGTGGAAGGCCTATACAGGTAATAGTCTATAGCGCGCCATGGCAAACAGGTGCCCTAGCGCCCGGCCGGCGTGTGTTCAGGTAAATCAGCGTGTAAATGACGACAACTTATCACAGGTAGAACGCGGCGCTGTAGCAGGTGGCGCGTAAAAAAAGTAAAACACGGTGCAGACGGCAGAGAACACTGGCGCTGTTAGCGAAATGATCCGCAGCCAGCAGGATCAACCGGGCGTGCAGAAATTTTTCAGAAAGAAATTTCACGTGCAACTCAATTTCTCGTCAACTGCTGCAACTCACATAGAAGTGTAGGTTCGACGTAAAATAAAAGTGAAATGTTTCACTTTATTTTTGCACTGCACCCTGTAGAGAAGTCGCTAGCGTAGCGAGCCGGAACAGGTGAAAACGTATCAGGCGATTGGACCTGGCAAATCTCCACGAACTTAAATAGCCTTAAAACATATATTAATATTTTATGTTTCATATTTTTTTGTTACTTACCTGTTCCCAATCACATACATATAAAAAGTAAAACAGAGTAACAAAACTGTTGGTAAAAATTGTCACGAAGTTGAAGTCTTAGAAGTGCTTAATGTTGCATTTTAGTTCATTTTGTGTTTCTATTTTAAATATGTTGTACGCTGCGCTTTTCTATCTTTTTAATTAATTTTTTATTAATTAGTTAATCAGTTTAATTAACTTATTTTTTACCATGATACAGGTTGACGCTAATGAAACAATTGCGCTCAGGTAAGGCGTGTGTCGTAGCCTATACAGGTAAGCTAACTAATCAACGTTTCAGGTAAAACACGGGCGTGACGTTGGGCAGACAGGTAAAAGTTAGTTGGCGGCGCTCGCGCGTACGGCTAAAGTTACGTGTACTGTGCACACCTGTCTGCGAACCATTCATTCAACCTGGCAAGCTGATCAATTGCCTGATTGATCCGACGACAACGCACCTGAACGCCGCTCGACAGGTAAATCAGGCAAATCGCAGGCATTTTTGAAGCATCTTTGCATTTCGATTCTGAAGTTAATCGTTTTGCTATGCTGTGTTATTTAACTGAAAGTTTATTTTTCCACGTTATATAATGACTGTGTGAACTAAAAAAACAAATACTCAACATCAGGCAAATTTAATTTACTGCTAGTTGTAGCAGCTAGTTTTACTTATTTACTAATTTTCGCATAAGTAAATTTTTGTTAAAAACACATACAGGTCGCATTGTTTTTGTATACCGTAAAACTGCGGCATGTAAGCTATCTTCACAGTTTTATTTACTTGTAAGCGATTATTTTGATCGGTAATGTATAATTTGCAAAATTTTTCGCAATCTCGTATTTGTACTGATAGGCTACAATTACAGAACGCACAAATTGCGTCGTTAGTTTTCTTATAAGAATACTAGCAAATATCCGTAAAGAGAGAACTACAAGTGACAATGTCATTATCCACTTAGCCACGAGATCTTTCAATATTCTTTAGAGTCATTTAAATACAACTACACGACCCTCGTTATGCGTCTTTAGCGGTGTGTCTTCATCTAAAGCTTTTATTTTTCTTGTTGCTTTTCGAACGCACACGTTGCTTTTATGCAATTATTTTATTGACTTCTGTGTGAAAGTCTTGAAGTCCAGTAAGCTTGATTTTTGACATCTTGAAGTAAACATTGGCGTGCATGGTCACTCCAGCCCTGGAGAACCGAGAACGTTTGCACAAGTTTAGTTTTTTTTGCAGTTTTTGTTGTTGATTCAGTAGCCTGTGCGGCGAGGACGGATAAGCAAACTTTGTATATACTGATTTTTTAAAAAGTCTTTAACAACTGTTGTTGGTTTAGTCTCAGAAACCTAAAAACTTACGGATCAAGAGCAATGCTGAGCACGTAATCTAGCTGCTGATGACGGTTTGCAGATGGAGTTTAGGAGATGTTACGTTTGCGTCAACCCAAACTTCACTACGGCGATTTGTTGATAAAACAAAAAGTCGTACAACAAACTGTGCAACATGGTGACATGTCAAAGCCCTATACAGGTTGTGGATTTGGCGTCGGCTTTTGATTGTGTGCCAACTTGTTTTGTGAAACTGTTTGTAGGCCTAGGCCTACGTGGACTTGCTGTATAGACTTTCGGTTCGTCGAAGTCACTGGAGTGTGGACATATCGCTGGTACCGCATCCGTCGATATTTATTGCGTCTCTAACTTCATCGGGAAAAGACAAGAAGAGATCAAGATCAAGTGCGCTTTTTAAGCGCGATGCACTAGCTAGCCGCGTGTCCGTGGTCTCGCAATGTAATCTGGTGTCTGGCTGAGAAATAAAGACACAGAGATAACGCCTCTCTAAGGCTTTGCGGTTCGTAAAAACCTCTGCGTTTTACGCTTACAATTACATGTATTAGAGACGGATGAACGACCGCATATAATGTCGTCACTAGGCGCGTTCATCTTGTTGGTTACGCGGCAGAACAGATAGAGTCGTCGCGACCGACCTCTGTAGTTGAGTGGATCAAGACATTTCACTCCCGGACACTCGACAGTCGATTGTATGACGCCTTGGTCCGCAAGTAGACTACTACGATACGTCATGTGGAGTTAACTGACATTCTGGTTCGGTCGTTTTTGATTTTACACAACAATCATGCGACGAAATTCTTCGCGTAATTAATTGTGCATTACAAATACAATACACGAACGAATCTTAACAAGAAATCTGAGCTGATGCTCATGAGCCGCGCGAGAGCCTATAGCAGTTCTTGTTCGCAGGTAAGCTTGGTCTATCTCCGTCCATTTCGTCGCAATTCACTATTTTGCAGCCATAAATTACTAAAAAAATCACGAAAATTCCTTATTTTTAAGGTTCAAGGTCAATCAAGGTCATCAATGTTGACAACACTAACTAGCCCGTCGCCAGTGCTTGTTTTGTTAAGCAGCATGTCTGTGCCTATCTGCAACCATTTTCACGTTAGACAAGCTAGCAGCGGAAAAATAACCACTTTATAAAAGGGGAACCCCTATTTGACACCTGTGTGCACAGGCCTCCTTGAACCTAAAGAGTCCGGACTTAAATCGCTAAAATCTACATTTAATGCTAAAAATTTCACATGCAGGTTGTCTTGGTCTATCTCCAGCCATTTAGGTGCAATTAACTCTTGAAATGCGTGTCACAGCGCGAAATCGCGAAAAACTGATTAAACTCCCTATTTTGGGGGTTTAAGGTCATTCAAGGTCATCGATGTTGACATTTGTAAGAAGCTCGTCGACAGTACTTGCTATGATAAGCAGCATGTCTGTGCCTATCTGCAACTAATTTCACGTTAGACGAGCCAATAACGGTGGAATAACGCCTTTTAAAAGAGGTGCCCCTCTTTTTCTCCCTCGTTCGTGGGGACACCCTTTTCACCCAGTTGCATGAAATTTTGTCGCAGAATACTAGACTCCAAGATATCACACGGTGAAAACCAGAGGTCTCTATCTCACCTGGGCTCCGATCGGTACCGGGTTGTGACAGACAAACACCAAGACAAAATTACCATAGCTAATACATGCGTAAAAACTCGAGGAATACATTTTTTCCTCGGCGCATATAGAGAGTGTGAACCATGCAGCGATTTCGCCTAACATACATTGTACAGCGCTCTAGCGTCCTCAATGACGAGAAAAAAAGTAAAAAATATTGCATCATAACAGATTAAATTCAAACAGTTTTTTTTTCAGAGTAACTTTGAAAAGGAACATAATAAGGCAAGGTCAAGGCAAGGTCGCTTATAGCTCCTAATGAGCGAACCCATCTCAGAGCTACGGAGCGTCACTTGTCATATGGGATCACACAGTGTTACCTGCCACCCGACAGAGGTGAATGCGCCCCGCCTTAACTCCAGCCAGATAGGCCGGTACTCGATTTACCTACCTCGGAGGGATGGAAGGCTGAGTTGACCTAGGCGGTTGGTTACATCCCGAGATGGTTTACCTGCCCACAGGCAGTCACCCATCGCAGTATTAACCGGGCCTGGCGTACAGTAACTTCGCTGATCGGATC
>Ga0209367_1000459_pt1 | contig 40177 bp, 7 predicted proteins | sample WorMetLIZISLAND2_FD_187412 | JGI IMG/M metagenome (GOLD analysis project Ga0209367, IMG submission 187412) | Marine gutless worms symbiont microbial communities from Max Planck institute for Marine Microbiology, Germany - Olavius geniculatus... ...
GTCGTCGTCACCGCCTCCCCCGCCTGTGATCCGGACGATAAGCCGCAATTCTATTTTAATTTTGATGTCCGGAAGCCGGATGCGGATCTGCGCGTCCTCGTCGCAGGGCTGAATGTGCGCAACGCCGGAATCGAGCACAATCGGCACGCCGGTCTCGTCCAAAACGCCGATGACCTCGTAAGGCACATCCATATACGTGCGCGCCTCAGCCGGATTTCCGTCCGCATCCACCACAATCAAATTGAGTTCACCCGCTAGCTCCCCGGCTTTGAAAACATACTTCGGCTTTTCAAAGCGCACAAATACCAAATCGTCCTTGTCCTCCAAGGTCACCGTGGCAGTGCCCTGCTCAATCTTCGCGTTGCGAGGCTTGGACAACTTAACTTGGAATACCTCGTTGTCCTCATCAATCCCGTCGCCCAAAACCATGATGGGGATCTCCTTGGCCACTTCCCCCGGCGCAAAGACCAGGGTGCCCTTGGCCGCCACGTAGTCATCGGTGTAATTGGCGACCCCGGTCTTGGCTGTCACGTTTTTGGTCTCGAAATTCACCGTCACCGGAAGCTTGGCCGCCGTGTCCAGGGTCACCAAGATCCGGGCCATGGCTTTCTTGTGGATCTTTGGCTCTTCCAGGGTGAGGTCGTGGATGGTGACCTTGGGCAGGGGGTCGTCGTCAAGAATCGTGCCCGTGGCCAAATCGTCTTGGATTTTAACCTTAAAGGGATTCAATAGGATCACCATTATGGTTTCGTCTTCTTCGTGCAGCATGTCCCCCAATACGGGTATCTCGATCATCTGCGGGTTTGTGTTTGTGGGTTCGAACACAAGGGTGCCCGTGCGGGTCATGTAGTCGCTGTACCCGGTCTTTTTATCGTAGGGGAGCGCGGTTTCCGGAATGGTTTTGTAGTCAACCGCCACGGATTCGTCGATCGGGCCCGTCAAAGTCACGGGAAACTGCAAGGTCTGTACACCCTCGTCGCCTTCAATGACCGACGCGCCCGCCACGCTCACGGACTGGGTGTCGTCATTCTGGATTGTGGCTTCGACCAGTTCCAGGTCGAGGGTCGCATGCTCGACGCTGAACAGGCGCAGGAAGAAGTTCTCATCCGCCTCAATGACCGCATCATCCAGCACCCTGATCTTTACGATTTGTTCCTCCTCGCCGGGTTTGAAGAACACCGTACCGGAACCTGCCAGATAGTCGCTGTGGATGACCGGATCCGCGGCGTTAAACTTGGCAGTCCCGTCCTCGGTCCGGTATTGGACGCTCACCGTCCGGCCGCTTTCTTTGTCCAGCTTGAGCTTGAACCGGTAGACTTGATACTCCAGGGACGGGTCGACCTGGCCCTCGTGGCCGTGGGGCTGGAGCGCGACTGAAATTACCGGAAGACCATCGTCGTCCTCAATCTCCACAAGCTTCGTTTCGCCTCCTTCCAGAAGCTGGGCCTTGCGCACGCCCCACAAATCCACCAGGAAACGCTCGTTGAATTCATCCAGATCGTCTTCCTCGATTTCAATCTCGATGGTCTTCGATGTCTCTCCCTTGGGAATGGTCTCCGTGTTCGTTAATCCCAGCAGATCGTGGTCGAAGTCATCATCGGAGGCGGTGAAACGCTGGTCACGCTCCTCGCTGTCCAGCAGGATGGTCCGCCACTTGAACTTGACGTCCTCGGCCGCGGCTTTCGACAGTTTGACCGTCAATTCCACCTTTTGCCCTTCCTCAACGGTGACAATCGCCGGGCCGCTGATGTACAGGACCGGCCGGTCCGGGATTGAGGCGGTGACGGTGTAGGTAGTGCTGCCAAATCCGCTGGGGTCATCGTCCAGGTACGCGTGGGTCTTTGTGAAGCCGGCTGTATCCTTGGGCACTGTGAAAGACTCGAAACTGCCGTCGCCCCAGTCGACGACATAGGTGATGGGTTCGTCGCGATGGTAGACGAATTGACCACTGAGCGTGACGTTCTGCGGCATGGCGGGATCGGATTCGTTCACCGCCGCGGGCGAGACCTGGAAGTCCTTGATCGCGGTGCCCATATAGATGTTGTCAATGATGACCGGGTTGGCCAGACCGCTGTCGTCGCCGCTCACACCGGGCTTGGTGTCTTCGCTGCCGAGGAAATGACCCACCAGCTCGATCGTGACTTGCCCCACCTTGCCCTTCAGGTCCGTCAGGCTCAGGCCGGGAACGTTCTGGAGCGACAGGTAGTGCCGCTTCCAGGTACTGTGCGCTGGCCCGAGGTCGACCACGCCGACGACCTTGCCGCGCTTGTTGCCCGGTTGATCGGGCACGGCTTCCTCGAATCCCAGCTCCGGGACCTGGAGCCGAACACGGATCTGCGACGGGCTCAGATCCAGAGGCATGAGCGTGTCGAAGCGGATGACCTCGGCATCCTTGGGCAGGTACATCCAGTTGTGTGTAAACTCCTCATTAAGACCTGAAAGCGCCAGCATCGCATGATTGCTGAACTTCGGATCAAGGCCGAGCAGATCGATGGCCTCCTCCAAGACGAAATTGCCGGCGCTGATCAATCCGTCTTTCAGCAACGCCTGAATCTGATCGCCAAACAGCTCGAGAAAAATGACGGCCACGGGGTGCTTTAATGTTGAGCTCACGAATTCGATGGCTTGCTCAGATCCGATCTCGGCCACTTTTTCGACAAGGTTTTTGCCGAACTGCTCGAAAATCTTTCCAAAACCGGTTTCGATCAGCAGGGGACCGGCGAGGAACTGGGTTTGGCCACCGTGAAAATCCCAGCCTGGAATGTCCCCGCCCTGGCCCGGAACTGGCGGCGGCATACGGCCGACAAATCCGTCGGTGCCCCACTCGAAGTTGCCGTTGAAAATCGTGGGCACTGCAAAATCTCCATCCACCTGCCTCGGCTCGTCGGGCTTGTCCTCTTGAAATACTGGCGCGCCATCGTCACCCACCTTGTGGGGGTCATTCAGGAATTCCTCGACCTTTCTGGCGTTGTTGCCGGGGCTGAACGTCGGCTTGTTCGTGGCCGCCCCCTGCGTGCTGAAGTACCAGCCAGTACCGATGCCTTCCCAGGGTGTATTCTTGCTCCCAAAGGCGAGGGCATAGGGGTTGTACCAGGAAATGGCGAAGGGCCCGGTCTGGCCGGCCGGATCGACCGGGAGCGAATTCTCCGCATCCGGATGGTGCCGGGCATGTGCAAGTCGGCGGAATATGAAATCGAAATTATCGTTTGCGAGAGCAGCCAGAAAACCGGTGGACGGCAACCCGGGCAGATCCGGGAATGTCTGGAGCGCCAGGTCGACGGTGCCGGCATACCAGGCCAGCACGCGATCATGTACCTGGCCTATGCCGCTGGAAGCGTCTTTAAAGTCGTCGCTGGTAAAACCGGCGCGGCCGTCCAGCTTGACGTTGAAGGCGCCTTTGATTTCACGGCCGTTGTGGGTCAGGGTCGGAAGGCTGCCGTCTCCGTCCCCCTTGCCGGCCTGGGTCTGGTAATAGTTGTCCGCGAACCCGACATTCTTTCAGATCTGCACTTCCGGGTCTTTGAAATCATTCCAATTGACCTCGTCCGCGTCCCCGAACAGCTTCGACAAGGTCGAATCAGAGCTGGTCAGGGCGCCGACCAGCCCCTTGTTGTCCCCCTCGCCGAATAATTGTTTGAAAATAAAATCGGCCACAGCTGATTTTTCCGCGATGGAACCGGCCTTTTCCCGTATCTTGCCGATGACCTTGTCCACGAGCTTTTTGGCCTGTTCGGTAGCCTTCTTACTCACTTGATTGTCGCCCCCGAGCAGTTGCTGCCCGAGAAGCGTTGTCAGATTGCTCAACGCCTCGGTCGCCTGGAATTTCAGGTTTTCCTGCTTGAAGTCGTGGGGATCCAACGTGGTCATGTGAATGTTGGTCACGGCCGGGAAATAGGCCCCGATCCGCTGAATCATCTCGCTGTTGACAACGGCGCCGCGGCCGTGGCCGATGAAGTGCAGCGGTGCCTGGAGCACCTTGCCGTCGTTCTCGGAGTTCAGTCGGGTCAGGGCGGCAAACATAGCGTCGGCGGCCGCCTCGGCGAAGCCGCTGTCGTCGATGTCCGACTCCTTCACCCAGTTGCCGACCAGGATCAAGGCCTTGCCGTCGGTTGGGCTTTCACCGGTTCGCAACGGCGTCCACAGGGGCTTGTCGTTCGAATCCATCGCGGGCTTCGGATTGCCAGCAGGGTTGTACAGCAGGATGATGCCGCCGCCGGTGGCGTCGGAGATCTCCTTTGCCAGCTCCAAAAACTTACGTTGCCCGGACGTCAATGGTCCTTGCTGCTGCGTCGAGAAGCTCGGCACGATCCCGCTGAAGTCCAGCTCGAAACCGTGGTTGATAATCGTCACGCTCGGGTAGCCCGACGCCGGCGGTTCGAGCATGACGGGGAATGCCGCCGCCGCCCGCTCGATCTGGTTGCCGCGGCGGGCTTCGATACCCCAGTAGTAAATGTTGCCTGCCGTCAGCTCCTTTTCGGTCGGCAGGGTGTACGTCGTCTCGCTTCCGACACCGACACCATTGACGATTCGAGTGAAGTTGATATCGCCGTCGATCAGGAGCTTCGGTTCGATGTCGGGCGGGGTATCGGACGGCAGCAGGCCGTCGCCTAGCTGGTACGCGCTGAGGTAGAACTTGGACGTCCAGCCGTCGCCGTCGAGCTCCCACGTGAACTCGGGCCCAGGCGGAGGCACGACGCCGATGGGTTCGATCAGCTTCAGCCCGATGCCGCTGGTGTCCAAACCAAGCGGAGAGCCGCCGGTTCCGATGGATCCATCGGTGGCGTCCGGCGGCACACCGAAGATCCGCGGGCCGATCTCCCGATAGTTGGCGCGGATGCTGATCGATGAGTTCAGATCGTCCAGATGGATTTTGTCGAGTTGGTCGAGCTGGTCTGCATCGGCAATGGCCTGCTCGACCGTCGTGAGCATCTGTTCCACGTCGAAAACGAACACGGAATCGGTGTGGCGATAGGCCACGTAAAGCGCCTTGCCATCCGGTGTGAGCGCGAGGTTGTCGGCCAGCCCGATGGGAATCGGCCGGGTGGCGGCGACGAGTCCCTTCGGGCCGGTCATGTCCGGAAACAGGTCGAACGGATCGCGGATGATACCGACGTTCGAACCGCCCGCCCGGATTGGGTCGATAAACGGGTCGTGGGACGGGACAAACTGGACGAAGCGGTTGAACCCGGTTACGAAAGCGTATTTCAAGTCCGCGGTGACCACGACCGCCTGGCCATTGTTCACGTCAAACGTATCGCTATTCGAGCCGAGCAGCAGCGGCACGAAGCCGCTCGTCGTCGCAAAGCTGAGCGGGTCATTGTTTGTGACCGTGATGAGCCCAAGGCCCTTGAAGTCGCTCATTCGGTTGGTGTAGGTGATGCGGTTCGGGTCGCCGCTGACCGTCACACCGTAGGGCTCCTGGCCGGCCACGATCTCCGCGACCTGCTCGCGCCAATTGCGGAGGTTGAGCGCGTCCGCCGTTGCCGGACGATCGAGCGGATCGACGTTAACGACCAGAATCCTGCCCGCGCCGGCAGCGCCCGGCGGCGTTACAAAAAGCGTCCGCTCCGGCGCAGCGACGTAAAGCCGCTTGTTGTCAACGCTCACATCCAAACCACGCAATCCCAGCGGCGCCGGGCCCACCTGGATTGTCTGCACCACCTGGTGGTAGGTGTCCGACACCGGGCTGATGTCAATCACGTAGATGGCACCCAGCCGCTCGTCGGACACGTAGGCGAACTGGTCGTTGGGATCGACTGCGATCCAGAACGGCGTGCCGCCTGGCGGCATCGGGATCGAGTCGATTTGGTCCGTGTCGGGGTCGATGTCGATCGGCTGAAGCGCCATCATGTCGAACACGGCAACGGCGCCCTCGCCGCGCAACGTGACGTACGCGCGGGTCCGATCCGTCGTCAAGCCGACGGCCCGCGGGCGGCTGACCTCTGATTCGAGTCCGACGGGTGCACGGGCGATCAGCTCATGGGTCGTCGCGTCCATGATTGCCAGCTGATCGGAGTGTGCCAGGGCCGCCGCGGCGAATTGGCCTTGCGGCGCCAAGCGGACACCTTCACTTAAGTGCTCGCGCCGCTCGTACTGGATCTCAGGCCTACCCAGCTCGACCACCGGGTCGTTCTGCGGTCGGTTGACCACGAGCGTTGCGCGACCGACGGCGATGTGACGCGGGATGGGGAAGAATATCTCAAACTTGCCTTCGCCGATCGGGTTCGATTCCTCGGGCTCGACCTCGAAGCGTTCATCGTCGTTGTCCTCGATGCCGAGGTCGTAGATTAGCCGCAAGTCCTCGATCCTGCTGCCGAGCACGTGGCCGGCCTGTTGATCGGCCGGCGCGCCGTTGTCGAACGTGAAGCGGAAACCGGTCACCTTGACCCGCGCAGAGGTCGTCAAGGATTCCGAGTCGATAGCGACGCTCTCGATCACCGGCGGGCCCGAAGGTGAATCGGTGGGTGGCTGCTCGATCGGCAGTATCAACTCAAAATTGCTGACTGCGTCCGGGTCGATTTGGACGTTAAAAGGGGTTGCTGAGAAACCGCCTTCCGGCGCAATCGACAACAGACGCAAGGGCAAGGGGGTCGGGTGATCGGGCACCGGGACCGCCAGATACATCAGACGCAGGAGCGTCAAATTGGCCGCTAGAACAGCCGCGCCAGGTCCCGAGACAAATCCTGCCGAAAGGATGAACACGCCCTCTTCAAGACCGAAATCAGCGAGCGCATTGGCATCGCCCGGCGCCACCGGAGAAAACCCCGCCCTGGCGTTTTGGAGGCCGATGCGGTGGATGCGCCTTTGAAGGTCCGTCTGTCGCTCCGGCGACATGGCCACGACCTCCGACGCGTCATTGATGCCGTCCCACGGAAGCGAGGTGGTAACGACCATACCGTCGTTCTGGACAACCCCTTCCTCCAGTTGCAGATAGGCGTTGACCAGGCCGCCTTCGCCGTCGGGCAGCTGCATGGGCCGGGCAAAGATGATCTGGTCGCCCGGCCGGAAATCGCCGGTTACCGGGAAGACCAGTTGCGCCCGTTCGTTCAGGTGCGCGTCCCCAAAATCGATATCGAACGCCGCGGCGAAGTCCCAACCGGCCGGAAGCGTGAACGGCAGCTCGGCCTCCGCCATGCGGGTGAAGCTGACCGGGGTCGTTGCCTCGAACGCGCCCGGTGCGAACAGGATCAGCGATCCGTCGTCGGTGACGAGGATGCCGCCCTCATCGTCGATCATGGCGCTGTCAGCCTGCGGCTCGCTGATCAGCACCGGGACATCGATCCCGCCGGCACCGTTGGCGATTGTGATCGTGGCCCGCCCCGCGTTGCGCGCCAACACTTCGCCATCCGCCGAGACCTCGACCACGTTCGAATCACTGGTGAAGTATGTGGTCCCGGTCGAACCGGCCGTCAGATCGAGCCGGCCGTCCAGACCGGTCACCGTCAGTTGGCGCCGGCCGTTTTCGGCGGGAAGGGTGATCGCGTTGGGGTAAACGTCGAGGCCAAACACGAATACGGTCTGGTCTTGGGTCGTCTCCGGCCGCCCCACGAAGAGGACGGTAAAGCTGCTTAGCCCGTCCCTCGACGCTTTGATAACCGCGCTACCGCCGGCCAGGCCGATGACGTCGCCCGTCGGGGCCACGGCTGCCACTTCCGGATCGAGCGACTCGAGCGCCAGGTACGACGGCGGCAGGGGTACGTCAGCGGCGTCCTCGAAGTCGCCGAGGAACGCAAGCCTGCGGGACTGGCCGACCAGAACCAGGTGTGGACCATCGCCGGCAGCGACGGCGCGTATGCGGGTGAGCTTCGCGTCACTGACTTGAACGTCGACGCCGATCTCTTGCGAAGAGGCGAATCCGTCGTTGGCTTCAAACAAGAAGCTCGCGGTTCCGGTGAACCCCGCATCGGGGGTGAAACGCACAGCGCTGCCGTCAACCGACAGCGCAGCGGTCCCGTTGGTTGCCGCAACCACGCGGTAGAACAGCGGATCATCTTCAGGATCAGACACCAGCCCGTCGAGCGGGATCCGGACCTCGAGACCTTCGTGCGTCGCGAACGTGGCGGTCTGGCCCGCAGGCGGCCGGTTCGCGACAAAACCGAAGTTGGACGCGAGCACATGTGCGTCGGATCCCTCGACCACGCCGTTGCGATCGGCATCCGCAGACTCGGCGTACGTCGTCTCGCCCGCCGCGCTACCCCGCGCCGCTTCGAAGGCCTGGCTGTCGATGCCGTCTACGAGGCCGTCGGCGTTGATATCACCGCCGATACTGAACGTCACCTGGTACGCCCCCGCGGTGAACGCGTCCGCACCACTGACCGACAGCAACTGCAGTGCGGACGTCTCGATCGCGAACAAGGCAAAAGAGCGCTGGCCTTGTGTCTGTGACGCAAGCGGGGAAACGCCGGCGATCGTTGGCGCTCCAGGTGTAAGCGTGCTGTCCGCCGATGCTTCGACGGTCACACCCATGAGCACGGCGCCGGCGTTGGTCGAGGCCAGTTCGCTGTCGCGAAGCAGGAAGGTGTACCGGTCGGTCGCGCCCGCGTTCAGGGAGGCGGCGAACGGCGTGCCGATGAACTGCCGTGCCGTACCGAGATTGGCGGTGATCGGTGACACGACCGGGTCGGCCAGGTAATTGATTGACTCGCCGGCCTGGCCATTGAAGCCGGTCGCCAGTGTCAACAAGCCGGGTGCCCCGGGCTCGTAGCCGTATCGTGTCGTTTGCCCTGTCGAAAGATCGCGGGCGGCGACGAGATGGCCCGCTGCGTCGTAGTCGTAAACCATCACCCCGGCGCGCGCCATTGCGCGCGTGATTCGTCCCTCACCATCGCGGACAAACAATACGGATTGCCCGTTGGCCAGGTTGGTGATACCGCCGCCGGCGTAGATGATGCGCTCGCCGGTCGGCAACCGTTGCTCGCGCACGCCGTCGTCCGTGGTAATCAGGTACGCGGAGCCATCGGGTGCGGTGAGGGTGTATTCGATGTCACCGAACGCGCCGCTTTCCGGGTTGTAGGGTTCGGCCGTCTTCAGGTCGTAGAGCTTGCCGCCGGCCAGGGTCAGCACCGCGTGCGGAGATTCGAGGATATACCCGCCGTCGTCTGCGACCCATGCGGGCGTGTGGAAAGTGACGCCCTCCTGCACTTGTGCCACCGGCGCAAAAGTGAAGCCGACGCGATGCGTCACTGCTGCGTCGGGAAGCGTAAGGTACAGTCGGCTGCCGACCGACAGTGGGTTGTATCTCCCCCGCGTTTCCAAACCGGTCCGCGGCACGTTCGTCTGCACCCGCACTTCGGCCGGCGATCGCCAGCCCAGGCCGAACACACCGGATCGTGCAGCGCTCAATGAGTCGTAAACACGCGTCAGTTCGATCGAGACACCGCCCAGATCCGCTGACAGGTCCACAGCGGTGCGTTGATATCTTGCCGACTTCGTCGATGTGTTGACCTCCAGGAGAACCTCTGCTGCAGCCCCACGGCCACTGATGTCCGTCCCGGTCAGGCGCAGGCGATAGAAACCGTTTGCGAGTCGACTCGGATCAATTCGCGCGATGCGTTCGCCAGTGAATGCGGTGGTGCCGCGCGCCAATTCGACGAAATCGCCAAACCCGAAGAGCGCCAGCTCGAGCTCCCAACGCTCCAGGTTCGCATCCAGCACCGTCGCCACAACGTCCGTCACGTCGCTGAGGCGCGCGTTAATCAAGGAACGATCGAACGAAACGACGGGCCCTTCCTGATCGCCCGGCAGCCTGACCTTCAATGCCTTGGTCCCCTGACCGACAAGGCCGTCGGCGTCGGTCGCGGTGGCCTCGATCGTGAACACTCCTGCCCCGGTCGGGGTGAACGTCCCGCGACCGGCGGCATCAAGTGTGACGGGCTTTCCATCAACGGCCAGTGTGCGCGCCACGATCGGTGCCAGGCTCGAAGCCAATACCCGTATCGCCACGGGCTGGCTCGGCGCCGCCGGGAAGCTCGGCGTGAGGAGAATCGTGACCGCTGGCCGCAGGGCGCTCAACCCGGCTCGTATCACGGCCGCGTCCGTGACCGTCGTCTCACCGTCAGTCACCGAGTAGCGCACGGTAAACTCGGCGGCCTGGCCCGGGCCTGGCGTCCATTCGACCACTCCCGTCGCCGAATCGATTACCGCCCCGTCCGGCAGCCCGTCCGCGGAGAACGCGAGCGTCGTGTTCGGGTCTGGATCCTCAGCGGCGACAGCAAACGACAATGTCTCGCCGATAACGGCCGTGTGGCTCTCAGCAAGCAGGATCGGAGCTCGATTGACGTTGTTGATCATGATCGGCACATCCAGCTCATCACGGCCGCCCTCGCCATCCTCTGCCGCAAAACGCACGAAGAACAGGCCAGACTGGTCGAAATTCGGCGTCCACTCGAGCAGGCCGCTCGCGGCGTCAAACACCGCGCCCCGGGGCAGCCCGGATACCACCGTGAACACGATCGGATCGCCGTCGGCGTCCCCGGCCGCGAGCGTAAATGACAGCGACGTGTTTTCACGACCGCGCTGCGGGAGCTGCGGCACGATGGCCGGTGCCTGGTTTACGTTGTTGACGGTGATCGTCATCGTCTCAGCACCCGAGCGATTCCCGTCATCGACACGGAAGGTCACTTCAAATTCACCGGCCTGGAACAGGGTCGGTGTCCATTCCAACACGCCGGCGATCGGGTCGAACCGGGCGCCGTCCGGCAAAGGTTCTGCGCCGAAGAGCAGAGAATCACCATCCGGATCGATTGCTGACAGATCGATGGTCAGTTCCTCGCCCTCGTTCACGGCGCGGTTGCCGATGGGCAACAGAACAGGAGCGACGTTCGCGTTGCGGACGACCAGATCGACGGTCCGCTCATCACTCAACACCTCGTTCAGATCCCCATTGCCGCTGTCGGTCACACGGAACGTGACCGTGTGCGTGCCAAGATCGCCGGCCAACGGCGCCCAGTCGACGACGGCCGTGCCGTAGGCGGCGCCTTCGGTAAGCGTCGCGCCCAGCGGCAGACCGAACGCCTCAAAATTCAGCTCATCCTCGTCCAGGTCGCTTACCCTGACCGTGAACGACACCGTTTCACCCACGACAGCCACTTTGTCACCGATCGGTTCCAGGATGGGCTGCTCATTGGGAGAATCGATCGTGATGATGAAAGACAGCTCGTCGGATTCGACCGTTCCCGAGTTGCCGCCGCCGGTGACGTCGCCATCGTCCGCCGCACGCACCGTGACCGTATAGTCGCCCCGGTCGCCAAAGCCCGGCGACAGCTGCAGCACGCCTGTGCCGTCACCCTGGTCCGTGAAAGTGATGAACGAAGGCAGGTCGAATCCCGGCCGCTCGTCCTCGACCGACAAACTGATCGGGTTGCCGTCCGGATCGCTCGTGTTGATGGGTATATCCTTTGAATCGCCGCGGCTGAGCGAAACGTTGTCAACCGGATCGAGCTCGGGTGGACGATTCGTATTCAGGACCGTGATCGGCACCTGAGATATCGCCGACAGCGCCGTGCCCGTGCCGTTGCCGTCGTCGGTGGCTATCACCGTAAAGGTGAATTGGCCGGCCCGATCGAAGTCCGGTGTCCACTCGAACAGCACGGTCTCCGAGTCAAACGCCGCACCCCCGGGAAGACCCTCGACTGTGTACGCTACCGTCGGATCGGTCGTGTCCAGTGGGAACGCCGCCCCATCATCGAGCCGGTCCCGCGGGACGAAGATGGGGTTGTCCGGATCGAATGCCACCGTGCGGATACTCAGTAGCTGCCCCTCTTGCACTTCGAATGCGCCGAGCCCGATGAATCGCGGTGGGGCGTTGACGTTCAACACGGTAAGAGTCGTTTCCTCCGTGACGACTGTCTCCCCGTCACTCGCGCTGAACGCCACCTCGTAAACACCGGCCTGGAAGAAGGTGGGTGTCCAGTCGAACTCGCCGGTGTCCGGATCAAGCGTCGCCCCCGGCGGCAGCAGGGGGCTGAAGAACCGAAGCGGTTTTCCCTCCGGGTCGACTGCACCAAGGCGGATGACAAGCCGATCACCTTCGGCGATCGTTCGGTCAGCCGGACGGGTCAGCACCGGCATCTGGTTCTGGGGCTGAATCAACAGCGTCAGTTCGGTGTCGACCGTTTCGATGCCGTCTGTCGCAGTGAAACGAATTCCTTCATAGGTGCCGGCGTCGCCGCTCCCCGGCATCCAATGCAACAGCCGGCTTGCGGGCTCGTACGCCGCACCGGGCGGCAGGTTGTCGGCCCATACCACCGTGCGGTCGCCATCGGGGTCGCTCGCCGAGATGAGCAACGAGAGCGACTCGCCCTCCTGTCCGGTGAACGTGGCCGGCACGTCGCTGAAAAGCGGCGCCCGGTTCGCTCCTGCCACATCGATGAGGTATTCCTGCGTGGCCCGACCACCCCGTGCGTCGTACACCTGCAACACCACGGCAGCTCGAGCCGGATCTGCCGGGCTTGGTGTCCAGCCGACCAGCCCCGTCACCGGATCGACCGTCATCCCGTTGGGGGCACTCAACGCCAGGAAGAGCAGGGCTGCGCCGTCCGGGTCATCGGCCGTCGCCTGATAGGTGTACAGTTCTCCAACCGTTGCCTCCGTAACGGGATCGGATGTGAACAGAGGCACCACGTTGGGTTCGGTCAAGGCCGAAACGGACGCGGTGAAGTCAACATGCTGCCCAACAGGATTGTCGATCGTCACAGTGCGCCCGGTGGTCGCCTCACCGGGCTGTAATCGTCCTCCGGTCGGCAGGGTCGCACTGAGGTCGATAAAGAACCCACTGCCCTCTGTCTTGGGTAAGGCGTTGATCGGGACACCGTCGAATCCCGCCGCCGGATCCAGAACGAGGACCACGGGCAGGACCAACGTCGGAGTGCCGGTGTTGGTGATGCGCACATCGTATGAAACAGTGCCAAAGGCCCGGGACGATCTGGCATTGAAGAACTCGAGGTCAACGAAGCGCGTGAAGTCAGACACAGCCGTGAACGTCGACGTGAATGTCTCCCCGAGCGGCACTCCCGTGGTGCTCTGCAATACGCCCGAGACCTGGAGCTCATAAACGTCCGCTCCGATCGCATCGAAGTTGACGAAAGCCGTCCGAGTCTCTTCGTCGTAGAGGACCGACGTGATCGCGATCGGACCGTTGTTATGACTCATCAGGACGAAGTTGTCGATATTGACGACCGACGCCAGGAACGACGGGCTGTCAGTCGCAATACCGCTATGCGGCACCATCATGTCTTGGTCGAAGGTGACCGCTAATGAGCCCAGTGGTAAGGCGACGATCGCCTCGTCCGGCGGGCTCACGCGAACGACAACCGGGGCAAGGACTGGGTTGAGGAGGTCGATCTGGTTCGTCTGGCTCAGCAGCACCCGACCGTCGGGCAATGTTAGCACGATGTCGCCCCGGCTGCCGCCGGTGGCCACCGCGACGCGCTGCAGCGTCACGAGGTCCACCATGGTCAGAACGCCGGTATTGCTGGAGACGAACAGCAGATCCTGGAGACTGCTGTCGTCGGCGCCGAACGCGAGGGAGTCAATGGGAGCGTCGAACCGCAGCATGGGCTGCGGATCTCCCTGGTCGTCGAAGCGCACCACGTCACCCCGATCCGGCCAGGTCGCGGCCCAGAGGGTGCCGTCCGGCGCAATCCGCAGGCTGCCCACGCGCAGGTCGCTGAAGTGGCCGAAGGTCTGGGTGAGGGGATCGAAAATCTCGATGCCCGCGCCGGAGGAGACATGGATGAGTCCCGTGTCCGGCGCGATGGCCAGGGACTGGGTCAGGCCCTCACCGAAGGCATTCAGGATGGCGCCGGTGTCAGGATCTATCTGCAGCAGGGGGCCGCCGCCGGTAGTGGCCCAGATTGTGCCATTGGCGTCCAGGGCCATGTCGAAGACGGGATGGGGCAGCGTGGCGATGGGGGTGCCCGCTGCGTCGCCCGTCGGGCCGAAGCGGTACAGGCTGCCGCGGTTGAGCCCGCCGCCGGCCAGCACGGTGCCGTCCTCCAGCACCACCATCGCCATGGGACCGATGCCGGCGTGGCTCTGGCCGATGCCGGTGGCGAAGGCTTCGGCGCTGAACGGGCGCAGGACGGTGTCGAACTCCGAGGGGCGGGTGTTCGGGCCGGCTGCGGGAATACCCTGCAGCGCCTCGGTAAACAGCGAGTTGGTGGATGGCGCCGGCCCGGGCAGGGGCGGCTCGCCCAAATCGAACTCGGTGGTCGCTGCAAAGGCCGGCACCGCACCCAGGTTCGCCCGGGAACCGTCGTCCGGCGCGCTGGTGCCGAACGGCGGCGGCTCCCGGTTGCCGGCCTTATCCGTGGCCAGGGCCAGGAACTCGTAGGCCCGTCCGGCCTCGCCGGTGAAGATGGCCGAGGTCTCGGTGGTCTGCCGCCGGAAAATCTCGAAGTCCCCGCCGTCGGCGGCCACATAGACGGTCACGTGCTTGACGCCGGAGCCGCCGTCGTCGTCGAGGGCCGTCCATTGAAGCCGGAAGTCGCTGCCGCCCGGGACCAGGGGGGGTTGCAGTGATCGACGTGAAGGGCGCGACTGCGTCCATCAGCCGGGTCACGGTGCCGGTCACCTGGGGCGGCGTGGTATTGAACAAGACGCGGGCGCCGGCACTGATCTCCGTTCGGGTCTCGACGTCTTCCCGGGGCAGCACGGTGTAGGTCACGAACCCACTGCCCGCGCCCTGGGCGTTGTTGGGAGGCAGCAGGCCGATTCCAGGAGCATCCAGGAGCACGCCGGTCCGGGGATCGATGGCCTGCAGGAGCCAGGTCGCGGTGCTGGAGAGCAGGTCCAGGCCGGCGGTTATCCGCAGGATGAATCCCTTGGCCTCGGTGAAATCAAACTCGCCCTGGAAAAACGCCCGATCGCCGGGGATGTGCACCTCGATATCACCCAGGCGCAGATCGCCGAGGCGGAACGAGCGGGGATCGAGGTCGGGGTCCAGCTCCGTGACGATGCGCACTTCGCTCACCGCTGACGGCGCGTCGGCTGAATTCTGGAAGCGGATGGTAAACGGCAGGCGCTGCCCCATGGGCAGGAATTGCTCTGGGCCTGATCCCAGGGGGCCGCTCAGGGATACCAGCGGGCTGGGTGGGCCCGCGTCGTCAAACAGGCTGCTGAAATCAGGGGGTGCCGCATCGACCAGACCCGGCTCGTCCAGCCGCACGACACCGTAGGGAACGAAGATCTCGAATGCCTCGAAATGGGTCGGACTCGACAGGCCGAGATCGAAGTCCTCCCGCGCGGGCAACACACGGTCGCCAATCTCATTCGGGTCGTGGCCGTACCAGCGGCGTAGATCCTCGAAGAACCCGATGAGATCGCCGTCCGTAATGATTTCTTCCCCGGCCGGACCGACGAGGATGCCGGACGCCAGCACCGACATTAGGGAAGCGACCTTCGGGCTCTCGCGAACGGCAGGCGCCTGCTCCTCAGGCCGCAGCAGCCCGGCCTCCTCCAGCGCCGCCAGGTACAGCGATACCCACAGGTCCTTATCCGCCGCGAGCACCACCAGGGCCTGGGACGCCGTGTCATCGGACAGGATGCCGTCCCGCAGCCGAAGGGCCTCGGCGCTTTGCCGGGCAATGAACTCCGCCCGGGTGAGGGAAGTGGCCGACGCCACGATGTGGAATTTGAAGGCGATGTCCTCGTCTGCAATGGTCGCCAGCGGGTTGCCCTTGGACTGGAAGATGTCGAAAAGCCCCGGATGGATCTGGTCCAGATCTTCGGGCTGTTCCAGAATGCCGCGCAACTCCGGATACAACGCCTCGATCTTCTCCACCAGGGCGTCGAAGACACCGTCGATGATTTCCTGCAGGCCGGGGTATACATGGGCATTGAAGGTGCGCGAGGCGAAGTCCCGGGCGGCCAGGTCGAACAGAAAGCCCGGGGCCAGAATCTCACCGTCCAGGTTTACCGCCGAGTCCAGGGACGCGAACGGCACATCCTGGAGCGACCCGGTCTCGGGAGAACCACGCAGGTTGGATGAGAACGCCACGTACTTCAGGTTGAAAACCTCCTCGTTGAAGCCCAGCTCCGGCACGCCGAAGTTGAAAAACGCATACGGCGTGTCGAGATTGGTGAGGCTTTGAAGAACCACGCTGTAGGTGCCGACCTCTCCCGGAGCCAGGACCCGGGGGCCGCCCAAACCGATGGTGGCATCCGGCTCGATGGCGCGCTCCACCAGGTACAGGTACGGCACGACGGCCTCGGCCCCGTCGGGGTTGATCACCTTCAGGTCGTACAGCCCGCGGGGCGCGTCCGTAAAATCGAAGGTCGCGATGATCCGGGTGCTGTCCAGGACCTCATAGCGGGCCGGCTCGAACTCGGCGATGCCGGGCCGTACCAGCTTGACGACGGCGTCCAGATGGAATTGGGCGCCGCGTATGGTCGTGGTCACGTACCGTCCGTCGCCGCCGGCGTCGGGGGAGACCTCGCTGATCTGCAGCGGCAGCACATCGGCCGCAATCGTCACGGGGGTGCCGGCGGCCGGCTCGCTCAGGCCGCGAATCAGGATGTAGTACTCGCCGGGCCGGGTCGACGGCACCAGCACCGTCTGGTTGGCCATCAGCGGCCCTTGGGAGGCGGCATCGAACAGGACCCCCGTGGGAACATCGGCGAAGCGGACGAACACTTCGTTGGCCGCCTCCGACGCGTCTGTGGATAGACGAATCCGGAGTGTCTGACCGAGGTCCGCCGTGAGCTGGAACAGGCGCTCTTCCCCGGTGCTGAGGGTGGTCTGCAAGGGGACACCGAGCTGGAGGGAATCCACTGTGACGCTGAGTGTATCGGGCGAGGCGGTGCGGTTGTTGGCTTCGCCCGCCTCCTCATAAACCTGGTTGAAAATGTCGCTGCGCACGATGATGCGGTACAGCCCGGGGAGGGCCGGCGGCAGGGTCGTGTCGAGGGTGGACGTGTACGAGCCGGGTGGCTCTCCGTTGAGGCCCGGTTGGAGTGTGCCGGTAAACGAAACCCGGCCCAGCGGGATGTCGCCGATGTCCCAGAGCGCGTCTTGGAAAGATAGGCGGTATCGGACCACGTGCCTTCAGCGGCAGCATCGCCGCGATTGCTTACCGTCCACCGGACCGTGATGGGATCGCCCGATTGGGCCGCGGACGGGATGACGATCTGTTCGATCTGGAGGTCGGAGGGCGGCGGCTGCTCGAGGATCATGGGCACCGCGCCGGCGGTGGCGTTGTTCAGTTCATCCGCCCCCTCAAACACGTCCCCCCGCGGCCGACCCGAACCAAGCGGATCGGTCACCACGAACACATAGAAGGATCCCGTCAGACCCCGGGGGACATCCAGGGTGCGGCTCACATCGTAGCCGGCGCCGGCGGCCAGCCCGCCGCTGTGGCGATGAAATCCCAGGAACCGATCGCTTCGAAGGTCCAGGAACTCATCCCGCGAGAGGTAGAACAGGTCATCCCAGGCGGACTGCTTCACAGGCGTGTCGCTGCCGGTGTTGGTGACCGTGTAGGTCAGGTCGAACATCTGCCCGCTGACCGCCCGTTCCGGGGCGCTCAACTGGGTCACCCGCAGGTCGGAGGCCGGGGCCAGCACCACCGTGATGGGAACCGCGGCGATGTTGTTGCCCTCGTTGCCGAACTCCGGCACTCGCCCCATGACCAGATTCAGGGGACCGTCGGGGGCCGAGATGTTGCTCTCCAATTCGACACCGGCCTCCGCCGGCGGCCGGCTGCCCGTGACATTGGAATCGGTGAACACGAGGACATAGAACTCGCCCTGAATCCCCTCGGGCAGGGTGACGTCCTCCGTTCGGGTGTACGCCTGGCCGGGCTCCAGCATGGCCCTGTGGCGGTGGCTGCCGATGACCTGGTCGTCTTCGTCCAGGGACGGATCCAGGGACAGGTAGATCCGGTCGTACCACACGAACTCCCGCGTGGCCCTGCCGCCTTCGTTGGTAACTTTCCAGTTGACGGAAAAGGTCTCACCCGAGCCGGGGGGCGCTGCCGGGACACCGACGTCGCTGACCACCAGATCCGGCTCACGGTAGCTCACCTGAATGGGCTGGGTGCCGCGGTTGTTGCCGCTGATCTCATACATGTGCGTTCCGAAGGACTGGCGGCTGCGGTGGTTATCGGGGAAGTGCACGGGGCTCACGGTTCCGCCGATATCGGTTTGCACGTGAACGTAGAATGGGCCGTCGATCCCCCGGGGCAGAGGGATGTCGCCGCTTCGCGTGTAGCTTTCCCCGCTGCCCAGAGGCTGTTCGAGGCTGACGGTGAAGTTCTGCACCGCCAGGGTGCGGTTTGGGTCGAACACCGGGTCGGGGGTGATGGACACCCGGTCAATCCAGTACCGCGTGCCCGGCCACGCCGCGGCCCCGTCGTTTCGCACCGTCCATTGGATGGCGGCAGCCTCACCGGAGAAACTCTGATCGGGCGTGTCAACGGCCGTGACGACCAGGTCCGCTGCCGCCGCCGTCATGACCTGGGCGGCTTCGCCCCGGGAGTTGTTGCCGGTAAAGGGGCCTTCGAAAACCTGTTTCCACCGGTCGGTTTCGACGATCACGTACATCCCCGCCGCCGGCGGCGAAAGCGCAAACGTCCGCTCGACCTCGTAGCTCTGTCCGGGCTCCAGCACCCCGCTGCTCGGAACATCGCCCAGGACCCACTGCATTTGACCTGCGCCGAGATCGGCTGCATCGGACAGGTAGACGCGGTCGGTCCAGTCGGGGACGTCGGTGGCCGTCCCCCCCCTCGTTCTCCACAGCCCAGCGCACCGTGATGGAACCGCCCCCGGCCGTGATCGGACCTGGGGTGACGCCCGTCACCACAAGATCCGCCGGCGGCGTCAGCAGCACGGTGATCGGGTGGGCTTTGTAGTTGTTGTTGTCGATCTGGGTCGGATCGTCAGGGTTGATGTTGGACGCCAAGGTGTTCTCAGTCACGACGTTGAATGCGTCGGACCAGGGTGTGATAAAGAACTCGCCCGTCACCTGAGCAGGCAAAGGGACCGTGGTGACCACCTCGTAGCTTTCGCCCACGGCAAGCGGACCGTCGTGGCTGAGGGTCTTGAGCAGGATGTCGCCTTTTCCAAAGCGCGTGCCCTCAGACGTAAATCGTTCGGGGCTGGGGCGGGTGCGGTCGCGGGCGAGCCAGATGGTATCGCTCCAACGGTCACGGTCGGTCTCCCCGCTGCCCAGGTTAGTGACCGTGTATCGCACCTCGATGGTCTGGCCGTCGAAGGCCAGCGCGGGCGCGGCAACGTCGCCGGTCACCAGGTCGGACGGCGGAAGCGGGGATACCTCAAGCGGCACGGCAACGGTGTTGTTGTCATCGTTGGGAAACTCATCGACCCGGGCGCTCGCGTCGGTCTGGACCAGCAGGAACACGTCGCCGCCGAATCGCCGGGGTATCACAAGGCTGCCGGTCTGGCTCAGGTAGCTCTCGTCCGGGCCGAGCGCCGCGCCGTTTTCCAGTGCGGCGAGTACCTGGTCGTCGCTGCTGATCCGGTTGTCCGGGGACAAGTAGACGCGGTCGGTCCAGTTGGGCGTGGCCGTGGGCACGGCGCCCTGGTTGATGACCACGAACTCCAGGGATAGCGTGCCGCCCGCCGACGCACGGTCCGGGGCGTTGACCGAAAGCACCTGGAGATCCGGCCGCGGCGGCAATGCGATGGTAGTCACGGCATCGTTTACGGCCGTGTTGTTGGCGGTGCCCGGCTCGAACAGAGAACCCGTGGAGTTGGTGGTGACCGCGAACTGGAATATACCCGTCAGGGATGACGGCAGCACGACCTGCTCGGCCCGGGTGTAGGATTTGCCGGCATCCAGCGGAAGGGTGTAGGTGAAGCTGCCGAGGTTGATGGTCCTTCCCCCGGCTTGTCCCGCTTCCCGCAGGAACACCCGATCCACCCAAGGACCGCCCCCCGCCTGCGCCAGTCCCGCGTTGTTGACCGTCCATTCCACGTCGATGCGAGATCCCGCAAAGGCATCGCCCGGGCCGGCGATGTTGGTTAAGGTGAGGTCGGGCGGCTCAGACAGCGCCACCACTAACGCTTCGGAGTTCCCGCGGTTGTTGTCGACGGCGAGGAATTCAAATGGGCCGAAAGGCCGTCCGGCTTCGACGACGACAAAGAAGGTGCCGTTGATGCCGTGGGGCAGCATCAGGTCGGCGGTACGTGTGTAGCTCCCGCCCGCGGGAAGCACGCCATTGTGCTGCAAGCGACCCAGGGTCGCGACGATGCTGCTGCCCGCCGGATCATCAGCCAGCAGGACCCTATCATTCCAGGTGCTGATGTTGGTGGGTCCCATGCCCTGATTGATGACTGTCCAGGTGACCCGCAGCGGCCGGCCACTGGCGCTCTCGGCGGGCACGGCGACCGTTGGGACCACCAGATCAGCGAAGGGGATCGGGATGACATCGAAAAAATCGGCTTTTCGGCCGAAATTGTTTGCCTCGAAGCCGTTTTCGAAAATAACGCCGGTCGCGTCGGTCTGCACGAACAGGACGAATCGGCCCTGGAAGCCGGGCGGTGTCATAAACGTGTGGGATCGCTCAAGACTCGCCCCGGCATCGATGAGGCCGGTGTGAGTGACTGCGGCGAGCACCACGTCGTCGCCGTCGCCGAAGACATCGTCACTTGACGCCACGATGCGCTCGTTCCAGGTGCCGACGGTGCCCGTTCCGGTGCCGGCGTTTATCAGGGTCCACTCGACCGTCACCTCAACCGGGTCGCCGGTGGAGAGCGGCGGGCCGCGCACGTTGGTGACTGCCAGGTCGGCGTACGGCGCCAGATCGACCTGGATGGAGGACGACGCCGTGTTGTTGCCTTCATCGCCGACCTCCTCCACCGCGTCGCCGGCATCGGCGGCCAGCAGGAGGAAATGCGGGCCCGACACATCCAAAGGCAGGGTTACATCCAGTTGCGATGGGACAGATTCCGCCGGGGCAAGGGATGCGGATTGGAGCAGCTCACCCAGCGGCCGGTCGCCGGCGTCCAGGGTCGCGTCGCTGGACAGGAATAACTCGTCCACCCAGCCGTCCAGAACGGTCGCCGAGCCGGCGTTGGTCACGTTCCAGGCAACCGTCACCGTGTCACCGCCGGTGGCCGTCCCCGGGGCGATGTCGATGGCCGCTTGGAGATCGGGGTGGCCGATGGTGATCACTTCATTCGAGGCGCGCAGGTTGTTGGTCTCCGCGGCACTGCCGGGACCGCCTTCGAAAACATCGCCGCCCTCGTCGGCGACCACCACGAGGCGGTAATCCCCGTCGGCCACCACGGGCACCGTAAAGTCTGCGGTCAACTCATAGGTCCCGCCGCCACTATCCGTGCCGGGCAGGTCCACCTCACGGGTGATCGTCTTCACCGATGTCGCGCCGTTGAGTGTGCCGTCGGGGGACAGATACACCCGGTCGGTCCAAGGCGCCTCGGCACTGCCGGGGCCGGCGTTACTGGCGGTGAAGCTGAAGGGCCGGGTCTGGCCCGGTTGAGCGTCGGGCGGGCCGGTCACCGCCGTCACGACCAGATCGGGACTGGGCTTGAGGGTCACATCGATGGGCTCGATGGTCCGGCCGGTGTTGTTGTTCTCGAACTCGGCCTCGAAGACGTCGTCCAGGAAATCGGTCACGACGAAGGCGTGGAAGTCACCCTCGATGCCGTTGGGCAGGTCTACCGTGGCCGCGGCTGTGTAGCTCTCATCGATGTCGAGCGCTCCTTGACGAACAACCCGGGCCAGCTCCGTGTCGCCGGCATCCAGCACCCCGTCCGCGGAGAGAACGATTCGGTCGGTCCAGGGCGGACCGTTGGCGGTGGTCACCCCTGCGTTGCGAACGCGCCACGAGACCGTGACCGGGTCGGCGCTCAGCACCGACTCGGGATCGGCGGTGACCACCTCGACGACCAGGTCGGCGAACGGCACGGCAACATCAACCGGTGCAAGCGAGGAGTCGTTGTCGCCCTCAGCGTCCGGCTCGGGTACCAGGTTCGTCGCATCGGTGGTCACATAGAGGAAATACGCGCCCGTCAAGCCGCCGGACAGGGTGATGCCCTCGGTCCGGCTGTAGCTGGTCGAGGACTCCAGCAGGCCATCGCGAGTGAATTCGCCCACGGTAACGTCGTCGCCGTTGCCAATGACGTCGTCCGTGCTCAGCACCATACGGTCGATCCAGCTGGCCACGACCCCGGTGGCCGGGCCCTTGTTCGCGACGGTCCAGGCCACTTCGAGCTGGGCGGGATCTCCGATGACCAGATCTGTCGGGCCCGTGAAAGCGGTCACGACAAGGTTCGGCCCTTCCACCACGAACTGGGTCTCAGCGATGTTGTTCTGCTCGGCATCCTCGTGGCCGGCTGGGTTGAACTCGAAGAAGCGCTGGTCCGCGTCGGTGGTCACTCGCACTTGGTAGCGGCCCGAAGTCGTCGCGGGGAGCATGAACGAGTTGGCGCGCGCGGTGTTGACGGCCAGATTTTCGTTTACCTCCAACGTGGTATCGACCACGATGGTATCGGTCGTCAGATTGCGAACAAACACCCGTTCAACAAATCCCCCGATGGCGTCCAGGTCACCCTGGTTGACGGTGGCCCAGGTGATCTCCAGAGCCCCCGGCGCCATCGCCAAGTCCTCGACCACCAGATCAGGGAGATTAATTACAGCCACCAGGACCATGTTCGTCGGATTCACGACCCGTTCGAAGACCAATCCTCCGCCCAGATCCAGTCCGGACAACTGCTGGAAGTCGCCGATGAGGGAACCGTATGTCAATACCTCAAACGCATCCCCGGAGGAAACATCGAACTCATCGGCGACGGTGATATTGAGGATGCCGCCAAAGGGCGCCTGGCCAAACGCGTTCAACCGGCCGAATCCGTCACCGGGAATCAGCCCGTTCAGCTCAATATTCAACGAAGCGCTGCTTGTCTGGCTGAAATCCCCTCCGGTATTGAACAGCCCCCGATCGCCAAGCGTGATCTGACCTTCATTATGGAAGTCGCCGGAAACCGTCAGCACATACCCTCCACGGACCGTAAGGCTTCCTCCGGGACCCACCCGGCTGAAGCTCGCCAGGGCATTGCCGTCGAACTGGTTCACGATTCTGGCACTGGCGCCGTCCAGGACGAGGGCCGCTTCTGTGGTGACGATATCCGCGTTCTGGAATCTGAACGTGCCGCGAATGTGGTACGTGCCTGTCCTCAGCACTTTTCCAGTCGAGTCAAAGCCTCCGAAGCCGGCGTTCAAATGGAGCGTACCCTCAACCACAACGACGATGCCCGTATTGTTGAACCCCACATTCGCGAACACGGTTGATCCCGGCCCGGACCGGTTGAAGGTTCCCGCGTTGTTGAAGGCATGGGACTTGCCCTGGATGCGTGTGAAATTCCCGTTCCCATCCGCGTTGAACACGCCCCCCGCCAGATTGGCGATCACCGCTCCCGGGCGGCCGGTGGGCCCGAATTGCAGATTGCCGCCGGTGTAATTGACGGTTCCTTTATTCTTCAGGGTCGTATCAATCCTTTTTCCATCGGAACCCGAAAGCGTCAGGGTGGCCCCCGCTTCCACCACCACCTCGCCGTCAAGCTCCATCCCCCCCGGCCGACCAGGTCGCATCCCCCTTCAACTGACGCTTCCCTCTCCCCGCAAGGCGCCGGCGGTGAAATGAAAACCGCCCGTCGGCAGGTCGAAGGTCACCTGCGCGCCTCCGTTCAATTTGAGAATCGCAGCCAGGCGCACGGTCCCTTCACCGTTGTAAATCACGTCGCCGTCGTGACGGTGAGTACCCTGAGCGTAATCGATGGCGGCCCCCGGCCCCACGGTGTAGACCCGCCCGGCGCTGTGGGTGCTGCCGCCGCTCGGACGGAAGGTCCCGGCGGTCACATTTAACACGCCCGTATTGTTGAACCCTACATTCGAGAACGCGGTTGTGCCCGGCCCGGCCCGGTTGAATGTCCCCGCGTTGTTGAAGGCATGGAACTTGCCCCGGATGCGTGTGAAATTCCCGTTCCCATCCGCGTTGAACACGCCCCCCGCCAGATTGGCGATCACTGCTCCCGGGCGGCCGGTGGGCCCGAATTGCAGATTGCCGCCGGTGTAATTGACGGTTCCTTTGTTCTTCAGGGTCGTATCAATCCCTTTCCCATCGGAACCCGAAAGGGTCAGGGTGGCCCCCGCTTCCACCACCACCTCGCCGTCAAGCTCCATCCCCCCGGCCGACCAGGTCGCATCCCCCTTCAAACTGACGCTTCCCTCTCCCCGCAAGGCGCCGGCGGTGAAGTTAAAGAGATTGTTGAAAGTGGATGGACCGGCAGTTGCAAGTACCCCGCCGGCGAGGTTGAATGCTTCGTAGCTGGTGAGGGTGTTGACGGCGCGGGTGCCGGTGGATTGCGTGACCGTGATCTCCCCGGGCACATCGATGAGCACATCGTCGCCGGCGTTGGGCAGCCGGTCGAGATCCCAGTTCAGCGGGTCGTGCCAGCTTGTACCATCCCCGTCGCCGTCGGTGTTGCCGTCCCAGATGATGGTTGGCTGCGGCTCGACCACCAGGATGTAGCCGCTCTCTCCCCGGACCGGTCTGAAGAGGAGTCCGTTGCCGATCTCCAGGCCTTCGATTTCGGCAAAATCGCCGGCTACCAAGCCGAATGTGAGAAACTCAAAGGTGTCCCCGACGGTGGGCTGAAAATCGTTAATCAAAGAAATGCTGAGGGTCCCGCCCAGTGTCGCCAACCCGGAAACATTGATTTGATCATAGCCATCATCCGGGTTTAAGTTCCCAGGCCCCGGACCGAGGCCTCCGATTTCAATCGCCAGAGTGCCGTCAGCGGTTTGGGTAAAGGTATCGACGTTTTGAACACCTGGCGAATATCCGGGACTTACAAGGCCATAATTAATAAGATGTCCCACGATCCGACGATTGCCGGACAGAACCTCGGAGCTGTCCACGATCAAGTTGCCCTGAGTTAACGGGGGTTTCTTCCGGGTCTGAATGATAATGAGATCAGAGATCGAGTCTGATGTGAAGGCATGCGGCGCATCGAGGGCGATGCGGCTGTCTGCGGTGATGGTGTCAGCGAACTTGACGCTGATCAGCGTGTCCGGCTCCGGTTTTTGGATCTCATTTTCCGGCGAAGCCCGAACCAATTGTTGGCCGGTGTCGGCATTTTCCCCATGGGGTTCGATGAACAGGGCGGCATCAAATTGGCGGACAACCACAAAAAATTCGTTTAATCCTTCTAATTCAACACCGAAGCTGTAGTCTAAGCTCAACTCTGCCGTTACGGTGACAACACTCTGTTTTTTAACGGAATTATTAGAAATTAATTCGGCTGAATCCTCAGCATAAACCCCACCTGTACGCGTTGCCGTCATTTTTAAATCAAACTGAAACACGTCTCCATTGGGGGTCACCCCACCGTCCAGGCTGTCGACGGTGATTTCCAAGTCGCCGAAATTTCCCGGAATCTGCTCAATTGTTCGAAGTACTCCCCGGGTGTCGGGCGGGTCGAGACCGTCGTTGAAATAATCAAACACCGGTTTGGCCAACCGCGTATCGAAGATTTCAACGAAGCTGAAAAATTCACTAACGCTGCGGTCGCCGGTCGGCGTTATCCCGGCGGCAAACGCGTCGAACTCTTCCAAAACGCTCCCCAGCCGCGACAGCGCATTCAGACCCCGAACAATCTGATCCTGCTGTTGCGATGAGATAACCGAATCATAATAGATGGAAGCATCTGTTTCAGAAGAGCTTTCGTACTGCTTATCGTCCTCGTGCTCGTCCTCGTGCTCGTCCTCGTCCTCGAAAACTTTGGAGTAATCTTTTTCTTCCTCGTTGACGCCCTCGAATCTGTTCGTGTGCTCGTCCTCGTCCTCGGTAGCATCAACCTGATTGTCTTCGCTGAGTCCTGCAAAAATGTCGTCGATGGATTGGGAGGGGTCGTAGGCGGTTTGGTTTTGAAAAGGATTACCCCGGAGGCGGGCCTCATGGTCTATCGCTACCTCATCGCGCGGCATCAGGCCGCTGTCCAATTCGGAGTCCAATTCATCCGGCAGTGCGCCCGGCAGCGATGCCGCGGCTGTGTCGGCAGACAAAAGAATCCGCGGCTCAAGGTTCTCTAATTTGAACCGGTTATGAGGACCGGACCGTTTCACGCGGGAGTCCTTTCCAAAAAAGGAATGAAGACTGACATCGCCACCGAGACACGGCGGACACGTCAAAAATTTCAAATTATAAAGCACAAATCACAAATATCTTTTTCTCCGATCGGCATCTGCCGGTTGGATAAATAAAATTAGACGTGATCTTTGTGCCGTGGTGGTGAAACCTGGTCGAAGGTTGTGCTTTTGGATCAGTTAAGGGTTGTCGATTTTGGGAAGTGCAACATGCTGAGGGGCGGCTGCGGTGGAGGTGGTTACAGGACAAGTCTAAGTTCTAGATATTTCGCGATTGAAATCCGATGAACAGCTACCTGCATTTCCGATGATTCATACTAAAACATTACTACTGAATCAGTTACACATTGTGGTAGTTGCTGTCAACCATTATTTTCAAATAAATTTGTGCCATTTATTGCGGCACATTATGTGGCAGCCTGGCAATCACTTCAGGACTAAGTTGAAGAAGTGGAATTGGGTTTCACCAAGTATCGCCAGAAATGCAAAAATGTATCTTTGTTCATTCATGTTTTATGAAAAAATTTGAAATCCTTTTAACAAAATGACAATTTTAAACATGTCAACGAAAAGGAGTGTAAATCTATTTGAATTTGGTTTCATCAGATATAGAAAATTTCAATACAAAATATCATTTGACTTATCCGGCGAAACATGACATTTTTTTGTTAATTCCGCCTAACTAATGAAATAGTAATACGGCGAAACATTGCATCTATTTGATGTGATTCGCCGTTTTATTGATATAAAAACGCGGTGGATTGCAGGTTATTAGTTAATTGCTCAACCCGACAAGCCGGGGACAATACAGGTTTTAACTGGATCTTAAAGGCTTAACCATGAAATACTATAAAACAACAAAAAATGCAGGGTTTGTCGGTCGGAATTACTGGCTGCATCGTCTTGAAAGAATTGACAATAAAAATGAAGCATCCATCATTGTTATTTATGGAAGACGACGTGTTGGTAAAACTGAGTTGATAGAGCAGTTTTTTCACGGACGCAAAATACTTAAATTTGAAGGTATTCAACCGAACCGCAAAGTTCGTGCTAATTCAAGAAAAGAGCAAAAAAAGCAGATAAGCGAATGTCTCAGGAGGCTTGGTAAATATGCCCAAAAGGAGCATGAGTATAAATATATAAAAATAGAGCTGTGGAGTGAATTTTTCGAAATTCTTACGCCATACGTGGAAAAAGATGATGTTGTACTTTACTTTGAGGAAATACAGTGGCTGGCAAACTACCAAGATGATTTTTTGGCTCAACTCAAACCTTTCTGGGACGATATTTATCGGAAAAATAAAAGACTCAGACTTGTGCTTTGCGGCTCTTCACCTTCTTTCGTTGTTGGGCAATTCATGACCAACACCGCTTTCTATAACCGGTCGGAAAACCTTATACATTTACCACCTTTTGATTTAATGGAATCTAATGCATTTTTAAGCGGGAAGGGACCCAGAGAGGTCATGCTTGCCGCCTTAACAACAGGAGGCATATGCGAGTATCTCAAGCAGATCAAAAGTGAACCTTCGATATATTCAGGTTTATGTAATAAATCATTTGAGCCCACATCTTTTTTTTCAGTGGAGTGCGACAAAATTTTTGTCAGCACGCTATCGGAAAATAAGTATTATCGAAAAATAATAGACCTTCTGGCTAATCGAAAATTTGCCGACCAGAAAGGAATATACAGAACAGTTGCAGCCGGAAAGGTAAATTCCAAAACTGGGCATCCAGGAGGAAGCTTTACTTTACTCCTTGATGACCTCGAATCCCTTGGATTCATATCAAAATATCGGCCCATCGAAACCAAAAAAAACACTACCGGCCTGGTCCGCTATTGTATTTCAGATGAATACTTGCATTTTTACTTCAAATTCGTCAAACCCAAAATTAAGAATATTAATAGGGGACATTATCTAAACAATCCTTTAGCGGCTATAAATACCCGGGATTTCGCCATTGCAATGGGATTTTCCTTTGAAAGGTGGTGCAGGAAAAATGAGCGGATTCTAGCTCGCATCTTGAATTTTGGTAATGTCGAATACAAGGCCGGACCATTTTATAATCGAAAGCTATCATCGGATATCCCCGGATTCCAGATTGATTTGATGTTCATCAGGAAGGACAGCAAAATCATTGTTTGTGAAATAAAATATTATGATGGCAAGGTTCCTTTAAAAATCAGAAAAGACGTTGAGAATAAAATTGCTCTATTTTTAGATCATAATCCTAAATATAAAAATTACACATTTGAAAAAGCGCTAATTACGACAGAAGGAACTCAGGAATCGTTAAAAGACAAAGAGTTTTTTGATTATATTATAACTTTTGATGATATATTCAATCCTGCCTATTGGAATTGATTCTTGCCAAATCCCGCCGCAGTCCCCGGGGAACTCAACCTAAATAGGAAAATGGGCCCTACTGTTTTATAGTTTATATTCCTTCCTACAGACGATGAAAAATCTGCATGCCGCGATATGTTCGCATTGACCTGTGCGGCGTAGCTTGAGCGAAGACGGATGCCCCCTGGGGGCTGTGCACCATGTCGTTGCCGGAGGAATCGAAAAACGTAATTTAGGACGCAGATTGTCGTAGATGCACGCAGATTCTAAAACCAATTAACTCCATCGCCTTCGGCAAAAAAAACTAATTACTGACATAAACCCGTCCCGCGGGATGAGTACTGGAGGAACCGGAGATCTGTTCCACTTCAGCCGAGAGGGCAAATTGACTTGCCAGAGGTAACCGTAACCTGCCCGCATATTGACCCTGGGGTCTGAAGAGTTTCAGCTGCAGCTCAACGTATTGAGGCCTTAATAAAACGGGACCAATAACCATCCAGATGCCGAAAGGGAGCTATACTGTCAACATTGATTTTTAATGAATATTGAAAATTAGGCGGTATTTGAAGGGGGAATATGCAAGGGCCGTCAGTCACCAACTGCTTGACTTTTTTCCTAACAAACGACTAGCCGTTCCGCGTTGATAAATCCGTCCAGGGTCATCTCTTTTCCGGCGCTCAGGTAAACGAAGCGCGCCTTCCCACCATCGAGCCCGGTCAGTGACGCCAGGGAATGGAGGTTCAGATCATCGCGGGCCGTCAGCCGAATCCGGTCGAAGGCTTCGATCCGACCGGACACGTCGATATTGTCTCGCGAATATACCGTGACGTCATCCTGCGCCCGGATGGTTCCGGTTATCCTCAGGTCAGCGCGGGAGTAGATGTCGATGTCGCCGGCGCTGCTGACAGCACCCTCGATAGTAAATATCTCACGGGCATACAGTTCGAGATCGTCATTGCTGCTCAAAGAGGCATTGACTGTAATTTCGAGGCTGCCGCAGGTTGCGATCTCCATCTTGTCGGCGGCGGTGATGGCGGCGTCGATCAGGATGCCGTCATCCGCCCAAATCTCCACGTCATCCAAAGAGTTGATGGACGCGTAGATGTATAATTCAGAACCCGAGTCGATCAGCACATCCGGCGAATAAGTCTGCCCGTCGCCCGATTGGACGGCGCCCCACAGCTCGATCGTGCCGTAGCGCGTTTCGAGTTCCACGTCCACGCCGGCGGTCAGGGTGGCCGCCGGATTCACCGTGATCAGATCATGACGCGCGTACAGGTCCAGGTCACCGCCGGCATCCATGGCGACCGAGATGGCAAGATCCCCATCGGCGTACACATCGATCTCGTCGCCGGCGGTGAGGGTACCGGCAACCAGCACGTCGCTGTCGCGGGACTTGATCCCGATGTCCTCTCCTGCGGTCACGGCTGCGGAGATCTCCAGGTCTCCATCGGCAACAACATCGATCCAGCCGCCGGTGGTCACCACGCCGTTGATCAACACGTCGCTATCACGAGAGTCTATGTTGACATCGCCGCCGGCTGCCATCGCGGCATCGATAATGATCTCTTTTTTAGCATATAACTCGATATCATCGCCGGCACTAAGCGGCGCAAAGGCCGTGGTCGTCAGCTCCCCGCAGGTGCCAATCTTGATGTCATCGATCGCTGTAACCGAAGCATCGATGAAGACTCCGTCATCGGCCCAAATCTCAACGTCGTCCAGTGAGTCGATGGCTGCGTAAAGGAACAATTCCGCACCCGCGTCGATCAGCACATCCGGTGAATAGGTCCGGCCATTACCGGACTGGATGGCACCCCGCAGCTCGATGGCGCCGTAGCGGGTTTCGAGTTCCACGTCCACGCCGGCGGTCAGGGTGGCCGAGGAGTGGGTCGTCGTGATCGAACCGTTCGCATACAGATCCAGGTCTTCCCCGGCCTCCACGGCAGCGGAAATAAGAATATCCCCGGCGGCGTCGATTTCAATATCGTCCCCCGCGTTGACCATGCCCTCAATGACCACGTCAGCGTCGTTCGAATCCATCCGGATATCGTCACCGGCACTGATAATCCCCAAGATCCGGATCTCACCCCCGGCGCAGATCTCAAGATCGTCCCCGGCGATGATTTGCCCTGTAGCCCCACTGTAGAGTTGTCCGGCCAGGTAGACCCGATTATCGGCATCGAGCTCGATATCACCTTTGACGGGACCGGAATCAAGGGTTTCGACCTGGATGCCGCCGTATTTGGACTCGAGCTCGATGTCGTGGCCGTTGCTGTCCAGGTAGACGACACGGATATCGCCCGTGGTAGAGACTTCGACCTTGTTCTCAAGGCTGAAGAAGAGCTCGACGTCACCCGGGACATGTTTCAACTTGAGCTTTTCGCCGCGCTCGAATTCGTACAGGGTCTCTTTTTGACGGTGGTGCCCTTTCTTGCAGTGGTGTTTTTTCTTGCCGTGATGGCCGATCGGCTTGAAGCTGCGATCTAAGTCCCGATCGATCTTGCCTTGCGCGCAGAAAATCCCCAGCGCGCCGCTCAGATCCACCGCCGCATCGGCGACGGCCGTCTCCCCAATATCCCCGGCCGAGCTGAGGGATATCTGGCCATTCTCGTTGCCAACCCCAATATAGTCCACCAGTATATCACCGTCCAATGTCATCAGACCGATGTTGTTGCCCTTCTGGTGGGCGAGGGACTCGACCCGAATTGCTGCGATTTCGCCGCCGGCCTTGACGTGGATCGGCCCGTTGGCGTTGGTTATCTCTCTGAGGACGATGCTGTCGGTCTCCCTGATCTCCAGGTTCCCTTGGTCCTCAACTCGTGCATCGAGCGTTGAAACCCGGGTGCGCAGGAAGATTCCTGAATTGGCTACTGCTTCGAGCAAATCGGTCGTTACGGGGTCATCACCTTCCAGGTATATCCGGCCGCCGGCCTGCAGGGATGTGGTCCCGGCAGCAGTTCCGGTGGTCACAAGACCGGTGATCAGCACATCGCCGCCGGCCATGATACCGATTTCGCCGTCGGGCGCGACCACGGACACAAGCTCGATATCGTCTGCCTCGTTCAGAAAGATCTTGCTGCTGCCGACTTCAGCGGTCAGGGCGGCCAGCTGGATTTCGAGATACAGGTTGTCGACCGAGCCGCCCCAGATGCTCGTCCCGGCCGCAAGATGCGCTATTTTGGCCACCAGGTCACCTTGCGCATCATCGGGATGCATCTCAAGGATCGAGCCGGCGGCAGTCAGGCCGACGATTCCGGCTTCCGTTCCCGCATCCAGGTAGCCGATGACAATATCGCCGCCTGCGGCATTCAGCTCAATGTCACCGGCGCCGGATTCCACATTGCGGGCCGTTATCGTTCCGGTCGCGTCTACTCTCACAATGCCGGAAGCAAAAACGTTGAGCTCGATGTCGCCCACAAAATCGAAGATGAAGTCTTCACCATAAAACCCGATTATGGTGAGATCCATTTCAAGGTTCAGCTCCGGATCGATGGTGCTGCCGAACTCTCCCCCGGCGTCCATATACGCATGGTGGCCCCGGAGGTCGATCTCGTCATCAGGATCCGGAGCCACGTTATACTCGTGAATATTCCCGGCTGCCTGCACCGTGATTCCGCCATAGGCAATTCCCACGGCGATAAAGTCGATCAGCACGTCACCGCTGGCCGCTGTCAGTCTGATGTCGCTGCCCGCGGCATCGGTCAACGATTCCAAGTTCAGCGCCGAAATCGTGCCGCCGGCGACAACCGTGATCGACCCGTCAAAGGCCAGTATGCTTTGCAGAACGATGTCATCGGTTTCGGTGATTACGATATCACCGGCTGCCGTGGTTTCCGCTTGCAGAAAAGCAACTGTAGTGTGCAACGTCATATCACCGGCCGCCGTGGCCGCCATTTCATGGGCCGTCACTTTGGCCGTCAGCGGTCCGGTCGACGTCAGGAATACATCACCCAGCAAGCCGGCGTTGATCTCGGTGGCCTGAATGTGGCTCCCGGTCGTGGTCAACGAGATGTCATTTACTTCGGCATCGATGACGCAATGGACTAGGGTGGCTGTAATGTCTCCGCCCGCCGTCACATTGATCCATCCGTCATGAGCCGATAAATGGCTCAACACCACCGCGTCCGCTTCCTCGATCTGGATATTGCCCGGGCCGGTGACATGGGCCGTGATCTCTTCCGCCCGGGTGTTCAGAGCCAGGCCCTTCACCGAATATGCTTCCAGCTTTCCGGCTGCCAGGATCGCCGGAGAAGTCATTGACATCGAACCCTTGGACCTTAACGTAATTGCATTCGCCGATACGGCGCCGCTTACGGTGATACTGTCGGCATCCACCGTCAAGGTGCCGTTGAAGACATTTACGCTTGCCAGAATGAGATCATTCAATTCATCAATTTCAACGTCGCCGGCCGCCCCGGTGGTTAATGTCAGCGAGGCAATGTCTGACTGCAGCATAATGCCTTCGCTCTCCGTAACCGTCAGCGCCCCGTCAGTTGCGGCCGTAAGAACGGTAACCGTGGTATTCAGCACCATCGCGCCGGTTGCCGTTGCCGCGAGCTCATCCGCGGTGATCTTGCCGGCGATATCGACAATTGCGCCGCCGGCAGTCAGGATCACATCACCAGCCTCTCCGGCGGTGACGACCCCGGCTTCTATATTGCCTGAAGTTGCCGTTAAAGTAATGTCATTGTCATCTGCATCGTTGATGCAATGGATCAGGGTGGCGGTGATGTCTCCGACCGCCGTCACGTTGATCCATCCGTCTTCGGTCGACAAATGGTTCAAAACGACCGCGTCGGCTTCGGTTATGAGGATGTTACCGATATCGGTCACATGGGCCGTAATCTCGTCCACCCGGGTGTTCAGGACCATGCCCGCTGCGGCAGTGGCGCTTAGGCTGCCACTGACTACCTGCCCGGGCAGACCAGCGGATATTGCGCCGCCAGAGGTGAGAACAATCTCATTGGCCGTCACCGTGCCGATTATCGCTATATTGTCTGCGTTAACCGTCAGGGTACCGTTAAACAGATTGGCAAAATCCAGGATAAGATTATCCGCCTCAGTGACTGCGGCATCACCGCTTTCTTCGATCTTCAGGGTAAGTGATGCGACCTCCGTGGCCATTGTAATTGCGTCGATTTCGCTGACCGCCAGATCACCCGGGGTGGTGGCAGTAAGTGCGTTTACCGTTGTATTTAGCTCAACATCGCCGGCTGCCGTCAGCGTCAGATCCGATGCAGTAATCTGCCCGGGTCCGGATATATCGCCGCCGGCGGTCAGCGTCACCGTCCGCTCCGGCCCGGCATTCAGTGAGTCGATCTGAAGATCGCCGCCCTGGCCGTTGACAATCACGTCAAATCTGACGGCACCGCCGCCCGGCACCGCATCGAATTTAGCGATATTGATCGCGGCGTTGCCGCCGCCGGTATTGATGGTCAGGGAAGCGGTCGGGTTTCGGAAATCGACCGTCTCGCCGGAACCCGCGCTTGCAATGCGGGAGTAGTTGTCGTTGGGGGTGGCGTCGTCGCCGACCCAGATCGCGTCGGGACCATCGCCGAAACGAAACACGCGATGGGTGGCGTCGATGTCGTCGCGGATGGGCTCGAGGCCTGTATACGAAATTATGGAACCATCCAGGTCTACCGTGCCGGAGTCGGCGCTGCTGAAGCTGTGGGTGACCGTGGCGGCCGTTCCGCCGGTGATGACCAGGGTGTCGAAGTCACCCGGCCCGCCACCGTTGAACCGGAGGCCGCCGGCCGGGATGGGATTGCCGTCGCCCAGCTCGACCACCAGGGTGTCGTTGTCGCCGGAGCCGTTGATGGTCAGCGGAAGCGCTCCGGCCAGGGGAGCGGAGAAGACCACGGTGCCGTTCAACAATGCCTCGACGGTGGTGTCGTTGACCCGGACCCGATACTCATCCGCCACTGCGTTGTCCGCCAGGGGACCGGTGTCCATGTGCTCGTCTTCCAATACTGTGATCGTAACGATGGTCGTGTTGCTCAGGACCGGGCCCGCGATCCCGGCATCCGTTACCGCCACCGTCAGGGTGTAGGTCCACGGACCCTGTTCCTCGGTCGGCGTCCAGCTGAACTGACCCGTAACCGGATCGATTTCGGCGCCGTCCGGGTAATCCCCCACCAGGCTGAACGTCAGGGATTCTATTGGCAGGTTCGGATCATCGGCCTGATCCGGGTCGTCGGCAATGGCGTTGAAGGTCAGCTCGGAACCTTCCCTGACCACCTGACCGTCGATCGGATTGATCTGCGGCTCATCGTTTACCCGCTCTATGGTAATGTCTACAGTGGCCTCCTCGCTGTCTCCGATGCCGTCACTAACGAAATACGTAAAACTGTCCAAGCCATTAAAATGCAACTCCGGCGTGTAGGTAAACAGGCCCTCGTCATCGAAGATCAGCTCCCCGTGCTGCGGGGCGTTGACCAGGGTCACATCTAATGAATCTCCGTCCGGATCCTCGGCCGGTAATTCCAGGGTCAGCGAATGGTCCTCGGGGGTGAATACGGCAATGTCATCGGCACTCGGCAGGCTGTTGGCCCACATGGCGAACTGATCCTTCAGTATAGGATCATTTCGCATGGCATCCACTGCACCCTGGATCTCCTGGTCAAATACTGCATCGAATAATGCCAGCACGGCCTTGCTTCGCACCAGCGCCATGACGTCGTCGAAGCTTACAAATTCCTGCGGCAAGCCGGTCACCAGGGCGTTCACGGTTTCCATGCTCACAAAGGGATTGTCGACCACCACCTTGATGGCCGCCGCCATACCGCGAATCACCTTTTTTACGCTGATGGGACTCAAGGCCAGCAGAAAATCGAACGATCGCTTCTCGAACTCCGACACCCTGTCGTCTTCATGCTTATCCATCACGGCGAACAGGGCGCTGGTGATGTTGCTCAGCGTCAGGTCTGAATGCTGCAGATACGACAGCACGTCGGCGGGTCCGGCGAGCAGGTCGATTTCGGAGACTTTCGGAAGCAGGGACATCAGCTTGATGCCTTCATCCGGCTTGAGGGCCTCGATTACCGGTCGCACATTGGCCGAAAGCTCGTCGGGCCGTATCTTGAGCGTAAACCGGCCGTCAGGGCCCGTCATGACGTGGCCGTATTCCTTGCCGTCCGCTTTTACGGTAACCAGGGCACCGGCCACAGGTCCGTCGGATACAATCCCCGCCAGTTCGATGGTCCGGTGCACGGTCACGGTGACCGTCACCGGATCGGAGACGGCCATGCCATCGCTGGCCGAATAGGTGAAGGTGTCGACGCCGAAAAATTCCGAAACGGGGTTGTAAACAAACGATCCATCGTCTTCGAGCACCAGGTTTCCATTGGCCGGTGCGCTGACAATCACCGCCGTCAGGGGATCCAGGTCGATGTCGGCGTCGTTAACCAGCAGGCCGTCCGACGGCGATACCGCCAGGCTGTCATTCTCGTCCATTTCATATGCATCATCCCCTCCTGCGGGCGCATCGTTGACGCCGGTGATCGTGACCACGACCGCAGCCGAGTCCACGCCGCCGTCCCCGTCGGCAATTGAATAAATAAACCTATCCGTGGCGGTGTCGCCGGTGCCCAGGCCCTCGAATTGGCCGTTCGGATCGTAGGTCAACGTGCCGTCGGGATTCAAGGTCACTTTGCCGATGGTGTCCAGAGTATCCAGGCCGCTGATGGTTAGCACGTCGCCCCCCGCATCGATGTCGTTGATCAGCGGGTTAAAAACCGCCTGCGTATCCTCGTCCGCAACAGCCGCATCCTCGTTGGCCACCGGTGCCGTATTGTGCACGGTGACGGTAATGGTTTGCTCATCGGTCAACTCCGGATCGCCGCCGTCGGTCACCCGCACCGTCAAGGGGTACGCGCCGGGCCCCTGAATGCCGGCCAGGACCCAGGTGAACACGCCCGATACCGGGTCGATCGAAGCCCCGGGGAGTGCATCGTCACCCAGGCTGAATTCGAGGGTATCGAACGGCAGGTCGGGATCGCTTGCCAGCGCAGTGAATACCAGGGTGCCGCCTTCGTCGACACTTTGATCACCCATGGGCAGATTCAGCGTCGGTTCATCGTTGACCGGTATAACGGTGATGACAAAAGGCGCCGGATTGCTAGTCCAGATGCCGTCGGTCACCACAAACAGGAACTGGTCTTCGCCGAAAAAGTCCGGGGCGGGCGTGTAGATCCAGCCGTTGTCATTTGCCAGCACCCCGTGTGTCGGATCGCTGAGGGGCACCATCGTCAGGAAATCGTCATCCGGGTCGGCTGCCAGGTAGCCGTTGTCGTCCGGGTCGGCCGCCGGAGAATCGACGGACACCGCCTGCTCCTCGAGAGTCATGGCCGAACTGATGTACGCGATGGGGGGACCGTTGACCCATGCCCGGTACTGATCCGCCAGGACGGCGTCATTTCGCATGGCCAGCCGGGCCGCCTCGATGGGTCCCGGAAAAGCCTGCTGGAACAGCGCCAGCATCTGGTCGACCAGCGTCAAAACTTTCTCAAATTCATAGGGTTGAATGGCCCCCAGTGCCGCGGTGACCAGTTCCAGGACATCTTGGGTATCGGTCGGCAGGCCCTGCATTCCATCGATATTGTTTTTGACGAGCTGAACCACCGTTTGCAGATCGACGAGGGGCTCGTCAATCACGACTTTTATGGCCGTGGCAATGCCGCGGATGGCCTGGGTTACTTCCACCGGGTAGGCAGCAACAAATTCTTCGATTGCTGTCAGTTCCGCCGGATCGACAGCGCCGTCCAGATTGCTGTCGATCAGGGCCAGGGCAGCGCTGCTAATATTGCTTACAATCAGTTCAGAAAGCTGACTGTCCGAAATTGTATTAGCAATGCCGGCCAGCATTTCGAGTTCGGCGACGGTCGGCAGAACGGATACTAAGCGAATCCCCGTTCCCGGTTTCACGGCCTCGATTACCAGCCGGGCGTCCGGGGCCAGGCTGTCCGGGTAGATGTGGAGGGTAAAGGCGCCGGACTGATCCGACGTCGCTTCCCCGCTGACCGGCGCCCCGTTGAGCAGCGCGCGGACAACGGCTCCCGCGATAGGCCCGTCATAGATCCGGCCCGTCATCTCCAGGGGATCGTCGATGCCGGTGACCGTCACCACCACCGTGGCCCCGTCCACGGTGATATCCCCCGCACCGGTGTTGTAGGTGACTTGATAGGTAAAGGCGTCTGGTGCGGCATCGCCCGATTTCAGGAGTTCGAATTTGCCGTCCGGATCGTACTCGAAACCGTCGACCGGATTGCCGGTCACCAGGCCGATCGATGCGCCGGTGTCGATCCCGGCCACGATGATGGAACCGGCGGGCAGTACGGTGTCATTGGCCAGCAGCTGGTCCGGGAATATGTTCAGAGAGGTATTCTTGTCGGTGGTGAACGGATCATCGATTATTCCAATGATCGTCATGCCCGGATCTGTTTCGAGATCCGAAAGGTTCGAAATTGCCGGCTTCATGGTGTAGAAGCAGACCCTGGCGGAAAGATCGACCTCTGCGGTATCCGGATTGTCACCATCTTTGATGGAACCGTTTGCCGTTCTGAGCTGGATAAAACCATTCGTGCTGCCGGCCTCGATGTGACCCACCACAATATCGCCCGTTTTCGTCCGCAGCGTGACGCCGTTACCGAGTGCGTCGCCCCCGGCTTTCACCTGTTGGGCATGAATCGTTCCGTCGGCATCGTTGGTTGTGGCGTCCACCGTCACCGAGCCATCTGCGGTGGTAACGTTTTTCAGGATAAGGGCATCCTTTTCTTTGATTCTCAGATCCCCGGTGCCCGTGACCTCGGCCTTTTCAATCTGATCCACCTGGGTGTTGAGCCGAATCCGGGTCCCGGCGACGGCCGTGAGAGATGCCGTTTTGACCGGAAAGCTTTCAAAATAGGGCCGGTTGGCGCTCTGAAACCGGTAGTTCAAATGGCGCCGGGGATCCAGCACATCGGATGCATGGGTCAGGTCGTAGGCAAAATGCCGGCGGTCTTCGAACTCGTCCACCCGGAAATAGTCGCTGTTCGGGCGGTTGCCGTCATTCTGGTGCGGCACATCCGCCGGCCTGGTGCCGGAATACTGCGTGCCGTTGGTCCACACCAGGTTCGGAATCCATTTATCGTTGTTGGCGCCGGAATGTGTGTCGAGGTACCCCTGATCCGCCAGCCAGCCGCGATACTGCCAGTGAAAGTCCACGGCGACCTGCTCCCAATGCTGCGGGTCAGTGTCGGGCGCTACGCTGGTTGGGGTCCAGGACACCTGGTCCGAATAAAAATCCCGTGAAGATCCGTAGTGATGATAATTCCCGGTGTAAACGGCAAAATTGTATCTGGACTTCTTGGTAAAGGGCCAGATTTCCCAGGCCGTTTGAATGTCCGCACATCGAGAATTGCCGTACCAGCTGCCTTTCTTGTACTTTGTACCGGTATCATTGCCATACCAGCCGGTCCAATATGAGTACCTGTAATCCCGATAGTAGCCCAGGTATTCTTCAGCGGTAAGCACCACGACACTTTTTTCCTCAATGTCCATCGAATGATCTGCGGAAATCTGCTTGGTAGCCGTATCGCCGTCACCGTCGCAATCTTTGTCCGGATTCGCCTCAAAATCATGCAAACCCGGTGACCAGTTGTACGCATGCAGGTCGCCGGTCCACCCGCTATTGCTGTTGTCGATGTTTCTGTGGGGGCCGTCGAATTCCGGGGTGACGGGAACCAGAACGTACCGCCCCATCAACTCGCGGGTTTCCAGTATAGCGCCGGCTGGGACCCAATCCGGTATGTTGACGGCATCGGCCTTGTCGGTGAAGTCATAATCCCGCCCGTCGCCCAGCGTCACCTGGCGCGAATCTGCGTTCACGTACTCGTAGACATACCATGGCACCCATCCGGCCCCCTCGTCGGCCGGCTGTTTCACCCCGGTCTGGAAGTTCTGAGCCCGCTCATCATCCGGATTCAACAGTTGCTCGCGCAGGTCCATAAAATCACTCAACAGAAGCGTATCAGAATCTTTTCCGGCAGTTGTCCAGGAATCGTTCCAGGTAAATCCGGCTTTAATGACGTCTTTGACATAGGCGTCCGGCGAGGCCCCCGACTCCCAGCCCTTCCACCACCAGCCGATTTGATGAAGCGCGATCTTTGTGGTGAGCCAGGTGTCGCCGACATCTTCCTGTGTGACGGCTTCTTCGTCGACAAAGCCGGGGCGCCTGATTTCGGCCATGGCGCCGGCCTTGATCTTGACATAGAAGTCCGGCCGTTCGTTGGGCGGCAGCTGATCGTAGCTGTCTCCCAGAAATTCAGCAGCCGTTAAGTATTCCCATTGATCGGAGCTGCTCCAGGCCGGAACATAGGCATACTCGTTGGGATCCCCGCTCTGGGGCTCGTCCCTTTCGATGATCACGCGGCCGCTGCCGGGCCGGTAGGTGACCCGGTACAGTTTTTTCAGCGGGAATTTGCTGTCGAGTACCCGGGCGGCCTCTTCGACGGGATCGCCATAAACAGCGGCCTCCCCGACAGGGTAGTAATTAGTGGTGGACAGATCATTCCGGAAACCGGGGGTCAAGCCTGAACGGGCTGTTGCCCAAATCGAATTTTATTTGCTGACGCCGCCTCACCTTGTGCGCCAAATTTTTGGTTTTTTTCTTAAATATTTTTACAAACGTACAAACAGTAATTGATTACGTCGACTACTTATG
>Ga0209367_1000460_pt1 | contig 40166 bp, 23 predicted proteins | sample WorMetLIZISLAND2_FD_187412 | JGI IMG/M metagenome (GOLD analysis project Ga0209367, IMG submission 187412) | Marine gutless worms symbiont microbial communities from Max Planck institute for Marine Microbiology, Germany - Olavius geniculatus... ...
AACACTTCAAAAATACGGCAAAATCAACAGAGCCTATAGACTGTTTAAAGGTGTTGATACTTCTAAAATTAACACTACTTGGTAATGAATTCCAAACGTTTATAATGCGCTCACAGAAGAACGACGAATAATTTCTGTCTCATCTAAAATGGCATATGCCATTTCCTATTAGTGATTAATAGTAAACTTGACCCTATCTCTTAACGTTACCAAGATATGGCTGGTTTTCCATTGAGTTTCCTACCACCCCTTCATTCAGCCCTCCAATTTGAAAATGTCCCCCCTGCTGAAATTTTGCACTGTCAAGTTTCACACACAAGGCTAATTATTCGTGCAAAAAGTTTTCCCCTACGACCCAAAGCTTAGCCACAGTACATCCGTTACAGACAAACAGACAGACAGATGGATGTCAACTCTTATCAACAGCTCAACCATTACTTAAGTACAATCAACTAAAAACCTGTACTATGTGTAATGAACATTACCTGTGTGGTTAGAGAACTGTACAGAGTTTATGGCATCCACATCAAAACCAAGAATCTGCATACACACAATAAGTAAATAAACTTTTTCATGAAAACAGCAGTCTAAAAAGAGACTAAAAAGACTAAGACTAAAGACTAAAAAAAGACTAAAAGGCAGCTTAGAGTATACAAATAGTTAGCGGCATCGTTGTCAATATTGAAGATTGTTTCCCTAAGTTGCAAGAATATATTGCTCAAGTGCCAAAAACATGCTGGCAATATTGCTGCAACTGAGGAAAAAGAATCCTCACTACAGTATACATCAACGATGTCAGTGACTGTTTTGTTATACTTCTGATCGAGATGGACACAGAATTAGAACTATTACCATAAACAAGCAGTTACACAGAAAATGTGGGGCAAACCAATACCTATGGTAAGTTAAACCAGGAATCGATGTGGGACAGGGTAACTGGAACTTTCATTCCCATGTATTTTCGCTCCCAGGAGCGAAAGTTCCATTTTCAATCCTGGTACTTTTGTTCCCTGGAAATTTCGCTCCCCTGAGTGAAAATGAAGTGGAAATTTCACTCTTCAATCAGGGTTAACATTATAGGCCTACAAACTTAATGCATAATAGAAGCAGATGAAATCAAAGGAAGCCAGCATGCAGTGTAAATGCTCAACATCCAAAACAAGAGAGCCCAGCTGTCGCTAGCAAAGATGTGCTACAGCTAGTTTATAAAAGTTTTCCGAAAGACTAAAAATAAGTGTAGAATTTAAGGAAGAGACCAGAGCTTAAAATAGTGTTAAGAACTTGACGAAAAATATAACTTAAAAAAGAACTTATAAAAAATATAATTAGACGAAATATTTAGGGAACTTAACAAATTTAAGATATAATAATTAATAAAATAACTTGCTACAACCTGCAATTTTTTACTACAGTGAAGATGTACAAAGATGCGAACAAGCCATAATGCCTTTGCAGACTTAGGCCGGTTGCTATGTATGTGGCTAGAAATAAATTGTTTAATGTTTATCCAGCTTATTTACTGTACAATTCAAGCTGCTAATGATGATGACAACAAATGCCCATTTGACATTTTGAGATAATATATTGTGACAAACACACAATAATACACAAATGATAGTGTGTACAACTACCTACACATTTATACGTAAAATGGCTGGCAATGCAATCATTTAGTCGTTCTTTGTTGTGGCAAAGCAAGCGGCTTAGCAAGCTATCAAACACATACGAGTGAACTGCTGTTGATGGCTCTCATTGATTCAAATTCTCCAAGTTTCTTCTGCGGTCGTTCAACGTCCAAATTATCTGCTGATGTCGTCTGTTGTTGGCTGAAAACGATCTCGACGTCAGGTTGTCCCAGAATTACCCAGAAATTTTCGGTTATGACAACACCTTCCTGCCCAGTCAGTAAAACCTTCATGTTCACTCCCCCGAACCATCACAGATTCAATTTAATCAGCACTTTCAACGTTCCACATAGCCTCTCTGTTGAACTATGACCATACTCGTGGTTTTTCAGTTATCAAAACTAATTCTTATGTGAGAAATATAACGTTTCTCACTAAAAATTCAACGTTTTGAGCCTACGCTTGGCTCCTCACTTCTAATCACTTGAAATCATCACTTGTAACTGCCATTGAAGTTAATGATGCACAAATTTTGCAATTCTGCAAACATTTAATTCTGGCACTGTTCCAGTGTTGTGGTTGATGCCCAGGAAGCAAGCAAGCATTAGAGGTGCATAATAAAATCTATTTACTATTATCCTACGCCAGCCTTGCTATAAAATATTGGTGTGCACATTTCACAACCTTACAGAATTAATACCATTAGCTTATCAATTCAATAATCATAATTTAAGTTGTAGCAAAAGCACGTTACTTTGGCTGTGAGAGCGAAAGTTCCAGGCAATGAAAGTTCCTGGAAGCAAAAGCTCCATCTATAAAACTTTCGTTCCTGGGAGCGAAAGTATGTGGGAACGAAAGTTCCATAATTCGTGTGACAGTATGGACCGCTATGGCATACCGGCACTTCCTTGGCCGCCTGGAAAGCATACCGGCACTTTTTCTGAAAAAAGAACATACTGGTATGCTTGCAGGCCGTTTTCTGAGATTTAGACAACTGGTCAGTGATGTTTGCTTCGATCAGTGGCCAAAATAGCGCTCGGTTGAGGGGAAGAAAGGAAGGAAGGCAAAGCTGTCATACCGGCACTTATTTTTTCTCACTTTGAGCTCTGCATTAAACCAATACCCATGATACACTGCATAGAGTTAGGGTTAGGGTTACGTTAGGGTTAGCGTTAGGCTTATTTACCGCAGCAATAGCATCAAGCTTTAACAATATATGGCGGAAGCACTAGTTGCTGAATCGGCACCCACATATGTGTTGTACACTAAGCAGTGAGATGTCCTCGAGGATTTGGCCTCATTCTCAAGGCACCGCATTGTCTGTCTGTCTGTCTGTCTCTGTCTCTATGTGTATATTTTCAAAACGAGCCCCTTATCTCCACAATGATCTCGAGTTATGTGAACACGAATTTTATTTAGGTCAGTGCTAGCGGCAGATCGGCGATCTCGCACTATAAAGCAGAAAATTACTAGGGCTAGATCGCCACTTATCTAATTACATTTATCTCATTGTTAATGTAAGAATGCAGCCTCATTTCTTCAGTGCATTGCTAAGACTGTTGTTGGAACTTAATTGTTATCAATTACCAAGCATCAAATAAAATTTATTCAAAAACACTGGGCGACTTCACTTTTTGACTTAGACTTTCGCTGAGACTTTCACTGAGCCTAAACTTCGGTCTAAGTACCTACTTAAGTCAAAAAATAAAGTGATTTTGCTGAGCGAAAACATGGCAACTAACACGGATAGTTTAGTAAATTAAAACAGTCTGGTACAAAAAGTAAACGCCGTAATGGCTACACAGTGACGTAAGACGATACATAATTACGTCATTTGCGTGCGCGGCACAATTAAATAAGCAAGTCCAAGCGTAACTGGTTGATTTATTTCCTGTTAAGTTTACCGGTTTTCCGCCATTTTTAATCGCTTAGTTGAACTTTGGCCTAAGTACAGACTTTAGCGTTCAGCTTTAGCTTTCACTCAGCGAAAAGGCTCAGCGAAAGTCTAAGTCAAAAAGTGAAGTCGCCCACTACATAGTTCTAAGTCCGTGTTACAAAAAAAAACAAAAACAGCTTTGGCTTGAGATGGACTCTGATATAATACTGAATAAGCCTGATTTAAATATTGGACAGTGTCATGGGATAGTTTATAAACCTTCTATGTCAACCAAGAATATAAGTTTTACCATCTTCCCAATAATGTATCTACCCGATCTAATTTTCTGGTGCTAAAGCAAGATCGCCGATCTACCACTAGAATTATTGTTTTATTTAACTTTGCCATTAAGTTTACCGCGTGGTCTGTCTGTCTGTCGCTTTCCCTATGTGTATATTGTCAAAACGGTGCGAGATAGAACCATGGTTGCTAGTAATTAGTATGCTCCATCGGCGCCGATTCAGCAATTAGTGCTACCCATTATATGGAGTTAAATTTGGTCGAGTTCCAAAATTCTGAACATGTGACAGACGAACTTGTAACGGAAAAGTGGCACTTTTGTTGCCTACATAGCCGGACACGACGTGGCTTTGTACAGACAACACGCGACAGTTTCCAGCACATTCCATTTCGCACACGATTCGCTGATCTAAAAAACCTACAATCATAAATTTCAACCGTAAAACCGCATTACTATCAACAAAACACAGCTGACGTCCGAATGACGTAACAACCACGCCCACTTGGGTCAGTGTACCATAGATAAATTGCAGTGACTATGCACACGGCTAGCCGTACGTATAGACGAACGAGCATGTGCACTAGACCTTTTAAGCCGAGAGCTCGAGACCAAGAAAAGATTATTATTATCAGTATTATTTAGCAGCACATTGACACACAGTTAGTGTGATGCGGGCAATATCATTTTTTTAAAATTTTTGTTGTTTTCAATGTGCAAGTCCTTAAATGTTGCCGTTAACAAGTGTATAAACTGATGTTTTGTACATTTATTGTTACACCTAGGCGTAAACGTAGCCACTGCGATTATTGTATTACACTTCTATGGTTTGGATTGTTTACAAATAATGATGTCACAAATTAGTGGAAAATAATGAGTTATTTCTGAGTTACTTTTGAAGCAACGGTACGTAATAATGATGATGATGATGACAATTATGTGCGTTTTATTAGGGTGCCTTACCAATATATTTCTTACATTTTTGCTACGCTTTCCGTCGTATGAACTTTTTCTCCAGTCAACTGGCTGCTTATTCGGTAGGTCTTTGACAATTTCTTTATGACCGGTGCTATGATCACGAATTCGTGATCGCGACGCCGATTGCCTACGATCACGGCTGCGTTCTCATTGGTCGTTCTCATTGGTCAGCGTGAGCGTGAGCTGACCAATGAGAACGCAGCCGTGATCGTAGGCAATCGGCGGCCGCGATCGCTGCCGACGTTCATCTATGATTACGAATTCGCGATTCGCGTCTTGGTGTTGTGCTCCACAAACGTAACGTGATTCGCTTCAGAAAAATGCTTCAGAGGGGTAGCACTAATATAAATACATTATTACGAAAAAAAACGTTAATTACGACAGCAAAGAGAAAAAAATGACGCGTGACGACTCAGGTGACCGTGAACGCAGTATGCTCTATTGGCACCGATTCCGCCGATTCAGCAATTAGTGCTACTGCTTCAGAGCAGTGTCAAATGTATCCCAGTCGTTGAATTTTGTTCCTAATTCTATGGAAGCCATATCACAAACAAAAACTAGATTAACTACATGAAATGAATGCAAACAAAACCAAACTTTCTTGTTCGAAATACGCCACGCCCATCGATGTTCTAAACCATGCTCCAATTAGTCAATAGCGACAGTGCACGTGCTGACTGTATTGGCTCTTCCTATTGGCTGCCGTGATCATAGGCAATCACCAACGCGATCACGAATTCGTGATCATAGACACTGCATTTCTTTATAAATAATGTTCGCCGAATGCACCTATATTTAGCCACTTTCCTCGAGGACCTAAGCTGTTTTATTTATTTTTTTGCTTTTTATTTTGTACATTTTTCATTTTTTTCTATTTGTTTTGTAGTTTGTCAGTTTTCTGTTTGTTTTCATGCTGAATCCTAAGCTAAGCACTTATGAAAAATGTGTGTTGTAATATCTAGTACTGTGTTTGGTACATTATGTCTGTGAATTTTGTACTGCTTGTACCAGCTCATGATGGTAATGGAACAATGTTGTGGATCGGTGCAGATATGGCCGAATCACTGTTTGGTGGTATCCGCTTCGACCGTCTTGCGGACAGCTACTATGATGAGGATGATGATGATGATGATGTTTACGGATCTCGTGCTTCAGAGTTTGAGACTGAGTCCCTGAGCTCCAGTTCAGATGAGGAGGCTGAGTTGGAGGCGTGGCCGGTCATGCTTTCATTGGCACAGCGTCAGCTGCGCAAGCGTCGTCACATCTCAACCAGTGAGGACAGCAGCACTGACGTGGATATGGAGGAGACTCCAATGTGGTTCTTCCATGGGCCATTTAAATACAACGGACGCATCGGTGTCCTGGCATTGCCAGGGTCTATGCTTGCACTCCTATTCGCTGGAGAATTGTAAGTCGTTTGCTGAGCCTAACAAGGTTGAAAAACCCAGGTTGATTTTAGTAACCCATCCAGGGTGACACTAAATATTGAAAACTACCGCAAACTTTTCGTTTGTTTTGGGTAATTTTCGGTACCGAAAACCTAACCCTAATCCTAATCCTTAACCTTAACCCTAGCGTTAACCAAGAACTATGGAAAACAAGTTGAAACAAGTTGGTTGTTTTCGGTAGTTATTAGTATTTAGTTTTACTGATCATTCAGGGTTTTTTTGGTTTTTATTAGGTTTTGGGTTTTTCAAAAAGGTTCAACTTAAACCTCAGCTGAAAAGTCTGAGTTTATGCACGTGTCTGAGTTTTTGCTAGCTCCACAGAGCAAAAAAATTATAAATTTTTAGGTTCACGTGTTTCAAATGTATTATAATATTTTATCATTAGTGGAAAAAGAAACTAAAATCAGATTAACTTCTGATGGGTTTAGTGGGTTTTTGGGTGGATTTACACAATATAACCCACTGGGGTTTTTTGGCATATTTGTCTAAGTGTCTTAATTCTAGTTGTGAAATGTGAATGCTTCTAGCTGCCTTTACTAGGTTGTACCTCTGTGTAACTTAGCTAGACGGATTAAATTGTTATGGGGTCAGAAATGCAGAGTACTAGCACATTTTGCCTAATCCCATTTTGCCTATTTTTAACCCTAACCTGACCCTTACTCTAACCTGAACCCTTAACTCTATCTTTAGCTTTTAACCTTATCTGTAGGTGCAGGCAAAATGGCATCAGGTGAAACAAGAGGACACCAGAAATGCAATCACCAGTTTGAATCTCAGTCAGGTGAAACCCTGGGCAGTGGCTACAGCCAACTAATGTTGGCCAATAACTGTTTGCCGATGCTAACGTCTTACAGGGTGTTCCAGAAAACGGCACAAAGTTTACAGCACCATAATTATGCAACCGTACATCAGAGTCATGCAGTTTTCAATGGAATGTTTAGAAAGAAATTCTTTACATGACAAAAGTTAGTGTTTGAATACAGCAGTTAAATGTTCTTTGTTTTGCAGCTGGTGAGATATCTATTCAAAAACAGTATTGACCTCAACACCGTAAAAAATGTGCCATTTCTTGAATAGCTCTGTGAAACATTGGCCGATTTTAATAATTTTTGGCACGCAACATCAAGAAGAAACTTCACATAAATGACTGTAGTTTTGGCCACCTCACTTCAATACTGTCCTCACCTTAATGCTGTCACTGAACTACCTTGTGAAATGCAGAAGTCATAGTCTGGCCATTGAGAACAATGAATTCATACTGGGTAGCACACGCATCGGCTCAGAAGTTATTAACAGAAAAGCAACAAACACGATTGGCAATTATTATCTGAGGTTATCTCTCAAAAAGTCACATTCTTCACATCACATTGTCTTCATTACAGCATGTGTACAAAAAATGTCTTTCTCCAACATGAACGCAAGTAGTAGACGTTGACACCACTCGCCAACAGCACATTCAATAACTGCGTGAGTCAGAGTTTCCCACTTGCTGTTGATGCATCGTTTTAGTTTGTCAACTCACGATTTTGAAATGAAGACAAAATAATAGATTTTCAGTGATTTTGTGGTCTCAGTAATTTTCTGAGCTGATACATGAGCTACCCAGTTATAATTCATGTTGTCAGTGGACAAACTATGACTTTGCATTTCACTAGGTAGTGTAGTGGCAGCATTAAGGTGAGGAGGACAAAACTACAGTCATTCGCATCGTTTTTTTTATATTGTCTGCCAAGAAGTATTAAAATTGGCCAGTGTTTCACGGAGTTATTTAAAAATAAATGTGGCATCTTTTTATGGACCACAGCGTCGAGGGTAATAGTGGTTTTGAATAGTTTACTTGCCAGCTGCAAAACAAGGAATATTTAATTGCTGTATTCAAACACTGACTTTTATCTGTAAAGAATTTCTTTCTGAACTCTTTGCTGAAAACCGCATGTCTCTATGTTGTACATTGTACAGTTGCAAAATTATGGTGCCGTACACTTAGGGACCAACCAAATTCACGGGAAAAAATGCATGATTTCACGGCAGAATTTTTAAAATGTGTCAAATTTCACGGAAAATTCACGGAAAGAGTTTTGCAAATTCATGGGCTTCACAGACGTTATTTCGAGGTGCTGCGCTATTGCAAACGAAGAAATTTCAGAACAACGAATATTTACTACACTAAGTCAAGACTCAAGACAGTCAATGTCAACTACTTAGTGCTAAAGTGCGACACGTGGCAAACAGCAACATTCGTACAAAAGCAGCTGATAAAACTCTGGAATTGTCATAAATAAAACTAAAAGCGCTAAAATTCACGAAAAATCATGGATTTCACGGAAATCAGCGTTTTTCACGGAAGAAGGCCAATTTCACGGAAAATGTCACGGCCGTGAAATCGTGAATTTAGTTGGTCCCTACTGATGTGAGTCTCAATATGGAGACGTGTGCACAATCGTATTCATACCGCTACCATACCTCCATCTTTGAACAATTGCTTCATAAGATTTTTCAGAATTTTACTGTACACAGCACATTAAAGGCAGTCTGCTGCCATGTATTGTAGTTGCTACAAAGTGATTGACAGTAATGTATTGAATGAGGTTCTCGGGTAATGTGTATACTGTATAATTGTGTATGTCTTGTGTTTTTCGACTTTTTTGCTACAGCAGAATCTTTGTCAGAGTGCAATTATTCACAGACCTGTTGTGCAATGATTTGTGAGTGATTGAATGAGTTGGGTGTTATGAAAGTTATTATATCGGATGAACACTGTGATATCGACAATATCAGTAGGTTCATAGCCCGAAATTTGTTCTATGAAGGTATAAAATTTTGGCAGTATAAAATAAGTTTAATAACCATTCTGATGTCATTGTTATTTCAGATGAAGTATACTTGGCCAGATTTTGGTGGTTTATATGCTGACAAATCACCACTGTTGCTACAGCTGTAGATATACGGTTCTCAGTAATGCAATTTATGTAATGTCTATGATGACTGCAGGTATCGACATAGACTTCCAGATATTCAACAAAACATCCACTCGACTGCCCGAGGCACTGCTCTATGCTTTCCGTCCACAGCATTCCAAGTCATGGAAGATGTCAAAGCTTGGTCGTCTTGTTGACCCTCTCAATGTGCTGCTGAATGGCAGTCAATACCAGCATGGTGTGTGAAATTATATATTATGAATTGATATGAAGTTTGCTTATTATTTCTCGAAAAATGTTATCTTTAGAGGTAGGTTTGGGTTTACCAATGCACCAGTACAAATATTTGTAGACGTATTTTAGGAATTATTATTCTTAAAAATTTATGATCATATTTATCAATTGAAGCAAATTTATAGTGAAAAGTCTGCACAGAGATATTAGAGTGAAAGTAGGAGCAAGAACTAACTGTATGTGAATGCAATTCAAGTAAGTGGATGTTTATAGGAGCAATTTTGCCTTAGCTAGGTTTTCTCCATCCATGAATGACAGTTGTGCTGTATATTTTGTACCTAAGCTGTGTAAAGCCCAGATATCATTATGCAGACTTTGCGACAAAGTCCAAGGACTTTTTTGCAGACTTTTCACTGACTTTCTCTGTGCACTGTCGCAGACTAAATTCCATTAGAGTGACACAATGTGCATTTATCGCAGACTTGTCAAGGACTTTGTCGCAACAATCTTGACATGTCATTGAAACTCCATGGTTTCATGATTTTCACCATTCCTTGTGTGGAAATTTTGGTGAAAGTCGGTGTAATGGAATTTTGGCTTAACCATGTATTAGAGAAAATGGAAGTCAGTCATAATTTTATGCCACAAGCAGGTGTTATTGAAAAAGCTGCAGCTGTTGTGAGAATATCACTAATAGCAACGTTACAAAATTCAGTACATAGTAAGTTATAATGTGTTATTTTATTTGTGAAATATTGCTTTAATTGCTGTTTTTGAGTAACAACTTCTGATTCATTTGATTCATTGGTTGACTGAGTTGAACTTGTGCAGTCTGTTACATTGCAGTGGTTGATGATGATGGCATAGTCTTTGATGCAACTGCCATGAAACATCATGCCAGTGAAGTTCGCCTGTCTCGACTGCGATCACCCGATGTTCCCGTGGCATGTCCACTGGTTGCCGATGATGATCGACCCCACGTGTTCCCCGCACCACTCCAGCCTCTCTCTGTCCCGATCACCGGCTTTGCATTCAACATTTATAACAACATCTGGGACACTAACTACATCATGTGGTACCCGTATGATGACGTTGATGCCAATTTCCGCGCCAGATTTTACGTGGACATTTGACTTATATGCATTTGGTGTGTGTTAACATCTAATTCTGTGATCTGACTTAACAGTACATTGCAGTCTGTGGCTACCTTGTGTAGTTTTTTTGTTTCTGCAGGATGTTGCATGAAAAGGTTACTGTCATATTTGCTCATTAGTGGTTGTGGAACAATTAATTACGATCTGCCTTAATTATTGCAGTTAAGTGTGGTCATGTTGAACACAATTTTGATTATATTTTTGCTCAGAGGGGTTTGACCTATCTCTTTCCTCTTTTTATCCCTTTTCTTTCTTTTTTCCTTCTTTTCCACAATCCCAGCTAATGGGCTTGAAATGCTGTAAGCTCCCCCAGCTGGGTCTGGGTGGAGCTTTGGTTGCAAGTGCATTTTTATACATTTGCTGCTCTCAAAACGCATCTCATGGCAACAGGTTTTGTTATATATGTGCAATACAAATGGCTGTTCTTGTTAATTTTTCATGTAAATCAAATTCCCAAACATTTTAGAGGTTCGAGGGGCTTGAACCTGTTAACCTCCCCCCATCTTTAACAGTGGTTGTATAATAGCTGTTGATTGGTTGCATTAGCTCTTGCAAGTGCTTGATGTCCACTTGCAAAAGTGAAAGGACCACTTTATTTTCTGTCACCCTGTATTTGTTGACATTGTGCTACATGTCATTTTGTCATGGATGTGTCCAAGTTTGATGATGAAGTTTGCTATGTAATGTTGTTATTTTTGCAGATTTTGTGTTTGGAGTACCTAAGCTTCTGCAGCATATCATTTTGTTTTACATGAGTTAACGTATTTTCGCTTACTGTCGTAATCTATTTTGTAGTATTTTTGTATTCAAGTACTGTACATGTTGCGCAGTGAAACATTGAGGTTAAACGTTAGCATGAAGATGGTTGATTTGGGAATTCTTTCAGACGTTCATACTGCCTCAGCTCCAAAATATAAATGCTGTGAATAACATCCTATCACTTATATGCAATAGACTTCTGCGCTATCTGTATGAGCAATTTCTTTTCCAGATCTGTTTGCAAGTTGGTTTTAGATATTTTTCAAAAGAGTTTACTTGCAAATTAACTTTGGCCTGAAAAAAAACATCTTCTGCTTCTGGTTGCAGTCAAAAAGTAGGAATGTGGGTGGAGAAAATTATTTTTTTTGTGAGTTATCTTGTAATATTACACAACAGCTTATATCAAACAAACTGTCATTGAATAGTACCAGTATCCATGAAAACTAAAATAAGGTATTGCAGCTGAATTTCTTGAACTAGGTTTTTAGCCGACCATACTTAAGTAATGGTCAAAATATTGGCATGGTTGTCGTCTGTTCGTCTGTCTGTCCATTTATCTGTTTGTGACGGATGTGTTCTGGCTAACGGGTAGGTCGTGGCGAAAAACTTTGTAAACAAATAATTTGCTGTGTGTGTTAAACTCTGCTGTGCAAATTTTCAGCCATCTAGAGCAAGGGAAACATTTTTAAATTGGGGGCTTAATGGAGGGGGAGTACGAAATTCAGTGAAAAACTGGCCATGTCTCGGAAATGTTGAGAGATACGGTCAAGGTTACTATTGATCACTAATAAGAAGTTGCATATTGGTTTTGAAATGACCTGAAATTAATCTACCTTGGAAGATCTTGAAAGCCAGCACCCGCTATTGTGGCCAAATGGTGCGAGATAGGGCCTAGGTTACTATTAATCACTAATAGGAAGTGGTATACATCCTTTCAGATGAAATGAAAATCATCGACTTTGCATGACCTTGAAAGTCACTGACAACTAGTACAGTTGGCTATCTTAGCGACAGCTGAGCTTCTTGTAGGGATGGATAGAAACCGGAATCACAGGAGTATTTAAGGCATTGTCAGAATTATTCCTGCCATGTTCAGTAAGCTCAATATTAAACATTATTGACGTGTATCTAAACGAGGAGTAATATCTATATGAGCTGAAGATTGGGTTTCATGTGATTGAGAAATTATTATTAATGATTCCTGGTAGTTAGAGAACTTACAGCGTAATCGATTTAGCAAAACCTGAAACCGGCTCGATTTCAACGTAACAGTATGAGATACCGGTGTCATATCGCATCGAAATTCTGACATTCACCCATCACTAATGTTTAGTGTATTCGCTATTCTATGGTCATTGCCATGGATACCGTCGTAAACTTCTTGTTGTGTTGCGTTTTATAATCGTAAAATAAAACCGTATAATGGGCATATATTTTGCAATTATCTCTGCATTGCTATCTAGCATTATGTTTTAATCATGTCTGTCGAAATAAGCTTTGATAGCTGCGATAATTGTAACGTAGCTATAAATAAACCGACTGGCATTGGAAACGTCCGCGTCTACGAATTGTTCACACCAAAAGCACCGGCCAGTTTCCATCGTCTTGAAAAATACAGTTAGCTAATTTAAGCAGAAAATCGAAGTAGGAATTTTTATTCTGTGGCTAGTAAGTTCATACAAGTTGCTTACTGGTTTCAACTGCATGACAAGCACATTTTAATCACCAGTGTATTAAGTCCTATGAGGTCGCCTGCAAATGCACTACTAGAAAATGACGGACCGAAGAAATCACCAGGGTGGAAAATACAACTATAAAAAATGTCAGACGAAAGTGCAGGGCTGAAAAATCCAGGACTGGAAAATGACAGAAAACAGTGCAAGGCTGGAATTTGATGGACTAGCAATGTGTGTTACAGTTCGAATGAAGGTAGCTGTCGCAAACGTCAAGATGAAACTGCATGCTGCAATTCAGTTTTTTAAGTTACACGTGTTTATTGCAATAGCATACACAGTCTAGAAGCGCGTTCGATAACTTAGCAGCTACAGTACGAACGGCTCATTGCCGCTATGCTACTGGACACTCAGCTATGGCAAGACAGCTACGAGCCACTATGAGCATATCATAGCTTAAAAATTTTATGTTACATTAAGGTTTTAGGCTAACATCTAGCCTTCTAAATGTATCAATTTTTGGATGACAGTTGAAAAATTACTCTAAATGTGTCATCATACAGTATAAAATAACATTAATGCAAAATTGTTTGCGTAATTACTATTTTTACTCGAAATTTACCTTTTACAACAACCAACAGTCATCTTTAGTGGACAAGTATGATGTCATGTTCGTCTGCAATAACCACTAACATAGATTGTTGTTTGACGAGAAATTGTAGCGGCTAGCAGTGTATCGCAGCCGAAATCTCATAGCCGTTATGTTGCTGAACGTGCCTTAGCACACTTACAATAAAAACAGTGCTGTAGTTTCTGCACAATATCACAAACATTATGTTGAAATTACATGATGCTGTTGTGAACTTTAATATACATATGTTTAATACAATAGCCTACACAGTCTAGCACAAACTTAAAATACAAACACTGTCAAACAGTGTCTTAGCTTCCCAATATCACAAACACAGTTTTACACATTTGAAATAAAATGATGTGATGGACCACAACAAGCATGCATGCAAGCAGTTAATTAATTCACACTCTAGAAGTAAGTAAGAACATTTCAATAGAGTTAAACTGTGCTCTCTAGCGTGTAAATGACAATGCAGTTTTAGCAGTTGACCTAGGTCATAAATATAGTATTAAGCCATTCTCAAGTCTGTGATTTTCCAGTGTTTCTGCATTTTCTAGCCCTGTACTTTCGTCCGACATTTTCCAGTTTTGCATTTTCCAGCCCTGCATTTTCATCGGTCATTTTTCAGTCTTGCATTTTTCGGTTTTGCTTTTTTAGTGCCCCCATCCAATCAGCCTCTCACACTATTGATTCAGAGTATAGGCAAGCTAGAGCTCCGAACTGTGGATTTTGATCTCATCGAGTTATGTTTCGCCTATTAGTGAACAGTATACAAGGATGGGCCATAAAAAACGTGCCACTTTTCTTTTGTTCATATCTTCATCAAAAATCAACTGATTTTCAAAATTCTTTTACTGATGCATTATGTGGACAATTAGCAACAAAGTCACCATACTTGCTTGCAGTCTGTTAGGCTCAAATAGACAAGCATGTTGTATTATGTGCGTTATGTAATATGTAAAATACACCATAAATGAAATGAAACATTTTCAGATGCGGACACGATGAATGCAAATGAAGTTGCTGAAGTTGCCGAGCCTGAAAAATCTGCGGACGATGCCTTGGCAGCAGGGAGTTGCGCAGAATTATTCATTTTGGGGGCATCAGATCAAAGCTGGGGGGTATGAGTTTTAGGGGTAGGGGATGGAGGTCTGGGGGCTGTGCCCCCAGTGGGGTCCAGGGGCTGAGCACCTGGTCAAGGGGCAGGGGGGCGAACCCCCCATGAAGCTGAAACACTTGGCTTTTAGACATTCAATGGATACCGCAAATTTGCTACGTTTTCTAAAATTTGGAAACTTAAAAAATCAGATTTTGTGGTGGTTTTTGCTCAAAAAACTTTAATAGTCCGCAGTTTGTTACAGTTTACTGTGAATTAATGAAAAGTAATAAAAGCAATATGCTGAAATAACATAGGTTTCACCAAATACATTTGGTTTCAACCACAACACCCCTGATATCTTTTTTGTTGGGGAGTGTCAAGATTTTAAGGGGGGGCTGGATAATTTTTTGCTTGCCAGTACCTACTTCATCAGAAGCAATTAAACAAGAGTAAATTTTAAAAAAATATCATATTAAATTTAAATTTTGTATATTGCGTGTAGGAAACCTGTTTTGATATTAATGCATTCTTGCATTAGATGTATTTTGTTCATAGTAAATAATGTGTACAGCTGTTAATGAGAACTCATCTTATCATGTCAACTAATATTGGATCGCACAGTGTAACCTGCCACCTAACCTAAGTGGCCATGCCCCACTTTAGTCTCAGCCATTCAGGTTAGCACTCAATTTAGGTACCGGCCCGCTATTCCGAAGGTCCACTATTCCGAAAGTTCATTGTGCAGATACACGCCACAGTGCTAACGTTTGGGTTAAGGTTAGGGATAGAATTGGGATTAGGGTTAGGGTCAGGGTTAGGGTTAGGCTTAAGGTTAGTGGGAATAGTAGACTTTCGGAATAGCGGACCTTCGAAATAGTGGATCTTCGGAATAGCGGACTCGAATCATAACTCAATTGATTACCCAACGAATTTGATGCCCTGACCACTTGCTGTACTGTTGACTACAAAAATTACAAAAAGTGGTTAGTAGTAAATGTTGTTATTGCAGTAATGACAGTTTCTATTTTTGTTGGACCACAGTGTGGAAGTGTATGTCAAACCACTGTTAGAAGTGTGATAAGTTAAACGAACTTGAACCATTTTTGAGGTGTATAATGCACTTACTCCATGGCATATGTAAAAAAAACGTTTTTTACGTTTTTTTACTTTTGCCGCATTTTATAATGTTTTTTAACCTTTTTAAATTTTTTTCTAACGTTTTTTTTATTTTAAAAAAAAACGTGCATTGAAAATCCTATCAGGAACTTCGAGAAGCACTTTTGGAACTACAAAAACGAATTAATAGGTTATAGGAATGGTAGTTTACTTAGCTAGTCTAAGTATATTAAATAAAAAGTTTTTTATCTAGTATGATTATTTAATTAGTCTAGTGCTATGGTTTTATGACAACACAGTTAAATTAAAATTAAATCAAGTTCTCCTTATCTTGACTATAGTTCCAGGTATACTGCATCTGCAGCATTAGGCATTAGGCTAGAGAAACAAATTATGGCCAACGTTTTTTATTCAACGTTTTGAAACGTTTTTTTAAAATTTTTGCCACGCTTTCAACGTTGTTTTAACGTTTTTGATTATTTTCGAACGTTTTTCACATCTATGCTCCATGTTTGCCATTTGTCATTATTGTATGTCTTCTTGGTCTTTTGCTTCTCGTGAGTGACCCATGCAGTTATCAAATTTCAACCCACCATACTACTGCAGATATAGTCCTCGAAATAGGCAGTCTGACCTCAATCATGCAGTGAGTTGTCAAAGGTAGTGGATATTGTTTAACAGAGTGAAAAATAGTTTTAGATGAATGTTTTGATCATGACTGTTGCAGAGGGCAGCGATGTTGGATCTGAAGAGGGTTTAAGCCAAACGGCTTCACCAGTTCCAGCCGAGCCGTCACAGACCAAACAGTCAGATCAGGAAGGTAGTGATTTGCATTTAAGTTCTGTGTAGAATGACCTAGTTTCTCATTCATATTCGTATTGAAATAATACATGATGTACCGAAAAACATGTACAAAACACATAAGATGAGAAGAATAAAAAATAATAATAATGAAAAAAATACAAAAGTACAAAATATAACCTGTCATAAAATCACAATGTCAGTCGCTGACATAACAAACTGGGCTGTATGTAGTTATAATAAATTTCTGTTTGTTTTTTGAATTCAGCAATCTTATGTTTGAAATCGGTTAGTATATTTAGAGTCATTTACATGTGTTATAACTAACTAATGAGTAGATTGTGTCCACCTGCAAATGTGTCAGGCTCAGCTAACATTCGATGGGTCCAGTATCTCGTGTGTACTTAACTTTTTCCAGTTAAACAGAGCATCTGACAGGATGATTGTGTGTTATTTCTGCGGCTTTTTGGCATTTTATGATTAAAACTCAGAATTTATTGAAAAACTCTTATTTTACATTAGAAAACCTTAGTTATTTACTTTCTATTTATTCCATTCGAAAACAGGCATTGCATTTTGATTTATTTTTATTCATTAGATAAGCATATTGCAATGTAGCAATGTAATTGTTTTTTAGCAATTACTGGCTTGCTCAGAATTTGCTATTGAGTCTCTAGCAACTGGTGTAATTTGTGTAAGTTGTAAATTTACTGTGATTAGAAGAAGATTATGTTGAAGAGATTGTGGATCCGATGAAAAATCCATTCACGCTTCCAGATGACAATGAGATCTTCCAGCTGCGTGACAAACAGAAGCAGCGCAAGCTTCAGGTCAGCAAACATTAATTGTGACTGTTCCATAGCTACAGACAGGCAAACAGCCCATTGGCTGATGATTAAATTACATATTTGTAACATTTAATATCTTGCATATTTATCTGATCTCACTTTTGAAATTTTTTGTCTTTACATTGTTATTGCCAGGTGCTATTTCTAGGCTCGAAATACATAAATGTGTTGGCAGCTTTGAGCAAGCTCTAAGTAAGGAAGTTCAGTAGTTTCAGCTGACCTGGTGGGACAAAGCAAGAGACAACTTGCTTTGCACTACAGCCCCAACTGAGCAAAAACATCTTAGCAGTTGTGTAAAATGCTCAACAGTCAAAGTTTTACTGGCAGATTATTCCAGCAGATTATCTTTTATGTTAAAAAAACAAACCAACAAGTGGCACTGTCATGAAACTACGTAATTTTCTGTTTGCATGTTGTTCTACTTGTAACTTGCCAAGTGACGTTTTAAAGTGTACTTAATTTATATGTTACCATAATTGATGTTATTTTTGCTTAAGATATCAGAAAACGTTAATTGTTTTTTTTATATCTCCAGTTATTGACGATGATGGTGATAAGAATCTGATACTTTGGCTGATATAAAATACTTCTGTGATGAGAAATTATTATAGCTATTCATGAAATACAAATACACCATGTTTGCATCATGCAAAGATTTTCTGATTGTCAACATATGAAATACATGAAACACTTGATTTGGTTATATAAGGTTTGCTGTAGTCCAGTTTTTCAAAATTTATATGCAGCCACTCCATTGCACCACATTATGGGTTTTGCCCATACATCAATTTGTTCCATTGGGTTTTTAGCTTAAAAACCAAAATTGGTGTAAACATTTCGCAGGGAATGAGCAACTGGTTTTCTAGTTTTTAGTTCAACAAAGTTAAAGGTGAAGGTCAGGATTGTACAGCGCAGTGGGTGAGTATGCATAGCTTTAGGCAGACAGGTGCATATTATGTCAGTACTGGGTCGACGTTTTCGTTTGTTGTTAGCATTTCTCGTTGTATGTTTTTGGAACGCAGCTACGTAGGGAAGCGAAGAAGCAGAAGATATGGCAGAAGGTAACACCTACAGCTCGTATGGCGAAGCAGGCGGCTGCACAGCGAGCGGCCGATATACACGAGATTGACTGTCAGGCACGAGATGATGCTGCACTCATTGAACAAGATGATCAATTTACTCTCACAGTCACTCGCAGTAATTACGCCGTTTATTTATTGTCGTAGGTGCAGGGATGGCGGTCTCAAGGAGCGGTTGGTTATACGAGTATATAATCAGGATGGTTTACCTGTCTGCAGACAGTCACCTGTCTAAGTAGTAACAACTAGAGCTGTCGAAGTGTTATTTTTTTAAATGCGATAATGCATTGCATTAACTTTTTTAACACATGCGTTAACACATTAATAACGTTTCATTAATACTGCTGATATTGCTCGTGGACTACATTGAGAGGGTGACTGAAATGAAGTCCACAAAGTTGTGCTTTTGTTGCAGGACTGTGACAGTATTGATGAACGACAATAAAACAATTTTTAATTACTTGACTATTATTTGATAGTCAAATAAACGTAGTTTTAATGGAATATTGGAACTCCTGTTTACAGACTTAATTCAATTTAAGTATGTGCATTAATTTTTTTCAGTTCTTTAATGCATTAAGTTAACGCATTAATTTGAAAGCTGTAGTAACAGCTTGATAGCAATCCTATCAGAGTCAAACGCATGACCATTTTGTCGTTAGTACAATCCCGTGCAATTACGTCACAAAGCATCTTATTTACTGCTGTACTTGCATCTGTTTTTGCATTTGCTTACTATATCAGTAACTTAGCTCCTTACTAATTTTAGAATGCATTTTGTACTTTGTTATTTTCTACAGTTTATCGTAGTAAGTACAGATTCATTATTATTTGTTGTAGATCGACATTCTGACCGGGAACCACTTGATGAATATATAAACAAGAAACGGGAAATGTTTCTCGTCCAGGTCAGCATTTCTATTACTTTACTCTTTTGTGTAATATGTCTAGTTATATATTTTCATAATTATTGGAAAATTTACTATCTTGGCAGCACACATGTGTTGTGTGGGCACGCTTTTTTACATGCATTTGTATCTGCTTGCTATACTGCCGTCAGCCCAGCATCTTTGTGTTTCCAGTGCAAGTTGATATTCTGTGATGGAATGTGTCTTCATCCAACATTATAGTGTTCCTGGGGGTTTAGAATAAACAGAATGTAGAACTAGCATAGCACTCACTTACTTTGTGCATTGGATTGTACTCTGTGTGTACAGTTAGTAGCTACTGTTTTTTTTGGCAGGCTTCGATCACGTCTTGGAAAAATATTTTGATGATCTTGGAATGTCCTGGAAAAGTCCTAGAATTTTTTTAAAGTAAAAATGTGGAAACCCTGGACTTTCTACGTGTTATTCAGTGTAGTCTGTGTTTGTGTGACTGACAGTATTCACTCGGTGTGAAGCGAGATGAAATGAGAAAGTTAGAGGAAATAGCTCAAGCGGAGGAGAAGAAACTGGAATTAGCTGAACAGTATTTGGAAGAAGATGCTGCATTGTTTGACGAGTTCTTGAAAGAGAACGACCGCAATGCAAGCGAAGCAATTAAAGTGTATGGTCTGCTTTTTATAGCTGCAGTGTTTTATTTTTGGCTTGCTTTGCATTTTTGTGATACCCTGCCGTTGTCATCATGAAATTATGAAGAAATGTAATTAGTGGTGTCATATTTGTGATATAGCATTGTACAAATTGTGGTGGTAGAAATGAAGATTTTTCAGGAATTTCACTTGCCATATCCGAACCACTGGAGATAGTGACAACGTTATTATACAGTATTTTATGTAGTTTGGCTTTGCAGTGACTATAACGCGTGATTTTGAGGACTGTGAGCAACCGTATTATGTTAGATTCTGACATTGTGTTTTCTGCATTGGTTTGACTAGATTCTTTTGCATGGCTTTCATAGCAAGTTTACTATGACGTGAATCCAGTGCATTTGTGATAATATTTGTGATTGCAGTGCGGAAGCTGAAACCAAAGCCAAACTGGAGAAAGTGGCGGAGATAAAGCGTATAAATGCTCAGATTATGGCTATCAAGAGTGAAATATCCAAATACGAAGACACGCTGAAGGAATATCAGTTGTACAAAAAATTCTTATTTTCAGTCACGCCAAAGGTAATTTTGTCCTGTGCCGAACTTCATACTGCTGTATTGAAACTGTCAGTAGTAATATGTACAACGTGCAGCATGTTTTCTGTTGTATCTCTAGTCTAGTTGAAGATTAAGCAGCTTTGTTATTACTAAGTTAGAACTGCTATGACAACAACAAGTTGATAAATTGGATAAAACATTAAGTATACTGCTTATCGATTTTCTTGTCCTCATACTTTTGTTAACAGTAATAGCCACAACAGCATTTGATGCTGTCGTCATGGCACTGCCATTGCTAAAGTTCATCTAGTTCATCTGATAAATGTAGCACCATCACCAGGCAGCCGCCAACCTTTGGATCAAGCCAATCAACTTGAGCCACACATCTGCCTTGACTGACAGCTATAGTGCTACATTCATAATCGCCATTTGTTACTACTTAGCGCAGAAGTTGATAGGCCTGCTCATTTTATCTTCTCATGGAGGGTAGAAGGCTGAGTTGACCTTGGTGATTGGTTATACATGCCCACCTGGATGGTTTTACCTGCCCACAGTCACTTATTCAGCTACTAAACAGGCTCGTTGTGGAGTAACTTTGTTCACTGAATGTGATTTGTTACCACTGGACCATGCTGCTAGCCACGCCAATAACTTGTACTGACTACACTGTATGACAGTGTTTTACCTTCTACCAGCTCAGGCTGTCTGGTAGAAAATGCTGCACTGTTACGTTGCTGTGTTTGTTAGGAATGGATGGACGACAGAGGCCGAGAGAGGTTGAGTAGGATAGAAAGTAAAAGAAAACAAAGAGAATCGATATCGAAAGGAGGCAGTGGAAATATTATAGGTAGGTTGGTCTACGTCTTTACATCAAAAAGTCTCCCAAGCATTATTGAAATTGTATTGTACTTTTTTTATAAGTGACATTTCTGATCCATTAGATAAATTTTCTTAGGGCTCAGTTGTTACCCAGGATATGACAGTTACACTAATTTAGTTCTGTGGAAAATGAAACTATTTTTGACTTGGTAAATGTGTCAAAAATTGCTAAAATCTGACATTTTTGTTGGCATTGTCATGAAAGATGAAGTGACATACTTTTACCTTTTTTCTAAGATTTCTGATGTGGCAAATGTTTTAGCTGTACAAGTCATATAAGCCATGGATGGTTAGTGGCTGTTAAAACGTTTCTACATGTATCTGGTTCTGGTCTATGTTACATGTTAGATGTTACCATCTCTTAACTTATGCTATGTGAGCTTTGTCAAAAATGCAGCGATTTTGTTTGTTATGAAACCTGGCAACATTAGTAAGCTGGCTTAATTGGTGATTAGCCCTGCACTAGTGTTAAGATACATCATACATGAACGTGTACCTTGAAAATCTCTAGAAGCCTACTGAATATGAAGGTCTTAGGCCAAAGGTCAAGGTCACATGGGTTTTGGTGCATTTTGTCTGCATTTACCTGCACTCAGTACTTGGCAGTGAATGAGGGTTTTACTTGTTTTCTATACACAATTAATGCAAAAATGTTTTGCCCTGCAGTAGTGATAAAATGCATGTCACAATGTCATTGGTTGTTTGGGTGTGTAACTTCCTTTCCTGTCCCATATTCTGTCCTCACATGCTTGAATCATGCCAATCAGTGCTGTGCTGTTAACTGCAGAAGGAAGTGCTTCAGACGTGGGCTCCGAGGAAAAACAGTCATCAAAACAGCGCTTGGACGGCAAATCATCTTCTTCACTGACAGCCACTTCTAAAGAGCAGTCAGTTCTTTACTCTGTGTGCATTTTATCAGTACCAGTATTTTATGGTTGTTTTATTGCTGGCACTGCTGAGATAGTGTTAAATATAGAAATATGGAAACCTAGTATGAGTCTGGCCACCCCTGTGTGGGTTGTCAAAATGAGTACTGGCAATGGTTATAGTTACCACTATGGAAGCAAATGGCAAGTTCTGCATAATAGACCAGGATTGCTGCAGGCCCATAGCCAGACTTTTTCAAATAGGATGGAGGCATTAGTCCAGCTCACAGACCAAATAAATAAGTACACTGTTTACTTACCATTGGCCTAATGCAACGAGTTGAAGCCAGTTAACTCAAGAATGAAGGCGAATTTGGTAAAGATCTTAGGAAAAATTTTAGGAGGACTTTAGGAGGAAAATATTCAGAAAAACACTAACCTTGACTTCAGTGATAAACTTGTGAAGTAATAATGAACGAATATTGTAAATGCTTTGTTTATTCATAATGTTTAAATAGAGTATTGCATCCTAAAATTTTCAGGAGAATTTTTTAAAATGCAGCCATTTGTGTCACATGAGCCATAAAGTTTATCTGCTTATTAAATTTAGTTTAAAGACAGCCTAAGAAAAAAACTCACTGAGAAATGCCAAGAATGCATTGAGAACTTGGGCAAGAAATATATTGTTAACTTGGGCAAAAAATATATTGTTTTTCTTCTGACATCTTAAGTCACCAATATTAGGAAGATTTTCGAAAATTTTGGTAACAATTTTATGAAATTTAGAAAATATGAGCCCAGTTGTGTGTGTGTATGTATGCAGATCAGTTGCGGAAACTGAGAGCCATGCATCTGAATCAGACTCGGAGGAAGAAAGCGTCGAAAGCGACGGGGTAAGTTGTATTCCATTGTGGAATAACTGCAATCATGATAATAATAAAAACTAGAAATTTTGGGCAAAGCCCAACGTTAGTCCACCCGGCCTGGGGAAAATTCAGGGGGTGAAATTTCCCCGGCAGCAAAGGCATGTGGCCCAAACTCAAATGCATTGGCATACACAGAACGCACGTTGTCGACTTAAGGTGAGTGAACATGAACGCCTATAACTTTGTTGTTAGTGGACTGAAGTTTACAAATTTTTTTGTTCAATGCCAAAGAGATCGTGCTTGTTAAAGCCATTTACTGCTTGTCGATATTTTCATCTGTTCCAGAGATGTTTGCACTCAAACTCGAATGTTTTCCTGAATAATGAAAAAATTGGAATTTTGCCCTCTTAAATTTTAAATGGGTGGTGCCCCCAAACCTTGTATTCAATTTATCATGCCTAGATAGTGGCATGTCTCGTGCTAAAGTTTCGTCGGGCTATTCTATGTACGTCTGAAGTTATAAGCGCTCATTTACTAAATTTTAAGCTAATTTTTGACCCCCTTTTAAAAAATTTGTAAGGGGAACCCCCGTCTGTGGTGGGGGGTGCGCTAGCAAGACTTGGTCATTCTGTAGCTTGTGTAAAAATTTTGGGGCGCAGCACCCCTTAGGGGCTGAAATATGGTTTTCCAAAAAGGTCGATTTGGATAAGTACGATTTCACTCCTTAATCTCCGTGATTAGTGAACCAAAGTTCACCGATCTTCTTTCACCCAACGTGAGAGAAATCGTCGTATAAAATGTACTTGTCCAATTTTGAATATCTTCATCCGTTCTAGAGATATTCACCACTGAAGTTTGAAGTTGTCTGAAATCAGGTTAAATTTTGCATGTTTTAACCTCTAAAATTTTTTTGTGGAGGGCCGCCAAAATTTTGGACCAGCATTGTAAATTTCGGTTTACTAGTTTTCACTGTGCAAAATTTCGCGCTGATCAGCTGACACATCACGGAGATCTCGTGTTGAAATAAAAAATTTTTAAAAAATAAAAAACATTTGCGGTAATACGTAAGTCCGCTCCGATAGCTATCGCTTCTGAGCGAACGAATAATAATTTTGGTCTTTACTCAGTTGATCATTTTTTCAGGAGTTGCATCCATCAAAGTTTGATCCAAAAAGAAGGTTTTATGACTTTTCTGCAGCACAACTTTTTACAGGCCACAGTGTAATTTTGTGAAATTGGTGACTACTGTTTTCAAAAGACACAAATTACTATATTAGACACAGTTGTGTGTGAAGAACATGTCTGCCGGATGTGATGCGAATGTTTTCAGGAGTCAAAATTGTACTTCACGGACCCCCAGCAGCTGCTCGACATTTTCTCAGAACTGGAAGAACAAAACCTGTCACTGATACAGAACAGTCAGGAAACCGAAGAGGCACTTGAGGAGATGAAACAGACCGTCAAGGCTAGCAAGGAGAAAATGTACCACAAATACTTCATATTTCTTTCTTTTATTTTGTTGTTATTTGTGATGTACTACTTGGGCAAAGTTTTTTTTACTGTTTAGCATTGTCATCCAGTATAGAAAACTTTGTTGTTGTTGTGGTCATAATCCCAAATGTTGTAGTGTCCTGTCTACCGTAGTGAGACTAATAATGCATTACACTGTCTAAATCACTTGCAGAAACGGTAATTGTAATTGAAAACAATTTGTATTTATTTTCTGTTGGCTGTGTTTGAAATGAAATGCAAACAATATGTGTCTTTTTTGCAAATTTAAAAAAACTACTTTGTGCTGTTATGCTCGTAGTTCAGAACAGAATGCAAACCATTCATGTAAAGCCAAAGTCATGTCATTTATTTTTGAAGAAGATTTGAATCATTATTTTACATTAATTTAGCCCTGCAATCGTTTTTATTTTTTGAGTTAAAAACACTCATGTCCACAGAAAGGCAACTGTTATACAGTGCTGTGTCATCTTGCATTGTATTTAATTCAAACTACTAGTAAACTCGCTAAACAATGAGCTGTTTAGCCTCTGAGTAGATTTTTCACTTTTGCTTTTTTAAAGATTATTATTCATAGTATTGGTGATACATCATCATATCAGGGACTCATTTCAGTCATGTGATGATGCTAATTGTGATGAATTTGTGATAAATTGATGATGATGCACAGGGAGCAGGAGACAGACATACTAAAAGAGCAAATTGACAAATTGAACATGGCGATTATGAAAGAGGAAGAGAAGGCTCAAGACCTTGAAACAAAAGCACGGTATATAATCTCTCATGTAATATAATAAAAGCAACACTGACTAAATGTTCTCAAAAACAGTTCTGGCAAGAAAACATTTTGTTCATGATTTTGAAATGTGTAGTTGTGTACATTTTCATTGTGTACATTTTCGGCAGTGTTTTAACATTATTTGACATTATTTGTGTTAGTGGCCCGTAGTGCATTTTAAAACTCCACTTGTTCTGAGACTAAGTTTCCTAATACCACACTCTATGAAGGGGTAGGGGCGGTGCAAGCGAAAGCCTCCCAGTGAATAGGCTTCTATTGGCTATTGCCATACAGAGTAGTTGAAGCAATATATCATCACAGTGCAATTAACATGATAACATGATGTGTCTTTATACAGAACTGAGCAGCGAATAATTCCAGTGGTGTCATGGCTGGGGGAGGGGGGGCAGATCTAGGGCAATTGCCCCGTTTTATTCCTCTAAATTTTTTTGCTGTCTGAAAATTGCCGGAAAATCTTCCTGTGGAAAATGGTTCAAAAATGTACAGTTTGAATACAAAAATCCCATTTTTGGAAACTTTGGGTGCAAAATCGAAATTTTGAGCACCTATAATTTCTTGTCAAAAATTTTGTGTTTGTCAGAATTCTATCGGAAATTTGCAGTATCCATCGAAAATTGCAACTTTGTGCACTGCCTACTTTTTTCAACCCACTACACTGCTGACTGCTGAGTAATGCTGTCACGCTGTAGGATGTTTTCTACTGGAGAGCTGAAAGCGGACGATCAGGAGAAAATGCTGAGTGTTCTCAACAAGAAGGTCGAGGAGGTTTATCGCAGCTGCATCGGAGACAACGAAGCAAATATCAGGTGCAGCATTTGCCAGCAGTTTGCTGCTGTACTCTTTACCTACTTTCGGATGTCATTTTTGCTTCTCGTTCTATAAGCACATCGAGCGCATTACAGGTTGTTACAGTTAACATGCTATAAAATTACTTACTTGCTTACTTACTTACTTACCTTTTGGCTGCGGTTGACGGAGCCGTTTTATGACTAGTCTTGAATATCAATGGCGCACAAGCTAACTGAATGTCTGGGGCTTGTTTGCTTTTGTCTGCATAAAAATAGAAGCACACGACAAACTTTGAGTGTACGTGAGTTGTACTTGTGACCGTTAAAAATTGTGAAAATCATTGACTGGTGCAGTTTCTAATTTCATTAAATTACTTAACGCAGGGGCTTGCTTTTTTAGCTCTGGATAAAATAATTGCAGCAGAATCTTTCAAAATAGTTTGGCCAAATTTATATTTGGTAATATCCTATATCTTGTAACTGTATAGTGTGTATGATTTTTCTGTGCAGTACGTTGCAGATGCTGACGAATATTGAAAATCGACTTGAAGAGCTTTTTCAGCAGATTGAATTGTTGCCTTCAGACAAAGTGGAAGCTGCAGAAAAGGTAAACCAACTGTTTGATATATTCTGTCATTTTGTCATTTTAGCTATTTTATTGATTAATAATCTGTACTATAAGGCCCTATTTGACGACTGAGTTTTTGATTGGTTACAGTCCTAAAATAATCTTCTGCTTCTGTAACGTGTACTTTTTAATAACTAATAACAATTAGTTAGGCCTATAGTTTGGAAAAAGTAAAATTCTATTTAAATAAATTTATTATATCAGTATAGTTTTTATTTTTAGCATAGCTCAAACTGTGTGATTTTCTGTTACAGGATTTTTTATTGTTGTAATTTCTATTGCCATTTTCAGAATTATAAAACGCAGAGATTTACCTTTTTACCACCAGGCAAAAATAACTGCAGCTGAATGTTTATCATGATTTTGGAAATTTTGTAATTTAGTTTTGAATTATTACAGAATAGAGACATTTTGCTTCTAAACGCACTTGCTATGCTGCTTTTATAGCACATATTAACATGTGGCCGTCCTAATAGGCGGCATTACGTGTCCTTTTTCTTCGTGCAGAAAATGATGTACACCGTGTCTGGAAAAAAAGAGTCTACGGTATTTTCGACATATCTTTGACAAACTTAAACCCATTTTCATAATTTTTTGGCATGAGTCGTCCTGAATATTCATTTCATTAAACTGTCTTTATATTGTCGAGTCACTACATAGAGCTGACGTAATTATGACGTCATCAAAAATGTCGTTTTTAATGTATTTGAAGTGAAAAAGCTAACACTGTTTCAGTTAATAACTTTAACAAATTTGAATGTGTTTTTATAACTTTTTGTACACAACATTAAAAATGTAACATGCAACTGACAGTATACTGATAGTCCACTTCACCTGAATAGTGATGCTACTTTACCGTGTAAAATAAAACACTCTTCGTATTCTTACTTTACTTCACACCTAGATAAACAGAAATGCAGAAAAATAGTCTCTTTAGCATGTAGCTGCCTTAGTTGTCAGCAACAGTAACAAAACTTGCCATTAGCCAGCTTTTAAGTCAACAACTTTATTACAAATGTGCACTACGACGTTCCCGTAGTGCACGCGACGGCCACGTTTACCATGGCGAAAAGCAAGTCTGGGTTCAAAAATTTTAATAAAAATAATTTATTTCTATGCCAACAATCTCTCGAGGTTTATTACTGCAATTTTTCTTCATCACTTTTCCTGTTTTCGTATTGCAGAGGCTCATCTAGACGTTACTTTCTGCAAAAATGGCATTTTTGATGACGTCACGATTACATTAGCTATACATAGCAAAAAGTAAATTTTGGAGATAGGCCTAAGTTTTAGGTGTTTTAGTTAAGCGTATCATAATGATAATGTGTGCCGAAAATTATAAAAGTAAGTTTAAATTTCTTGAAGTTATTTAGGAAAAAGTGTAGACTCTTTTTTCCCCGGACATGGTGTATATCTCGTGTAAATGTTTACTTACAGCTAGCGTGCGAGCAGTATGCTATGCCCAGTGCAGTAGGAAGGGGTGAGGGTTAGGTGGAGTGGGCACTAGAGGGATGGCTGCATACGCACGACGTTGTGACGTCTTGGCTGGTTTCGGCGTCTTGTGTGATAAAAGCTGTGCAATAACAGGCGAAGGAGAAGGAGCGTCGGCTAAGGCTTCGTGAAGAGAAGATTGCGGAGCAGAAGTTGAACCAGGAAGAGAGGCTGCGACGCGCTCAGGAACGAGCTAGAGCCGAACCCAAGAAAAAGGTCTGAATGTTACTGAGAGGCTATTGTAGGCCGCTTACTATTAATAGCTATACTGTCATTACAGCAGAGCATTGGACAGAAAATTACTGCGCACTGATGTCTCTATAAGTTGTAACGGTAGTGCGAATCTGGCCTGCGAGCCGTGATCACCACATCCAGTCATCTTTGGTAATATCTGGCCAGAAAATCCTTGGGGAAAACAGAAATGGGTTTGTTGAACTTGGAAAGTTGGACGTTATGGCTAGTTTATTTAAGTGTCATTTCGTGAGCCAACACATTTGCTGCATCATGCTGACAGGAGAAGCCATTTTGAGCGTGGGAAATGGAATGAACTCGTTGAGCTATCAAAACAGCTTGCAGCATTAAGCTCCTATCCCATTCTTTCTGTTAATTGGTAGGAAGCTCACTCTCAAAGAACCCCAACCCTTCTCGGGCCATGCATCATCCATCCCACAGCAGTTATCATTTTCTTTCTCCCATGGCTCCGAGGACTGGATAATAGCACATTTGCTGACTTTGTTGCACTCCGTTGTAAAGTGCTGCACTTGCAAAAGTTTGCAATCTTTGTAAGTTTAACTTAAACATGAACAGGTGATTAGAGGATACTTTAAACTTCTTTTTGTTTTTTTTGCACACAATATGTGTGATGCTTAATCTGCTAATAACATGAAATGCTTTTTTACTTAGGAAGTCACCTTTTTGGCATTTTGAACACGTTTTAAGTAAAAATTCGAATAATTTGTAGATTTATATAGCGCATACTCAAAAAGATCTCTAATGCGCTTAACACATTATGTCATCAATATTTCGCAAAAATGTATGTCTTCAGCTGACGTTTGAAAATATCGAGACTCAGTTCTGGGTCACGAAAACTGTCTGGCAGCGAATTCCAAATCGACGGGCCCGCCACAGAAAAGCGCCGACGACCGAAACTGTTCAATTGATAGCGCGAAACCATGGCCTCGGCCTTATCCTTGGCCTTAAGCATTTAGTCTGGCCTTGGTCGTAGTGCTTTGGCATTGTTGACGCCATAAAACGTCTAGCTTACAATGTTGTTGTCACTTTTATAGTTTTACCTTTGACTTGGTCCTTGCCTCAGCCCTGAACAATTGGCCTCAGTCTCATCGTTTTGGTCTTGGCCTTATTTTTGAGAGTTTGGCCTTGTTTAACATTACTGTCCTGCACGCCATAGAATTAAAAAAACGTTTTTCACGTTTTTTTTTATTTTTGCCACGTTTTTACGTTTTTAATGTTTTTTTCTTAACGTTTTTTATTTTAAAAAAAACGTGCATTGAAATGCCTATCAAGAAACTTGACAAGCACTTTTGGAACCACAGAAACAAATTCATAGGTCATAATGATGGTAGTTTGCTTAGTTAGTCAAAATGTACCAAATAGAAAGTTTTCTATATAGCATATTTGGTTAGTCTGGTGCTATGATCCTATGATCACACGGTTGAATTGAAATTAAACAAAGTTTTCTCTATCTACAAACTGTAGTTCCATGTATACTGCACCTACAGCATTAGGCACTAGGCAAGAGGTTAAACAAATTATGACCAACGTTTTTTATTCAAGGTTTTTTCAATATTTTTTCACGTTGTTTTTTTCTTTTTTCTGGAATGTTTTTGCATCTATGCTGCACACAAGTAAGGCGTTGTTTCACTGGCCGATTGTTGCAGCTTGGTCGGCGTTTAATGCCAAGGTCCGAGCCACCTCAGCCCAAGAAAGTTCGTGACAAGGTTGCTGAACAAGCCACACGAGACGAGGAGGAACTGGCCTACTACTTCATGCCCTGACGTCTACTTGACATTTTCCGTTTGACGTTATTCCATTCATCGACTGATAAGCTTTTATTGACTGTTTACCAATTAGTGCTAGCTTGTGACTTTATTTTTTGTTGTATATGGACGTTTCAAATACAATGTGAGGTTGAAAACCCGAGAACAGACGTGAAATCGCGTATAGAAATTCGTTGGGTTATTGTCATTTGTGAAGTAAGCTTACTAAGAATGCTAGAAGCTTAGTGAATTCAGGTGAATGGTTAGGCTAGAATATTAGGCCTGCACTTAAGCTTATAGTCTCACAAGTAGTATAGCGTACTCATTGCATCCAAGTTCTTCCAATACGATGGTTAAACTTCCAAATATAACCACACTTTAATAACAATTGATGTCCCAAAATGCTTCTGAGGATGCTCACGTATTGCTATAAAGCTAGCCATGGAATCAGTAGAAAAACATGGGTATTATTTTTTTGAAACTACAGTCAACCTGGAGAAGTTGCTAAACACAAGTAAGCACATTGTAACTTTGGTGTAACACTTAGATTCACAAAATCACCAATGTAACTGCGCACAACCTGCAAAAATAGGTAGGTAGGCAACATGCACAAAGTGCAAGATAATCATAATGCAAGATGGTCAACTATTACAAATGCACAACCATGATTATGAAAATCTTTTATTCACCAACATTGGTAGCACAACAAAAAGAAAGAAAAATAGATGAAAAAATGCAACTCTTTTATAATTCAACACAATTTCAGCAGATTGTAACAAATAAAACAGATCACAATAGTATATAGCAGTGTTCTGCTTTCACTGTCATGATAAAACTTCGTGTTTGACGTTCTCAAAGTTAAGTTTACACTTTTAGTCCAATTATTGAAGTTTTTAGTTCAGCAAACATTCAGCATTTAGAGTATTTAAAGCCAGCTAGTCTATTGCTAATAAACTATACTGGGGTAATGTTAAAACAGGAGATGACAAAAACAAAAATCTTGACTGCAATTAAGTTATGTTCAGTTTGTTACAAACAGCAAACAGGGTCAGAACTTGTAACATTAGACAGTTAACAATTAATCCGAGCAAAGCTCACATAAAGTGCAACAGCGTTGGTGTTACCACCCGAAGAATTAGTGTACAACGTGCAATAAAAATCTTCACTGCAATTATGTTATACTCACTTTGTTACAAATATGGTCAAAACTTTTAACATTACACAATATTATTAAAAACTGTCATTTGCGCTCTCCAATTTATTTCAGTCTGAGAGTTAACTAAATGGCTCATTATCCAGAAGCATAGCCACAGGCCAAAGGCAATACTTCATGTAGGACACCTTATTTGCAGGGTAGTTAAAATAATGAAGTTTGGCTATCCCAAACATGTGACTATAGCTGGTATGCTTATACTTACTGAAAATGTTACAACTCAAACATAATTTCAATTATTTCACAAGATTCTAAGAAACATCATGTCAGTAGCAGTTGCGAGAAAAAATTATTTTGCGTCATTTTACTCCATCTGCTCAAGCTCATCAGGTGGAAATTTGAAGTATTCATAGCGGCCATTCAGCAGCTTTGTGATTTCCTCGCAAAGCACGGCCCACTTCTTGCCATGCTGTTCCTTGTCCTGCTTGTCAGGATGGTAATGTTGAAGCGCCTTCTTCAAAGCCTGCTTTGTGTTCGCCCGCTTAATCAGATCTTCATCATCGAACTTATGCTGTGCATTTTTAGGCGGATATGTTTTGTAGAGATGAATCAGGAAAAACCGAACTCCAGATGGTCCGGATCCACTATTAGCTTCTTTCAGGTCTTTGAGTTCCACTTCGAGTTCTTTGACATACTTTGTACGTTCCTCTTGCCAGGCGGACTCATCCTGCATCCAAGCTTCATCCTGGTACCGCTGCAGAGCCTCTGTGCACGTCTTGTACCAACCTGTAGCACAACAGTTGACTGTAGTATTTTCAGATGTGCTGTCATTTTCTCAAGTTGAAGACATTTCTGCAGCGTCAAATCGTTCAACATTACATGGTTGAACAGATGGCTATAATACACAACATAAGCTAACTTATAAATAAACGTGCCTAGACTAAACCATGGTACTAATAATAAACTTGTAAAATGTCACTGCATTTTCACAAAGTAGAAATACGTTCTGTGTAACGAGGTATCTATCCCATTGCCACGCTATATAGCCTAGCAGCTGCGTTTTAGCCTTTCACGCTCTTCTGAGCCTGCAGCCAATTTTGTCTTTGAATAAAAACGGTTGGTTGCCATGATAACAGGGGTCTTCAGAGGAGAAATTTACATGACGCCATTGCATAGCCCAGACTCGAAAATAGTGGGTAGGTGAAAACAGCATGCAATTATCTTTTGCGGGAGCCGAGTTATAGTCATTTTTTGTCCCAAAATTTGTTGCCATGGCAACAGGGGTTGGCAGGGGAGAAATTTAAATGACATCGTCAGATAGCCCAGGCCCGAAAATAAGGGGGTAGTTGCAAACAGCGCGCAGTTAACTTTTACGGGGACCGAGTTATACCACTTTGAAGTCTCCATAGGCCGTAATGCAAATTTGTAAAAATTGGGGGTCAAATAGGGGGAGGAGTTATCAGATTTTTATCCCACATAAAGCTGATCTTAACTTTCTGGGCCCCGAATCACTGTGCAAAATTTCATCAAAATCAAATCAAAATTGCGGCCGTAGGAGTGTTTACAGACAGACTGACAGAATGACAGACAGACACAAGTGATTTTATAACCTGTCCCATGCTATGCTACAGCAATGGCCCGGGACAGATAATAATTCGGCTGAAATCATAAAGTGGTGTACATTAGGCTAGTCTTGAAGCCTCTTATCCACATAAACAGTATACAGTTAATAACTTAATACCAGTGCAAACTACAGTCCATGCTAAATATGGTCTTGGTTTTGAAAAAAGTCTTTGTTCACATCTTACATTACAATTTAGTAAAACAACTACCAACATGTTAAATGTTCCATATGAAGCTACTGTGATAATTGCTTACTTTCTCCAAAGAAATTCCGTGGGTGCATAGACACTGCCAAGTGCATGCAGGTTTTAAAATAATCCTTTGCCCTTGACTTAAGTTTTAGAACTTTGTCATAGACACCACCAAGCCGGCTCACAGCTATTGCCTCCATCTCCACCTGTTGAAAACTATTCGAATGATCACACTGATATAATGTACAATTGCAACTAAACTTTCTGCCAAATGACTGGACTGGTGAAAGTTTGACTAAATGACATTGTCAACACACCATTGCTTTGTTTTACTCCATTAACTGTTGCATGTCCTCACTGAGAGTCCAAGAATACCCAGGGCTCCGTGAAGGTGGAGGCTAATGGTATACATACCTGTGTCCATACTATTCATGGGTCCATGCCCACACTATTAGCATAACAGAGCAGCTACCTGTATGCTGACTGAATGTTAACAGTAGCTAGCTATAAGAACCTCACCTATTAGATTTAACTTGAATGCTGCCATTCAGGTTGGATGTGGCATTTTTTGTTAATTTTTTCTTCAGTTTTAATGGAGCAGAGAAAGCTCAGTTTCTGAGCACATGCTGATTTATTATATCACATCACACATTATTTTGCAATGTACAAATTGAAAATACAGATAGTTAAAAGTCACAATATCACAGTAGGCCCCTAAGTGAAAGTTTCTTCTAATAAATCATTGCAAAAAATATGCATTTCACTTCAACGAGCCTTTTAGAGAAAGACACAAGGTTTTGGCTGCAAACGGTACTGCTATATATTCAATAAACCTCAGTCTCTCGGGTCTCAATCACGGCCTTCTTGTACCAGTCTAAAGCATCGTAGACTTTGTCCATGCACAGACTTTCTTCATCACTCAGCGCACTCTCTAGCGCATCATCACCTACAACAGTATGCAGGTTATGCATACAAGCATATCTCACGAACAGTGGGGTGCAGGGCTAGTGTGGTTGATTGGGGCAGTGGTATGTCTGCATGCTGCACAAGTCTGTCTCACGTCAGCAGTGCTATAGCAAGTAACTGACCTTAACTTTCCCTCTAGCTTCACTGCCAGATCAGTACAGCTAGGCCTACTGAGCCACCATCTTATAAAATCACCAACAGAAAAGTTAGTCTGATGTCTGCAAGCAACAGCAATAATAACAGTGTCCTTAAGTAAGAATTTGCTGTCAACGTAATACAAAAATAACTGGTTTACCAGCTCTGATGGCTTGAAGAGCTGAAGCCGTTGCCATGTGGAAATCTACATCATTCTCAATCACACATGCCTCTTGGTAGATGTCACCCGACTGGCGCGTCAGTCGCCATATCTCCTGGACCGGTCGATAGCAGTCACGCAATGCACGAAGCGCCGGCAAGAAATCCTTCATCAACATTATCATCGTCATCATTTAATTTACCACATAAGAAGACAAGTAACAATGCACAACACTAGAAAGTCAAATGGCAGGTAGAACAAAACAGACAGAGTGCACTGACGGCTGACCTTAAAAACTAATGTAATCAGACATTAGTCAGTATGCACATACGCATAAAACAGTAAGATTTAAACAAGAAATTTGAGCTAATGCTCACGAGATGTGCGAAAGCCTATAGCAGTTCCTGTTCGCAAACTCTCAGTCTATTTTTCAGCCATTTCGTTGCAGTTCACTCTTAGACTGTGCACTGCAGCCAAAAATTGCAAAAATCTACAACAACCCCTTAATTTGGAAATTCAGGGTCTTTCAAACTCATCAATGTTGATGCAATTGAAAAGCTCGTCACTAGTTTTTGTTGTGATAGGCAGCATGCCCATGCCTATATCTGCAATCGTTTACACGAAAGACCAGCCAACGACGGTAAACTAACAACGTTTACGGGGGTACCGCTCTTTGATGTCCTCATGCACAGGTTTCCCTGAATCTAGAAAAGTGAGACTTGGACCGTCGAAATCTACGTTCAATGCTAAAAATTTCATATGCAGCTTGTCCATGTCTATCTCAATTGATTTCAGCGCAATTCGCTCTTGAAATGTGTCTCGCAACCCGAAATCGCCAAAAATCCATAAAAACCTTTATTTTGGCGTTCAAGGTCATTCAAGGTCATTGAATTCTGTAGCAATCGAGAGCCAGTGTACGACTTCCTGTTAGTGATTAATAGTAACCTAGGCCTTATCTCGCACCGTTATTGAAATACAGCGACTTATTGGCTAAATATCGCAATTTTTTTTACCCCCCTCTCATTTAATGCCTTCATTCTGAGTGACCCCCTCCGAATTTATGGAAAAGCTTTACGGTTTCTGAAACTAGAATCTTTCAGGCAGCTGAAGGTGAAGATTTGGTGATCCTAGCTTGCACCGTTTTTAACTGATCCACCGATGTGACAGACGACGGACGGACGGACAGAATTGGGATGGCTAAGACATGCTAAAGCAGTCTAGCTGCTTTTGCACGTAAAAATACACTAGACTAAAACATCGAGGAACTAAAAACACATAAAACTATCGGTAGTCTAGTAAAATCAAATGAAATACCTCATATAAAAAGGCACAAACAACTAACTCAGTGTAACATCAACGACATCGAGCAGGAATCCAAAATCATGCAATGAAGTAAAATCCATGAACTTGAGAAGGCTGAAAAATGAAAACACAGAGGTAATAAACCTTGGTGCTCAGTGCAGTGATTCCTTCATGACTCAACACGGTCGCTATCTCCAGAAAGAGAACTGGCTTCTGTGAGTCTTCACACATCACCTCAATACATTTCTCCAGCATCTGGACTTCACTGTGACATGGCAGCTCTTCGGCAAGTTCAATGACCTCGCCAACGCATGATCCAAACGACTTGTCCAGTTTACTAAACCACTCCGCACTCTGACATGTCTGACCCATCATCACAGCCTGCACCAAAATACTTATATCACAGCCCCATAAACAGTGGCCCAGTAAAAAGTACATGTAAGCTCAAAAATTTCTGTAATTAATGCACCAAATGCTGATCTATTTTCAGAATTCTTTTACTGATACACTCTGCAATAAATTTCCAATTAACTGATGATAAGATATCAACACTCCACATGCATCACAACACTATCTGGACCCCAGCGATGTCAAGGAGGAGTGGTGGGGTGGTCAGGAAGTTTTCTTACAAAGTGAAATGCTTGCATACTTTAGATTATTGGAGAAGCATGGTCCCAAAAATACACATAAACAAACAACTATAGATGTAGTCAATGTGACATATAAGCATGGTGTAAAAACCACACAGAAAACAGACAGTATTCTGTCTCACAAGCCCTGATAATGTCGAAATTGCTAGTGATGACTGCTAGTGATGAAACACTGTTTTGGGGTAATTTTGAAGGATGCACTGTACTTTGGGTAAGCTTAGCACCAACCAACAACAGTTGGCAAATGAATACTATGCAAATGCATCATACCTTGCTAAAATACTTGACAGCTTCACGGAATTGAAACTCACAAAGAGCAGGCTTTTCAGCGAGCTCGATCAACACATTGGCCAAGCGCCAGGCTGCCATGCCATAGTTCTTAGCTGCACTGCTTTTATCCTCGTTGCTCTCCGCTGTCTCATGTGCTCTATAGTATGACTGCAGTGCCCACTCCAGGTAGTTTCTCTGTCGCTCAGTGTTGTTTGAATCCAGGAAATTCCTGTACGAAGCATTGCCTTTCTCACGCCACCCCTGTGAAATCGTTGTGCTAGCCATCATGCTTGTACTCACAGCAATGACCAATTTTTAATCAATTTAAGACTTTCTGCACCAGACAATCTACAAAAGATAATCAGTAAATGTATGAGTAGATGAACATACATTTCAATGCAGTTTTACAGATTAGTCGTCCTAATTGGCAAAATAACAGGTCTTACTTAGCCATCTGTCTGTCTGTTTTGTATGGGCTTCTAACTCAAATAGAAACGGTATATCAAAAACACAATTGGTGTGAATTTTCCCCAGAGCAAGAGTAACTAATGTGCCAGTTTTTAGCCCGAAAGTTCAAAGGTCTTAGAGCTACAGCTGCCCAGCTGTCTAGGCATAATATGCTGGCACTGGGCCGACATTTTTTTCGGTTACTTTATAACATTTTGTGTGCTACTCAAGTTAAATGGTAACTAAAACTTACCACTATACAAACTCACGGTTTGTTGTCGTAGATTGTTGATCTACAACAGCCTCACTTGAACCTGCCACGATTGTATATCAATTATATTTTGCATGGTGATAGGTTCAGATCGACGATCTGAAAAGTGTACAAACTGACGGCATGTGTCTGGCCGTCACAGACACATGCCGTCACGGCAGCTGGCTTCATGGGTTACGTGCAGTCAGCCAAGTTTGCAGACTCAGACCAGTTGACTCCAATACGTAACTAATGTTTCACCCTTAATATGGGTGTCTGTCTGTCATCACGTAACTCTATCAAATACACTAACCATAACCCTAAACCTAAGCCCAACCCAAACCATAAACCCTAACACTAGCCATAGCTCTAACCCTAATAAAATAATGATAATTCATTTTAGTGCATTACGTATAGCACTACTGCACTAGTGACCCCTCGCAAATTTGTTTGCACATACACAGTTACACATTTAGATCAGCGATCTGACAACCTTGGACAAAAATTGATACCTTCAGATCTGCGATCTGAAAGGTGTGTAAAATATAATTATCATTATATTTTAATCAAATAATCAGCATTAAAAATAACCGTTGTAAGAACGTGAGTCAAACTCAGTCAAACGTGACCGAAACACCATAAACAGAAAGCGAAGTTAATATTCCACTTTCGGTTTCATGGCTGGAAATTCCGGATTTCCGGTCTAATTCAGCCTTAGAATAGTTATGTGAACGTCTTTGTGAAATAGGGCTGCGCGAATCGAGCTTTTTACTGCTTGTGCACTCAGTCGACCCTCGAGTACTCGAATGACACCGTCAAAGTTAATAATCACATAATGGTCGAAATCAAACAGCATTATGCCGAACAGCGTATTAAAACAAATTGGATAAATTTTGGGAAACTATCATATGCATTATATGCCCAATTTTGCCTATGATTCAACACTCAATTATACGTGATGTGCAGTGAATTGATAGACCAAACCTACATTCGAGATGGGCATAGAAGCACTCGTATATATTATCTACGTTTACGTGTATTAGGACCTACAAAAAAGGGTTCGACGTCTTAGCAGTAGCACGTAGGTCTAGGCCTATAGCCTATAGCTATTTCGCATTATGGTGCAATGCGAAAGCATTATTTGGCATGTAGTAGCCTACACTCCACTGAGGACGTCATGTTTTAGGCCTACTTGTGGCTGTCTATACAGAAACCACTATAGTTAATAATCATTTTAATTCTACCAGCTGGATCAAGCTAAATGATGCTGGGTGTTGTGGTTCTGTCGACGTGACAGCAGTCAGCTGAGTTGGTACTAATTCTTAAATTATACGAGGTAGTGTAGCGACGTGCTTAAGGAGTGAAATTTCCTAAAGAATGTGTCAGTGGAATTTTTTCATAGTTCAACATCTGGCTAAGATAATAGGCAGCAGTTACAACACATCCTGTTTGATTATAGTATTTGATATAGCAGCGTCAGCATATCATGTTCGGGACAGCGACCAGAAGTCGGTCGGGATACACTATAGCGACAGCCGGGCTTCTTGTTAACTCACAATGAAAGAGTACATATTAATGCATGATTCCAGTCGTATAGTGTAAAATCTAGTTGGTGCACCGGCCCACAGCCTGAAAACTGAAACATTGTCCTGTTATATGCTATTCTAATGGCGTAGGCTGAGACTGGTAGGCCTATACAACGTGCTGGTATATACATGTATTGTGTGTGCTAATGCAACATGTAATCTGCTCGGCCAGTCGATATTGTAACATGACGTGTTTGCAATCTACGGTCATCAACCGTAGGTCGCTGTGTAACACATTAAGCTTATAGCTGGGGTTGTCGTTAACGGAGTTAGTACAACTGCAGTAGCTGGAAACTGTCGCGTCGGAACAGCTTTCTGTTCGAACTTGGCACCGACAGTCGTGGCTTGCAGAGTAGTCTGCGGTCGATAATGAGCGGAGACGAGGGTCGCGAAGCTAAACAGCGTTCTGTGACAATGGCTTTTAATAAGTGCCGATGATCTGCCGCAGTGTGCTTCATTAACGGTGGTACATCACATACGCCGTCTGTAGACTGGACTCGTGCACAGATCGGTAACCAGTGAAGTTCACGAAGTCCTTGTGTGATATGGTCGCGCGGTTCAAGTTGAAAAACAGGTCGTGCAGGTGCATTTTGTACACGCTGCAGCGGCGCGATTGTATTGGCGCTGGTAGACCGGCGAACAGAGCGTTGCAGAAATCAACTCTGGACATACATGTAGTTAGTGCCAGAACAAGTAGTACGACGTACTGTGACTTCGTATCCAGCTGGATGACGAATCTGGCGAAGCCGTGGCAGGTGGCAACGTCGCGAAATAATTTTCGGTTTGATAGTCTTGATAGTCTCTGATCCAATAGGCCTACATGTGCGATGTTTATTACAACAAGTAATTTGAGCAAAGCTCACGAGACGCGCGAAAGCCTATAGCAGTTCCTGTTCGCAGGTAATCGTAGTCTATCTCCATCCATTTCGTCGTAATTCACTCTTTTGCAGCCAAAAATCGCCAAAAAATCACGTTAAATCA
>Ga0209367_1000461_pt1 | contig 40151 bp, 33 predicted proteins | sample WorMetLIZISLAND2_FD_187412 | JGI IMG/M metagenome (GOLD analysis project Ga0209367, IMG submission 187412) | Marine gutless worms symbiont microbial communities from Max Planck institute for Marine Microbiology, Germany - Olavius geniculatus... ...
TTGCAATTCATTATACGTCGGGATGTCAGATACCAATTTTGCCAAGCTTCAGCGGGTTCAGAACTCACTAGTTAGAATAGTCACTTCTACCAGGAAGCATGATGACATTACCCCGGTTTTCAACCGACTGCATTGGCGGCCAGTGCGGCAGCGGGTCATGTATAAGACGGCGATGCTAACATACAAATCACTGAACATTGGTCAGCCAGAACACCTGTCAGTTCTGCTTAGTGACTATACACCGTCACGTCAACTCAGATCATCCGACCACCAACTGCTGTCACAGCCAACAGACAACACAGTGTTCGCCGGCTGTGCATTCAGCTCAACTGCACCTCGTATTTGGAACAGTTTACCAATTACCATTCGAACAGCACCACTACCAACACTTTTCGACGACACCTCAAGACTCATCTTTTCTCTGGCAACACCGCCATCGACTAACTGTTACCATCTGCACCTACGATTCGAACTTCTGTTTTGACATACGGCACGTTACAAATGCAGACTACTTACTTACTTACTTAAGAGATCAAAACTGAAATTCGTACAATTAAGTGGTAACATCAAATGATCATATTTAAGTATAACAAAGTTTAACTAGAAATACGGGGCAGAGCCCAAGGTGAGGCCGCCCGGCACCGTAAGTCCGATTGTGGGAGTGTTAAAAAGCTGAAATTTCGTTCGCAGCAAAGTCACGTGGCCTGAACACAACTGCATTATCATATACATGTATAGCAAGCGCAATGTTAAACTTGGGTGATTCGAAATGAGTCAACAAAAATTTTGAGGAGGTGGTGCCTCCCAAATGATGTATATAAGTGATAATGTTCCCCTTATGGCCTGTCATGTGGCAAAGTTTCATGGGGTTTCTCCCTTTAACCCTAAAGTTATAGGCGATAATACGCTGAATTATAAACCAATATTTGACCCCCCTTTGAAAAAAATTGTTGGGGGAGCCCCCATTTCCAGTGGGGTGTAGGCTAGCAAAACTTGGACATTCTATAGCGCGTGTAAAAATTTCAGGGCACAGCACCCCCTAGGGGCCGAAATATGGTATTCCGAAAAATTCGATTATTGGGGTATAATTGCACCTCTAAATCTCCGTAATTAGTGGACCAAAGTTCACCAAACTTTTTTCGCCCAACGCGGGAGGAAACGCTGTCGGTCAAATAGTTATCTGATTTTGGATATCTCTATCCGTTCCGGAGATATTCGCGCTCAAAGTGGGAAGGGGTCCAAAATCGGGCCAAAATTAGCGTGTTTTTCACCCCCAAAATTTTTGTTGGGGGGCAGGCCCCCAAATTTTTGGACCGGCGTTATAAAATAGAACATGCTTCCGAGCATGATGCAAAATTTCGCGGCGATCGGCCGAGGGACCTCGGAGATTCTGCGTTGAAAAAAAAAACTGCAGTAAAAAATAAGGCCTTCCGGGAACTACCGTTCCGGGCAGCCTAACAAAAAAAGCCCTGCTAACGTAAAAGGGAATGCGCAACAGCGGTGCATGTCTGAAAGCCCAGTAAAACAAAATCAGTCGCCAGACAACCAGCAGCTAATTATCTATAGTGTTTTACTTGTACTCACCAGAGGGTGTGACCTGTCTCGCTCTGCCAACCCCAAATCGGCTGAAAATCGCAAATTTTCCCTACCCCCTCTCATTTAGCGCCTTCATTCGAGGTGACCCCCTTCGAATTTATGGAAAAGCTTCACGAATCCTGAAACTAGAGTCTTTCCCGCCAGCCGATGATGAAAATTTGGTGATCCTAGCTTGCACCGTTTTTGACTGATCCACCGATGTGACAGACGGACGAACGAACAGACGGACGAACAGACAGAATTGTGATGGCTAAGATGCCCTACAGCAGCAGCTGCCATTGCGCGTAAAAAGCATAAAAATGTACCATCATAGTAACACAGTAACACAAATACACTACCAAACGATTAACTAAGATGTTCTGTTTGTTTGAGATTGTAACACACTGTAATCTTTCTGTTAATTTGCACCAGCAATGTAAGTACACCTACCGACTTACTGACTTACTTACTCAACCGTCGACCTAACTCAAACAACATAGTTGAAACCTATCCTGCATAAACTAGAAACGAACCTGAGAATGGAGCTGACAAAAGCGAAACGATTTCTTGACATGAAAAACTGCTTGTACAGAAGACCACTGGCCATCAAGTCATCCATCACTGACTTCAGTACAACAGTCAGCTCTGCAGAGGCCTAACAGTCAACAACCAAGCAAAACATGCTCTCAAACAAATCGATCTGGGAGAAATTAGCTTTCTCCAATGGCTGTACATTTAGTTTTTTAACCCCTTTGCTACCATAGGCGCCGGATATCCGGATATATACGGTGCTGTAAATAAATTGCTATACCTAGTCCGCCGGAATTATCCGGCGCTATGTAATGTAGTTCTGTACTAGCTCTGGTATGCTGAATGACATTGCTATTGGTATACCCATATACACTGTGTCTCAAAAAACCGGACCCCTATCACGTTTTGAAATAACTCCAACAAACTGTGCCTAATAATAATAACGATTAGCTGAGAAAACCGTCAAAACGTACTCAATATCGTAGTGTGTTACGGGCTTACGATATTTCATAAAACGGGGTACCAGCTTAGGTTATTTTCATGGCGCTTGGTGGAGGTCTGGTCTGGCCTACGGCAGACCGTTGTCGATGACGCAATCGACGAATGGAGAAGACGTCTCCGGGCCTATGTTCGAGTCAGGGACAGCACTTTGAACATCTGCTGTAACTTCTGACTACATGATGTTGCTAATCAACAGTTCGTTCAACTTCAAACGTTGTCGTTATAACATTTAGTGATTTCGTAACTGACGTTGTTGGTTCGTTGGAGTACTGCAGTGCAGTTGCATCTACTGTTTGTGCCACAGGAAAACCTCAGCTGGTACTCTGTTCTTAAAATTTCTTGCAAAGTAACACATGCTATTAAGTGCTGATTCTCTAATGATTATTTTTGTCAAAATCTATTGCTATTGAACCAGGACTGTTGGAGTTATTGCAAAAGGTAGCAGGGGTCCGGTTTTTTTTGAGACACAGTGTATATGTAGTTATCATCAACTATGACTCTGGATTTTCCCCATGGTTTTTGCAAGATTATGCGCAGTTATTCAGCAGCACATTCGTCTGCGTACCATGAGGTATGATGAGACTGTGATCCCAGTGCCAAAAAGAAGGGGACGATCGACCATCTGTGACGAGAGCTGCAGCAAAGCCAGTCTGCACTGTGGAATACAACTAAAATAGGGGCCTATGGGGCCCACTGACAAACAGGTTCAGATGCTCCAATCGTATTTCCTTCCCAGAAAAACCACGAAATGGTACAGAAAAGATGACATTCCACCTGCCTACTCAATCTGGCTTTGTATCACAGTAATAGAATTATATTTTCACCAAAATCTCGCGGTACTAGCATTTTTTACCTAGAGTAGTTAAATGTTTTAACGTTATGGGGTTTTAAAAAAAGTAGTAACAAAACATATATTTTTTGCCAAAATATCATGGTATTCGCACTTTTTATTGCCGGTAGTTAAAGAGTTAAAATAAAAAACAATATAAAAATCTGGAAAACTCACTTATAACACAGTTAAACGGTTCTGTACAGCTCTTTATGGGAAACCCATTGCAGAACTACAGAGCGTCACCTGCCACATGGAATCACACCATGTTACCTGCCACCCGATAAGGAGCGGAGCACTTATAGTTTATTAGTTACGTTTCAACAAATGAGTTCATTCAGCGTCATTTGCCTGTTTGGTGTATGAAGAGTGCAGGACGTCAGCGACATGGCGCATTAGTGCAGCTTTGGTGTCAGGCAACAGTCGCTCTGGGTCCTTGCAACCAGCGGCGTCTGGTAGAATGGGCAGGATAGTGTTTGCTAGCTGGCGACACATCGGGCACCAGAACTCTTTCTGATTAAGAGCCAGACCCTGCATGGCTTGGCTCTGCAATAAAAACAATAAGCAAAAGTGTCAGCCCAATGCTGATATACTATGCAGCCCAGCTGCACTTTCTTGCTTTGCATTTCTACTGGAAGTCCACTTTTACACTGACATCATGCACGTTCAACGACAGAAGTTTTGCTGCCGCTGGGCCATGCATGTTGAACAGCCTCTCAGTACACTTACGCGATGAAGACATCGTTTACAGAACATTTAGGCGTGAACTTAAAATGCACTTGTTCTAGCATTTCTGACTGGGGGGAAATGAGACACTTGTTCTACACGAATGCTCTTACTGAACTGCACTGAACTGATAGGTGTTGTTTTCTTGGTTTTCGGCATCTGATAAGCCTGATCTTTGATGTTTCAAAACCAAAACTAACACACCTGATACTCCTGCCCTGAGGAACGTTCACACTATCTTTTTTGCACGCCCTTTTTTCCAAGTTAGAAGAAATACAGTCCTGAGACAGATGACAGAGAGAAGGATGGAAAGACAAGACCCATACTGCAGTTTATCAAGATGACTGAATACCAATAGCAGTTAATATTCAGCCAGAGACTGACTGCTAGTCAAAACAAGAAAAGCCCAGCTAACACAAAGTAAATGCGCAACAGCAGTGCATGTTTGAAAACCCAGTAAAACAAAATCTAAGTTCACCCATAAAATATAAAATAACATATGGTAATATGGTAACGATGTTTCTTTTATAGCCATTGGAAGGCGCCAGAGGGTGTGACCTGTCTCGCTCTGCCAACGTCGTATAGGCTGGAAATCGCAAATTTTCCCTACCCCCCTCTCATTTAGCACCATCGTTCGAGGTGACCCCTTTCAAGTTTATAGAAAAGCTTTACAGTTCCTGAAACTAGAGTCTTCCAGGCATCCAACGGTAAAGATTTGGTGATTTGCACTGTTTTTGACTGATCCACCCATGTGACGAACAGACAGACGCACGTAATGATATCAACACTATGAGAATGCTGATGCATCACTTAAAAAAGAGTTAAGCAGGAATCACACAAAGTAAGCAAGTAAACATATGCTAAGTGCTTGAATGTAAAACTTGTTGTATACGTTTAAGACAGAGTTGAGCATAAATCGCAACGGCAAGTAGCAAGTAGACATACGCTGAGTGCATCGATGTAAGACTTGTGACAGTCAAGATGCAGATAATGACCACATGACTGGGCATAAACGCCACCTTCCCAACCAATGTTGACTGACATGCAACAGGAAGTCTGCAGAAGCATTACAAATCATCACAGATAATCGATGCAATGAACAACTGCAGCCACAAATACATAACTTTTATGTTTCTGAGAAAAAAAGAAAAATTAACAATGCACTTACTTATCTGAAAACTTAAAAGCGTGCTTCTCACATGCTTCTAGTCTTGATTCATTATGAAAGCAGTGTATGTTTGACATTGTCTCCAATCGGACTTTTCCCATTTTCAATGGTCTTGTTTGGAAGTCTGCTTTTGACTGTTTTACCTGAACAGTGAAGAGATGCTCAGTCTACCCATACAAAAGTAAAAAAGTAAAGCGTGCCTTGCTCCTCTGAGATGTAGGTGGGCGGCTCATCTATCTTTCTGTGGCTGTTAAACCCGCAGGAGTGAGAGTGAGTGAGTAGGGTTTAACGTCCCACCCGACACAGTATAGGTCATTCTGGGGACGGGCGCAGGTGGATAGACCACTGAGTCCATGACACAAGGACAGTGCAACGTCAGACCTACGATTACCTTCCCAGCCGTGGGGCATCACCGCCCTTTGGCCGGTACCAAATTATACTGCTTGGCGAAAAAAAACACGTGCGTGAACGTGCTCCGGGCCCGAGTCAATCCAGGGACCTTTTGGTCACCAATCTGGCCCATTACCATTATACTACCACACCACCAATCCATACTAATGCCATGATATTCTCCATCTAGCATCCTTCCTCACATCTTCGTGTGATCACAACCTCTGATAAATTTTCTAAAATCTTTTACAGCTACCCCCATGAGCTACAAATTAGATCTGATCACGGCCACCTAATACCAATAGAATGCCAACTAGTGCAAAATAGTGGGCTCTCTCACAGCTCTGTAACTGTAGGGTCGAGGCTCATCTCTATTTCAAAGCCCTGAGTCACAGCTCAGTTACATGGGTGGTAAGCCAGACCTCTCTCACATACTGCCATTACCTTCCCGACATGCTACCACTACACACTAAGCCACAAAAAGTATGCATACCTCATCGAACTCGGTCTTCAATGCACCAAATCGTTCTCTAAACTCCTTGGCAAAAGTATCACTGTTATCACATGTAAACACGGACTCAGACACTGGTAAATTCACCGGCTGCCTTTGTCGGCGCCTGTGGCCAAGCACTTCACACACATGTAGTTACAACAAGATTACATTTAAAAACAATAACGCAACAATACTAGAAAAAACAGGTCATCAATATCATCTCATGCACTGCAACAAATGCTACCTTCCATGTTTTGATGTTGCTGGTTAGGCAACAATTTCCAGAAATTCACTTTTGCTATCAGCATAATCTGCAATAGCTTTAGGATAAGGGCCAGCTGAACAATTTACTGCGTGTGGAAGTTCTCTGGAAGTTCTTGGTAATGAGGATCAACAAATTATACACATGATTAACACATTCACTCATACTCATTGGAAACTTTTATGCAATTCTTCAGATATGCAAGTTCTCTTTCTACAACAGATAAATTAACAATAATAACATAAAAATTGCTAGAAAAACGTCATGGATAATAAAATAATTTACAATTAAAATTAGAGCTATCAAGGCGTTAATTTTTTTAACGCATTAACGCAGTGCGTTAATTTTTTTAATGCATTAATCAATGCATAAATTAACGCACCCAGTCCCGTCGAGATGGAGAGTAGAAGGTAAATTACCCCGGGCCCGAGACGTTTATGGGACCCGCCTGTAGAATATAGACAGTTAGAAAAATGAAAAAAAGTTTTAAAAACACATTTAATTTTTATTTTTAAACGTATTTACACTATTTACTATTTAACTATTACAGTATTTTTATTTTGTATATCATCTCTTATCCATCATAGAATCCATCATTTTCTGATAGACTCTATTGGGTTACGCTTACGCGAATTGCTTGCTTACTGTCTTTTGTCAGTTTCGTGCGTATGTTTGTATGTTTGTCTGTCTGTCTGTTCATTTGTGATTGGTGAATAAATAAACATTTAAAAATGTAATAAACTTTAATAAAGTAAGTTAGAATTAGCCTGTCAATGAAATAAACAAGTAATTTAATAAGTTTAGTTACTTGATTTCATTCGACTGTCATATAACCGGAGTTTAATGGAATATCCGAACTTTTGCTGCACAGAATTTGGTAACTGAATGAAATAAATCTATGCATGTGCGTTAATTTTTTTAACGCGCGTTAATTTATTAACGCATTAACGCGTTAATTAACGCGTCAACTGTGACAGCTCTAATTAAAATCATCGTGTAATTAACTAACAACAAAAAGCTGTTTTCCCAAATTTAAGTAATAATAATGTCTATATTTTACTAGTGATAAGTAGTACATAGCAGAAAGTACACCAATATACAGACTTCAATGCAATGAGCTGAATATAAGACCTACCACTGGATGGCTGGAGCAGAGTGACCAGACCAATGAGTCTTTCATTTGTTGATGATGTGCACTGACTGCATATGCAGCAGTCAAATAGTTGTTGTTCCGGCTCCTTGACCTCTGCAAGCCCTACTTCCATCTCTACTGTGTATCAAATCACAACATGCTTATTATATGCATGCCCTTCTATAGACACAAGCATGTGATATTAGGTGACAGACTAGTGGTTGCATGTTTGACGCAAGTTGTCAAGCTATGCTCATGCCAACTCAGCCTCCTACCCTCAACGGGACAAGGACATCGTAGCTGTGTTAGTATGGGCTCAGACAGTGCAGCTGATGTAGTATCATTAGTTCATGCCAATCAGCTGCCAGTCTGCCAATCCCAAAATTGCAATACACCACAGTCACAAGTTAGTTTATGCGAACTGTGCTACAAAGGTTTCTAGAACAAAATAATCACTAGCAAACCTAATGACCTATGTCCTGCACTGCACATAGTGGCTGACTTCTGCAAACTTGATGATGCATAACGAGAAGAGAGAAGCTGTTAGGCTACCACTACAACAACAACCTTCGTCCCAATGCCTTCTTTATATTCATTTGCCATAGTTTACAAATGTGCATCACAGAATTAGAAATAATCAGTTAAAAATTAAAGACTTAAACAAAAAAATGAACAGGTAATGTAAAACACTGCCAAGCTTTCAATGGCTGTATAGTTTTTAACTGTCAAAATCTGGAAACCATTTTCACCAAGACAACAACTGCAAGCAGTACCAGATGCACCGACAACTTTCTCCATGAACCGTTTCTGCTTTGATGCAAACTCCTTCATCAGCTTCTCCTGACGCTGCTTTGCTTTCTGCCTTCTACAAGAACCGTCCATACCATTTCAACTAACCACTATCAACATGCATCCAATCTGTCTATCATTAGGTGCTGAGGTCTAACAGGACACATACTATTGGACTTACAACTAAGAGGTTGCAGATTTGACAAAAACAGGTCCACTGCAAGCAGTCTGGTGCAAACTGCTGGCCTCTGCTCAGGCTAACTCAGCCTCCTACCCTTAACTCTTTTAGTATGGGCTACTGAACAAAGGCAAGTGTTGCGGCTATATGACAAATCTAACACTGTAAGCACAGCCAGTCTGCTAAAAAAATCTAAAGTACCAAACTAACAAAAACTTGGTATAAAGTGACAGGTAATCGAAATTGCTATTAAACTTTTTATTATTATTTAACAGTCAACACTGGATGACAGATTGCAAATTACATCATCTTCCCGTAACAACATCATAAATGCATACATGCAAATTCTTAGCAAAATTTAATGCTAAACCAGAAGAAGAATGCATGGCTTTTGATGACAAGCTAAGAACTTGTACTGAGACTTAAGTGAAAGAACAAACAGGTTAAAAACAGACAGAGAAAAGAACATCACACTACGGTCTACAACAGAGATGAAATACTGCCTTTCAGCCTTGTCTTCTTGGTGCGCATCCACTGGCTGCGTGGAATCATCATCAAGTGCAGACAGATGCTTAGACAGGGAGTTAATCACATCGGCACACTCCATGCTCTCGGCACAGATGCGGTCCAGCAGTCGGCGTATGAAAAACTCAGCATCTCCGACTCTTGACTCGGTGGTATTGACACTCTGAGTCGCAAGCAACGAGAGTCGATATACGCCGGCGTGGGAGAAACGACGAAACAGCTGCAGCAGCAAAGTCAGCATGCTCTCAGCGACCGGTACACCCACGCTCACAGCGCTAGCACCTGCTGTCACGCCCCTACTCTGATAACGACGCCGATGCTCTGACGCTGTCTCGATGTCGTCATCATCTGGGTCATCCATTTCCAGCTGCACTGAGTCCAGCTCGTCCATAACAGGTGACGGGACCACTGCCAGCTGGTTCGATCCCGATGTCAACGTGAAACCAATTGCACCAGAAATTTCTTAACACAATCATACACGACTCGCTGTAATAAAAAATATAAAAAAAATGTAAAGAAGATGTATAGCTCTTAATACAAAAACCCATCACAGAGCTACGGAGAATCACCTGCCAAATGGGATCACACAGTGTTAGCTGCCACCTGACACAGGTAAACATGCCTGCTTTACCCCAGCCAGACAGGCTGGTACTCGATTTACCTACCCCAGAGGGATGGAAGGCTGAGTTGATTTTGGTGTTAATTATATACCTAGACGTCCAGTAATAGTCACCCATCCAAACAGCGACCACTTGATAGTGACCTGACCATAGATCCAACCTATGACCTTGCGACCGCAAGTCAGACACTCTACCACAACACCCCCAAACCATCTAAACTCCCATCATCAATATATCTGTATGTAAGTGACTATTACAACCCACTACATGCCAAGATGCAATGTTAAAGTAGCCACTGTATAACATTGCGATCACCCATCATTATTTACATGTTTCGGTCTTTTTGCACGAAAGAAGCTACTGCTTTAGTGCGTCTTAGCCATCGCAATTCTGTCTGTCTGTCCATCCGTATGTCCGTCCGTCACATGGGTGGATCAGTCAAAAATGGTGCAAGCTAAAATCACCAAATCTTCACCATTGGCTGCCTGGAAGACTCTAGTTTTGGGAACTGTAAAGTTTTTCCATAAATTAGAAAGGGGTCACACTGAACAAAGATGCTAAATGAGAGGGGGGTGAAAAAAATTTGCGATTTTCGGCCAATAAGTGGCTGTATCTCAGTAATAAGGCCTAAGTTACTATTGATCACTAATAAGAAGTCGTACACTGGCTCTTGATTGGCGCCGAATTCAATGACCTTGGATGACCTTGAACGCCAAAGTAGGGGGTTTTAGGGATTTTTTGGCAATTTCAGGCTGCAACACAGATTTCAAAAGCAAATTGCACCAAAATCAATTGAGATAGACATGGAGAAGCTGCATATGAAATTTTCAGCATTGAATGTAGATTTTGATGGTCCAAGTCTCGATTTTCCAGGTTCAAGGAAACCTGCGCACGAGAGTATCAAAGAATGGTACCTCTATAAAAGTCATTATTTTACCGTTGTTGACCAGTCTTTTGTGAAAACAGTTGCAGATAGGCATGGGCATGCTGCAAGCACTAGTGATGAGCTTTTCAGTCGTATCAACATCGATGACTTTGAAAGAACCTGAACTTCCAAAATAAGGAAATTTTTAATTGACTTTTGCGATCTTGAGCTGCAGCACGCACTCCAAGAATGAACTGCGACAAAATGGCTGGAGATAGATTGACAGTTTGCAAACAGGAACTGTTATAAGCTTTCACGTGTCTCGTGAGCATTAGCTCAAATTTCTTGTTCTAGTTTTGCAGCAGCTGCACCCTCTATTTAGAATACCTTACTTTGGACAGTGCCATTAATAGAGCCAGCCATTCGACTGATCTAAGTTGCATGCTAGCTTAATTGGGTTTAACTCTCACTGGCTCAAAGCACCGCAAAGGGGATGCAATACAATAATACGTCTGGTCAAAATATTAATCTTCTCTTTTTCTTCTTCATAAATATCTGCCAGCATATATCAGCTCTGAGACAAGAACCAGATCTTACCAGGTGGTGGAAAGTCGATCTCATCGCCGTCATCATTGACAGCAACAAAATCCTCGTAGTCACTAGCAGATTCCCCGCTACTGACATTGGAAGCCAAGACTACTTCAGTTGATGGCTCCTGAAGCCGGTACTCTTCCACCATCACCTCAGATATGACCGCTGACAAGTTCGTCAGGATGTAGTCCGATGCAAACCAGCTGCAGAACTGCTTGTCCAGCTGCTTGGCTTCTATTGTGATCCTCTGTAAAATAAGCATCACCAGCGACAATAACAACTAAGAAGCATTCAGCCACTCATGGTTAAAGGTTAAAAAAATCGTGTATATGAGAAATGCATCGCAGAGCTACAGAGCATCACCTGAAATATGGGATCACGCAGTATCACCTGCAACCCAACACAGATGAATGCACCTAGTTAGTTTATTACACTTGCAAGAATACTGAAAATACCCAATCATTCACTAACTCTAAAAATGTTTTATTTAAATGCCACATTGATCATCAATTCACAGCAACAATTTATTACATCGCCTAGACTTCCAAAGGCCACTTATGCAAACGGTGGAAAAGTGGACGTATTTTGGTGCTCCCACCCAACTGTTCAAGTCTATGCAATGCATCTAACCACTTTCCGTCATCAAACTATGCCACCAGATACTCAAATTAGTCTAATCCACACCACACTCTCCCCAACTCAATACCATTAACGTTTCACTCTCAGCAGACATTAATTACGCATTTTATCAGCATTTTCTCTCTACTGTATGATAGCACATTGTATGTCTCAATGCAGACTTCTCCTTCAGTCTTCACTCTTCATTCAACCTGATGTTGTGAGCTAAGAAGAAAAACTAAAAGGCACACTCAAAACATTTTTGCAACTTGATATTCTCCTCCTCCAGTGTCATGGCGATGCAGTTAAGCACGTTCGGGCAGCCCCATGTATTCCCTCCATTGTCTTCTGTGATCAGCCTTGTGCGTTGCTTGTGTGAGTGAGAAGCCCATCATCTGGCAATTGTCCAAAATATTAACAGTCCAGCGCTTCCTCGGTCGTTCTTGGTGTCTGTTTCCGTGAACGCAACCATACAGGGTTCGGTGTGGCCATCGGGAAGGTTGCATTCTGACTACATGGCCGAAGTATCCAAGACGACGACTTCGGATCCTGTCCATAATGTCATGCTGGATGTTGAGCTGATTCTTGATGTCTGTATTTCTGATGTGAGAGATTCTTGACACACCAAGAATTTTCAGAAAACAACCTATCTCGAATGCTCGTAGCTTTTTCTTTAGTCTCTCTGTCAGCATCCAGGTTTCTGAGTTGTAGATCAAAATTCATATCACCATGGAATTGTATACAAGCACCTTTGTTTCCATGCTAAGGTCCTTGCTTTTCCAGATAGTAGCCAATCTGTTCATTCCATCACAGGCCATAGTGAAAATTCCTTCACAATCTGTATACCAGTAAAAAACTAAATTCTTTACTTACTATTTTATGGTTTAAACTGATTCTAGACCGTACTGCTGACAACTTCTTATACCATAGCCAAGCTGCAGAACTTTATGAATGCCTCTCACATATCATACAATCATTTCTTCTAGCAAATGTTACTGATATGATAAAAAAAACACTAAACCTTTCGGCCTGCATCAGGGTTAGGAACACATAAAGCCAAATCCAGCAGGTGAATGGTGTAGTAGATGATTGCTTCTGTTATTGTTTTTTGATTAACAGCCTAAAACAACAACAAATATATTCTGTACAGCACTCACGCACATTTGCTCAGACACCAGTTACCAACATTGTCAAAGCACTGAGAAATACATGCAGACAGATTACTCCCAGTTCAAGCCCAAGGCTCTCTGCTGAATTCTGTAACACACACAGCGGCAGCGCCGCCAGCCAATCGCAATCCCTCGACTTTCTCTCTTAGTATCCAGCATGCATTGCGACGATTCGTTTAATACAGTTGGGCGTTTTTTTTATATAATGTAGCGTTGATTACGATTCATTTGTGTTCACTTACATCATTCGCAGCATATGATTAAAATTCGTTTTGTTGTGTGGTATTCAGTTGCAGCTGACTGTGAAATGCATGATAGCATTAGTCATCGGCTTACGCAATGCCACACCAACAGCCGTGTGCATGTTGCTAGGCAATGATTACGCACATTGAATGTGCGTAATAAATTTTTTCAATACAGCGCAAAGTGCCTAAAATGTTATACAGTCACGTAATGTAGCTTGCAGTGCAAAAAAAAAGTAAGCGTGTTACGAAAGAAACATACCTCCGTGCAAAGCATGCTGGGGGTTAGAGGAGAAACATAGAGAGATCACCTTCTATAACGGAGTGGCGCTACAGTAGAGAATCTAGAAATTTAATGCATAGGTCTGTGGTTACGCAGTAATGGGAAGCTGTCGAGGTATTTAGAAGCCATCTTCCGATAATCAGTACACTGTTAAGAAAATAAAAGTAGCATAACTTAGTGATAACACATGTTCACAACAATCAAAATCAAAAGCAATCAGTTTACCGACTGTTCAGTCATCAATCAATTGATCAAAACACATTCATACACCGCCATTATCATAGTCATCGGACGTTCACAGGTGTGCCATGTTGTGGACACAGTCTCAGATCGGTGACAGGACTACACAGCAGCTGGGCTGCGACTACAGAACATCCTGCCGATTGAGATCCGACTGAAAGACATTACTTTTGAACGATATAGGCGGCTACTTAAGGCGTCTCTGTTCGTTTAGGCTGCGGCACATTGTGACTTCTTTACTTAAGTGCGCCTGATATAAGTACTCGTACCAGTACTCATTCACACTCACTCATCATCACAGTACTAATGACAAGCGGAAACTCTCCCACTAGATAGATAACTGCCACGTACTTTGTACAGCAGAGTGAAGAGGACACCATGCATCGTACGACAGTGAAGCAGCTTATTCAGACCAACGTATGCACTGTTTGGCAGAGAGGGTATTCGAAACGGAGGCCACGGATTTCCAGATCGCTGATAGAGTCCTTGCTGCTTTACACTGCACACAAAGATAGATAATTATTCCAATTTAATGTATAACAAAAAGTATTAAACAAATTGAGCCAAAAAATAATATAGTTATGCTGTAATCAAACAACTGACTGCAAATATGTCTGATGCACAATTTGCCAAAATGTTGTTTTTTAGCGTTCTTATCTTTCAATGACTTCAATTATTCTGCACACCAAGAGCATTTCAAAATTACGACTAAATTACTTCAAAATTTACAATCACTTTTACAAAAAGCATTTCCCATAATGCCTCCTACAATACTGGATGTCAGTGCTTAGCCATAAAATACTGGAAACAAATAACACAAAAAGAACAAAGAAATGCCTTATAAAATGTGTTATGACATACCGAAAAGTTGGATCTAGAGTTAAGACTACTTAATAGTGAAATACTATTGATCTAATGCCCACATGCCACAATAAATAAAAATGTCTTAGGAAAAATACTTCAAAGATTACTCCACAAACAAACAAAAATACACATACAATTCTGTATATCGGTCAAATGATTGTTGAATTTCCCGACGATAAACGGCCCTCAGCATAATGTGCAGTGGGTCATACTCGTTCAGCCAAATGTCACCTGCATAACACACCAGCACTCAATAAGCAAAGCTTCAACAATACCAGAGAACAAGCAGACATGACTAATTCTGACTAATTCATGACCATGTCCTTTATTTTTCCAAAAATAACAACAAACAATCAATCAATGTTTAAAAAAATTTAATCAGAAGGCTGCCAGATAAAAATGATGCTCACTAACCAGTCACCTGCAAAAATAAAGTGCACACTCAAACAATACTAAAACTGCAAACTAAAAAAACGAACTGAAATAAAAACAAGATAACGTTCATATAAACACAGAGTCTGTCCAATGCATTTCCATAGATTACAGTATACGTCTGTATCAATATAATCAGTGAGCTGTTTTAGACTAGTAGAAAAAATCAAAATGCTTAATTTCACATTGTACAGCAGCATCCTTCACTATTATTATACCTAAACAATTAATGTTGTCAGTCATGTGACCATTCGATTCGTCACCACCGCTTTACTATAAATGGTCTGTTGTGACCATGTACCTATCTGGCACCGTTATGGAGATATGGCCCCTCAAAGATAATGGGGTCACGACCTTCACCTTTAAGAGTCACTTGACGTCATCAGTCACGTGACCATTCAACTCGCGGTTGGTGACTTCCTATGGGTGGTCCATTGTGACCATATGTCTATCTTGCACCGTTATGAAGATATGAAGCCTCAAATGTTGGACGAACGCACGCACACACGCACGCATGGACGCTCAGGTGATTTTATACTCTGTCCAATGCTATGCATTGCATTGAACAGATAAAAATAACAAATTATCTTTATACATGGTGTTTCATAAAAAAGACCCCTTTTTGTTTTTTTTCATAATTCACTCAAATGATGATCAATTTACACAAAATTTGTATCAGTTCTAGCTGAAAAAATACTAACTCAAAATATTGCAACAAAATATAGCAGTTGACTAAATATTCTTTGCTAGTCCTGACGTAATGCTGATGACATAATGTGTCACGGGTACAAATTGGATAGTCTCAACTGGTGCTGTCAGCTGCTACCCTGCTCCAATGGTGAAAAATCTGGTTCATTTGTGACAAATTGTTAAAGTTTTACAGTTACAGTTACAAAAACATGCAAAGCGATGGCATTTACGTGTCTGTGGGGATAGTTGGACTTTTACACATTCGAGCAAGACAGTGGACTAGCACACCGAGCTTGCAAAATGGTTGCAAGATGCCTGATTTCATGTCCCCATGTTGCTTAGTGATGACACGATAAACATTTTTCATTAGCAAACCAGATTAAGCTCACCACCGAAGCAGGGTAGCAACTGACAGAATATTTAATCAACTGCCACACTTTGTTGCAATATTTTGAATTAGTATTTCTTCAGCTACAAGTGGTACAATTTTGTTCAAATTGATCATCATTTGAGTGAATTAAGAAAAAAAACAAAAAGGGGTCCTTTTTATGAAACACTGTCTATGGTGGAACTATACCTGAAGTGCCACTAGCTAAAACAAGCATTAGTCATTGGTAATTCTCGAGAGCAGCAGTAGTTATTATTCCAGTGCCATTTTTAACATGCTCTACTGTTCTCATTATTGTACTACTGCACCAGTATGGTACAATGTAAACATTCTCTTGCACAGAAATCAGCAAAATTTGTTATCCTGTTGTCTAAAATTTGTTAGTAAGCATTCCTCACTCCAATTAACATTATGCTCCAGTAGTGCAAAATTTAATTACAATTTTGTGTAGCCTACTACCTTTTGGCACATATCTTCCCTGCTGCAAGGCACCAGCTGACTCAACCACTGCTGTCTTGAAATCAGCAACCTGACAGAACAAAACAGCATTTTTTCATTATTTTCTCTTCAAAATGTGCTACTGCTGCAAATTTCCTATACTGTATGTCTACCACAAATTACAGACGTTTTTTGACTCACAGTGCATAACAAGTGACGGACACTACAGTAAGTAAGTAAATTAAGTAAACTAAAATAAAACAAGCTGACATTTAAACGTGGGTAGTGAAAATATATGAGCTTGTCAAAAATGTACTGATGATTATATGAGTACAGTGAGTGCATGCATGCTTATGCCAAGAGACCACAGTTAAAACTATTTCCTAATTTACATGTAGTTGAGTACTACCTCAATTACATGTAGTTATAACTACTTGAAAATCGCTAGAGGCAACCTAACTTACAACTAGTAGTTAGTCCTAATGAACTTCAAAAGTACCCAATAAGCCCAAATTCCATTATGCCGACTTTGCAATTTTCACCAAAACTTCCCCGCGGGGAAAGTTGCGGACACAAATCATGAAAGTTCGCGACACAAATCATGTCGCTAACTTTCATGATTTGTGTCCGCGACAAAGTCCACGGACTTTGTCGCTGACTTTCCCCGCGCATTGTAACGGATAAATTCCATTACAGCGACATCTCAACATGTCGAGATGATTTGTGTCCGCGACTTTCCCCACGGGGAAGTTTCGGTGAAACTCGGCTTAATGGAATTTGGGCTATACTAAGCACAAAGATCTCTTTCATGCAACGTGGAGTGACTTGGCTAGACTTAAAATGCCCAACTTTCAACGTATTGTGTTAGCACTAATAAACTTTCTATGGACAGGCTGACGAGATAATGACACCTGAAGTGACGACGAAATGCATGGCAATAAAAGATGCATGGAGCAGACAATTTCATGAGGATGAGCCCATCACCGACCTGTTCAGTGCACTAGAGATTTCTTCGAAATGATAGTGCACTATATAAATGTTCACTTATTATTATTTAACAACCAAAAGTAGCAGTAAATTTCCTGAGAGATGCTAGGCTTTCTGAGGCCAGTTGCGTTATGAGCAACCATCGAGCATCCAAAAAAACAACATCAACAACCATAAATTAACAGAACAGTAAACAAACAAAACCTGTTGGATGATAAACTCGTAGTCCTTGTTGTGATGCGAAACTCCACAAGTCTCTGGTAGTGCATCAGTAAGCTGACTGTGAGTACGATCCATCACACATAGCAGACCGACCATCTCCTGCCGGGTCACTGCAGACGCCGACATACCTACAACAGCCAGTCAGCGTGATGCAGACTGGGCTGGGTTTTACCCAAAAAAACCTTTTCCTGCCATTCACAAGATCAAAAACTAACAAAAACTTGGTACAAAGTGACAGGTATTCGTGAGTGCTATTCAGTTACTCAAAAGTGCTATTACACTCTTTAGAGCATATAGCAAATTAGCTGAGAAAATTTTTACCATACTATAATATCTCAAAAGCAAAGTTTACCATTCATGAACAACTGCAACCTTTCAAATAAGCATCTTACTATAATGCGTAGAAAGTCTGTTTGTATGTTTGTCAGCCCCCTCCAGTGCCTTCCCTGTTGCACGGTCGCGGGCCCCGACCATGGCGTTTGAGTCCTTGGGCCTTGGGTATGTGCCCTCCACCTGCCCCCACAGGCAGCTTGAGGGGCAGGGGTTGAGTTGCCGGGCTTCCTTTCCTCACTGATTCTGTCAAGTTTGTCAGTATAGTAAAGGCAAAGGTAAAGGTTGTCAATTTGTATAGCGCATCGTCGTGTACGACGTACACCTCTAATGCGCTATTCGTCACTAACCAGAGCCGTCGATCGCACAGCCGCCGCGTGCAGCCTGCAAACAGGCTGGCGCACCGGCCGGCCAGGCAGCCCAGTCAGCTGTACAAAGATCCCCACCTTCCGTAACCCATATAATGGGTTACTACTCATTTTACCGACCCCGGAAGGATGGCAGGCTGAGCTGGCCTTGTTGGTTGACTGATAGTGGACGCCGTACCCACAAAGTGGTCAAGCAGCCATCTATCAGTCTAGCGCAGGATAAGCAAAGTCTGCCGACCAGGACTGACATTCTAACCACTATGCTACGCCACCAACTGTAGTGCTCAGCTTCGTGGCGTGGCGACATCTGATGAATAACGGCCACTTAACGGTCCAGTTTTCCGACTGCCCCGAGCTCAACCGTCGCCCCTTCCCCACGTCCCAGCCTAAGGCCTCAAGGCCGGCCATGAATTTCATAGTCTCTGCGGATCAGTGGCGCCCTCTGCACATTACGACCACGTACCAACTACCACCCCTCCCAAACTCTTGCAATAGTAAAGTAGTCCGCCCGTAAGGTGGGTACTTTGCTAGTTGATACAACAAATATGAAAGTAGTGTAAAAAGTTACCAAGCTTGGAGCGTTCACCAAGCAACATGCAGAGGAAGGTCAGGGCACTGTCAAGCATTGGCAGTTCGTGATCACGACTGAGTATGACATTGCGCCGAGTACTGAAAGTTGTCGATGAACTAAACGTCAGCAGGTCAAGCACGTGAAACCGATCAAGGATTGTGTGGATCATGTAGTCGGGATCAAGTCGTGATGCAATCACCTTATACAAGCAATGAAAACATCCGTCTTATTGAACAGAATTAAGTCATGCACCACCCTCAGTACAAGCACCCTCATACTGCTCCATAGACACAATGTTTGGCTTGGTAATGTACCAGTAGCATGTCAAACTAGTGATCGCAAAATGACTATTGACCAGTCTACTGCCAGGTAACAACCTTAGCTAAGTTGTTCACACACATGTGCCTCTGTTCACCAAGCAGTATAATTTGGTACCGGTCAAAGGGCGGTGATGCCCCACAGCTGAGAAAGTAACCGTAAATCTGGCGTCGCACTGGCCATGTGTCATGGACTCAGTGGTCTATCCACCTAAATAAATTCCATTACAGCGACATAAACGGGTTTGTCGCAGACTTGTCACAGACTTTGTCGCAAACATCTTGACATGTCAAGATGGTTTGTGTCATGGACTCAGTGGTCTATCCACCTAATGGCTACAGAAAAAAGACGACCACCCCAAATATGCCCCTTGTGGGGTATGGCACCCTTTACATTAAACCTAGATCCACAACACAGTGTATGAAGTGAATAAATTAAATAAATAAGGGTACAAAATTTGGGTGACACTGTTTTAGCGTTCCATTTCAGCACTCACCATCTTGAACCAATCAGTGCTGCTGTTTTGGCACCAGTCATTTCAACGCCACACTACATCACGGTCACGTCTGCTTGCTGCTATTATGTCACTGATTTTAAATGAAATAAAATAAGAAATAATTACACATTTGCTGTATTTGGTTTACTTTTTCGTAAGATATTTATAACTACTGTTGTGTATGTTTCCCTCGCCAAAGACTGTTACTTATTTCTTTTGGTCCAGCAAAGTAGTATAATCGTATATAATATCAAATACGCAAGTAAATAACTGTACATGATAATCAAATAGGTAAAAAGTAGTTACCTGAAGCAAATAGATGTCAACGTCAATAGTGGATTTGCAGAAATGAGACTGTATGTAAGTCATTGCCTGACCACGAATTTGATGGCCATTCCGCACCCACATCCCGGCCAACATCTCGTAGTAACACACCTCCATGCCACAGTTCAACACTTCAGTATGATACAACAATACACGTGAAACAATATATAAATACGCTTATAAAACAATGTAGCAAAATACTTAACAATGACATTACCTGATACAACTACCACCATGGCTTTCAGTTTTTGCAATTAACTAATTTTCTAGAAGTTACTGAAACAAGACAGTTCGTAGAAGAGTACTTATGAAAATTGCCATGGAGCAAGTTCTTCCAGCTTACCCATCTTTTAACCCAAAGAACAATGTCAGAACACTCGAGGGAAGTGTACTTCCTGCTACAACTGAAAAATGACTAAAGCAACACTTTCACAGAAAACAAGTGCAAAGTAAAATTTTTACTGCTTTGGGTGCTGAAATAATCAAATCTCATTAGTCATAAGTCAGTGAAGACAAATCAGGAAGTAAAAACGTCATTCATACAATCAGATGAAGAGGATGGATCATCAACGTGTGCAGGAATCCGGCTGGTGGAATAATATCATCAATATCAACCCGCTGAACATTGACTGCCTGACAGAGGAACGCGGCAAAATAGCGATGCAGCGGATAATGAAATGACATCTCCAGTGGATTCAGCTACAACATAAAACAGCAACAATAAAAGTGAACTTGAAAAAGTATTTTCTTTTTCTTTGTGAGCTCAGCTTAAGGCAGATTCAATTAATAATGATATCATTTGACCCGATGGTCAGCTCTTCTCTGGTAACTGATCTTCTTGTTTTCTTCCTCCATTAAGAAGTCTAACATCTTCCTTCTTGGTCTCACTTACTACATCATATGCAAAGTATGAAAAAAAATTACAAGAATAATAATATGCGTAATAAGGTAAGAACTATGTATATATATTATCTACTTTCGTAAAAATATAATTTCACAGCGCATTTGCCATGACTTATTTTGTATCAGTAAATTAATAGCTGACAAGAAAAAAAAATGAATATAACCATCAATGTAACATGCCACGTTATTTTGAAATACAAAAAAACGACAATATTTTAAGCAGTGTGAGATCACATATGACTACAGTCATTAAAAAGACCAAATTTACACCGTGTCCGGAAAAAACATCCTGGACATTTTCGATTGTAAGAAGAATTATCATATTTTCACAGTTTTTGACACCAATATTTCTGACACAACTGGCGCTCAAATAACTGTCCATTTTTCCACCGCACCCATTGTCTGCTTCTGCACTACACAGAGAAACAAAACCAATGAAATATTGCATTTTTGTCCTATTTCGCATGTTCAGATTTTCCCAGATAGTGAAGAAGCAGACATTTGGTGCGGTGGGTACAAGAATGGCCACTTTATGGCAAGTAGTGTCAAAAATGTTTGCACCAAAAATTATTAAAATCTGTGAATCGCGTTTCAAATCACAATCAATAATGCTGGGGATGCTTTTTGACGTATTTCTGTTCATTTCAACTCATATTTCGTAAATTCTGTTTCCCCAGGTAGTGTAGAGGCAGACATTGGGTAAGGCAGGGGTCTCAAACTCATTTGGGGATGCAGGCCACACTGCAAGATATCACTCAGTCGGTGGGCCGCATTGTTTTTAGAGACGACAAAATGCAGTAATTAATAGGCCGCTACAAATGACAGAAGTTATTTCTACACTATACACTGTAGTTTAGAACTTCAAATTTTTTTCCGTCTCCGACTAACTCTTACCGCTGATTTGGCAGAAATCAGAAAGTCAACGTTAGTCTTGAAATCACGGGTGTTAGCCAATTGCAATGTTGCATTCAGACGTTTACTAGTGAGTCTTGATCACAAAGCGGATTTGTTGACCTTCATTGATGAGAAGAACTGTTCACAGACGTACGTACAGCCAAACATCGCCATTAGGCTATTTCGGGGGCTGCAGAGACTAATTTTGAATACATTTTTTTCTGAAAAAAATTGTAGAAATCAAGAACACCCATATCCATGTACTTCTGCTTCTGCCTGTCACACTTCAAATCCAATACCTCCATCTGGAATTCTTCGGAAGCGCTTTCTGCGTTAACATCAAACAGAGTGGCAAAGAGTGCAAACTGTGGTTTACAATTATTGAACTCTTTAAAGCACTGGTCGAACTCCGCAAGAAATCCAGAAATGACATTTGCATAATCTTGAAATGACATCTGCATAATCTTTTAGCCGCCGTGGCTTAACTTCACTTAGGCCTACCACCTGAAGAGATGAGAAATGGTCCAAGTTGTAAGCGCCAGCGTTGGTCGCTGTCAGCATCAGCATGCGGCTCCACTAAAGAGAATGCAAATGAGAAAAACAGTAGTTTCGTTGGGTTACTGGAAAAATGCTGTAAAATGAATAAAAAGCCTTATTTTTATCCTAAATTTTTAGAATTTTAGATAGTGTGTCGCGGGCCGCAAATGACACATGCGGCCCACAAGCCGCGAGTTTGAGACCCCTGGGGTAAGGTGAAATACTGAATGGTTATTTAATGGCCAGCAGTGCCAAAAATATTCATATCACAAATTACTAAAATTAGATATCCCTAATTCAAGTGACAATCAATAATGTTCGGGATGTTTTTTTGGACAAGGTGTATTTTGACTCACTCCTGTGCACATGCCACTAATCATAAAGTCGTAATATAGCTAATAGTGCTACTTATAAAAAAATCTACATGATAGTTTATTCAGTGCTTAGAAAGTGCTCCAATGTGAGCCATACCTCTCAAATCTGGGTATGATCTACGTAACTCACCATAACATATTATGCATAAAAATTTCTGTAAACTAAAATTCTTCAATTTGGATGCATGGTACAACATGCAATCAGACAAACTGTAATAATGACAACAGAAAATAAGTAAGAGACGAGACGCATAAAACATGATATTTAATCTTACTGAAACTCAACAGCTAAAATTTTTACGATAATCATAAAACTTACACCAGTAACACCAATGCTGCTTAAGACCTTAATTAACTACTGCCAAAAAGTGAAAAAAAATCATACTAACTATAGTGAACCGGTTTATGCGAGAGCTTGTGAACCATAGTTCCAATGCACGACCAAATGCTACTAAGACATTCCTTGTGTGTGCTACAGTCAACTACACAACATACACGGTGGTCCATAAAAACGTGCCACTTTTATTCTTCTAATAGCTCCGTGCAGCATTGGCCGATTTGAATAGTTTTTAGCATGCAGCATCAGGCAGAAACTCGACGCAAATGACTATACTTTTGGCCACCTCACTTTAATACTGTCGCTACATTACCATGTAAAATGCATGCTGTTGAGCCTGCTGTTTGCGAGTGGTGTCAACGATTGCCGCTTGCATTCGCACTGGAGAAGGACATTTTGAGAACATGCTGCAGTAAAGAGGATGTAATGTGACACGTGCGACTTTTTCAGATACAGTAGTTGCCAATCATGTTTGTTGCTTTTCAGTTAATCATTTCTGAGCTGACGCGTGCACTATCCAGTATGAATTCATTGTTGTAAATGGCCAAACTACAACTTATGAATTTCACAAGATAGTGTAGAAACAGTATTAAAGTGAGGTGGCCAAAACTATAGCAACTTGCATCAAGTTCTTTCCTGGTGTCACCAGCCAAAAATTATTAAAATCGGCCAATGTTTCACAAAGCTATTCAAAAAATAAAAGTGGCACATTTTTATGGACCACAGTGTACAATCAAACAATACAGTAAGTCAATGATGACCACTGGTATATAATACATCGTAAAAATCACACACACATACACATAAACACATAATAAATAATAGTCTTAAATAATGACCTACAACAACTCATTAGACTTAGTAAATAAATTATACAACTTGTATGTAGTAATTCTTTACACTGACAGAGAAAAACCTGAACATCTCATCGCTGGCTATTACAGATATTTGCAATCAAAACTTCAGCTCATAATTGCAGAAATAATAGTAGTCCAAATGGATAGTTTATTCAGATGTTAATAATCCTAATATATATTTTTTCGGCTTTCAGCTAGTAGTAAATTAAGTAAGTCATTCACACAGAGAAAACATCCAAAACCCAGAGACATCAATAGTTAGATAACTACTGCTATACTGCTACTATTTATATTTCCTGTTCAACAGACCAAGTTTCCCACAGTTACTCAAGTTAAGCCAAGTCTACCAAAAATGTAAACTGAATATACATTGTGAGGCATAAAAACACACCAAAAATTATCGATCATAACTTGAAGGCAGATTACCAGATTTTAATAATTTTTGGTACAACAATTGCTGGCACAACTTGCCATCAAACGGTTATTCAAGTTTCCACCTCACCCAACATATACTTCTGCACTACCTGGGGAAATCACAACACATGAAATTGGCATTAAAAAAACAAATTTTTTAACAAGAAAAGCCCAGCTAATGCAAAGGGAAACGTGCGACAGTGATGCATGTTTGAAGGCCCACTGCGAACAAATCTAAGCTCATCGATCCAGCAACTGACATTAAGTACGATGTATTTACATATGCCAGATGGCGCCACCATCTTGCGTGAATGCGGCTGCTCTTGAAATGTATGTCGCAGCCCAAAATCTCTGAAAAATCCATAAAACCCCTATTTTTGCATTCAAGGTCATCCAAAGTCACTTATCTCGGTGGCAATCAAGAGCCAGTGTACGACTTCCTATTAGTGATTAATAGTAACCTAGGCCCTATCTCGCATCTTTATTGAGATACACCGAGTTATTCGCTAAAAATTGCAAATTTTGCCCACCCCCCTCTCATTTAGTGCCCTCATTCGGGGTGACCCCCTTTGAATTTATGGAAAAGCTTTACGGTTCCTGAAACTAGGGTTTTCCAGGCAGCCGATGGTGAAGATTTGGTGATCCTAGCTTGCATCGTTTTTGACTGATCCACCGGTGTGACAGACAGACAGACAGACAGACAGCCAGAATTGTGATGGCTAAGACGCGCAACTGCAGTACCTGCTGTTGTGCATAAAAACGCCAAAAACCATCCGTGACATTACTGATAGTAACTTGGAAAAGGATAATGAAATTTTAATAGTTTTTGGTATAAAGATTTCTGACATAATTGGCCATTCAAATTCCCAGCTCACCTGACGCTTGTTGCTGCATTAACTAGGGAAACAAAACAAATGCAACATAAGGTAAAAAAAAAAAGAAGAAAAACATCAGTAAATTCAATCACTGAATTCAATCACTGAATTCAATCACTGAATTTGGTGGCAATCGAGAGCCAGTGTACGACTTCTTATTAGTGATTAATAGCAACCTAAGCCCTATCTCGCACCGTTATTGAGATACAGCGACTTATTGGCTAAAAATCACAAATTTTTCCTACCCACCCCTCTCATTTAGCGCCCTCGTTCAGGGTGACCCTCTTCAAATTTATGGAAAAGCTTTACGGTTTTTAAAACTAGAGTCTTCCAGGCAGCCGAAGGTGAAGATTTGGCGATCCTAGCTTGCACCATTTTTGACTGATCCACCTGTGTGACAGACAGACGGACAGATAGAATTGCGATAGCTAAGACGTGCTGAAAGCAGCAGCTGCTTTCACACGTAAAAATGCAATATTTTGCTTGTTTTGTTTTCCCCAGGTAGTGCAGAAACAGACGTTTGGTGCAACGGGAACATAAATGGTCATTTGATGGCCAGTTGTGTCTGAAATATTCGTACCAAAAATTATTAAAATCTGATCATCCATGTTTAAGCTACGATTTTCGATATAATATTGGTGTGTTTTTATGCCTCACAGTGTATATTGAAAACGCTGACGCAAAACATTTTACACCTACATGTAGATTTAACAGCAAAATAAATAAAACGAATGAAAGACCAAACCACGATCTTAATGTAACACGTAACACTATAGCAAAGAAAGAGACCTCGTCATTCAAGTGAATCAGTAATGACCACATTGTCGAAGAGCAGATCTCCAACTCAGCACTGAAAGCAGCGTAGTAGAATTCAGGTTCATACTCTACGTGCTCCATAAGTTCACGCACGTTCACATTCATCCCTGTAACATGATACATTATATCTTAACTTACCGATTACTCAAAAATCAAATCACTGACTTGCAACGAACTGCACTGCTATCAATACAGTATATAATACAAAACACAATGAATTAATATACAGCAAAGACACAAAAAATTCTGAATAAGCTGTAATGTCGAAATTAGTGAAGAGAAAACAAACATTTTTGAATAAAGTCTAGCATGAATTCTATATTTTAAGTTTTCACATATAGAAAAAACACTTCTACTCCTAAATTAATTCTTAAACAGCATTAGTCGTTCTAACAACACAGCATATATTGAGTGAGTGAGTGAGTGAGTGAGTAGGGTTTAACGTCGCACCCGACACAGTATAGGTAACATGTGACTTACACTGTATATAAACTGAACAGTTTTTTTACATAAACAACGAAAGTAAGTCACACATTTTCAGCCCACTATTCCGAAGGACAACCATTCCAACAGACAGGGTTGGAAATAGAGTCAGAGTCAGTGCTCATTTAGCATTTAATAAGTATGGTTTCATCGTTATAACAGTTTTTGGTGGCCCCTCAAAATGGCAGACCCAAACCAGTCACAGACCTTGGAAACAGGCCATGATGCTGGCCCAGTGAGTGAGCAGTACTGTGTCCGCCATGAAGTACAGTGCAACATCTCGGTGAGAGAACAAGTTTATGAGATCACTGACTAGTGGCCAATATGAATGCTCCTTTAGCACAGCGTTTGAGCAGTCGATTATCTTCTTGTCACCCTTCGCACTATCTGTGCATTCACACAAGCAGCAAAAAAGATGATCAATGATTCAACATGTGCAATAAATGTCAATTGACATTAAATCCTGCACAGTCAACTGTCATGACACAAATCATGCGACTTCTCTGGTCCAGACCTGCAGCCTGGAACTTGCTACCGAGAGCTGACTGTTCAAGATTTAGGCTGCGTTCACATAAACACGAGTGTGAGTCCAGCTCTGTCGTGGTTCTCGTATACAAGTTTCGGAAACGCAAGTTTGCGTGTATTTGCATGGTGGCTGTTCACATACATACGAGAACTAGTTACCTGCAAATTTCACTAGTACGAGTAATTTCTGTGCAGGACATGTTTTTATCCAACTCGCAGAAAGTGAACTACTCGTAAATAGCATTAATATAATTTATCACAAAAGATCTGAGCTTATGCTCATGAGATGCACGAGAGGCTATAGCAGTTCCTGTTCGCAGGTAATCTTAATCTATCTCCATCCATTTCGTCACAATTCACTCTTCTGCAGCCAAAAATCGCCAAAAAATCACTAAAAACCAATATTTTTAGGGTTCAAGATCATTCAAGGTTATCGATGTTGACATTCCTAAGAAGCTCGTCACCAGTGCTTGTTATGATAAGCAGCATGTCTGCGCCTATCTGCAACTACTTTCACACTAGACAAGCCAACAACGGAAAAATAACCACTTTTTAAAAAGGTACCCCTCTTTGATACCCGCTTGTGCAACCCTCCTTGAACCTAGAGGGTTCGGACTTAAATTGCTAAAATCTACATTCAATAGTGAAAATTTCATATGCAGGTTGTTTTGGTCTATCTCCAGCCATTTTGGCACAATTCACTCTTGAAATGCGTGTCGCAGCTAAAAATCACGACAAATTTACTAAAACCTCTTATTTTGGGGGTTCAAGGTCATTCAAGGTCACCAATGTTGACATTTCTAAGAAGCTCGTCACCATTGCTTGTTATGATAAGCAGCATGTCTGTGCCTATCCGCAACCATTTTCCGCTATTGGCTCATCTAGCATGAAAAAATGGTGACGAGATGAGCCAATAGCGGAAAAATAACAACTTATTAAGGGGGTGTCCCTCTTTTTCCCCCTTGTTCGTGAGGACCCCTTTCACCTAGCGGGACAAAATTTTGTCACAAAATACTAGTGTCACTAAGATATCATACCGTGAACATCCGAAATCTCTATCTCACCTGGCCTTGGACTGGTACCAGGTCATGACGAACAGACAGACGAACAGACAGACAGAATTACCATAGCTAATACGCACTATAGCTATGCTAGCTCTCGCGCGTAAAAACCCTGGCGCATGTTTGACATCAGAACTGACATCATCGTAAAATTGTTCATCGTTAGAGACGTGCGGTTTGTAAAAATAGTAAATTTGTAATAGAATATTGTTGTTTTAATGGCAAAGCATTTCCTCGATTCGATTTCACTGCGAATTTTCAATATGGCCAATATGCGTTGAGTCATGTGCTTGTACAAGTGACCGTGAATGCTTCATTCATATGAGTTAAGCTTCTACAGCCCACAAACAGAAACCCGGACCAGTACTCGTACTCATACTCATGTCTATGTAAACGCAGCCTAATACTCATCACCTTCCTGTACATAGCTGTCTTACAACTAAACTATGTAAACATGCCAATAACCTACCTTAGCATGTTCACGACAGCTATGCTACAAGAAAAGACTAGCAGAAATTCTCCTACTGAACTGATCTGAACTAAACAAATCCAAAAAACACGTAAATACTTCACGAAATAAAATTCATACCAACTATCCTAGCACTACATCTGAAGTGTTATAATGGGTCGATATGACCAAACAAAGCACACTGTAGGTTTACACTACCGACCATTAGCAACCACGGAATAAGGCTGCGGTCACATAGACATGAGTACAAATACGAGTCTGGGTTTTGCTATACGGCTCGTAGTGGCTTCACTCGTTCACAGTCACTTGTACAAGCATATCACTCAACACGTGTCGGCCATACTGAACGAAATCGAATCAAAGAAATGCTTCACGCATAAAACAACAACATTTCATCACGTTGCTAATAATTTTACTAGTAAACTGCGCACCTCTAACGATGAACAATTTTACAATGATGTCGGTTTTGATGTCAAGTATGCATCACAGCTTTTGTAAACTACATTAATGTTATTTACACGTAGTTTACTTCACACGGGTTGGACAAAAACACGACCTGTACAGAAACTACTCGTACGAGTGAAATTTACAGGTAACCCATACTCGTATGTATGTGAACCGCCGCCATTGAAATACATGCAAACTCGTGTTTTCTGGAACTCGTATATGGGAAACCTTACAGTGCTGGACTCGTACTCGTGTGTGTGTATGCAGCCTAAGTGTGTTAAACCAGTCTGGCCTGTATATACAAATTCATTATAAACACTCACTTATCTCAAATTCATTATAAACACTCACTTATCTCATTCCTCACCATGGTGTAACATACACTACACTAATCTTGAGATTAACTAGATTATCATCAATTGCAATAATTATCAAATCCAAAACACAAACTATGATAACTGACCAAAAACATCGATGAGCATGCTGTTAACCAAGTGTTGGAAGCTGCAGATGATGATATGCAGTAGATGATACTGACGGACCATCTTGCTGGCCAGCGCAGGAGGACTCAACAACTGGACACTGATATGAACAATGCTGTTACACATGGTCAGCTTGTCACGCACGTTCATCAGCACCGTCGTCATGTAGCCATAGTGCTTCACATAGCAACATGTGAACGCTTCCTAAAAACACAAGGACAACAGCCGCTATGCATTAGCGTCATGTGCTTCACATAACAATATGTGAATGCATCCGAAGAACGCAATGACAATTGCCACCGTGCATTAATAGCATCAACCACTTCAACAAAATGACTACAACACTATCAACTGGCCGAATAATAGAGCAACAAGAAAGTTGAGAAATAAAATATACTCATGATGTGTATAATTATTCAATTATTATGGACGATTCCAAATAAAATGGGTATTTTGTAACTTCTCAACTCTAAAAAAATTGAAACAAGCAGTAAAGGGCATTACAGCATGAATAACGTTTTAAAGGTATGAGCTCAATCTGCATATCATAACAAGAAGTAAATGTTCATTCAAAACTTATTTCAATTTAGCATAAGCCTAAGCCTCACAGAATAACATGCAACTTTTGTCGAGCATAGAAGCCAATCTTCAGCAACTATCCATAGTTACTGTACTCACTTTAAACTGTTCATCTGGCAGAAGACTCAGCATGAATGTGACCAGTTTCTGTGGGAATTCGTATTTGACAGACCAGAAATACAGCTCTTCAAGCAGTGATGTGTGAGCAAGATTCTGCAAGATCTCTTCTATATCTACCAACAAAGTCATGTCTACACAGTGTTCAGAAAAAAACACACCGTTACATTTTCTTTTATACCTCCATGGAAAATGTTTAGATTTTCACAAAGTTTTCAGGGAATGTTCAGGAAGGAACTAATATTCCATTAGTGTGAAAGTTAGATATTCTTCACCTTTGATGACATCATGCTGACATCATATTTTCGCGTTTGTAAATGAAGGGTTTTACCTTTGAGGACAGACATTGATAAATGTTTGTGAGTCAGCAAGAGTTATAGAGCCACAAGTTTGTGCAAGATGTTTCTGGACAATGGACAAAAAAATGAATACTGATGGAATAAAATTTTTAAATAAAAAATTGACACGTTCGGCAGTATCAAGCCATTCAGTGCGAACGCCTGCCAACATTAACAAAGTTGAGGATCTCGCACTCAGCCAAGAAGATAAACAAAGAAAACAGTTTACAATGGAACATTGCATGACGGATTAGCATATTTTTGGGTTTAGTCATCACACTGATCAATTTATGCGTTTTAACATTTCATAAAATGTCTCCCTTCAATGGTAAAACCCATAATTTACAAACACAACAATATGACATCAGCATGATGTCACCAGTAGCAAAGAATATTTAACTTTTATACTGATGGAATAATAGTTTCTTGGTGAACATTCCCTGAAAATTTCGTGAAAATCTAAATATTTTCCACGGAGATATAAAGAAAAATGTAAGGGTGTGCTTTTTTCTGAACACAGTGCATAACTGTTCTATCTGCTAACATGTAATATGCTACAGTGCACTAATTACATAACAATCAAGCACTGGATACAGATCAGAAAAAATGAGACAAGCCTACAGACAGACTAAGAACCTTAGCAACTTTCTCACATCTATATAACAACTTACAAAGATATCTAGCAGTGAACAGAAAAAATCATTCTAAAGAAAACAGTAGTAGTTGCTGAAACATCAACATATGAGTAAAAAATAACGGTGGTTATTTAGGCAAAATCTAACTTTCTGAAACAGTGTGAAAACGCTAAACAAATATAGTGCAGGACTGCAGGTCCTACGAGAATATTATAACAACATTATTACGATAAATCCAGATTTCTTCACATAAGATGATAAGTACTAGTAGGGTTGTTAAGACCGGCCATTCATTTTGACTGATTAACTGTGACCAAAAAGACCGGTTAACTGCTTAACCGTTAACAACCCTAAGTACCAGAAAAGACATTCTGAGATGACCTACCACAGAAGTCAGTTGGCACAGAAATAGCTTTAATGTTCTTGAGAGCCGTTTGGTATCTTTCCTGAGAATATGTCTGATATCTCGCTCTTTCGTGTGCCCCAAATGCACCTACTGCTTGGAAAATACATGACAAATGTTCAAAAATCCATTTTCTATGAACAGACCACACATAGGTACACATGCATAAAACAATTATGCACTACCAACACAATATGACCAGTAAATACTCCAAAATAAATATACAAATAAATGCATATTTGATAAAACAGGGTCGTTAATGACACTTGCGAAACTACAGCTAACACCTATACTTTCAAAAAAGTACACGTATTGATACTTCTACAAAAAAATATAACATTACCAACATCAACATTCTTACCTGATACTTCAGCAGCATGAGCCATAAAAATCCAATGATAAAGGCTACAATTTGGTTGGCAATTGTTGACATTATTATCATCATTTGAAGTACCGTACAATAACAAAATATCAACATCATTGTAATATCTGACAAAAAATTATTATAATCATTTATTTTGACTATGGTTATAAATAAATAGCATAATCCAAAATTAATTCAAATTACGTTTCAGTTTTTCATAGACGTGTGGATCCAGCATGACTTTGGTAATGATAGCTTTCATAGCAGCGCCCATGTCACTCAGCTGCTGTAAAAACGCAGTAAACTGCTCCAGGTCAGGCATCGATACCAAATAATCTCTATGCACCTCTGAATGACAACAACACAATAATTTACATTCCTAGAAATGTGACTACTTTTGCTACAACACAGTCAACTAGTTATAAATATATTTATTTGAAATTTTTCCAACTGAATTCACATGTGATTAAATGGCCAATGTGGAGCCATGCAGCGCCACTTACATGCAACCAGTACAACAAAAACACTATAAAATTGAAAAAGAGACAACTGCAACATCAAACCAAACAAATTATGGTCTGCCTAACAATGCACACAATGGATCCACAAAATCAAGTAAACATTAAATTCAACAAAGTCATCGGTCAGAACCACGGAAACAGGTAATTATCCATACATTATAATAATATAAGCCTCATGTTGCTCTAAACAAATAAAACATCTGCACTTCTGCATGTCCAACTACTGCCACAATAAGTTGCCTTCCTCCCCGCTATTTCACGACTACTGCATTTACTTCCTGAAACTTCCAGACCATGTGACATCAACAGCTTATCACTGACTTAATACACACACAAGTAACACGACTACACATATGCTGATCCCATGTCCTTGCTCTCTACCCTATAACTGTCTAAGTTCTCAATACGTCTTAGCTTTTGATACAACATTACCAGCACATACAAATATTCTAGATCCTTTCCAAATATCACTGGCTCTATTATAGCTAAAATCATAACATCAATCTGAAATTATCATACAGCATCAAAAATGGAAAAATAACTGAATCCAAAAAGTTTCATTTACCACGTGGAATATGATCTCGAAGATGCTGTACAAGACGAATCAACAATCGAGGCATTATCAGGTTAGGGACATTGACAAGATCGTGCGGCACGGCCTGCTTTGGCCGGTTAGGCCCATGCTGCGTGCAGAAACTGAAAAGTCATAAAGACACATTATGGTCATGGACAGAATTAACACCTTCAGCATTAACTTCATTAACATAACCTCAAAAGTTATCCTGCAGTCAACAGACATTATTATTTAGTGACAGCAAAGCACCATGTAGTTCTTAAAACAAGCCACTATCGGTACTTAGTAAAAAATGCTACATTGACTGCCCGGACCGGTAATGGGCTGCTATAGTGAAGGGCCGCCATAGCGAAGGTCCGCCATAGTGAGGGGCTGCAATAGCAAAAGGCAGCCATAGCGAAAATTCACGTCGACAGATGCATCTTTACGCTTTACATTCACATTCACTTGGGAGTGACAATTTCACGTGTAATGTAGAATGATTTTGTGCTTAATATTAAAATTATGGTTTTCGCTTACAGTCACGGTTAAGATTAGGGTTAGGGTTTGGGGTTAGGGTTGGGGATCAGATTAGAGTTAACATTTTTCAAAGATTTATGTGACAATAATGCATACCATAAATTAGTGTACAATATAGGTAGTAAGTTCGATGGTGGTGCATGTAACTACAAAAATTGCCAACGGCTGCCTGTGACGATCTACTTAGTAGGCCTGAGGAGCTAGTCTGTCGACTGGCGATCCTTGAAGCTATGGCCGAGGATTGCGACAGTCACCATGTCCCTGTATGACACAGCGGCTTTTGCTATGGCAGCCCTTCATTATAGTGGATCCAAACCAAACTGCCCTACAGTCCTCATAGCTTTGCCTCATACCAGTACCACTGACAATAGGATTTTTCATCCTCATGAAACTCGCCGACGGTACTGTTATGCAGCTGCCACCTCTTATCCATATTCCATCATGAACTGGAAATGGAACTGTTAGCTAAAGCCTACATTAGCATGCTCATTGCTCATGACTTCATAAAGTGTACCTGTTCAGTACACAGGTATCAGACTACCAGTCTTAACTTGCTGCTGCTGCCTTAACTCAATAGTGCCAATATGTCTGTTAATTTGGCTAACTGACGACACATATCACAGATTTACATTCCATCTGCAAACTTGTATAACTAATTATCGACTTGCATAGCATACTAATGTATCCAAAAAATTATGCAATATTAACACAGTGCTATACAAATTGTTAGTAGCGTAATTACACAACAATATTATTTTAATGCTGCATGTCTACACTATACGCTATTTAATCAATATAAAATTCACTGAGAATGGTGTACTTGATGCAACCAATTTACCCGATTGGGTTCATGACTGTTGAGTCGCCACAGTCGCAGGCGCCACCGGCCCCACTGCGGAACATGTTGAAGTCGTGACCGGAATGATCGCCGGCATGAAAGCAGTCTGAGCAGAGAGACATGCATGGTGATATGCCACACGTTCGACAACGATATGCAACAAAGTTCTTCGTCCAGACAAGACCGCAGACTGTTGCATCGTCATAATGGCTCACTGACACAGCAGAGTAACAACAACAGCAAGATCAACATGCAGCACTAACAACTGCTGGTGGTAACCAACATGCATGAATCCACAATTCCTCATCAACACTGTGTCCAAAAAAAGTGAACTCATAAACATTGTACACACATTTAAATATGTCAAATATGAACAAATTTAAGTAAAATTTTGTACACTTAATCCCCAATACATTGCTAAAGTGATCACCAAATTTCGTAAAAAATATGATTTCTTACCGGAGTTATTAATAACTGAATACTGATATCAAAATATCTCAGTTACCAATATCATTATCGAAGTAAGGGGACTGGAACCACACAAAAGCATAGTAACAAATCTCATAAAACTAGATTCTTAACACAAGAGATATTAGTGGCAACTCCATCCTTATAAATTTATTTGCACTGACAAATGATTGCTGGCATGTAATAGACAGATGATCCACCATAAGTATAGCTAAGTGCTACATAACATCTCAGACTATGGCGACTGCCAGTGATTAGTGATGTGCAACAAAAATCAAAAGAAGATCTTATGTATTCAGGTCCATCGAGAAAGACAGGCAGAGGGGGAGGGGTAAGTTACCCCAAGCCCTGCAATGTTTGGGGGTTCCACCAGCATTCAAAAATATAATGTTCACCATAATGTGCGATTTTAAAAATAAAAATTCAAAAATTTTCTCCTCAGACGGACCTCGCAAAAATGTTTCCCCAGGCCCTGCTGTAGCTCTCGACATGCCTGTATGTATGGTACCTGTTTTTGCAAACTCTTCAAATGGGACACCACCAGCAATCAAAGCTTTGCACCATTCAAGACAGTCGTGTTCATCTAATCCTTTAGCAGGGTCCAGCAGATAGTCAAGCAGTTCATTCAACTGAACAACTCCGCCAGAATGACAACACTGCTGCTTAATGTAGCCAGCCAGTTCTCGAGGTTCTTTCTTTAGCAGCTGCTTTATCTCCATTGTCAAACAATCTGCAAAGACGAATGCACGTATTCAATGCGACGAGAATTAAACAGCACTTTATATGTTTGCTGCTAGTCAAAATGTCAAACCAATCATCCTCTTAATCTTCATTACTTCACAGCTTACCACACAAACATTTACACTTATACTGGCTTAGCTACCAAATAGTAAGTTATACCAAAATAAATAGCTAAAAAAACCATTCTATTGAATTTGATAGGTGGTGCTAATGTTTGCATTATTGCTTGAAACAGTTTGGGATTAAAGTTAAGGTCAGAATGTGACAACTTAATGTGCACCCAAACTAAATCTGCAAATTGGTTACATATCCGAATAGTACTGTCAGGTTTGACGACCAACGGTCGACTGTACAAAGGCGAGATACCGTATCTTAGTAGCGCTGATATTGTCAGTAGTTGGCTGCCATTAGGGTGTGTCTACGACTGAAGACAGTCTCTTATAGCTCAGAACAGTGTGATATTAGCACTGTAAGGTATACCGCAGTTTGTGGTTGTTTTCGGTATTTAGTACCACCCTAACAGACCTACATGTTTCGCTATTTACCTGAAACAGGCTAACGCAAGCCTAGTTATAAGCTGCATTCATAGACTGGAAAGCCGGGTATAACAAGGCTAGGCTGACCCACCATTTCGGACCCATAATATATGTGGCACCAGATCCCTATATTCCCTGGCTGATTGAATCTGCTGAACTGATCAGCATATCTATTTTCTCACGCCCTAGCTGCCTTTAATGTTACTCGGATCTGTATGTTCTGTTACTACATTTCCAGGCCAAAATGTACAAAAACAACTGCCATTTCCAAATCAGTCAAAAATAGATGAGTGATATGTTAGCCTAGTTTAATTAACAGATTAGCCGTACCAGCCAATGGTAATGTGTCACGGATGTAAATGACAGTAGCCAAGAAAATCTGCAATAGATCAGCGTTGATCAGCTGTAAATGTGTGTGTGTAATTATACATCAAATTAATTGACATAATTATCAGCCATTTGTATATCAGCATGCTGATCAGACTATCAGCTCAGCCCAACGGATTCAATCGACCCCCACACCCTATACACTAGTACGGTAAGTGGAACTTTTGTACCCGAAAACTTTCGTTTCCCGGGAATGAAAGTTCCGTAGGTGGAACTTTCATTCTCAACATCAAAATTAGCATGGAACTTTAGTTCCCTAACAATGATTATTACCATAGGCATATACTGTACACAATATTTGACGAGCTTTTTAATTACAGCTATGCTGCAGGCGTCGATGGTACCATTGTCATCTGTCTCTCGTCCGTCCGTCCGTCTGTCCGTAACAGATTTATTGTGGATAAGGGTTGGGTCATAGAGGAAAACTTTTTGCACAGACAATTAGTTCTGTGTCAATGCTCTCTGCAAACAAAGTTTCGGGGATGCTGTGCAAGGGAAACATTTTCAAATTTGGGGTTGAATAGACGGCGGTAGGAAAATGTGCATTTTTTCAACGGAAAACTAGTCATATCTCGCCCTTTCAGATGAGATGAAAAACGTCGACCTTGCATGACCCTGAAGGTCAGTACTGCAACAGGAACTGTATGGTGTCTGGCTTGTTTGCCCCCTGGTTCTTCTGCCCCCTCACCTTGGACGTTTTGCCCCCGCTGAATACCGATAATTCAACATTGAGGTTTAGACAGTTTATGCATGATGATGAAAATAAACAATTGTGTGAATGTTTAATGCTTTGTTTAATTCTGAAACAAAAATCATTAGGCCTACACATGTATTTTATTATACAAAATTTTAGTACGCTTTCTCACCTTAGAATGTTTGCAATAATGTCTGACGCTGTCTATAGATAGGCATTTGTCAAGCGGTTATTAGGCCTAGACCCAAGTATACATGTCAGAATTCATTTCAAAAAAAGCTTGACGTTGACACATAAGCCGAGTTTTAAGCGTTCTAGGTATAGGCTATATAATAGTTGCACCGCTGTAATCAAACCAAAGATTACTGACTTTGTTAACTGTGATCAATTCAGTTTGTCAAAACGTTAATTGAAGTAACTATTAATCAGTGACGTGATGCTACAATTGTTTGTTGCCTTTCTGTAAATTGAAACACAAGCCTCAATAATGAATCACCGGTATATTCAACAGGGGGGGGGGCGAATCAGCCAGGGTGCGAACAAGCCAGGGAGCGAACAAGCCAGAGAGCGAACAAGCCAGCTGTAGTGCATATTTTCTAGCAACAGCTGGGCTTCTTTGTTATTATTATCAATAATTCTAGTGGTAGATCGGCAATCTTGCTGTTAGCACTGGAAAATTGCTAGAGGTAGATCGGGTAGATGCATTATTGATACATTATTGGGAAGATGGTAGAATTTATATGCCTGGTAGACATAGAAGGTCTACAAACCATGCCACGACACTGTCACGTATTTAAATCAGGCTTATTCAGTATTATATTAAAGTCCATCTCAAGCCAAAGCTGTTTTTTTTGTAACACGGACTTAAAACTATAGTGCTTGTGAACAAATTTTATTTAATGCTTGGTAACATCTCAGTTCCAACCACAGTCTTGTAGCAATGCAGTGAAGAAGAAATGTGGCTGCATTCTTACATTAACAACGAGATAAATGTAATTAGGTAAATGGAGACCTACCGCTAGTAATTTTCTGTCCTCTAATGCGAGATCGCCGATCTACCGCTAGCACTGTCCTATTATTATATCCTGTTGAAACTCTAGCTATATAGGCCTACGTCTAGCGAGTGACACAAAATTGTAGCTTTTTTCGCTGAACTATATAATAAGCACTACGTAAGGATAATGGGTTCAGTAATTATCAGTGTCAGGGAACGAAAGTTCCATGCTAATTTTACTTTTGGGAACAAAGTTCCAGGGGACGAAAGTTCCTGGGAACGAAGTACGTGAGTCACTGCCACTAATGCGTACAATTTTTAACTGCATATTATATGCGATGTACTGTATTACATTACGTTCGTCAGTCAATCGCCCGTTTGTTTACTTTTTGACTGGATCAATCCATAGATTGTAACTATCTATGGTAGTGATTGCCATTTGCCAATGACAGCTAAAATTTACTTACTTGCTGTTGTCTCGGTTGTTCACTGATGAGTTCACTTTCATTCGCTAGGGGTCGTTTGTATGTTTTGCGATGTGTACTGTGTAGTTTTTACCTGCAAAGTTGATTCTTTTGTTATCGAATGTGATTAGGCACTTTATTTCTGTGCGTATTGTTCCATGCTGTGTACATTATATGTTTTATTAGTATACTACGCTGATGATGTCGTGTAAGTTGAAGATTTCATACGGCGCCCTGCGATGTCGGGGAAGATGTACTTTGCGGAATGCGGAATTTTCGGAAGGTGTATTTTGCGGAATTTTCGTTGCGGAAAAAAATTGTGGAATAAGGTGTATGGGACGAGTGAAGATGACGGAAACTATTCAGTGATTGCGAACGCTAAATAACTGACAGAATACGGCTCTGTGGTGAGCAAACCTACAAAAAACATATTCCGCTCGTTTTTCAATCGAATTTGTCATACAACGATTAAATAAGTGAAGTTTTAGATCGAAAATTGTTAAAATCCGCCATCATTCACTGTAGTGAAGCGCAGTGATATCTCGTGTGCACTAAAGTAGTTCGCCACATTAGGGCTGTGCTGTTTTGAATAATTTATTACTGAAGTGCACTTTTCGAACCAAGTTGTTATGTTCTAGTGAAACAATTCATCACATTTTTATTTTCCTGGGGACAGGGCGCTGCCCCCTCCGCAGACCCCACCCTCATTTTGTGGTTAAGGTCGTAATTTTGGTAGCAGTTGTGAATAACTGTGCATAGGTCACTGATCTTGTATAATTCTTTGAGCCATAGGCAAATGGTTGCATCGAGTGAAGTTCGTGGAAACAAGCATTAAATGTATACTAAATGGCATATTAACTTACTTGTACTTGATGATGATGTCCATATCCGACCAGTGTTTGTCTAAATGGTTAATAATATATGTTAATGATATACAAAACTGTGCGTGTGAGGCTAAACTTATATTATTTGCAGATGACACAAATTTGTTTGTTTTCGGTAAATCTTTTTCTGAAACAAGTACTAAATCTAACAGTCTACTTAGTGATTTAAATAAATGGTTTTTAGCAAATAAACTTAGCCTTAATATTGACAAAACTTGTTACTCGGCTTTTTCAAATGACCCATCAAATTCTAATGATTACAGTACAATTGACCTAAAAATTAATGCAGCTAACCTCAAAATTTGTGACAGTGTTAAATATCTTGGAGTGTGGATTGATGATAAGCTCAACTGGAAAATTCACATTGATTATATCTATTCAAAATTAGTTAAATTTGTTGGAATATTTTACAAACTTAGTCACAAGTTACCTCTTGATTGTTTGAAAATGTTATATTTTAGTTTTG
>Ga0209367_1000462_pt1 | contig 40118 bp, 27 predicted proteins | sample WorMetLIZISLAND2_FD_187412 | JGI IMG/M metagenome (GOLD analysis project Ga0209367, IMG submission 187412) | Marine gutless worms symbiont microbial communities from Max Planck institute for Marine Microbiology, Germany - Olavius geniculatus... ...
CTGTTATTGCGCAGAAAGGATTTATAACAAAATTCAGAAATGTCAGGTAAGCGCTTTTGTTGAAATAATGTTGTTTACGATGTTTGAATTTAACTGGCAAAAAACGAATCGAGCGTTTGCGCCGCCGTCATTATTACACACTTTTGGCCACACGCTGTAGTTGCAGAGGCTTTAGGATTTCCTACTGGTAAGATGACCAGTAATTTTGTACTAACTTTGCACGGTTTACAAAGATAGCTGAGTTCCGTCTGGGTCAGTTAACCCCGGGTAGTCCAAGTTGACAAAATGCCAAAAAGTTATCCAGAGATTCACCCATAGCATAACCGATATATAAATAGTTGGTACCAAGTAGTTACACTACAAGTTAGTTACCAACTAGTTAGCATAATAGAAAATGGCTTTGACATAAGCTAACTAACAATACAAGACTAAAAACCTGGTTTTGGTGGATTTCACTGCATCCGGAAAGTAAACGAATGTGGGCTATTCTACAGTTTGTGGGAACCCACACAACAAAACTTACTTACCAATCTCTGAAAGAAGGACTTCAGCAATGTGCCGGTGTGCAGTGCCCTGGTAGACCAGACCAATGCCGAGTATAGCTGCCACCTGGACAATGTGAGGCACATCGAGTTCTGTTGACGTCGGAGGCAGCAGAGCCGAGATGTGGATACTCAGCAGCTTTGTAGTTCCAACATCCATTGTTCCACGTCTAAAGGTAAGTACACAGCAACATAACTAAACTGAACTGAACAATGAGAGATCAGATCATTGCACAATGCACAGTTCAGTTCATGTCAATTCACTTATGTCACTCTGTATGCACCTTGACGGAAGCATTCTATAGAAATGACCAGACTAGTGTTTATTAAGACAGGGCTCCGATTATTTACTTATTTAATAAATGCTTAAAATATATGTTAAGTTGGTCACTATAACATCAAAAAATCACAAGTGTGTCACTGCATGTACAGAGCAAATTTAGGCCTATTATTAAATGTACCAGTAACAAATAAGTCAAAGATGACAGTTTCAGGAAGACTATTCCACACTGTAGGTGACTTAGACTTAGTTCCTCCCATGCATCAAGGCACATTGGGCAGCAGCTTTCAGCCAGGATAATCTGTCAGACGTCAGTGTCTTTGCTTCATCCCATGATATGTGGACTGGTCATAAGTCCTCTTGGAATGTTCTTCTCCACGTCTTCTTCGGACGACCTCTTTTGCACGTTTCTTGGACTGGTGACCACCACTGCATTGCTGTGTTGGAGTGACAAAGAATGTGACTGTAGATGAGGCATGACAATAAGCATGCATAGAAAAGTTGAGAACTGTAGCACTGAGTAATTCATCACTTGAGTACTTGGCACGTAGCTTACTTTACCAAGTAAGTTAGTTAGAAGAATTATTGTAAACCTATGACTCTACAATATGCACCAGTGTCTATGCACATACAGCATTTCTTATGCCAACTGCATTTTCTATTATTATTATATTATATTATTATATTTAAATTCATATAGCACTATATGCAGAGCTTCAGAGGTGCTAGATGACAGACAAACAGGCAGTTGACCTTAAATTCAGAAAGCAAAAATATGCATAAAAACAGCATCTGAAAATAAAAGCAGTAGTAGTCGTAGTAGTTATTGTTGCTGTAGTAGCAGTCATAAAAGCAGCAACAATAGTCATAACATTAACTACCAATAATAGTCTGCATAAGTTAAAAAAGACAAAACAATGCAACTGACTTGTTAGCAGCAATGCCAAGTAGCAATCCCATGCTTGTCATTTCATGAGTCTATGGCCAACCAACCATCAGCACTCAGCAATCAAACTACTTTAGAACATCAATCATCTTTAATCTTCACTGGTGTGACATTTCTCAAAATACGACAAGCGATATATAACTCAGAATGAAAAAAATGATAAAATGAAACTCTGTATAACTGATGGCAAAACAAAAGCTTTCGAAAGTACTTTCATATTATACTAAAGTAACATCTAACCATAACGCCAGTTGAGCTGCTTATGACATACGGTGTTGCTTAAAGTCATTCACCACATGTTGGACCTAAACGAAGCTATTTCTATTCACACCAATGATAACAGCATAAAAAACTTCAAGTTAAGCTATATGTTATTACCACTTATTTGCATAACAAAATGTTCAAATTTAAAACCAGCAGACTGTCAAATTTCTCAACTTAAAAATGTCAACTTACTGAATACATTTTCCAGATATACAATGCATACAGTTTTGTGTTAGACCAAATTCCGCTCTGGCAAATAACTGACTAAGACCAAAGGGTAAAAAAAGGTGAGAAATGAGTCGAGACTAAAGACAAAAGCAAAATTTAAATCCAACAACCCACGGATCATTTGTATGTAAGACAAACCTTAATGAGATAGTTGTGAACATTCAGTGTTGCTAGCTTCGTGATGTGTCCATTCAGACCTTGACCCATGAGGAAGCCGGCATGCTCATTAGTCAGCGCATCGGTCTTGCCCTTGTTGAACAGGATCCATGTCGATTCCAGCTGTCAGCAAAACCATGCACAAAATACACACAATGTGTACAAAATAATAAACAAGCTTGATATCATATTATATCGAGATAGTAAACGACACGAGTCTGCCTCACAGTCCACACCATTACGACATTCAACATCATTCTCTCAACAACAGATGTCCAATCTGTGTTAACAAAGGCTCTCGCGAACCTAATGGCTTAAAGAATTTGTCACGGTTAATAAAGTGATAATGATGACGATGTAATGCCAACAAAAATTAGTGAGCAAAGCCACTCTGCAGCAGCTTTTGTCTCTTACAGCTAGCTGTTCTACAGTAATGGCAGCAAAATGAAATGTATGACCTATAGAAGTACAGCTATAACTCATCAGAATTCACTTCCGAGGAGAAGCCTAAGCCTAAATGACTCCAAAAACTGAAACAGTTAAGCAAAAAGTTAAAAACACTATGCACGTGTGTGAATTGGTTTTCCTGGAAAACCTGGCCTAACCTGCAACAAACTGATTCAGTGGTTTCTCACCAACAATTTGTACTCCGTGAATTGACTCACTTATTTAGTTAGTTAAAATCTTTTGGTTAATAATCGTAAGCCATAAGACAGACAACCTGTGAAGTGCTTGAGATCTTAAGTCCAGCAGCAACACCATTGTGAAACAGTGGCCAATAGTTCATGTTTGCCGGAGTGTCAATGTGCGTCAGATCAACGGCCGTGTTCCTACAATGAAAACGTTCACCACCATTTCATTTCTACATTAACTGAAGCAGGTCTGAGGTCATCGCTTTAAGAAAAGTGCTCAAAATGTTAACAAAAAATATCGCTTAGTTTGCATAGCAAGAGTACATGTACATGTATTGTTAATATGGTATTAAGCTCATGTAAAAAAAACAACTTTATATATGATTAAGTTTATATCTTCAATAAAAGCAATATAGTCTCGAGATAAAATGTGTTCAAAAATTTCTTCAAGTGTATCAACTCAAGACATCTTTAATGAGCTGAACTAAAACAGGCACAGTTTATCAAAATGTCCATAACAGATAAATAAGAATGGCAGACTTGATATTCCAGCACCCGCAAAAACGTTTATACTGCAAAAAAACTGCAACTTATTACCTAATTAATAATTATTAATTAATAACACAAACATGCTCTGTTTGCTAATACCTTGATGGCACTTTGCCTGTGAGACAGAGCTTTGGAATCTGCAGTGTTTCAGTAGGCACAGGATGATAGGTGGACAATGTAAACATTCCACTGTAACAGACACACAGCAACATTGACAGATGCATAGCTCAGCAAACATAAATGCATAAATATTAGAGCTGTCAAAGCGTTAATTTTTTAATGCATTAACGCACTGTGTTAATTTTTTTAACGCATTAATTAATGCGTTATTAATGCACCCAGGCCCATCGAGAGGAAGGGTAGAAGAGTAAGTTACCCCAGATCCCACGACGTTTGGGGGGCCCCGCCTGTAGAATATAGAAAGTTAAAAACGCATTTGAAACGTATAATCAACAATAACTGCCATCATAGCTGGCATAGAAATCTATTAGCCTGTCGTCAAAATAATTATTTATTCACAGTAGCGATAGAACAACAACTACAGTTTAGTTACTTGAATTCATTCGATTGTGGAATTCGATATTGGAATTTTGCTTCACGGAATTTAGTAAATTAACATAAATTTACGTATGTGCATTAATTATTTTAACACGCGTTAATTTTTTTAACGTGCGTTAATTTATTAACGCATTAATGTGTTAATTAATATGTTAATTTGACAGCTCTAATAAATATGTATCGCAGAGAGATAAAACAAAACAACAACACAATTGTGAAATGTACTGCAGCTAAAATCAAACATGCGCATCTGAAATGATGCAGTAGTAAATCCAACACAATCAAGGTGTTCTACCAACTGAACCTCACCAGACTGAGTTGCACGGTTGTTTTTACAAAACTTTCATTTGCCAGATTATGCCTCCAATATGCCTACATTCTGGCACCAAGGAGGTGACAGCAAAACATTTGCTTATCGTCTAAGATGGACAACAGAATGCCAACAGTACTTTGAGGACTCAACTGACAACACGGATGTGTCCTAGGACAGTGACAGCCTGGTGGAATTCCTCATCTCTCCAGGGCATCTGCCCCTCCCCCCGTATAGGCAGTGTCTGACGGGCTTGCCATGTCAACAACATAAGATCAAATATAAGCCACCGACCGACCCACAGGAAGCGCCATTGTGCGAATACACTTGGCATAAAGATGTCGCTCCTGCTCCTCGATAAATTCATGATCACTAAAACACAAGCAAACAACAGTCAGTCAAAAGAATCTTTCTGCTACTGCTATTGATACTACTACCACTATCACTGTTGGTCGAATTCAGATACGGTGTGTCCCTCAAAAACAAGCTTAGGAATTTTTTTAAACAAACTTAAGTTAAAATAGCGACTTAACAAACTACATAAATCCAGGCAATTACCACGACAATTTGTTTGCTGTGAAAACACTGAGCAGCATATGGAAACGGTTCCGGAAAAGGCAACAGCAAATGCCAATCAAATGTAAAAACTTGACAAACTAGAAAGTTGGGGCAGAGCCCAACGTGCGTCCGCCCGACACCGTAAGTCCAATTGGGGAAACAATTCAGGGGATGGAAATTCCCCTGCTAGCAAAGCCACATGGCCCAAACTCCAATGCATTAGCATATGCAAAACGCGCAGTGCCGAGTTAGGGTGGGTAAACGTGAGCCACGTAACCTCTGGTGTTAATCACCAAATTGTTTTTGTTCCACGCAGGAAAGATCGTAGATGACAATGTCGTTTCCCGCTTGTTGATAGCTGCATCCAATGCGGTCAAAGATGAGAGTTGTCGTAAATCGCACTGATTTTTGAACGTTTTTTGGACTCCCAAATTTTAACAGGACAGTGCCCCCCCAAAAGTTGTATGCACTTTATCACCCCTACCTAGCAGCATGTCACGCAATATGAAGCTACTCCCTCTGGCTTAAAAGTTCTCGTGGCTAATATGCTACATTTTAAGCCAATTTTGGATACCCCTTCAAAAAATTGTAAGCGGGACCCCAGTTCCTGGTGGGGGTGCGCTAGCAAGACCTGGTCATTTTCTAGTGTGTGTAAAAAATTTGGGGGTGCAGCATTCTTTTGGAGCCAAAATATGGTCTTCCCAAAAAGGTGCTTTAGGTGGGTACGATTTGACAGTCAGATATCCATGGTTACTGGACCAAAAACTTTTCGCCAAGCGTGGGAGGAATCACGGTAGATCAAGTACTTGTCCAATTTTGAATATCTTCATCCGTTAAGGAAATATTTGCCGCCGAAGTTCAAACTCGTCCAAAATTGAGACATATTTTGCATGTTTTTTGACCACCAAATTTTTTTGGGGGAGGGCTCCTTGAAATTTTGGACCGGCATTATAACAGTTGGCCTATTACTGATCATCGCGCAAAATTTCACGCCGACTGACCAACAGAGCTAAGAGATCTCGCACTGAAATAAAAAACAAATAAATAAATAAAACATCTGCGGTAAAACATATATTAAGTCCACTGTAATCTGAAAGTCTCACATAGCTTACGATGCTTAATGCCAAATGTCAAAAAGTAAACAAATTCTGTCTATGATTTGGTAAAATCATACAGCTTATAGTGCTATGGTGTTACTGATGTTAGCGTTTATGTAACACTGAACTAACCTGACTTCAGGGCGCTGAGGAATTGCAATGCGAACGGGCTGTGAGCTGATGAGCAGTCTCCGAACCTCATTCAACCTCTGATCTTTACTGAATCTCAATGAGAGCAACTGAAAACAAAATGACTCATTTTAACTGCAGAAGAAAAACGACTAATAGTGTAGGCTGACCATTCATCAAGCTCTGTAAATACCCAGTCATTTTATAGGTCACCAGTTACCTCACTTGGCCACTAATCTTTAGGCTTTACATGATATTTGGAATTCGAGTATTGCCCAATATTTGCCAGAACTGGGCAGTATCAGGTACTGGGTGATATTTTATAAGCTGTTATAACCAATACTGATACTGCTCAGACATCTTGATACCAGCAGTGCAGCAAATACCATGCTTCACTGTGTATCCATGCGAGAAATAATAATACTGGGAGTCTGGGAATGAGAATGAGTTTATTTGGCACACTTGCAGCTATAAAGATAGCCAAACAGCTGAATAACACTGCAGTGCAAACAGTGCAACAGAATAATAATAGCACAGTCTGTAAATGCAAAGTAACACAGTCCATAAGTGCAGAGAAGTACATAAGTGCAAATGGCAATAATAATAGTCCATAATAAAAAACAAGCAAATACAACTGGAGTTATAGATGGAATTATATAGGTAAGCCTAATTGGTATTTACTGAGGAAAAAATTTCAAACGATTGAAACGTTTTTGTTCGTGAGGTAAGGCGAGACAGATGTATGCTAGAAAGTAGCCTGGAAGTTACAGAAGTGCTGCGAGGAGAAGGGAGGAGGTGATAGAGACATATTTTTTTGTAAGGAGGATATGGAAAGTTTATCTCGCTTGTCTTTCAGTGAGTTTAGGTTAGCGACAAATAAGAGGTTAGGATATGACATGCCACGGGTAAAGTTGAAGACGATATGTACTGCTTTTTTGGATTGATTCCAATTGCTCATTTTGCACATCAGTGATAGAATAGTGCCAGACTGGGAAGGCATACTTAAGAACTGGGCAGATTACTGCCATGTAGAAATGTAGTAATTGATGGGGTGGGATGCTTACTCTCTTCAGTTGTTTAAGAAAATACAGGCATTTGTTTACTTTAAATACAATAGTATTAATGCGTGTCATCTAGGATAAACTAGCATCGAGATGAAGGCCAAGTAACTTGAAGTTAGTGATGTGTTGAATTGGGCCAGTTGCAGTTGAGAGGAGAGGAATGGACATCGAATCTATTTGACCAAAAAGCATTTCTTTGGTTTTAGATGTATTTAACTCCAAGTCATTATCGACAGTCCAGATAACTAGTGAGCTCAGATATTCTATCATAATGGGTATCAGATACTGGGTGATATTTTATAAGCTGCAGCTTGCTTAGTATCATTTTAACCTTACTAATCTTTGCTGAATCTTAGTGACAGCAAATGGGCAACAACCGCAAAAACAACACACAGCTGGTATTTGCTGCTGCTTAGAATCAACAAAGTGACAATACCTGTAAATATATCACACACATACCCAATTTTTTTCTTTAATCAGCCCATTTATTTTTCAAGAGGGACTCCAGATAATGCAGTTTTAGTGCCTCCGGTTCTTTCATGCTGTAGACAGGCAAAACGTCTGGTACTTTCTATGGTGTTTTTACACAAGTGACAAGAAGCAATTCACAATCTCAAAAGTGACAGCAAACTGGCATGAGCTAATGATAACACAGCACACTATGCAGCCATCCATTGCCCACACCAACGAACTACTGGACCTTTGGTTTGCAGGCAACAGATATCAGGACGGGCATCGAGCCCAAACTCTTACCAATATGTCAGGAACAAGAAATGTATGAGAGTTTGTGTAATTTAAACACGACAACTGTCAGTACCAGTACATCAGAATAATGACAACCAGATGCACACATAAAGACATAATAACATACCTCATCGTCCAAGTAACTCATGCCATCAGAATCGTCCTTCGATGTGTTCTTGACATCAGCGCCAGCAGCATTCTTGTCAGCTGTGATCACGACTGGTTGGTGAACCGTCACGTTGCTAGATGCATGGTCCAGCTGACATTGCTTCGTCAGGTCCTCTCGACCTACCACATAACAAGACATCCAGTCAACTCAGTCTGAGAAATCAACATAACACCAGATGATCAACTCAGTTTGGCCATTCCAGCCAACACTGTATTAATTTTTTTTCAACAGAAAGGGCATCCAACCTGGAAAAAGTACTTGCAAAAATTGTTCCCAAGCTCCTACTTTTCGGGACCAACTGGTTATGCAAAAAAGCCTGACAAATCAACGTAACACAAGATCAACTCAGCCTGGCCATCCAAGCCATCACTGTTCCGTTAGATCTTTACGACCTACCTCAATTACTACAATAAACATTTAACTTACAGCCAAATGTTCAAATGTTTTAAATAAATATTGTGTCAGCTGCAGATGCTGAAAATTTCGTGAAACCTATTAATTTCTGATGAAGTTACGGAAGATAGCAGAAAGGTGCTTATTATCTGAGCACTGTTTACACGCATGACAAAGAAATGCATGATGGTCTGATGTGGTCAGAAAAGTCAGCTTTTTACCAATAAGGTGATAGACTGACTCAGGCCAGCCTGAGGATGGATTTCGCCGAGATGCAAAAATGGCTTCCTGAACAGGAATTGAAACACCATATGCCAAGTTCCTCATCATCTTAGGATCTGCAAAAATAACCCACACAGACATTATACTGTAGCGAACAAAACGGGGAGCACTTCACCTGTCCACGTCTCATTCATTACCACATTTGATATAACATTCTAAATTGTGCCCATTTATTGCTTAATACATCACAAATTAGAAGAATGTCATAAATGCTACAACTTTGTATGCATGAATAAAGAATGTACTGACACACAGACTGTGATTAACTTATCAGTCCCATATATCAAGTGACAAAACTTACTAAGCCCCTCGTAAACAGCTAACGCACAAATAATTACCAACAAATAAGTAAGAAAATTTGAAAGGCACTGACTTAACAGTTAGTCCCAACACTCCATGATCTCAACGTCTAAACAAACATTTCTTCATAGCAACTGCTCAAACTATCATTGTAAACTTTATGTAACTCTACTTTAGCAGTTTCCACTGGCAGCGTGTGCCAGAGCGAGTTCTGTAGAAGACTAACGTTCTGCATGAACTCGTACCGCAACTATGTCGCTAATTTGCCTGGCCACCAACCAACCTCCCCATCCTGCTGGCAACAACCGTCTGGCAGTGCCTCTGGCCAAGCTGACATCTGTCGTCAACTCATTTACCCCACGGACCTGGAATGATTTGCTAGATGATGTAACTTCAGCCAAGTTATCCACCATACATCAGCAATTCAGAACTCACTGTTCACCAAGCCCTTTTTCTGACTATTTCCGCGACTGCACTCGCATTCCAACTAATCTCTCTCCAGTGGATCTAACAACAGTTTGTACTATTTAGGCCCTTTAAAAATCCTGCATTGATTAAAGGCCTAAATGACTGATTGATAATGAAGAAGAACAAACCGGTACTCAATAAATAATCGAGTTGTTAAATATACAGTGTCCGTGGGTCCATAAAATGCGCCACTTTTACTTTTGAATAGCTCCATAAAACATTGGCCATTTTAATAATTTTTGGCATGCAACATCAAAAAAGAAACTTGACACAAATGACTTTAGTTCTGACCACCTCACTTTAATACTGTCACTACACTACCTTGCGAAATGCAGAAATCGTAGTTTGACCGTTTACAACAATAAATCCATACTGGATAGTGCACGCATTGGCTCAGAAATGATTAACTAAATAGCAACAAACACAATTAGCAATTATTGTCTCTCAAAAAGTCATACATGTCATATCACATCATCTTTATTACAGCATGCGCTCAAAATGTCCTCCTCCAGCACAAATGCAAGCGGTAGATGTTGACACTACTTGGTAGATGTTGACACTACTTGCTAACAGCAGGTTCAATAACCTGCATTTCACAAGGTAGTGTAGTGACAGTATTAAAGTGAGGTGGTCAAAACTAAAGTCATTTGCACCAAGTTTCTTCTTGATGTCGCACGCCAAAAAATATTAAAATCGGCCAATGTTTCACTGAGCTATTCAAAAAATAAAAGTGGCATGTTTTTTATGGACCACAGTGTAAATGAATAAATCAATGCCAAGAGCATAAACAGAATCATATAAGCACCATTAAACTGACCAATCTCAGCAAGGTATTGAAGCAGGTGTCCCGCGTGGCTGACATCAGCGGATTGTGACATCATCAGACACTTCGGTGGTACGAGGTATACATCAGACGTACGCCGGCCGACAGCCAGAATACGTCGCAGCACCTTGGCAAGTGAAACTTCGCTTGTCAACAGATCTCTGTCAAACGTTGACACGTACATCTAGGCACAGACACAGCCACAAGCCAGTTTATATCACTCATACATGCAAGCACAGTAGTGACAAGTACTGCCATGATGGAACAGAATGAGTGGGTAATTCTACATACTGCTTAACAACTCTTTCCAGGTGCATCACTAAGAAATCGCTATCATCATCATCTGCAGATAGTTCAAGGACTGCACTAGCATACGTTTCAGCTACAAAATGCAAAATAAGTAGGTCCAAGTATCAGCATCGTAACAGTTAACATGCTGCCTGAAATAAGACAGTAATAGTGCACAGATGATGTCCAATGCTGTACATCAGTATATCTCTAAACAAATATCAACCATCAACAATATGCAACTGCATGAGATACAAATTCAAAATCAATGTTTCCAGTCCTGCATTTTCAGCCAACGGCATTTCACGTGGAATGCATCTAGTGATTTGCTCTCTGCCACTGCGAGGGTCCAAGTTTCAGATGCGTATAGGAGCACTGACTGTACCAAGGCAAGGTAGACGCTAAGTTTAATAGAGAGGGATAATCGTTTGTCTTTCCAAATGCTGTCTGATGAGAACATTACTGCGAAAGCGAAGCCGATGTGTCTCCGTATGTCCAGACGAGACTGGCCGTCAGATGACTGAGAGCTTCCCAGGTATATAAGAGGTGTGGCTGCAAAATTTTAGAAAAAGTGAAATTTATCAAATGGACGACCTCTCAGCGATATCTGACCTAGCCTATAGCACTGCCACGCACAACATGGGTTTGCATGCAAAATTTCGCCGCCGTAAGTCGTGCCATTTAGAAGTTATTGGCGGTTGCAACTCTCAATTATTATATAGATAGTAGACTACCATGATGACATGCTCCAGTCGTAATGTTACTGATGGAATGCATGGAAATACAGCAATGTCTTGTCTGTGCAAGTAGCCATACAGCCACTGGTAGATGTCCGGCGGCGCTTGCGTGAAGAAATTGGGATACTGCACCTTCAACAAATCGTCTACAAAACAAATGAAAAACAACACAGATAAATATTTACTGCTCTCTTAACATCCTATTTGCAAGTGTATTTCCTCAGCTTGATGTCCGAAACAGGCAGAACTCAGCAGTTCTGTTCAACTTGCTTACATCCTATAACTGTCTTGTACCAGCCAGATAAAAGCAAACACACCGATGCATGAAACTCCCACTGAGAAATATCACAAGATAACTTTTAATGACAGAAAAGCATGAAAACACTGGAATGACAATGGCGAACTTCCACAAAACACATAATTATAAATCTATGTGTTTCACTGAACCATACTGCCAGAAAGCTACGTTATTACATCAATCTTTATTCACCAAAAAGCACACAGTAGATACATGCAAACACGTATAAACAGACTAAACCAACAGCAAGAAGATGCATAATGACTAAGATGTTGCTGGACAACAATTTCTGTTCATAATGTTTACGCCTAAAAGCAATGTCTCGTGCAATATCAGGATAACTCGTGAAGTCACATTTACTATCCAACAGCTGAAATTTATTATAATTATTTTATTATTACATTAGTTGCTATGAAGCTGACAGACCTTTATCAATTGCCGGCACGGCTGTAGAACGAATACGGTGAAGCTCAGGGATGTCACGGCAGTAATGGTCAACGTACAGTTCACAACCAATGTCCCTACATCAGCACAACAAAGTAAATTCAAATAATCAACCCTTCAAAACAGACACACATTAACTAGTCAAAGTTAAAAAGTTAGTTAGTTAAAAACGAACTTATAAAGCGCCATAAAACTGAACGTGTGTAAAAATACAGAGGCGCTGGCTACGTTACAGATAACCACTGTTTTCAAAAGCAACAGTAAACAGATGTGTGTTGAGTCGACGACGGAATGCAGGCAAATTGTTTGCTTCAATGACTGAAGTTGGAAGATTGTTCCAGATAGCTGGTACGGCTGAACTAAAAGCACGGCTGCATGTTATGTTATGTAACTACACTTCTTTGTAATATGTGCACACTTTTTGTTTAACCGGTGAACTTCTTCCGGCTAAGATGCTCCATAAACGTAATACAGATTTCAAACTATCTTTTACGGACAACTTATATGGTTGCACACACAACGTTTGACGAATATTTTCCACATATCCAACCCAGGGGTTTTCAAATGATAAGCTTTGCAGGCTACCTGCATGATTAATGTAAAAAATAGAACTTAAATTTAAACAAAAGACAAATCAGCACTGCTGAATTACCTGGCAATGAAGCAAAGAAGTGAGCCGAGTTCCGGCAATAAGCTTTGTAGCACTGCATCTAACCTCATATCCTGCAGATAATATATACAATAACCTTACATAAAACAGCATTAGTGCTGCAATGCGAATCAAGATGTGCATGCTCCTGTAAATGCAATTTTACAATGCACATACTAATAAAATTTGTGGATCATTAGAAAAAAAAAAATTTGAGCTAATGCTCACAAGATGCGTGAAAGCCTATAGCAGTTCCGGTTCAGTAGTTGAGCTGAAAATTGGAGTGTTCACGCTAAGTTAATACACAAATACCAAATTCTCTATCTGGATCACATAATGATAGTTCCATGGTGCCACCTAGTGAATGATACAGACTTGTGTCGCAGCCCAAAATCACCGAAAAATCCACAAAACCCCCTATTTTGGCATTCAAGGTCATTCAATTCAGCGCCAATCGAGAGCCAGCGTAAACAACTTCCTATTAGTGATTAATAGTAACCTAGGCCCTATCTCGCACCATTACTGAGATACAGTGACATATTGGCCAAAAATTGCAAATTTTGCCCACCCCCTCTCATTTAGCGCCCTCGTTCGAGGTGACCCCCTTCGAATTTATGGAAAAGCTTTACTGTTCCTGAAACTAGAGTCTTTCAGGCAGCCAAAGGTGAAGATTTGGTAATCCTATCTTGCACCATTTTTGACTCCACCCGTGTGACAGACAGACAGAGGGACAGACAGACGAATGGACGGACAGAATTGCAATGGCTAAGATGCGCTGAAAGCAGTAGCTGCTTTTGGGTATAAAAACTGTGAAAAGACTACAACGCCCTCAGAGTGCAATCCAAAGCCAAGGCCGACGAATGTTCGCTAGTGGAAAAATTCTCAGCTGTGATGATGCAAATACATAAGTATGCAAAAACTACTCCTTGAGTCATGTTCAACCCTCACAAGATTTCAGCAAAGTGCATTCATATTTTTTGAATAATCCACAGACAATCGAAATTAATCAATAGCTCCTCAAGCAATCATGCTACAAGACAAGGTCTCGTCGTCGTTCAGTGCCTTCAGGACTATGTAAGAAGGGCTGGCGATGCGTAGTATCCCTCTCCAACAATCACGATCTGCAGCCACTTCATTGATCTTCATCCCAGTCCATTCCGTAATGTCATCTGTCCAACGTTGGCGTTGTCAACCACGATTTTTGTAACCTGGTACACATCCCTGAACCATTTCCTTCTCCAGACTTTCGTACTTCCATGTCATATGGCCATAAAATCCCAATTTGAACGATTTCACAAGGTCCAAAAGTTCTCTGACAACTTTTAATTCGCACAGAATCCATTCGCTCGTCTTATGGTGCGTCCACAAAAATCTTAATAGCCTTCGATAGCACCACATTTCAAAAGCTTCGATATATTTATCTTCTTTGCTACAAAGGGTCTTTACTACGAAGAGTCCAGCCTTCACTCCCATAAATTCCTATCGACCAGACCAATGCTTTTAGCAACCTGACTTTTGCGGTTGTAGAAATATCTTTGCTTTTCCATACTGAAGATAGTGACTGCATTGCCGATCTTCGCATCGCCAAACTCTTTCTAATGTTTTGTGTACAGTTGCCATCACTGGTGAAAACTGAGCCCAAATACATAAACGATTCTACTTCTTCCAGGACTTATACACTGAGGCTGATCCTTGTGCTCATTCTATTATTCCCACATGCCATCACTTTTGTTTTATCCGTGTTAATCAGTAGTCCAACTTTTTCATTGGAGGCTCTTACTCGGTCTACTAATTCCTGCATATCTTCGAGAGAAGTGGCGATGAGTACCACATCATCTGCATATAGCAGGTTATTGATCACTCTGCCTCCTATCCGAAGCCCTATATTGTGGCCATCCAAAGCTTCTCTCATGGCTGCTTCCGCATACAAGTTAAATAACCACGGTGACAATATGAAGCCTTGTCCCACACCCCTTTCTATCTTGAACCATGTAGATAAGGTCCACAAATAAACAAATTAAAAAAAATGAAAACAAAAATACAGGCTGAAACGTAAGTAAGTACAAAAAAACAATTAGCATGTTGCATCAAAAATGTAACGGTGTACAAAATGTCACATGACCAGCCACATTACCTCATAAACAAGATGCAGTGCATAGAGAACAGCAGCAATGTGAGCAAACAATGGTGCAGTCGTATCCATGTCCGAAGAAGTCAGCAGTGGATTTCTCACAGTGAGTAAAGCTTGTGCTTCAGCCGATGAACCAAAGCGCAGAATGCTATCGTAAGCTGTGGAGAAATGTCTGTGATGATCTGATGACAGCAGGTACTCCCAGTCCTGTTAACACCAGTGGCAATCTCATGACTAAATGCTATAATGAAAATGCTTAACAACAGACTATCTTCTTACAATTTTGATATACATGAATGTAATAAATATGAATACTGCTGCTCAAATAGCAAAAAATAAAAGTGCCAAATATTCAAAATTTTGCATGGAGCATCAAAAAATCAATCAACTGTAGACACATTATATGTAAACCTCTTGCCGACCAACCCGTGTCCTGAAAACTTTTGGTGAATGTTGTTGACTTTGGTAAAGTGTGGCAAATTAAGCCAACTCAACTGGCTTATAAGTGTACTGTAAGTATTTACTTTATTAACTTACTTACAGACTTACGTAATTACTCCTGTAATAAGTATAATAATTGATATTACATACTGAGTTGCTGTCAGCATCTGAGAGTCGTGGTTTCTTTGGTGACATACTGCCAACTGCTGCATCCGCCTACACATAGCAAACACCATTAAACAAAACAAAAACAACAGCTAAGATAATAAGAATATTATCTAGATTTAATATATCCAATCTGCACAACACACAAATGTATATAAAATTCAACATCACAATCATTACTACTGCACGCTGTGAGTTTTCCACATTTATTTCTTATTTTGCCTAATTAAAATAACTTTTCGTAGGCAGCTTGAAATGTAAACAGCTCACTATGCAGACGTCATTGAACTACTTTCATTTTATTGCAAGGTATACTTTTAGCCTAGGTTTTTACGTTTTAATCTGTCGACAAAGTCATTTCTAGTAAACATTCACTTTGTTAGTCTACAGTCTGTAATGCTGCTGTTGTATTCCGCCCTATGGGCAGGTTTTCGTTGTCCACCGACACCATCTTACCCTCTCATGTGCCAGCTCCTTGAGTTGTGAATAATCCATGTCCTCCTCACTTGTCTGCAGTAGCCAGCTCAGTAGCATTTCTTTTGGTCTCCCTCTTCTCTTCTTCCCTGGCAGTTGGCCTTCCAACACCGTTCTCACCAAAAAACCATGACGTAACACATGTCGTAACCACCTCTTCTGTCTATTCCTCAGTGTGTCCATGAGTTCTCTTCTTGTTTCAACTGTTTTTAGCACATCATCATTTCTTGCCAAGTTCACATTTCAAATGCTTCAATCCTTCTTATGTCACTCTTTTGCAATGTCCATGTCTCGCTTCCACACAATACTCTATACGAATGCTTTGACTATGCGTTTTTTTTCAGCTAGAGGCTGAGGATCCACACATGAGATCTTTCTTATTGTTGAAAGTTTCCTTTGCCAATCCAATCCGACGTCTTACTTCACATTCACTTCTGCAGTCCTCGGTCACCATACTTCCAAGGTAGCAGAACTATGTGACTGACTCCAATTCTTTACCATTGACCATTATTCTCAACTTCCTACCCTTCCTCCCTGGCATTTGCATAAGTTTATCTGCATGCTGTATTTCTCTGACGACTGTTGGAGTGCATCCATTATTCGTTGAAGTCCACTTTGGGTATGAGAGACCATAGCCCGGTCGTTGGCAAAGTGGATGGATTGTACCAGCACACCTCCAACTTTGACCCCTTCTTGTACATCTGCAAGTCCTTCGTTTATGACATGCTGGATGTAAATGTTAAACAATATTGGTGGATCAAAAATAGGACCGAAATAACTCGAACACACAATAAATTAGCTGGTTAAAAACACTTTTAATTTGCTATTAAACAACAGTGAAGAATATTTTGGACAAAATCTACAAATACTACTGTAGTAATTTACACAAGAGAACCAAATCCTTCTGACCGAGTTGGAAAGAATTGGTCGTAGGGCAGCGGATGCACTGTATCCCATACTGCTGAGCAGACATTGGACAAACTGATGCCATTCAATCTGTCCTGTCGTGCCCCCGGGTTGATTACGATGGCAATACCAGCGACAGTGAATTAGCATTGATGCATCACGAGGCAGCAGCTGACACAGTGCCTCTAGACACCGGCTTACTGCACAGACCACACACCGAGCTAAGTAAGCAAGTAAGTATGTAAATAGAATATTCAAAGTGCACAATAAAGGTAAAAAAGTAAAAGTCGAAATATAGCTCTTTAGAAAATTGAACCCCTCACAGAGCTACGAAGCATCACATGCCATATGGAATCATAGTGTTACCTGCCACCCGACACAGGTGAACGTGCCCTGCCTTAACCCCAGCCAGATAAACCGATACTCGATTTATCTACCCCAGAAAGATGGAAAGCTGAGTTGACCTAGGCAGCTGGTTACATACCGAGATGGTTTACTTGCCTGCAGGCAGTCATCCATCGCAGTACTAACCCAGCCCGGCGTACAGTAACTTCGTTGATCAAATGAAACGTGTTACCACTATGCCAGACCACTACCCACAATGTCAGCCAGTGGCTGAATCTCAGGCATTTGGCTGAGCCGCTAGAAGGAGCTGCTGCTTCCAGACAACAGGTTCTACAGACCACACAGACAGCTTCTAAGATACCAGCTTACTGTAGCCAAGTAAAAATGTACAACTTCTGGTTGGTACAGTCCAATTTTAATAATACTATCACTTATATTCACAAGTGAACTACAGGGAAAAAAAACAAAAAACACTCCACTCACTAAGCTACTTTAAAAATTTAAAGACAAGGGTTAGATGGTGCGTATAGCTCGTTCTGGAAACCCATCTCAGACCTGCAGAGCATTACCTGCCATATGGGATCAGATGGTGTTATCTGCTGCCTGACAGAGGTGAATTTGCACCATCTCACTGCAGCCAGGAAGGTGGTACTCGATAAACATGACCCAAAGGAATAGACAATTCTGCGTGATTTGAATTTCATAATGAATAACTGGCTTCATTAAAGATCCCGATTAATTCTTACTGTGCTGTAGTAAAACGTCAATATTGGGACAGCAGGTAAGTGACTATAGTGAATATGAGTTATTGAAGTAAACAAATAGCAGTGCTCACTAATTGGTGACGTTGTCATTTCAGCCACTGAAGTCCTGTACAATGAACCATCAGCCAGCTCCTACAACATAAATCACATGTCAATCTCACATTTTTGGTTCGGACTAAAACAAGAAACATTTCTGACGGTAACTGATCTAATTTTATACTCAGCAGCACACATTATCTGCTGATATGAACAAGAAATTTGAGCTAATGCTCATGAGACGCGCGAAAGCCTATACCAGTTCCGATTCAGTATTTTAGCAGAAAAATTGGGGTGTTCACGCTAAGTTAATACACAAATATTAAATTCTCTATCTGGATCGCATAACGATAGTTCCGTGCAGCCGACGGTGAAAATTTGGCAATCCTAGCTTGCACCGCTTTCGACTGATCCACACGTGTGATGAACGAACGGACAGACAGACGGACGGACGGACGGACAGAATTGAGGTGGCTAAGACGCGATGAAAGCAGTAGCTGCTTTCGCGCGTAAAAATATAACAACTCAATCAATTCAATCAATCAGCGTTAGTTAGTGCTGGGCATTGTAAACCGATTCCCAAGGTGGCAGCACCATGGAACAAAATGTCACAAATTATGCTGTAAGATATGCAAATCGTTTGACTAAATACTGTGCATCAGAAATGTACTAAATAATAAATTATTGCGCTCACAATACAACGAAATCGTACAACGAAAATCTGTCGCTGTTTGAGTTAAATTTGAGGGAATTTGGAATAAAATACAACACCTTTATTACAGTCATGCCAAAGTGCACATAATGATAGTACCATGGCGCCTCCTTGTGAATGATATAGACTTGTGTCGCAGCCCGAAATCGCCAAAAAATCCATAAAAATCCCCCTATTTTGGCGTTCAAGGTCATTCAAAGTCATTAAATTCGGCGCCAATCGAAAGCCAGTATACAACTTCCTATTAGTGATTAATAGTAACTTAGGCCTTATCTCACACCGTTACTGAGATACAGCAAGTTATTGGCCAAAAATCGAAAATTTTGCCCACCCTCCTCTCATTTAGAGCCCTCGTTCGAAGTGACCCCCTTCGAATTTATGGAAAAGCTTTACGGTTCTTGAAACTAGAGTCTTCCAAGCAGCCGATGTTGAAGATTTGGTGATTCTAGCTTGCATCGTTTTTGACTGATCTACCCATGTGACAGGCAGACGGACAGACAGAATTACGATGGCTTAGACGCGCTAAAAGCAGTAGCTGCTTTCGCGCGTAAAAATGAAAAAGAGAGCAGCAAAGAGAAAAAGATATTAACATTATTACACATTACCAGAGCTGTCAAAGCTTTTTTTCAACGCATTAACGCACTGCGTTAATTTTTTAACGCATTAATTAATGCGTTATTGATGTATCCAGGCCTGTCGAGAGGGAGAGAAGGGAGGCAATTGGGGGCAATTAAAGTTACCCCGGGCCATGCGATGTTTGAAAGGCCCACCTGTAAAATACAGAAAGCTAGAAACTCATTTTAAACATATAATCAACGATAACTGATGTCATAGCTAGCATAGAAATCTATTAGCCTATCGTCAGAATAATTACTTATTTACAGTAGTGATGAAACTGCAACTACAGTTTAGTTACTTGAATTCATTCCATTGTCAAATAAAAGGAGTTTAACAGAACATTGAAACCTTTGCTTCACAGAATTCAGTAAATTAACATAAATATACGTATGTGCATTAATTTTTTTAATGTGCGTTAATTTCTTAACATGCATTAATTTATTAACACATTAATGTGTTAATTAATGCCTTAATTTGATAGCTCTACATACTACATGATTTACATGTACATGAAGTCATTCACAGTAATAGTGAAGAAACGCAAGTGTGAGAGCCAACTACCTGCTAGAAAACATGACAAATGACAGCAGAACTATGACTATTTAAGTTCAGTTAACTAGAATGATACAGAGACAGTAACAAGACTAACGATAGTGAAGCGAGACTGGACACTGTCTCGGAGGCCGGCGACCATGCCACAGTGACTGCTGGCCAAGTAGCCACTGGTTGGAATACTTGGTTCATCCAGCATAGATTGCTCTATCAGCTGGGACGATTCGTTCAAGTTCGTCGGTACTGGGGACATCAGTTGCACCTAGCATACACAGCATAGATGTCAACGAGGTTCAGTAAATAAGTAAGTATCTAAGTACTGTGCATCAATGTCTTTTAAACTGAAAAAACTAATTAATTTCAATGTAGAAACAACGAGTCGAGTAAAAAAAATGCACATGTGCCCTATATATGACAGACAGTAAATACACGTATACTAAGTACCAGAGCGATGCTGCACAATGATATCTGATATTTTATTACACAACAGAAAGACTCACACCCCATGTCTCCCTTACAATTATCCCACATATGTGCATCGTGTTACTTTTAATTTGCACATTATACATATAAACATTTCTATGAGAAGCAGCTCATAGTGCATACTTGTTCGTCAATGCGACCGTCCAAAGCACTAGGGGGCCGACTGATTGTCGACAAACCAGTGGCCGTATCATGCAACTGAGACGACTCATACTTGGGACTTGACCGGCCGATCACATTGAATGATATTAGACTCTGCAGGCCGGGAATATGCAGCACGTTCATCTGACAGAACAACAGACAAGCTATCATGCAAATATATACGATATTACTTCAAACTTATATCAATAAGCAAGAATTACAATTTAGTGACCTTTGAATATTTTTAATGTATTTTTATCCATGTACTGCTATGAGACTGCGACTAACAGCTTTTTATTAAACGAATTTATGATGATGATGAGTATAATATGCTGCAAGAAGTCAGACTTTGCAAGCAGGGAATGTGCCGCACATTCATCTGACAAAACAAATCTGACAGAACAACACAGAGACTAGAAATATGTACCATATTCCCCTAACCCTTACCAGTAAACTCTATCAAAACACTGACCAGTGAAGAACAATGACAATAAAAGAAAATACACCATCAGCTTAACTACAGAACTGCAGTACACGTGCTGTATGACATTGTCAACAAGTGCTACAATACACAATCCGTTCGATATTGAACCACATTTCTAAAGCACTACACCATTAATGACCACAGTCATACAAATATCAAACCAAAAGCTGAAATAATCAGCTGCTAGTGCACGTGACAGTACCTTTGTGAGTCCACTGTATAGAGCCAGTGTATAAACCGTATCGAGCACAACCATCATGTCATGACCCTGTAGAACCCAAGAATACTACTACAACCACTACAACAACTACAAATACTACTACACCATGCACAGAACAACCATCATATAATGATCCTTGAGAAACAATAATAATATTATTAATAGTTCAACTACAAATACAAAGTTCTACCGATGCCTGGAACGACCACCAGGTCTGTCAAGACAACATAACGAGACCAAGTTTCTTTTATCTGTATACAGGTTTAATAAAAATGAAAAAAAATAATAATGAAATTAAAACATAACGAGTAAACAGTTCTGCATGCCAGGCATGCTCAAGTCCGACTGCCAGCTAGCCTACAGCTAGGCCTATAGGGCTACTGCCCATTGTCTGCTACTATGTGACACCGTCAATAAAGCTAACATTCCATAATTCGGTCAAGTGGGGAGTCAAAAGGTTGCAATTCCAAAGAACAAACTATGACAAAGTCTATGACAGATAGCTCTTAAAAGATAATGATCTAACATTCACTGCAGCTGCCAACACTGATACTTTGGAGTGAAACAGCATCATGTGCTTAAATCATGGACAGAGCAATGGTCAACTGAGATGATTGCTGCCGCTGCTGCTACAACTAATGGTTGGTGGTGTGGCATAGCAGTTACACATTGTGTCGAATCAATAAGAAACTCTGCATGCCGAGCATGGTTAGTATCGGATGGGTGACCGTCTGAAAGTAGGTATACCATCTTGGTACAAAGCCAGCCAGCTAGGTCGACTCAGCTTTCTACCCTCCACGAGATGGTAAAATGAGTATCAGTAATAAATACTGAGTAGTAATAAATGGTGATGGTGAGTGTAGTACTGCAGTAGACGAGGCAGATCTGAGGCTCAAGCCAATGATGGCGTAGTCTAAAGTTCAGCAGCCACCAAATGAACCGGGTGAATGCAGTGCACTGCTATGATGACAGCAACATAAACATTGTAATGATTATTACTACCACTATTACTATTACTACAGGGTGGGTCAAAAAATGTGCCACTTTACTTTTGTCCATATCTTTGCCAATTTGACCCATTTTCAAAATTCTTTCACTGGCACACTCTGCAGACAATTTGCGATAATGAGATTATCATAGACCCCACCACACCATTAATGCGTCTCTACACTACACTGTGAAATATCAATGAAATATGCATACATAACGATAATAACAAACATTTTGGTAAAATTAAAAAAAACACTTCAGACCAACATTGCAGTGAATGAATGGTCTGTATGACACTAAACTGTGTGGGTATAACACAGTCTAGCGTCATATGAATCATTCATCGCAATGTTGGTCTGAAGCGTTTTTTTCATTTACCTAATTTTTTTTTGTTATTTTTGTTAGTTTTTGCTTACATTTATATTTCACAAGGTAGTGTAGAAACGCGTTTACCGTGTGGTGGGATATATAATAATCACATTATTGCAAATTGTCTGCAGAGTGTGCCAGTGAAAGAATTTTAAAATTCGGTCAATAATTGGCGAAGATATGGACAAAAGTAAAGTGGCACATTTTTCATAGCCCGCAGTGTACTATTATACTGACCCGTAGTGAGACAGCATCACGTGCTTGAATGACAGACAAAGCACCAAAGATCAACTGAGACTGGTCGTTACTCTTCTCAAACTTTACACACCTGCCACAAGTCAAACACCATCAACATCAGCGACTTTTTTCACATTTCACAAACTTTATCTTACCTGTAGATCAGTGCATCTGAAATCATAATAATTAAATCATCATCATGTTCGTTATTAACATGACTCATCAAATTGCAAAAATGTGTGCAATAAAATAAATTGAAACTAAGTCCAGAACAATCTGATCGATTCATAAAAAGTGATGTACATTCGTTGTGTCTAAAAAACGAGCCACTTCGCCTTCAACAATAACAAATAATTGTCTCATCATGCTAAAATGCAATCATAATAGTAATTCAATCAAGCAATAAAAATTCATCTTTACTGCACCCTTGTACTGCAAATAAACAAAAGGCACAGAGCAAATCAGAAATTTCCACATGGTTCCAAGTTTCGGTTCCACATGATCAGTATGAAAATAACAGCGGCTGACCTGAGATGATGTCGATATGGTATCAGATAGCAAAAGTAATGCTGCCCACTGAAATCTGTAGTCTGAAACACTTTTGTTGCTATACCCAGACTACCATCCCTGCGACAGTAAAACAATTCCACAAAAACCTTTAAAAATTTAAGAAAAACTACCCGGAAATAACACGCACAAACCAAACTGTCAATTTGTGCACAAAGGGGGATGGCATCCAATAGCTATATTTCACTGCTACAGTAAAAAATACTTTTTATGTTTGAAAATCTGTGCCATAATTACAGAGGATATTAAACATAAAATGGCAACAAAGAATCAAGAACGATTGCGAAAGCATCATGGGCATAAGTATCAATATCGTGCAGAGAATGATGGAGAAAAATTGAACTTCTTTGGCCACATAAGCCAGATGCAAGATGACAGGCTGAATAAGCAAGTTGTTTTTGGCATAATAGATGGCAAGAACAAGAGAAGAAAACCGAAAAAAAAACAAATAGATGACCAAGTGGACTGGTGCAACAAAAATAACAGCACCCTGTACAGATTGGCAATGGACATGGACAAAGTGAAATAGACTCACTTAGGGAAATATGTCATGGAGACCAACAGGCCCATGGAGCAAAAGACAGAGAGAAAGATCACAATTAACGTAAAAATCACAGCTTTGCCCAGAATGCAGAATGTGGCCGTACCGTGGGATGTTTCCTGTCTCAGACCAGATGTGATCTAGGCAGATCTCTGGTACAAGTGGCTCCATGAGCTCCATGCAGAGGGCGTGGTCAGTGAATGACATCGTGCTGCCACCTGGTGAATGAAAGTTAAACCCGCCCGGTGATGACTTGACCTGTGGCGACGGAGTTGTGTGTAACCGATATAGACTACTCACACCCAGCGACGGCGACACAGATCGACTGCACATATGTATTATGATGCATATACACTAGTATTAATATAAATCATAGTATTAATATATATCATATTGATAAATACCAAGAACAGCTAGCACACAACAGTACGTCAATGTACGTCAACCACAGAAATATGAAAACAAAAGCAACAGACAGAATGTAATAATGACACACGTAAACCTTAAATTTGCAAAATCATACATCATGGCTTGATTAAATAAAAAAAATGGTACATCAAAAAATGATCACTCATCTTGTTAATAACTCAACTTGACATAAAGCAACTTAATAAACATCTGCAACAATATTACCTCTAAGTTAAACTAGCAGCACAAAACACTCAGCAGGCAGTATAGCTTGGTGACTTTATGGAAAAGCACACAACATACTATGAAGCAGTCATGAGTTCAACTTATAGTTGGCTCATTATCAACTAGTGTTGTTACGGTTATTGAAATCAGCACTGAAACCATGGTTTTTTAGCAATGTTGATGGGCGCTGGGGAAGGAGTCCATCAGCTTCTTGATGACATGCCACAAAGCATGCGAATTGACGCAAAAGAAGTCAACAGCTGAACACCAGTACGACATGAATTTCCATTCATACAGGTGCCGCTGACACTAGAACTGGTCACGCCAAGCTGTCTTCATCGCAGGTGTCTGCTGACGTCGATAATCTCATTCCAGTTTTCTCGTTCTTCGCTTTGCAGCTCAACATTCGTCATTGAACCACAACGCAGTCGTCCAGCATGAGACACCTTTCGTTCGTTCACTGCGAGTGTTACCACTCTGCATCAAAGCCAAGATCACCGGCGGTGCTGCACCCCATGTGTAGAGGGAAGGGAGCATCGGGGAGCTGCTAATTACTGCCAGACAGTGAAGCAGTGTTTCACAACACGGGCCACGATGGTGATGTGATGACAAATGTGCTGTGGTGAGATGGCGTGACTGGTTACATAATAGGTATTTATTGCAACAGTGGCGAGCAACAGCACTGTGATAGACCGACCGATTGTGCCTGTTTCTGCTTGTGTTGTTTGATCTCCCTCCCTCGATTTGACCCCGTTTCTGTCTGTCTGTTTACCTAACTCTGTCTATGCATGATGAAATTATGAACGTTGACGGACGATGGCTGGAGCTCACTCATTCTGAGCATTACGCGCTCTGCCCACCTGGCTATCTCAGTCACTGATGCTTGCACAGCTGCAACCTGTGAGTCAGTCTCTAAACGGCCGTCAACAGAGAGCCTAAAACTGGGTACTGTGGTTTTATACTAGGCATGCATGCTGTCAAGTCGTCCAGGCCTGAACTAATCATGTGTCGTGGGCGCAGTGAGTCTGTCTCATCCGTCTGATCTCTCTCAGCAATGCACCATCGCTCGCCCGCCCACCCACGGAGTTTGCGTCTAACAAGCGTATGGCCGTAAGTGGGCTCATCATCATTGGAGTCCATGCTGGTTTCAGTGCTGGTCAGAAAACCGAATTACACAGAACCGAAACCGCGGTTTTTCCTCAAAACCAAACCGAAACCGACTGACCTCGGCCAGTGTGAAACCGTAACAACACTAGTTACTACTTGGATGGGTAACTATCTGCAGACAGGTAAACCATCTCAGTATATAACCAACCACGCAGATCATCTAAGCCTTCCATCCATCCGACATATGAAAATCGAGTACTTACCTAGGTGGAGCACATTCACCAGTGTTGCGTGGCAGGTAACGTAACAAACACTTCGTGATCCTGAATGGCAGATGACCATGCCATAGGTTCATACAAACAGCTATGCACATCTTTAACCATCAATACTGCACAAGTCCAACAACAGTGCCTCTGAAGTCAATCGGCATACAAAATACAAAATCGTTTATTCTTATTATCATTATTATTACAATGGCACTGACCTGTGAGCAGCATTCATGCGTGCCAGAGAAGGGCTGTTGACACGTGACACTCCGCTCACACCCATCATCAATGGTGAACTCAGTTTACTTGCACAACTGTGAAATGTCGACTCCTCAGTGGCGCTAGGCGAGTGGGTCGACATGGTGAAACGTGACAGACCGCTCGCTGACTGACTAGCGGCAGCCAATCCCGGTGTAGCTCCGCCCACTTCACGCGACATGGTCAGTGCTTCACTCACGCCAAAGTGTCCGCCACAAGCCAGCTCCAACTCCTGTAATTCATCACATCTCAACGGGCTTCAGTTACACAACTACCAAGACACGTCACTAGAACAACTACAAAATTGTTTCTTTCATCAATGGCACTGGAAAGTGATTTACATGTGCACTGTCTGGGTGATATCACAGGAACTTAGTTTCAGTTTGTGAATTTGGCCTCAAAGACTACGGCACTGGTCCTGATCTTGCACTCTCAGTCTTGGTTTCACATTTTTGGTCAAGATGTTAAAGTTTCGTAGTGATGATGTGTTGCCAGAAATTGACCAGCTACACTGCAAAAAGATGCAAAAACTATTCGACAGTCTCGTTCCGGGAGAGTTCAGTTTCGCCAATCTTGCTAACTGGCTATCCTACATTTTTACAAGCTGTGCGGCAGGTCTGGATGGTAATGTTGGTCACATCAACAATGTTCATCAATGCTGGGCCCTGTTAGTGACCGTCAGCATACGGGTAAACAAACACACTTATGTAACTAGCCACTCAGGTGAACTCAGCCTGGCCATCTCTCCATGGGTGGGTGCAATGAATACCAGTAAAAGCTGGGATGTGAGCAGGCAAACCGCGCAATGCATTAGTCCCATGTCCATGGTCTGCCAGCATATGTCTGGCTGAGAGCTTATATTTTGGAAAAGACTTAACATTACATTTACACATTATAGGATACCTTTGGCTTAGTTTGTCTCAGATTCCAGATGGAGTGAAGGCTGAGTTGCCGGTCATAGGTCATAACAACCGATGGCTCTTCGCTTGTGTAGACCACTTCCTGCGTCACCTCTGTCACAAACGAGACCTTGGACACTGTGCCTCCACCTACACTCATCAATGCATTCAACGTTAGAAAGGTCAAAGGCTGTCTACCATGGCTCTTAACAGTAACCCATCTTAGAGCTGCCACATGGGATCAAACAGTGTTACCTGCCATCCAACACAGGCAAATGTGCCTTGCCTTAACTCAAGCAAGCCAAGATGGTTCTTGATTTACTTACCTGGAGGGATGAAAAACTGAGCTGTTTCACTACATACCAAAAAGTTCACCCATCCAGGTAGTAACCACTTGATAGCTACTCAACTGGGAGTCCAAACCACGGCCTCTCGATTCTAATCTAACCATTATGCCATCAAGCATCCACTAATTCTCAAATGCTGTTATTATAACAGTAAAAACAAGAAAAGCCCAGCTAATGCAAAAGGGAACGTGCAACAGCGATGCATGTTTGACAGCCCAGTAAAACAAAATCTTTTACAGTCACCAGAGGGCGCCATACAACCAACGGCTAATTATGTATAGTGTTTTACTCGTACTCACCAAAGGGCATGACCTGTCTTGCTCAGCGGCTCAACCAACGCCGTATTGGCTAAAAATCGGACTTGTAATCCTTAGGTCACTCAGGGGCGCAGGTTCGACTCTGCACCGGGACACTACCAGGTAACGACCTTAGGCAAGTTGTTCACATACATGCGCTGCACTGACAACCTGGAACTCTCTGCCTGCTTCTGTCATTAACTGTGACACTCTCCCTGTATTTAAATCTAGGCTTAAAACTCACATATTTAACTTTGCATACAGCTAACTGACCTGCTCTGCCAGCGCCTCTGAAGCTACGACACTATGGCGCTATACAAATGTATTATTATTATTATGTGCCTCTGTCGCCAAGCAGTATAATTTGGTACCGGTCAAAGGGCGGTGATGCCCCACAGCTAGGAAGGTAACCGCAGATCTGGCGTCGCACTGGCAATGCGTCACGGACTTGAGTGGTTTATCCACCTTCAGGCTCAAAGACCTAAGGAAGGGAGATGAGCACCCCGCCTAAGCCTCTCTGGGGTATGGCACCTTTACCTTACCTCTCATTTAGTGCCCTCGTTCGGGGTGAACCCTTTCGAATCTATGGAAAAGCTTTATGGTTCCTGAAACTAGAGTCTTCCAGGCAGCCAACGGTGAAGATATGGTGATCCTAGCTTGCACCACTTTTGACTGATCTACCCATGTAACAAACAAACAAACAGACAGACAAACAAAATTGCGATGGCTAAGACGCGCTACACCAGTAGCTCATCATTCATTCATTCATTCATTCATATTCGTCTGAAAAAAACGTTGGCAAATCGCAACAAATTACATGATATAATCAATAATATACATAAGAGCTAAAAAACGATAATATGCTGTTGCGCGTAAAAAATGATGATGCTGAATGCAAAACTGTTTGTTTTGATGTCAACAGAAATTTCTGGCAAGCAGTAGAAGGCAGTAGGCATGGCATAGATACCTGAAGTGCGACAGATGACTGGTGCAATTTCATCAAGTGGATGGTTCATGCTGAATAGCACTGGCATCTGCGCTTGATCCTGTTCCCTACACCAACACAGTGACAAGCACATAATCAATGCAATGTTTCGGGCCATGCAGCAAAAACAGTTCCAGCAGAGCATGCAAAACTTGCAATGTGGGGCTATACCGGTAAATAATCAAAGCTGCAGCAAGATGAAAAACAAGCAGTGAGTGGCTCATGGGCTATGAGGTAAAGCCCCCCACCGTAGTGTAGCTGATCAGGGTGGTGGTATGTCTGCTGGCTGCACTGCAGGTCCGACTGTTCACTGGCATGGTCAGTGGATGGCACATAACACACTGTAATATCATTAGCTCATGCCAATCAGCTGCTACTTCCAAACACTTCTAGACAACAGCCTGACTCACGTAAGCAAAGCTATGGCAAGTACCCAGACTTTATCCTATCTTTCTTTTTGCAAACGCATGAAGCAATCCCAAACAGAATCTCACAGGGGTTGCTAAAACCATCGACAATTTAACAGCAATCATTTCCATAGTATGCTAAAATGATGGAGTTGAGTCCTCTTAATCCAAGTCCGAATCCATGTTTAATCCCAGCGGCTTCAAGCTCGAGTCCGAGTCACAAGTCTTGTTGTGAAAAATAAGTACTCAAGCCCACTGCCAAACTTGAGTACTACACACTGGTTATGTTAATGCATCCAACCTCACAGTTGCTTACTTTTTCGGTGTCTTCGAGAGATCGCCTTTAGCTGACAGAACCTGTCTCTCAAACAGCAAGCCGTTCTTTACCAGCCATGTTTTCTTCACCTGGTCAATATAATACCATATACTGTAAGATATTTTCATATTTTCATACTGGTTACAGAATCATAAAAGACTCTAGTAAAGACAGAGTGTGTCAAATAAACGAAGTGATTTGTATCTTTTGCAAATTTCTGCTGATCCAGCAAGATTTTATCATAAACTGCACATATCTTCCAAAGGTGATGTGTGGCAGACTATATGTTATAAGACTTGTGGTCTACATAGCAACAAGCAACATAGTACATAGCACATTGTCAAATAATATGCTATTTTTACTATTATACAGTTATTACACAGAGTACTTAGATTGATACAGCAAAACTGAACTTACAGGGAAGGGTAGAGCTGCAATATAATCTCTTCCATCTGAGGTGAAAACATTGAAACACCCAGCTTCAATGATGCATACTCCTGACTGCACGATGACCGCCATGCCTATTATACACACACGTTCAACAACAAACAAACAGCAATTCGTCATTCAGCCAATGTCTCAAAATAACATGCAAAATTGCTTTCGCCAAAAAAATATCAAATTTAGTGTAAATTTGACAAAGTTCTGACAAAAACAATTTTGCTTATTTTTTAGACATGGTGTACACAACTTGTTTGTATATAAATTAGTTTTATTTAAATAAACAGCAGTTTACACACTGTACAGGTAGTTTAGATAGTGATTAACACAGATGATGAATCAATGAATTATGTAGGACAGTTTTAAAGAATTTCTAATGTAATCGTTTTAATGAGTGCACTGCAATGCAGCCCAAGTAATAAAATCAGTTGAATTTTGGTAACAATCTGGCTCATGATCTGAATCCATGGTTCCTGGATCTAAACTGCATTCCAAACTAAAAACCGTTTTCTGGAATGTTACGTTAATGTTTCGAATTACTATAGAGTGCAGATGGACAAGAATAAAAGTCCTCCGTGAAGACATGAACTCTCTGAAATCCTGGTACTTTTAGTTTAGTAATAATTATAATGCTATGTATGAAAATGTGCCAGTAGTTGTGCACAATTACTACATTCAATACACTCAGCTTGTGGTTTCATACAGTAATTACAAATAAAACAATCTATATATATAGTAAATTAGTAAGCTCACATGTGCAATATTAAGAGTGCATTTGAACAGCAAACATGCCTGAGTCTGGACTGCCTTGTGCAGTGACATTCTGCTTGTACACATCTTGGTCGACAGGCAGCAAGAAATTACACCACAATGCCTGTCAGCAGAAAATCAAACGTAAGCACCACTCATTCACATATCATTTTCACATGTCACTTTCACATGTCAGCAACATCATAAAAGCTAAGCATGTATAGGAACCAGCCAATTTTTCTAGAGTTACTCCAAGTTAAAGGATTCCCAAAAAATATTCACAAACCTTAAGGAAAAATGCTTAAAAACAAAGTAGCTCTTTATCATTAGACCCCTAATATGATAAAAATACCATACTTCTTATATGTCATGCTAAATGAAAAAGTCTTTAGACAGAATGAATAAATGGGCATAACTAATTCAACTCCTAAGATTACAAACTCATTAGAATGCCATTTCATACAAAAATTACACATGGGAATAAATTTCCCCTCCATTTCCCTTCCTACATCACACCCCCAAATTATACCCCCAGGTATTTATATCAAGTGACAAAAATGACTTCCAATTAACAGTCTGGCAGAGCAACATAATTATGAATAAATGAATATCCAATCATGTTGCAGCCAAAAGGCTGTACTGTGACAATGTGTGAACAGGCTACACTATACAATACAATACATAATACAAGCATAAAACATAAAGAGAGGACAGACCTCAAGGACAGGCGTGTCGGTAGTGAAGCAGCGCAGCATCTGAACAGCACCTGATGACTCTGACGACCCACGACTCCATACGATGACATGACCATTAACATACAGCTCCTCATCACATGCCTCCGATGTTGATGGACTTTGTCGTAGCAGCCAGAACTCACCCTGGTGTACACCACAGCTCAAATGTAAACTTCATTATTGACGTACACAACAGTTCAACCTACCCTACACCAGCAACTTACCAGTCATCAGTTACTGTTAACAAATAATTCATCACATGCCTCAGACATTGACTGACTTTGATGCAGAATTCACCCTAACACACAACAGCTCAATTATACCCTTCACTAATGGACTGGATTTGAATTTTTAGAGTCAGAGTGGAGCTGGATTTATATCCTCATTTTGCCAAAGTAAAACAAAATTTGAAAGCAAAATTGTTGAAAAAATAATAAAAAAATAACTGTCGGCTTTCTATTGACCTGGTCAGCTCCCAAGATTAACATAACATTATACACCTCAGAAAGAACTAATTGCAGGACTAGACCTGTAAGTGAGAGCGACAGCGAGCAGTAGCGAGCGAGAAACGGGACGAGCGAAAGAGAGCAAGATTTTTCCCGTGAGCGAGCGACAATATATACGAGCAAGTCAAAGCGAGCGAAATTCAAAACGGCACGATTTTCTCGTATTGTAATGCTACAAATTTAATTTCAAAGTGGCAATATAATCATTATCTCATAATCTCATAATTCCTTCATTTTTATCAATAGTCGATTCTCTACAACTACCACGTAATGCACGTATGCCTTATAGTTAAATGGAAGCTTTTTAGTTCGCCCGAAAGCGATAGCTTGCGGAGCGGACTTAAGTTTTAGCCCAGATGTTTTTTTAATTTTTTTTTCTCCCGACGCGAGATCTCCGAGATGCGTGGGCCGACCGGCGTGAAATTTTGCACAATGGTCAGTACTAGGCCCTATTTTATAATGCTGGTCCAAAATTTTTGGGGGCACACCCCAAAAAAATTTCGGGGGTGAAAAACATGCAAAATTTGGCCCGATTTCGGACGAGTTCGAAGTTCGGCGGCGAATATCTCCGAAACAGATCGGATTTTTATTCCGTCTACCGCGATTCCTCCTTCCAATTAATACGGCATTGAATAAAAGAAATTTGGTGAACTTCAGTCTACTAACACCGGAGATTACGCGGCTAATGTTTACCCACCCAAATCAAATTTTTTGGAAAACCATATTTCGGCCCCTAGGGGGTGCTGCATCCCCAAATTTTTACACGCGCTAGAGAATGACCAAATCTTACTAGCGCACCCCCCACTGGGGACGGGGGCCCCCCTTACAACTTTTTTCAAAGGGCAGTCAAAAATTGGCTTAAAATGTAGCGTATTAGCCACGAGAACTTTGGAGCCAAAGGGAGTGGCTTCATGAAACTTTGCCACGTGTCGTGTTGCTAGATGGGGGTGATAACGCGGGTACAACTTTTAGGGGGCAGCGCCCCCTTAAAATTTGGGAGGGCAAAAAACGTCCAAAATTTAGTATGTTTTACGACAACTTTCGAGTTTGACTGCAAATATCTCTAAAACGAATAGAACTATCGACAAGCAGTAAAATGTGTTATCAAGTACAATTAACAGTGGGTTGAATAAAAAAAATTGGTGAACTTTGGTCCACTAACACCAGAGATTACGCAGCTAATGTTTACCCACCATAAGTCAATAGTTCAATAGTGCGCGTTTTGCATATGCTAATGCATTTGTGTGCGGGCCACGTGACTTTGCTACCGGGGGAATTTCACCCCTCTAAATTTGTCCCCCCAGTCGGACTTAGGGCGCCGGGTGGATTCACGTTGGGCCTTGCCCCAAATTTCTAGTTATATCTTGAATACATTACATCGCTCACGCCACGCGTGCACCAGCACCTTGGTAGGTCAATCGCTCCACACAGACTCAACAAACTGTGTTTCGTTCATGACAATTATGGGAAGTTTTTCCCACTATAATCTGTAGCATGAAAGACAGACTGTGCAGTGCACAAAAGTAACTTGGCGTTGACGGCTGATGTGATGCTTAAATTGGACTACCTGTTAATAATAGTTTGCCATAAAACAGTTTTAGTATTAAAAGCGAAGAAGTCGGAGAAGCAATCTCAAATCTCAATAGACTAGCCGATTATATCCGATGTGTTTGGGCTAGAAACTAACAACACTTACTGTTATTAATTTCTTTTATTTCTATTCATTTGTAAGTAATAAAACAATGCAAAACGATGCCAATCAAACTGTACAGAGAATAACTAAATGAAGTTAAAAAAGAATACATGAGTAAGCCTGTATAATATGAGCCTATATGAGCAAGCTGTGGGCTCCATGCCAATACGTAGTGGCTAAGGCAAAGTCAAGCTCGCTGAGCGAGAAAAGCGAGCGAGATTAACCTACGAGCGAGCGAGAAAACAGTTGGTGAGTCGCTTACGGGTCTATGTAGGACCTTTTGCCTATCTACACATCAGAGCAGTAATAACAAAACAAGGCAATAGAGGAAGCATTTACCATCAGACTTCATCATCAAAATGTCATAAGCTATGTACTGTGTATGTACCCCACCAGTTACTAACAAGAATAGCACTGGTAGTAATTACTTTTGACCGATCGCCACTAGCATCTTCTTTCAGTGTGCGTAAGCTTGGCGCTGCAGTGGATATGGTCGGACAGTCACTGGTTGGCAAAGTGCGCTCTATGCTGCAGTAGCCAGGATGATGCATTGTGCAGTACTGACGACCGAATGGCTTGAACACATGCGCTTCTTGTGCGCACAGCATGTCTTCAGTGCTGCACTGCCGCGGTGCATCCAGCGTGACAAAAGAATTGCATCAAAACACTCCAAACTGCTCACATCTGAACGTTCAAATAACAGTCAATCCAACGGCTGTACAAATGAACAGACAGCACATTCTCACTGGCATCAACAATTTATGCAATATGGTACATGATAAAATTACACAGTATTTTTTAAACAGACTAAAAACTGGATATGTGTTAGTCATGTGTAAACTGGTGCAATCTTAGCCATCTGAGGTTCACAATCTGACTTAATTTTGACATAATATTTGGGCAACGTAAGTCAGGCATCTCCGAGTTTCTGTCACTGTTGCACGTTATGCAACTGTAACAAAAATCGCCCACTTCTACAGCTAACCTTTACCTAGCCTAGTTCTATGCTCTAGGCTAATATTTAGGACGAAGTTCTTTGTCTAACCTTTACCCAAACCCTGTTCCCAACACTACGTAACATAATATACGAGAGCGTCGACCACTGCTTATCTGCAGTTGCACTTCACGTGATACAATAAAGCAAAATACACAGCAGTTATTAATAAACAGTTCTCACAAAAATGCAATTTGAGTCGAAATATTTAACTCTACGTTACACTGTTAATTTACTAGAACTAACTAATTTCATTTCATACGTGCCGCGAACAACTTGTCGTCTGTTTATTTCCGCAAAATGTAAACAAAGTCAACTTACAAAATAAAGTACTAAGTAAGTAAGTTGTTCTTGATTGAATTGAACCCGAGGCGAGGACGAAGAGTGGACTGGAGAGTAGCTTACATATTTGTCAATAATTGCTTTATTTGCCACTTCGTTCCATATAGCTTTTGACTGCTTCGGCTGGCTCAATTTCATATTGTTTTAAAGTTGCAGTACTTTTCTGATCAGAGCGCGATCTGCATTTTTAGCTGACCGTACTTTAGTAAAGGTCGAGCTATTGTCAGGAGTTGTCGTTCGTCTGTCTGTCACGGATGTATTGTGGCTAAACGGTGCGAAATAGGGCCTAAGTTGCTATTGATCACTAATAGCAAATCGCATGTTGGCTTTCAAATGACATGAAAATCATTTACCTTGAATGACCTTAAAGGTCAATACTGCAACAGGAACTGTAGTACTGTTCTGGCATTTTCCCATGTTAGGCATTTCCAATATTCTTTCATGCTGGTGTCTACTACCGTTATCTTATCTACTGTTTTAGTTTTATGTCCATTACCTCATTGTCACTGCATGTGATGTTGTGCTTTCTCATGACTGCATATGTATATGCATTGCGTAGTATGATGCTATCGTCACACAGTATAGGTCATTTTGAAGACGGCCTTTCACTGTCATTCAGTCGCAATTGCAGACAACAGGCATAACTGAAATGGAACAAAAATATGTCTGCAGCTACAGCAATCATTGTTAGAAAAAATCACGAAAAAACACTTTTTTGTAGAACAACATCAGTTTAATTGTTCACAATGATACAAAGGCAGGCACAATTATCACATTAAACTGCCAAAACTGCAACAGCTGGTTCAAAGTATAATCACTCTCTTTAAAATTAATTCAACATTACAACTGCCTAGTGGCCACGATGTTATTCTGTATCACTTCGTTTCAATAGTACAAACAAGAACAACGATATACCTGCTGGTTACTCCAACACAAATGACATCATTTATCAAATTGTTAAGCTACATTGAGCCCATACATGACACAGCAATTGGTCTTAGCATTCATCGAGATCTCTAGACTGGTGACATTGCGTCATCACTTCAGTCTATGATAATTACTACTCAATATTCTATCCAGCTACCAACATCTTACTTAGCACCTATGGTGTAAAACGGTAATAAAAAAACTGTCTTAGAGAAAAATGTCTGAAAGATTGGTACATGTATTTCCGTAGACGTAATATAAACGAGCACGAGCAAGTGCTCCCCAAACAACCGAAACAGCAAGTAAACATTTGTGAAATTGAAAACATGTGAACCATAAAACAACGTAAGAGAAATTCCAGCACACCACTCACTGCTTGTCTGTAAATCATTGATGCACATAATGTAAGTAATTCATAACATTCTCATACACTGCTAAGTTCAGTCAACAGGCAATTTATGTACACTATACGCCATCGTATCACGTTGATAAAAGAGAAAAAATATGTCAGAATGTACAAGTAAGGAACAAAACTAGAAATTATGTACCAATATGACATACCAAGACAACAAGCGACAACTGGTATTGACAACATAGAAAAATCAATATGAATCATACATGCTAGCATTTGGAGACAAAAAAAATTACGAAAACAAATACTATCACCAATTCGTCAAGCAACAAAGTGACATACCACCATGGCCTACTGACTGTAGATGGTAGTGTAATCTATTCTTAGCATTCATTCACCTGAATTCAGTTTTCTACAATGCTTACATAAAACTTTACGACAACAAAAAATTAATAGTACCCTAAAGTCTTTCATTTATAAATTACAACAAATTTTCAAAAACTTATACATACGTCAGCTATACTTTACTACAACAACACAAGTTATAGAGTAATGCTGTAGAAAATATAGCACCAGCAATTTTTGAATGTTCTCCTGAGATACCAAGTGTTAAGCTAGATGTAGTACAGAAGCAGTAGCAGCATGGTTATCCAGCAATTCTGTACTAGCTATGTCTATATATTATAGACCAACAACTGGCAATCAGCAGAAACATGAACTACACTAAAATCTCAACACCAAGAATAAAACTAGGACCGTAATATCCAATCTCAAGAAGAACAATCAATAAAGACCACGATCTTGATAGATCTGCACTAACAGAGAGAAACCAAGAAAGTCGATAAAAAGCTTTAAGGGAAATAAAATACAAACTCAAAAATTCCCGTAATCGCTGGAAACATAAAACGAACTGAGAAACAGCACAAACAAGCATGACAAACTAAACATTCAAGTATCGCAAAGTTGTGGAGGCTGATACGCTAAAGATCAGCTGCGCGTCAGAGCAAAGTTGGGATGTGTGGGACTTTTCCTGGCGCTGTGAACTCCAATGGCGTTGGTCAGCAGGGAGTGCTGTTCACTGGTCACGTGTAACGTCGCTGGCCGACTACTGCTGGCGTCGACAGCCGAGCTACATCGTCGACAGACCGAGCACACATACACATCGCCGCGTCGACGCCGTGGTGATCCGTCCGTGTCCTCATCAGGCGGGAACATCGCCTGGGCTACCAGAGACATCGGCACGGTGTTGACTCTGTGAAGCTGATGCTGCTCGTCTGTAGACTGTACAACCGGCCGAACGGCACACACGGCGGCCGTTGGTGGAAACGTCGGGATTGGGATGCTGACTGGTTTAGCAGCGCTGGAACTGACGGCTGACTCTCCGCTGTCGTCATCCTCCAGTTCTAGGATTTCTCTCCTTGTCAGCTGACCTCGCACGCGCTCTTGTAGTGTCAGCGGCAGCTGAACGAACAGTCAACATTCACCAAGAATGTACTTAACAACAGTACAGTATGCACATACTCTGCCCATTTTTACTGAGTTACTCCAGTTCACTTTACTTCAGATTGGGCCCAAGATTTTTACTTGTACAGAGTTAATTTAACATTGTGCACTTTGTGAGCTTTGATAGCACAGTTTGGGTAGGCTTCTGCATCATATTCTGCTTTGGTTTGCAAAAGATAACAACAACTAGTAATTGAATGCTGCAGTCTTTCTTTAATACAAAACTAATTAACTTCAATTAACTTTCTGAAATTAATCCTTAAAAATCACAATGGGTAGCAAACCTACTAAAAAGCAAACTGTTGTTTTGGAAGCAGTTGGACTAAAACTTCTTACATTCCATTTCCAAATAGCATTAAAGCACCAAAGAGTAAATTTGTGATCCAGGTTAGAGGTACAAAAAGCATGGCAATATTTAGCGAGAAATAGCTGCCAGCCAGTCACACCTCATTCAGTTTGTAGGCGATGAAATCGGATGGTTTACAGTGCAACAGCTGCACTGCAAGAATGCAGTCACTCTTCAGTCGGTTCTATCACATAAAACACAAATATATATTTTGCTGCATGTCTGATCCATAAAATCACTTGCCAAATAACTGGCCACTACCAGTATAATACTGCATTTGTGTTAAACTGGCCAACTAACTCTGGGCTACGTCAAATCACCCAGAAGTGAACATCTAGGAATTAGCACAGCAGGACGTTTACAGGCCAAATGTGATTCCAACCACCTAACCATCAGCATCAGAGCACTAAACAATTAACTCATCTGACTATTCAAAACTCATTATACAATATTCTCATCAAACACAATGTCTTAGTAAGACACTATGATACCGGATTGCTAGCAAAGCGCTTTAAAACAAAGAGCATCAAGATAATAAATGTTGAAGAATCGAGTAAATTCATAACTCAGAAGGCTACTCGAATGAATTGAGAAAAAGCCGTCAACAGTCTAACTAAGCATGGCATGCAGACTCACGCGTTCGTCCTCGAGATCATGGACGAATGTTTCAAGTCCTGTCAGCTTCTGCTGCATGCTGCACAGACTCCCTGTCATCTCCAGCTTCTCCGACTCCAGTCTTGACACCTAGCCACACACAGTGCAAGCACCAGCCGTTACCTACACTTGCACTACAAGCATAGTTCATTCATCACTGGGGTCCTCAGCACAGCTTCGATGAGGTCAAAAGATACCTCTCCCACCACAATGTTCACACACATAAGATGCCTACCAGAAGGCACTCCAGCACATCAGGCCTTTCATGCATCAGCTGAATCACATGCCGACGTGGTACCACATTCGGGCTAAAAAAGAAAGCCAGGAAGACCACAATGCACCTGGTTACATGACATTCTGAAAGCGACACGTTTAACGGCTCGAGAGACCCGGACAGCAGCTGATGATCATGAAGGGTAGAGACCACAAAGGTCCAAAGTCGACTCCATGTTCTGATGATGATGATGAGTGACCATAATCTACCTAAAGGCAAAGTTTCAACTCCAGACCTACTGCACTTCCAGCTACCCAATACCCAACTAGCTCAGTTATGCTAATTCATAATCACAATTACTGCAAGAAAAACGAACTTAAAAATAATGCTTCCACATTAGTGGTTAATAAATGCAGAATTACACCCACTCACATCGATAAATACAGCAAAATATTTGTCACGTTGGCGAAAGTTAAATACAATGATAAATAATAAAAACATATCGAACTAGAAATTTGAGGCAAAACCCAATGTGAGTCCGCCCGGCACCCTATGTCCAATTGGGGGGACAATTTAGGGGGCTCACATTACTCTCGTCGCAGTCACGTGGCCAGAACTCCAACGCATTGTTCAACACGGGAGAGAAGGTAGTTGATAACGCCGTTTACCGCTTGTCGATATCTCCATCCATTCCAGAAGCGCTCAAATTTGAAAGTTGTCCTAAATCACGCCCAATTTTGGACGTTCTTCGCTACCCCAAATTTTAAGGGGGCAGTGGCACCCCCCAAAAAAATTTGGATGCAAGTTATTAGCCCCACTTAGCACTACATCACGTGGCAAAGTTTCCTTAGGCTGCTCCATTTGACTTTAAAGTTATAGTGGCTAATTCGCTACAATTAAGGCCAATTTTGGACCCCCTTTAAAAAAATTGCAAAGGCCGTACCCATCCCCGGTGAGGGGTGCGCTAATAAGACTTGGTCATTCTCTAGCGCGTGTAAAAATTTGGGGTTGCAGCACCCCCTAGGGGCCGAAATATGGTCTTCCAAAAAATGCGCTTTGAGTGGGTA